>Ga0214469_1000082_pt1 | contig 26563 bp, 18 predicted proteins | sample RVTome_10_FD_187340 | JGI IMG/M metagenome (GOLD analysis project Ga0214469, IMG submission 187340) | Soil microbial communities from uranium-contaminated site in the Upper Colorado River Basin, Wyoming, United States - RVT153D57 HiSeq ... | reverse complement strand
AGGGCACGATGGGCCACCCGGTGGAAGCCGGCCCTCAACGCGTTCGCGATCACCTTTGAAGGCCGCATCACACCGAGCGGTAACTAACCATGCCGAGATCCAGATCCACCGTTGATCGGACAGTCCCCTCGACCAGACCACGCGCTTGCTTGAGAGACGGTGATGGCTCGCTGGGCACGAGGCGCTGACCGGATCGAGGAGTTGATCGCGCGTGGTGAGCTTCAGCAAGTCTCAGGTAGTGAAGACGCGGCTGGTGCGCTGTTCGAAATGTCCGGCAGGCACATTGCCGCCGCGACGAAGAGTTTGGACATCGATGCGGAGGGTGCATATGCACTGGCGTATGACACAGGAAGGAAGGCCGCTACTGCTGTACTAGTGCACCACGGGCTGAGGCCGACCACGCGTGGCGGACACATCGCGGTCGTTGAGGCGGCAGAGGCACAGTTTCCCGGTGTCCCCGGCCTGAAGTCACTCGACCGATTGCGTCGTCGTCGAAACCAGACCGAGTACCCTGACCCGGCCGGTTATGACCCGAATACCGCCGATGAAGCCCACGAGGCGATCAAGGTCGCCGCCGCCGAAAACCCGATGAGCCGCACCAGAGCCACCGTGACCCGGGCAGACCCGACTGGGGACCCTGCTCACCAACTTCCTCGCCCGGCACACGCGCCGAGTTCCAGATGCGCAGTCAGCCAGCGCCGCGGGAATCAGTGAACGACAGCTCCGGCGGCGGTCATGGCTGACAGTGCGCGTTCGCCGTCGCTGGGATTGAGTTCTACGGGGCGGGTTGCGTCGCGGACGAGGATCGCGTCGAAGCCGAGCCTGCGGGCATCCAGGACGGTCTCCTTTACGCAGACGTATTGGGCCAGGCCGGTTACGACGACTCGGCGGATGTCGCGGTCGCGCAGGATGGCCTCGAGTTCGGTTTTCCGCTCTCGGGGTCTCGGACACTGAACGCCGAGTAACCGTCTTCGCCTCCGGTCCCCTTGCGGACTACCGGCCCGTCGACGACCCGCAGTGTGTGGTGCAACTCGGCGCCCCAGGTGTTTTGCACGCAATGTGTCGGCCAGATGCCACCGTCCTTCTGGAAGTGCGGTGTCGATGGTGGATGCCAGTCTTGCGTGTAGACAACGAGAGACCCCGACTGCAGTGCCGCCTCAATCTCGCGGTTTCACCGCGGCGATCGCGTCGTCGGCGCCTGGCACATACAGATTGCCGTCTGGGTGCGCGAAGTCGTTCTGCACGTCCACCACCAGCAGGGCGGTGCTGTCGTCGTAGCGTTCGGTTAGCGTCGGTGCGCTTGGTGTCTGAGTCATCAGCCGCTCCACGAGTGTTCGACAGGTTCGCCGTCGGCTACCGGGCGTCGCGGACCGTAGGGCGTACTCGGCGGGCGCCCACAGCCATCGCTAATCTTACGTAACGGTAGAGTTAGGGTGTGAACTTCCATTCGAGGAGTAGGGCGACTGGCGTCCGGCTCGGACATGGTCGGGTCGGCGGCAGGGCGGTGAACGTTGGCGGCTGAGTCTCTGTACAAGGTAGACACCCCGGCGGAGCGGTGGGGTGCCGCTGTGGATCGGCTGCTGACGATGGCGCGGCCATCCGAGACGCGGCCTGAGCTGGCGGTGGTGCAGGGCTTCACCCGCCGCAGTGCGCAGCGGGCGGAGGTGCTGCGTGCTCGGTTGGGTGCTCGTGATGTGTCGGCTGTCGAGGTGGGGGCGGATTCCGACGCGTCCGTCGGGGCCGGACGTTTCTGCGCGGTCATCACTGACCGGGGTGAGAGCGCGTGGGCCGCCCGCCGTCTTGCGGCGCGGGAGAACATTCCTCTGCTTCGGCTCGGAATGGGGTCTCCGGGTGGCGACGACGAGGCGGAGCCGGTTTTGCTGTACACACTGACTGGAGTTGACGCGGACGTGTCCAACGACGCGGCCTTGGCGAGTGTCTATGTCCGACCGATCGGTCCGGGTGAACCGCAAGCCCGAGTTGTGTTCGACGGTACCTCGATCATGATCGGCCACGATGTCGGCGTGGCAATCACCGCCGGCACGCGGGGAGAGGTGGCGATGGCGGTGACACCGGCCCCTGTCGGCGCCGCTGGCCCGAAGGTCGGCGCGGAAGTCGAGGTGCGCATCGAGCGCGATAGTTATGCGGTCAGCGTCGACGGTTCACCGCTCCATGAGATCCACCAGGGCGCGATGCTGCGAGTGAGGCCCGGGACCGTGCGGCTGGTCGATGCGCAACTCGACTAGGCCCCAGAAACCGAACTCCCTGATGTGGCGGGATGAGCGGTGAACGCACGCTTCCAGGAGTTGGCCTGGAGCCCCACCGATATGGGCGTTATCAGCCTTCGGCGCAGGGTGGACCCATCTCTCAGGATCGAAGTGTTCGAGGTCAAGCTGGACGAGGAGTTTCTGATGTCCAGCCTATTCACCAGGGGTGAGGTCGGACTCGCGCGGCTCGGGCTCGCCGAGCTGGCCGCAGAAGACCTGGACGTGGTTGTCGGAGGGCTCGGTCTCGGCTACACCGCGCACGCAGTCCTGGCCGATCCCCGCGTGCGTTCACTCGTCGTGGTCGAAGCACTCGGCCCAGTGATCGAATGGCACGAGCAGCAACTGCTGCCCGACACGGTGGGACTGGCCTCCGATCCCCGGACCCGACTGGTGCACGGGGACTTCTTCGCGACGCTGTGCGGCGACACCGGCCTCGACCCGGCAACGCCCGGCCGCCGCTTTCACGCGATCCTCGTAGACATCGACCACACACCGCGGCATGTGCTGCACCCATCTCACGCTGGCTTCTACACCCCTGAGGGCCTGCGACGGCTCGCGCGCTGGCTGCTTCCCGGCGGCGTGTTCGCGCTGTGGTCCGACGATCCACCGGACGCCGACTTCTCCGCCGTCATGGAGCAGGTCTTCGACACCGTGCAGCCCCACGTTGTGACCTTCGCCAACCCGCTCACCGGTGGGGAGTCGGCCAACACGGTGTACGTCGCCACGTGATCCGGCCGTGCGGAGCCCTTCGGGCCGAGGTGCGCAACGAACCGTCACAGTGGCCCGAACACGGCGCGCGGGTCGGCGTCCAGCGCCAGGGTCTCCAGTACGGTCAGGAGCTGGCGTTCCTCGTACCGGAAGTGCGACTCCATGATCGCCGCCACACCCCCCAGGTGCTCGACCAGCTCTGCGGGCGAGGCGGCCCGGGCCACGGCGGTCTGCAGCCCGGCCAGCAGGTGCGCGATCATCGAGTGGTCCTGCTGGAGGTAGTGCAGCGCCTCGCGTAGCTGGGGGTGCTGTTCGGCGATTGCCGGGAACAGGTCACGGTTCTCGCCCTCGTGGTGGGCGGTCAGGGCGGTACAGAACCCGTGGCAATACAGCAGCAGGTCACTGGTGGCTGGCTGCGTCGGCTCGCCGTCGGACAGGGCCTGCTGAGTCACGGTCAGTGCTTCGCGGAGCCTGTCATGGACGCTCCGCAGCTCTCGGCTCCAGGCAATGAGCCTGGTCTTCTCGCCCTCACCCACAGACGAAGGGCGAAGGGTCGACGATCATTATCGTCGTGCTCCCCTCGGTCCCGCGCCTCCATGCCTGACACGGTCTGCCACCGGCACGCGACGCTGCGGCTTAGGTTACCCCGCAGCACGCCCGGATGCGTCGGCGGACGCTGGCGATCTCGCCTGCGGACATCTGGTGGATGATCTGATCTGGTGCACCGCGACCGTGGAACACGGTGTGCTCGCCGTTGGTGACGATCCGGGTGGCGGTGATGACTTGTTCGCTGCCGTCGACGTGACGGATCTTGAACTGGGGCACGCATCCCTCCTCACAGGCATCATGATTGTCCGTACGCTCCATGGAGTACTCTACCCTTACGTGAGAGTCGCCAGGCCTCGGGGATGCGCCGTAAGGCTGCTGTTCAATAGCCGGCAACTGTGACGGCACGGTAGACTCACCTTTTTATGTCGTTGCGTCCTGGTGTCTTCGAGGTGTCGATTCGTGTCGTTGCAGCACATGCAGATCGGTGAGGTGGCCGAGCGGACCGGTTTGTCGCTGCGCACGATCCGGTACTACGAGGAGGTAGGTCTGGTTCGCCCGTCGTCGCGAACCCCGGGCGGGTTCCGCTTGTACACGGAGCCGGATGTGGCCCGGTTGAACCTGGTGAAGCGGATGAAGCCGCTGGGGTTCAGCCTGGAGGAGATGCGGGATCTGCTATCGGCGCTTGACGAGCTGGACGCGTCGGCCGGTGGCGAGTCGGCACGGGAAGCGCTGATCGACCGGCTGGCCGCCTATCGGGCGGCGGCTGAGCAGCGGTGTGCGGCGTTGCGGGAGCAGCTGGCGACGGCTGAGGCGTTCGCCGCTGATCTGCGCACCGAGATTGTCCGGCAACGGCAGTTGGTGACGCAGACCGGATGAGCACAGCCACGATGGCCGCCAGGGAGGTGCTCACCGAGGCGGCCCGGCGCCGTACGTTCGCCGTTATCAGCCACCCGGATGCCGGCAAGTCGACCCTCACCGAGGCGCTGGCGCTGCATGCGCGGGTCATTGCCGAGGCCGGCGCGGTGCACGGTAAGGCCGGCCGCAAGGGTGTGGTGTCGGACTGGATGGAGATGGAACGCGCCCGCGGTATCTCGATCACCAGCGCCGCGCTGCAGTTCGAGTACCGCGACCTCGTGATCAACCTGCTCGACACCCCGGGCCATGCCGATTTCTCCGAGGACACCTACCGGGTGCTGTCGGCGGTGGATTGCGCGGTCATGCTGCTCGACGCGGCGGCCGGTCTGGAACCGCAGACGCTCAAGCTGTTCGACGTGTGCCGGCACCGCGGCATCCCGGTGATCACGTTCATCAACAAGTGGGATCGTCCTGGTAAGCATGCCCTGGAGCTGTGCGACGAGTTGGAATCGCGCATCGGGCTGCGGCCGGCACCGTTGACGTGGCCGGTCGGCGAGGCCGGTCATTTCGCCGGGTTCCTGGACGTGCGCGGCGGTTCGATGAGCGTGTTCGAACGCGCCCCCGGCGGTGCCCGGATCTCCGAGGAGCGGACGCTGACGGCCGCCGAGGCAGAACGGGAGCATGGCGAGGAGTGGCGGGCCGCCGCCGAGGAGGCCGGGCTGCTCGACCGGCTCGATCTGGATTCATTCCTGGCCGGTCGGACGACACCGCTGCTGTTCGGTGCGGCGGTGGCCAATATCGGCGTGCGGCACCTGCTCGAGGTGTTGGCCGAGCTCGCCCCTGCGCCATCGGCCCGGCCGGACGTCACGGGCCGCGAGCATGAGCTGGAGGAGCCGTTCTCCGGGTTCGTGTTCAAGGTGCAGGCCGGCATGGACCCGGCGCACCGCGACCGCGTCGCGTTCGTGCGGGTGTGCTCGGGAAAGTTCGAGCGGGGATCCGTCCTCACCCACGCCGGCACCGGCCGGGCCTTCGCCACCAAGTACGCGCAGGCGATGTTCGGACGCGACCGCGAGACGGTCGATGTCGCCTATCCGGGCGATATCGTCGGCTTGGTCAACGCGTCGGCATTGCGTCCTGGTGACACCCTGCACGCCGACGGTGCCGCTGTGGTGTTCCCGCCGATCCCCTCGTTCGCACCCGAGCATTTCGCCGTGGCCCGCACCACGGACACCAGTAAGGGCAAGCAGTTCCGCCGCGGCATCGAGCAGTTGGAGCAAGAAGGCGTCGTCCAGGTTCTCCGCTCAGACCTACGCGGGGACGCAGCGCCCATCCTGGCTGCGGTCGGCCCGTTGCAGTTCGAGGTCGCGGTTCACCGGATGGCCCGCGAGTTCGGCGCGCCCATCACGCTCGAACACCTGCCGTACTCACTGGCTCGAGCAACCCTGCCCCGGCACGTCCCCGTCCTCGACGCCGAGCGGGGGTGCGAGGTGGCCGAACGGGCCGACGGTGCCCTGCTGGCACTGTTCACCGACCGCTGGCGACTGGATTCGGTACGCCGCAACCACCCAGAGATCAGCCTCGATCCGCTCGTCGCCGACGCCGAGCAGTGAACTCGCCGCGCGAGCAACCCGATCCGCACCACACCGAAGGAAGACCCGCTTCGTGGTGACCACCGTCCTGTCCCGACCACGCCCGTCGAACGCCAAGACGCCCGAAGGGTTCTACGGCTGGCGCATCGTCGCCTATGCCAGCCTCGCAGTCGCCGCAACGGGCCCGGGCCAGACCGCCGGCGTCTCGCTGTTCGTCGACCCGCTGATCCGCGATTTGGGCATCTCCCGTTCCGCGGTGTCCACCGCGTACCTGATCGGCACGCTGACCGGTGCGCTGGCTCTGCCATGGATCGGCCGCGCACTCGACCGGTACGGCGTCCGCCGCACCATGGCCGTCATCGGCGCCGCCTTCGGCGCGGTGCTGATCGCCTTGGCCACCGTGTCCAGCATCGTCGGGCTGACCGCCGGATTCGTCGGCATTCGGATGGCCGGCCACGCGCGCTGACCCTGACCGCCACGACCGCGGCGGCACTGTGGTTCGACCGCCGCCGAGGCACCGCGGTCGGCATCGCCAGCGCCGTCGGCGCGGTGGGCATCTCGATGACACCACTGCTCGCCGAGACGCTGATCGCCCAGTACGACTGGCGGCTGGCCTGGTTGATCCTCGGGCTCGCAGTGTGGCTCGTCGTCATCCCCATCGCCCTGTTCGGCATGCGGGACAGACCGGCCGCGCTCGGACAATGGCCCGACGGCCGAATACCGGCGGACACCAGCACCGCCGCCTGCGCCGCTGCGAACTGGGGAGTCCGGCGCGGCGAGGCGATGCGGCAACCGTTCTTCTGGGTCGTCACCGGCGGTGTCGCCGTCTGCGGGCTGCTGGGCACCGCGGTCAACTTCCACCAGATCAGCCTGCTCGGAGAACGCGGGCTCACCACCGCCCAGGCCGCGGCCAACTTCATCCCGCAAACCGTCGCCGCCCTGGTCGCGACCCTGGCCACTGGGATGCTGGCCGACCGGGTCCGCCACCGGTGGTTGATCATCGCCGCCATGGCGTCGCTGGCCGGCGGGCTCGCCTGGGCCACCCAGACCACCCCGGGCATTTCCGCCGTGCTGTTCGGCGCCCTGATCGGCGCCGCGGGCGGCAGCATGCGCGCTCTCGAAGCGGCCACCTTCCCCCGATACTTCGGCACCCGCCACATCGGCTCGATCCGCGGCATGGTCGCCGCCCTATCCGTAGCCTCGACCGCCTTCGGGCCACTGCTCTACGCCGCCGCCCACGACGCCACCGGCGGATACACGACGGTGCTGTGGGCCAGCCTCCCACTGCCGCTGCTGATCGCCGCCGTAGCTCTGTTCGTCCACCCACCCCGGCTACGCGAGCACCACCCTTGAGTCGCATCGCCGCAGCACAACGGGCGGGCCACGGCGCGGCGTTCGGGCGCGCACATTTACCTCTGCCACGGGCGGGTAACCATCCTACGTAGGTGATCCACTATCCGTAGGGAGGCGAGATGACGAACGCCCAACTAGTCACCGGAACCCGCGACGAACACTACGATTTGATCAGCATGCTCTACCACACCATGCAGGAAGCCGAGACCCTGCAAACCTACATCGATGACGCCCGGTCCGCCGGAGACGGCGACCTGGCCGGCTTCTTCGAAGAGGTGCAGCAGCAGGACCGGCAACGCACCGAGCGGGCCAAGCAACTGCTCGGCCGCAAACTCTCCTGACCACCCAATCGAGCACGCGCGGCCGGAGTGACCGTACTAGCCGCGCGAGGGTGACAGGGATCGAGCGGTCAACTAGGGGTTACGTACCATGACCGACGGGGCTGAGGAACGGTACGAGCGCGAGCGGCACTTCCACGATCATTGCTTCGCGGAGGATGTGCGGGCGCGCCTCGACCGTTGGTACTACGTCGCTCGTGCCAGTCTGGGTGACTACGACTCGGTGGTCCGGAAGGCACCGCCCGGCGCGCGGACCCTCGAGCTGGGCTGCGGGGTGCACACGTGGGCGTTCAATCTGGCGGCGGCCGGTGCCTATCCGACCGCCATTGACATCTCGCCAGTGGCGATCGAGTGGGCCGAGCAGACGGCCGCCGAGCGGGGCATCACAGGCGCGACCTTCGCTGTGATGAACGCTGAGAAGCTCGAATATCCGGATGACACCTTCGACATGGTTCACGGCTGCGGTGTCCTGCACCATCTCGACTTGGACCGGACCCTGCCGGAGATCCGTCGTGTGTTGAAGCCTGCCGGCCGGTTCGTGTTCGTCGAGCCGATGGGGCACAACCCGGCCATCAACGCCTTCCGACGCCGCACCCCGCAGATGCGGACCGAAGACGAGCATCCGCTGATGGCTGGCGACCTTGCGGTCATCCAGCGCCACTTCCCCGCCACGCGTGTGCGCCGCTACCACCTCACCTCGCTGATAGCAGGGTTCCTCTACCAGACGCCGTTGGCGGATCCCGTAGCTCGCGTCCTGGAGCGGCTCGACGGCCTGCTCCTCAAGCTCCCGATCCTTCGCAACTGGTGCTGGATGGTCGTGATCGAGGGCTGAGCCCTGCTATTGCCGGAACTCAGGGAAGCCGTTTCCTGGCCGGGCTTCCGTCGCCACGTATTGAGCGATCTACTTCGATGAAGTACAGCAGCAGGACCGGCAACGCACCGAGCGGCCAAGCAACTGCTCGGCCGGAAACTGTCCTGACCGCAGCGTCGCGTGATCTGTCGCGCCGCGCCGGCCTCGCGGCCCGAGCTGCGACTCTGGCGCGGCTAATGGTGGCGCAACTGGGCGGATCGGCTGGCCCGAACGTGCCCGCGGCTTGCACTACTGGCTCGGCTTCGAGTACACCCTCGCGATCAGTGCGCTACATGCCCGGCCGGACCAGCGGTCGCTGGACGTGGGCAGCGGGGCGTGGAGCCCGTTCCCAATCCTGTTGGCCACCACACCGGCGCGGACGTGGTCGCACTCGACCTGGACAAGGCCCTGATCCACCAGCGGGGTCGCCGCGAGCGGGCCGCCGCCGCGGGGCTGGTCGATCCGCGGGCGGTACAACTGGTCCGCGGCGACCCGCGTAGGCTGCCTTTCCCCGACGAAACGTTCGACTGTGTCACGGCGATCTCGACCCCGGACCATGTCGCCGGGCTGCACGGTGACCGGCAGGCCTTGTCCGAGATCGCCCGAGTGCTGCGCCCCGGCGGGCAGGCGCTGGTCAGTGTCCCGTTCCGGCACGCGACAGCATCGCCGAGCTCGGCACCGACCGCCGCCTGTACCAGCGGCACCACTCCACTACCACAATACGTAACTCCCTGCTCGAACCGTCCGGCCTGGTCGAACACGGCAGGATCCTCTACGGTGAGCGGCTGCGGTTTTACCGCCTCGCCACCCGTTAGCAGTGTGTTTCTGTTCTCGATTGCTCTATTCGGGTGGCCTAGGTTCATCATCCCACCCTCCGCGCGTCGATTTCGTGGCCTGTGGGGTGAGTGGTTGAGTCGCAAGATCTCCGGATCCAGGGGGAAGTGAGCCTTATTCACAACTCCTTGAGGCCCACAAATGGGCCTCAAGCTTTCATGCGATGCGGGCTGTATGGGATGACCGCAAGCGGCGACATCTACGAGGTCAGTGCAGATGGATGACGGAAGTGGGATGCGATCCAAGCCGTTCCTGAGTGACGGCTTCATTGGGGCTGCCGAGGAAGATTCGTCGGCGAATGATGCGGACACCAACCAAGTCCGCATTGAATTGGGACTTGCATTCGAGTCGAGGTCGGTAGGTCGGGTGGTTACCCTACCGCTGACACTACCCCGCCACGAGGCCAGCCGCACCATTGAGTTATATCCTCGTTATCCTGACTCCGCGCAATTCTCGGATTATCCTTGTGGCATCGAAAGGCGTGCAACTACACCCTGCACCAGGGTAGTCTCTTGGCCATAAACAGCCGAGGCCTGGCGGCACTGAGTCTCGCAGGCCTCCAGCCTACTAAGATCATTGTTCGGCAACCGGCAGGCGCTGAGCGGAGGCGGCTTAACGATCCGACTCCGCTTGGTGACGTACTGCCATCACGGCGAATCGCGGTTACGCGAAGCCAGCAAGACTGGACGCTTGTGGACCGCTATCCTAATCCGATCTATATTCCGTGGGGATGAGTATGACCTCGCACCGCGTCTCTGGCCTGGGTCTACGGACATCGTTCGCAGAGTACCCAACCGTTACATTTCAGGCTACGCCCGACCAGGGACCTGTAAGCTTAACACTGGAGTTCGATGGAGAATTACTTGATGAGCAGCGACGTCGGCATATTACTCGCGTGATATTTAATGGAGTGGAAGAGCTGCGATGGGTCGAGTCGCGACATGAGTATATGCCGACAGACCCAGATGACTTCGAACTCGCACTAATTGAGGTGACGGAGCTGAGCTGATTGAACGGATGAAGAATATGGGTCCGCACCGGGAATTGCCACCGGGTGAACGTCTTGGCCTGCTTAGAGAGTCGGACCTTCGTCACTTCCGGATCGGCTTCGACGAGCACGGTACCTACGACGTACTCTGCACTGAGATTAGGATTGAGCGGTACAAGAGCGATCCGGTGCCATGAGCAGTCGAGGCGGGACACCACCGGGTTTGAGTCGGGTGACGTGGTTGGTGTCGTTGAGCAAGGTCATGTCGCATGCATTGCGGCACCGGCCGTGGCTCTACGAGCTGGAGCACGATGGCGAGGGTTGGGTGCCGGTGGCGGACCTGGTGTCGGCGTTGCGAGGTCAGGGCGGCAGGTGGGCCAACCTAACTGAGTCCGATCTTGACGACGTGATTCGTACCTCGCCGAAGGCGAGGTACGAAATTCGCGGTGGGATGATCCGCGCGATGTACGGGCACTCAACTCCCGGTCGCTTGTCACGCCATGCAGCGCAGCCTCCGCGGGTGCTCACGTCGCCAGGAGCAGCGAAGGCGATCTTGCAGCAGGGCCTGCGGCCAATGGGCCGTCAGTATGTCCATCTGTCCATAGATGTCGACACGGCCTCGCAGGTTGGGCGGCGCAAGTCCAGCACGCCGGTGATCCTGCAGGTAAACGCTGCCGACGCGCATGCTGCTGGTGTCGCGTTCTTTCGTGGCAATGACTTCGTCTGGCTTGCCGGGGACGTGCCTGCCTTGTTCGTGCAGACCGTGAAGCAGTATTCACGCGATTCCACGCGCAGCACGCCGAATTGATCTACCGCGAAGTTGTTGATCTTCGTGGGGTGTACGTTGCAGTTGGTGGGCGGGTTTGGCTTCCCGGCTGTCGCGCCGGATTTGCGGCTGTGGTGCTGGGGTTGCGGCCGGGCTGCCTGGGTGGTCGAAGGCGTTGGCCCGGTAGGCTCGCCCGCCGCGCCGGGCGGATCTACGTCGCCGATGTCGAGATCCCTAATGCCGGATGGTCTTCAGGTGTTGTCCCGGCAGCCTGGCGCGGCCAGCACAGGTCGCTGGACCCGCCCAACGGTGATTGCCACGGCCGTGGTGCGGGTCGTGGTGCGAAATTGGTCTGCGGGGCAGACCAACCAACCGGCGTGCTGAATCTCACCCAAACACGCTCACCGGCAATGACGCCAACACGCTCACGCCGAGCGTCGGGCGACACGTGCCTACCGCCGGGGCGAAGCCTGGGGTGGCGGCTGGGCCGCGGGCCTGACCGTCTGGTGATTCAGGCGATACTTACATGATATCGTGTGAGTATTACATAGATCGTTTCGTGTAGCACGGCACCAGAGGGGAGGCTGTTGTGAGGGTTGCGCCGCCGCCACTGTTTCCGCTGCTGCGGTCTGAGCTGCAGGCACGCATTCTGGCGCGGGTGTTGCTGGGGGGTGGGGAGGAGTCTGTGGCGGAGCTCGCGGCGGCTATCGAGGCGGATCCTGGCAACACGGCTCGTGAGGTTGTCCGGCTAGAGCAGGGTGGCGTGCTCACTAGTCGGCGAGTGGGGCGGACGAAGCTCGTTAGGGCAAACGCGGCTGCGGCGTTCTACCGGCCGCTCTATGACCTAGTGACCATCGTGTTGGGTCCGGTGCCTGTGCTGGCCGAGCGGTTGGCGTCGGTCGAGGGCATCGTGTTCGCCGATGTCTTCGGGTCGTGGGCCGCCCGGTACCGAGGTGAGGAGGGGCCAGCGCCAGCTGACATTGACCTGCTCGTTGTGGGGAGCCCGGATCGTGACGATCTGCATGACGCGGTGGTCGAGGCGTCGCAACAGCTGAACCGCGAAGTAAACCCGGTCGTCGTCTCCCAGCAGCGGTGGGAGACCTCGGATGACGGGTTCATCATTGAGCTTCGTGCGCGCCCACGAGTGCCCGTGCTGCCTCGGGTCCAGGAGGCGAGGTGAGCTGGGTGCGAGGTCGGGACGAGATCCTTGGCATGCTCGAGCGCGCTGAGCTCACCCGGGTGGTCGCGGACGTCGGCCTGGCCGAGCGGCTGATCGCCTCGGCAAAGCGGCATCTGACCAGCGCCGAGCAGTTGAGTGATGAGGACCCCGAGCTGGCTTATGCCGCGATCCACGACGCAGTCCGTAAGGCGATGGCGGCGATGCTTCAGGCACAAGGATTGCGGCCCACGACAGCTGGCGGTCATCTCGCTGTTCAGCATGCTGTCCGGGCCCAGTTCGGGTCCTCTATGGGAGAGCTCTTGCGGCCCGTTGACCGCATTCGCATCACCCGTCACCGAGTTGAATATCCCGACAGAAACCTGGATCGACGCCGACGCCGTGCTGGCGGACCTGCCCGCGGCACGTGAGCTGGTCAATGCGGCGGGCAAGGCCATCGGACACCTGACAGTCTTCGTGCCATAGGTCTGGAGATCTGGAGCAGCGCAACCAGTCGGCGCAGCGGCCCCGGCCGTGACACGGCTTGTGACGCGAAACAGAGTCAACCACTGGGCTGCCTGTGATCGATGCGGGCGGCAGCGTGGCTGTAGTTGCTGGTAGAGGCCAGATGAGGCACGTAGCATCCGCCTTGTAATCGGGCGGTTAGGGGTTCGAGTCCCCTCGCCGGCTCCCCATCTGATCTGCGCAAACGCGAGCAGGCGTCGCTCGTCCCGCTCGGCATTGTTCACGTTTGGTCACCGTGATCACTGTGGTTGCCAGGATTTCGCACCACGAGTGGCTCCACGAGCCGATCGGGTGCGTGTCCGATTGTTTGCTAGCGAGGTCAGGCCGGCTGTCTGGTAGTGGCCGCGAATTGGAGTGGCACGGGCGCTGCACGACTTGCAGTCCTGTCCCTGAGCCAGTGCTGGTGACGGGAGGATGACTAGTTCGGGAATTGTTGGCTCAGAGTCACGAACAGGTCTTGACAGATAGTTATGCCGAGGGCAACCTGTCAGTTCACAGCACCGCCCGGGCCTGTGACGCAATGACCGGCAAGCGGTTGGTAGCGCGTTGCGCGGAAGGCGGCATCGGCATCGTGGGCAGTGGGCGGTTCTCCCGGTTTCTGGTGGTCACGGTTTGCGGAGCAGTGGTCTGGTCGGGGGTGCCGGTCGCCGCTGCGGCGGCTCCGGCATCGGGCTCGGTGGAGTCTGCCGGGGGGACCGATGTGTGGGGCCATGTCACGTCGGTCGCCGGCGGCGTGGCCAGTTGGCTTGGCGACCTGTTCTCGGTCGGTGGCCAGGTCGATGAGGAGCCCGGACCGGCGGGTAGGGATGAGGACCGGTCGGGTTCGGCTGCTCTGCCGCGTGAGGAGCCTGCTTCGGTGGGACAGCGGGGTGCTCCTGCGGAGCGGGTGCGGGAGGTGGTGTCGGGGCGGTCGGCGAATGCGGCGGTGTACGAGTTGTCCAATGGTCAGTTCGAGGCGGAGATCTCCACTGACCCGGTCAACTTCCGCGATGAGGACGGCGAGTGGCAGAAGATCGACACCATGGTTGTCGCCAGTGGCCGGGATGGGTTCGCCTTTGGGAATTCGAAGAACCGGTTCGATTCGCTGTTCGGTACGCGGTCAGACCAGCTGGTGCGGTTCGAGGTGGGCAAGCGCAATGTGACGGTGGGCCTGCCTGGCGAACGGCGTGACGTTGAGCCACGTGTTGACGGTGACACGGTCAGGTATGCCGACGTGTTCGGCTCGGCCGATGTTCAGTACCGGGTGAGTTCGGAGGGTGTGAAGAAGGAGATCATTCTCGAGGAGGCTCCGGAGGAGGCGTCGTTCACGTTCACAATGCGGATGGGCGGCGTGGTGGCTCGCGAGTTGGGCGACGGTTCGATCGGGTTCTTCGGTCCGGGCCAGGAGCTGGCGCCGGCGTTCCGGATCCCGAAGCCGTTCATGTACGACAGCGCGGACGAGCCGGGCTGGTCTGATGCGGTGACCCAGTCCGTCACGCAGCAGGGCTCGAGCATTGAGGTCACGGTCAGCGCCGATCAGGAGTGGCTGGCCAGTGACGACCGCGAGTACCCGATCGTGATCGACCCGACGATCATTGTGGAGCCGACGCCGACGCAGGGCCAGGACGCGATGATCCGTAAGGCGGCGCCGACCACGAACTACGGCGGGAGTTGGCAGCTGGGGGTGGGCACCGACAGCGTTGGGGCGGCGCGGAGCCTGCTCAAGTTCGACGTGTCGTGGCTGCCGTCGAATACAGTGATCAACACCGCGCACGTGAAGGTGTGGTACGACCAGGGCTACTACACCAACGCGAACGCTGTGTCGCTGCAGTTGCGCCGGGTGCTCGGGGCATGGTCGGAGTCGTCGATCACGTGGAACGGCTTTTCCGGGCTCGGCGGTGAGCTGATCTCGAGCGCGACCAAGGCGTCGTATGTGAACAGTGTGTGGCACTCCTATAACGCCAAGTCGCTGGTGCAGGGATGGGTCGGTGGGTCGATCCCGAACTATGGGGTGCTGTTGCGGGCGCAGGACGAGACGACGCTGGGCCGGGGTGGGGCGTACTACGAGGCCTCGGAGTATGCCTATAACGGTGGCCCGCATGTGAACCGCCCGAAGCTGCTGATCACCTATGGGCAGCCGAGCGTGATGGTGGAGCCGATCACCACGTTCTATGCGACCGGGGCGGAGCTGAACTGGTCGCCCTACGCGGGGAGTGATATCGCCGAGTACCAGGTGCACCGGTCGATCTGGCAGACGTTCACCCCGACCGCGGCCACGCTGGTGGCACCGGTGGACAAGAACGTGACGTCATTCACCGACACCACGGCCGAGCCGACGCCGGCGGATGATCCGGACCCGTTCGGTAACGCGTACTACTACCAGGTCGCGGTCAAGTTGACCAACGGGACGATCCTGCAGGGGAACACCGAGCTGGCCCGGCTGCCCAAGGCCGGCCGCGTGAAGAAGATCATCCGTGGTGCGGCGTTGGACACCACGTTGTCCAGCGCGCATCCGACCACGAACTTTGACACCTTCGACGCCGAGCCGTGGCTCGGTGCCGGCGATAACGGCGGCAGTTACGGCCGGACCCGGACTCTGGTGAAGTTCCCGGATCTGGGTGGGCGCATCCCGGCCGGGGCGACGGTGCTGGATGCGGATCTGAAGTTGTGGAAGCCGTTGACGTTCGGCTCGGGTGCCCGGTTCAACCTGCACGCGCTGACCCGCGGGTTCGATGAGACCACCGCGACGTGGAACCGGGCCAGTTCGGGCACGGCGTGGTCCACACCGGGTGGGGACTACAGCCCGGCCGTGGTGGATTACGTGCCGAGTATGACCACGGATTCGAAGTTCCACATCTGGTGGATCGATGAGCTGGTGCAGCAGTGGGTGGACACCCCGACGTCGAACCACGGCGCCCTGATCAAGATCGCGGACGAAGCGGCGAAGAACCAGCTGAGCGTGTTCTTGTCCAACGAGGTCGCCTCCGAGCCGCAGCTGCGCCCGCAGCTGCACGTGACCTACCTAGTACCGACGGCGGAGTCGACCTACTACGCGCCGGCCACGCCCAAGTCCACCACGGCCGGCGAGCAGCGCACGGTCCCGGTCACCGTCACCAACACCACAGACGCAGTGATCACCGCCGCCGATCACGTGCTCTCGTACCACTGGGCCGCCGCCGATGGCACCGATGTGACCAGTTCGGCGAATCGGTTGGAGACGGTGTTGCCGGCGAATCTCGCACCGGGTGAGTCGGTGACGGTGAATGCGGCGGTGAAGGCGCCGCAGTTGACCGAGCCGACGAACAAGCGTGAGGAGTTCACGCTGTCCTGGGATGTGCGCAACACCGGCACCGGGCAGTGGATGTCGCAGTCGCGGAACATCCCGGCGTTGGATCAGTCCGCGTCGGTGGCCAACCCAACCTCGAACCAGATCGGGTTGGAGAAGTTCTACCAGTACACCGGCACGGGCACCGGTGCCGGTGCGGCGGTGTTGAACAACCTGTACGCCGGGAACACGGTGTGGTCGTACGACGCGTTCTCCAACCCGTCCCGCGGGGTGTCCACCTCGGTGCGGATGGCGTACAACAGCCTGGACACCTCGAACTCGGCGATCGGGTATGGCTGGTCGCTATCGACCTCGAGCGTGATGCGAATGGGTACGCCGCTGGACTTCCATCCGCGGGGCCAGCAGTGGCCGTCCCAGGTGACCTTGACCGATGGTGATGGCACCGCGCACCTGTTCACCTTGAACAAGCACGGCTCGGCCAGCGAGGCGGACTGGACCTACGACTCGCCGTACGGGGTGCACCTGTACCTGCAGAAGACCGGCAGCACCGACCCGACCCGGGCGTGGGTGATGACCGCCCCGGACCGCACCACGTTCTACTTCGACGCCGACGGCTACCAGAGCGCGCTGGCCGACCGGAACGGCACCAGCAACGAGCTGGTGTTCACCTACGAGAACCGCAAGTCGAACAACAAGCCGATCAAGTTCCTGCGGTACGTGACCGACCCGCACAACCGGCAGACGCTGACCGTGGACTACTACGCCAAGGGCCAGGACTACACGTTCATCGATGACATCGGGGCGGTGCAGCAGGGCACCAACCTGACCAACCCGAAGATCATCGACCAGGTGAGGACGCTGACCGACATCTCCGGCCGCACGGTCGAGTTCGTCTACACCGACGAGGGCCTGCTGGGCCGGATGACCGACGGTGCCGGTGACCCGGCCGCGAAGGTGTTCGGCTTCTCATATGACGCCGAGCAGGGCAACAAGAACGTCAAGCTGGTCTCGGTGACCGCCCCGCGGGGCAACACCACCGCCCTCACCTATTTCGAGGCGCCGACCGATCCGAAGGCCAAGTGGCTGACCGAGACCATCACGGACCGGGCCGGCGGGCTCACCTCGTTCGACTATGTGGACCCGGACGGGCCCGGCGGCGATGTGATCGAAACCACCGTCACCGACGCGAAGACCAATGCCACCTTCTACCGGATGGACGGGTTCGGCCGGCCGGTGCTGTCCACCAACGCCAAGAGCGAGACCACCCAGTTGTCCTGGGATGGCGATCACAATGTGGTTCGGCTGGTCGAGGACAACGGCGCTACCACGACCTGGACCTATGACCAGAACACCGGCTACCCGACTCTGATCACCGATGCGGAGGCGAGCGCCAACGGCACCGCCGGCACGGTGCTGGAGTATGCCTTCGCCCTGGACGGGCATGTGGCCGATCTAGTGGCGAAAACCTCGCCGGAGGGCCGCCGGTGGGCATTCGGCTACGACAGCGTCGGCAACCTGACCAGCGTCGTCGACCCGGCGGGTACCGCGACCGCGAACGTGCCAGACGACTACACCACCACCTACACGTATGACCCCGACGGCACGCTGGCCACGGCGGCCGATGCGAACGGGCACACCACCACCTACGCCGGCTACGGGCCGACCGGCTACCCGGGCAGCATCACCGACCCGCTGAACAACGCCACCGAGTTCGGCTACGACTCCCGCGGGAACGTGACGCAGGTGGCCGACGCGGCCGGCAACACCAGCAGCTACGGCTGGGACGTGTTCGGCCGGCTCGGTGAGTCGCAGGTGCCCAAGGACGCCGACGCGGGCGTGTTCATCGTGACCCCGCCGCCGGTGTATGACGGCAACGACAACGTGACCGAGGCGACGGCGCCGAATGGTGCGGTGACGACGTATGAGTACGACGCGGCGGACCGGATGGTCTCCACCACGCTGCCCAAGGACACCGCCGGTGACCCGGACCGGGTGGCCTCATACGCCTACGACCTGGTCGGCAACCTGATCGCCGAGACCGAACCGAACGGCACCCTGACAGCAGCGAATCCGGAGGATTTCGTCACCCGCTACGGCTACGACGCGATCTACCAGTTGATCTCGGTCACCAACGCCGACGGGGACAAGCTGACCTACGCCTACGACACCGTGGGCAACGTCGTCGAAGTGGTCGACCCGCGCAAGAACGCCTCGGCCGACCCCGATGACGTGACCACCACCAGCAGCTACGACCTGAACCACCGGGTCACCGCGGTCACCGACGCCGCCGGGCACACCGCGGCCACCAGCTACGACCTGGACGGCCTCGTGGTGGAGACCATCGACAAGCAGGGCGCCACCACCCAGGTCTCCTACGATCCGCGTGGCCTGGTCGCCGAGGTGCGGGTACCCCACGACGACGCCGGCGGTTCGATCTCGTATCGCACCACCCGGTATGAGTACGACCAGGCCGGCAACCGCACCAAGGTGATCACCCCGCGCGGAGTGGCAACCACGAGTGTGGCCGACGATTTCGTGCACCAGACGGTGTACGACGGACTGAACCGGGTGATCGAGCAGATCCACCCCTACGACCCGTCCGACCCCGAATTCGCCACCCCGGACAAGACCGTCTATGCCTACGACACGGTCGGCAACCTGACGTCGGTGTCGGCGCCGCCGTCGGACGGGCAGACGGTGCGCAACACCACCACCTACCAGCACTTCGACAACGGCTGGATCCAGCAGTCGGTGGACGTGTGGGACATCACCACCAGCTATGAGTACAACCAGCTCGGCCAGCAGATTCTGCGCACCCTGACCAGCTCCGGCGGATCCTCGAGCCGCTCCATGTCGTGGGCCTACACCCCGGACGGCAAACTCGCCGGCCGCGGCGACGACGGCGTCCCGGCCGGTGAACATGTGGTCCTGGTCGACGATGCCGATGTCGGCAACGTCGAAACGACCGGGTCGTGGACCGCGTCGTCGAGCACGAGCGGGTACTACGGGGTGGGCTACCGGCACTCCGCGGCCGGGGACGGGTCGGACACGCTCAGCTGGCGGCTGCACATCCCCGCGGACGGGACCTATGAGGTGTTCGTCCGGTACACCCAGCATTCGAACCGGGCCACCAACGCCCCGTACACCATCGTCCACGATAGTGGCCAGGCAACGCAGCTAGTGAACCAGACCACCGGTGGGGGCCAGTGGGTGTCGGTCGGATCGTACGGGTTCACCAAGGGCGGCGACCACGAGATCCGCCTGTCCGATGACGCGGACGGCTACGTAATCGCGGATGCGGTCATGCTGGTCCGCGACACCACGGGTGAGACCGACACCGAGGCCAAGGACATCGCCTACGCCTACGATGCGAACGGGAACCTGACCGGCATCACCGACACCAGCTCCGGCGCCGAAATCGATGCCTATGAGATCGACTACACCGGGCTCAACCAGGTCCAGACCGTTGAAGAGCTGGCCGGCGGCAGCGTGGCCAACACCACCTCGTTCACCTACGATGCGAACGGCAATCCGCTGACCACCACGCACGACGACACCTACGCCGAATACGCCTACGACGTGCGCGACCTGGTCGAGCAGGTCACGAACGCGGATTCGGCGAGTGATCCGGACCCCAAGGTCACCGGCTATGCCTACACCCCGAACGGGTGGACCGCCACCGAGGCCAAGCCGAACGGCAACACCGTCACCTCCGAGTACTACCTCGACGGACTGCTCAAGCATCAACTCGAGACCAAGAGCAACGGGTCCACGGTGGTGGCCGAGCACACCATCGGCTACGACCCGAACGGGAACAGGGTCAGTGACGCGGCCCGCACGATGGATGCGGACCAGCACAACAAATCCTCCGATCGCACCTACACCTATTCGTATGATCCGCGGAACCGGATCGCGCAGGTGACCAAGACCGACACCCGCTCCGGCGCGATGCTGTCCACCGAGAGCTACACGCACGATGCGGCGTCAAATGTGGTGTCGCAGGTCATCGACGGAACCACGACCTCGTTCGTGTATGACCGGAACCGGCTGCTGACTGCCACCACGACTGGGGTGACCGCCGCCTACAACTATGACCCGTACGGCCGGCTGAACACGGTCACCGCCGCCGGCCAGGTCATCGAGTCCTACACCTACGACGGGTTCGATCGCATCACGAACCACACCAGCATTGATGAGACCGGCGGCAGCGAGTCCACCTCCTACACCTACGACCCGCTGGACCGCACCACCTCCCGCACCGACACCACCGGCGAGACAACCGACTACTCGTACCTCGGGTTGTCCGGCGAGGTGCTCAACGAGGAAATCGCCGGGCAGGTGCAGAAGTCGTACCAGTACTCCCCGTGGGGCAAGCGGCTCTCCCAGGTCACCCACCACGCCGACGGCAGCGAAGAGGACGCGTTCTACGGGTACAACCCGCACACCGACGTCGAGGTTCTCACCGATCAGGCCGGCGATGCGGTGTCGACCTACGGGTACACCGCCTACGGCAAGAACGACGAGGCCGAGTTCACCGGCATCGACGCCCCCGACGCCGGCACCCCCGGCGCCGAGCCGTACAACGTGTACCGGTACAACGCCAAACGCTGGGACCCCGCATCCGGCACCTACGACATGGGTTTCCGCGACTACAACCCCGGCACCAACCGGTTCCTGTCCCGCGACATGTACACCGGCGCCCTCAACGACCTCAACCTAGGCCTGAGCCCATGGACCAACAACCGCTACGCCTTCACCGGCGGCAACCCCATCACCCTCATCGAACTCGACGGCCACGAACCACGACCGTGGCACGACCCGAACTTCAACTCCGACACCTTCGACTACGACGCCTACTGGGCCACCGAAAGAGCTCCCGTCGGGAATTCCTTCGACGTCAGTGTGACCTACATTTACGACGAGATGGTTACGAATTCACAGGGCGGGACTGCGACGATAATTCGGACCTTGACTGTTGACAAGAGAGATTTTTTGTTCAGGTTGATCGATCCTGAGAGTTTCGGCGTTTCGGGCCAGTGGGGGCTCGCGTCGATTGGTGGTGCGGCGGGCTATCTCGTGTGGGCGGAGAAGGTACGGCCTGGCGGTGATTGGGATCACAAGCCCGATCTGCAAGAGATGTTCAACCGTGAGGGTGAGTACTTCTTCATGCGGGTTCCGGGCACAGATGAAGCGGTGAGCTTCGATCTGTGGTCCAACATCCACTACGGGTATGTCGGCACTGAGGTCGGGATCCCCGGAGAAGACCTGCAGGCTGCTGCCGAGCTTGCCGAGGCTGGCACCAATGACGCGTTCGATCGCGTCGCGGTTCAGATCGGGATTGACCTGCGCCAGCAGTACCAACCGAGATCGCTCACCGCCGAGCATGTCCGAGCCGCCGTTCTTGGCCGCATGCCTGAACTCCGCTTGGCTGGCCGCGGGTCCCATTTCAGCCCGTATGATCCTGCTGATCCGCTTACTCTCTGGTAGATGGCGGTACGGCATTGAACAGAGGAATGGGTAGCGTCTTCGTCTCCGTGGTCGTCGCCGTCTTGGTGGTGAGCGCGTGTGGTGGGAACGGGAATGAGGATGAGATTCGTCCGTCGATTTCGGTGGATGTTGTGCTAGCGCCGCCGTCCATGCCGGATGAGCAGTGGCCCGAAGATGATTGGGAGGTACGCATCACGGGCGTCCCGCCCTTCACACCGGGAGACCCCATAATGCGATCATGGACGACGCGTGAAAAGGTCGCAGATCTTGTACACGGAGTAGTCAAGTTCAACAACGTGGAGGAGGCCCGTCGCTATTTTCGGCGGGATGATCCACGATCTTACGACGAGGATTTCCCACTGCGGGTTGACGAGTCCGCTAGTTACACCAGCAGTTCAGCCGACGAATCACACCTTTATTGCCTTGGCCAGGAGGGAACGTCTGAGGCTTGCGCTACCTGGGCATACTGGGGGAGATACGGCCAGTACGTTGTCTACGTCGACTACCATGCCGGCGTGACCGGCGACAGGTACGGCACCGGCGTTCTGCACGATGGCATTGCATTGAGCGAATTCCTCAGCTACCTGCGACCATTCGATGAGCATGTTACCAGCGTGCTGGCAGAAAAGAGCTGAGTAACCTAACTGATAGACGCGTCGCCACAATGTTCTGCAACAGAACTTGCGCCTAATATCGCAGCTTATCTGGATCAATGATGGTCGAACTGTGTCCACCATGGCCATGGGCGCTATGGTCTGGATGTTGATCAGATTCGGGAGCCCCGAACCAAAGGCGAATAGAAGGCAAGGGGCTATGCCTCCTCATGGCCTCGGCAACTGAACAGGCTGGTGACCTGGCACTCAACGAAGTCGAATGTCTGCCATGAGGCGGCAGCGTACGGCCGCTCGTCTGTGTCTGGAGACCGCCCAGCTCGGCGAGTTTGCACACACCCGGCTAGCAGCGACGGCCGTCCGGGCCCGGCGATGTCGTACGAGCACGAGCGCTGATAGTCCGGATTGGGTAGCGGCGTCAGCGTGTCGTCGAGGTCCAGGCGGTACAATTGGATGCGTTCGGCGGTCGTCGGCATAGATGCGGATGGACATCGGCGCCGCGGTCGGCGGTGTAGACCTCATAGAGGACTCACCCGCCGCGACCTTGGCGGCCAGCGCGATCCGCTCGTCGAGGAGCACGGCGTCCAACTCTGCCGGTCGTAGCCGGCGCGGTCGCCCTTCGCCGTCTTGGTCGGGGGTTAACGGGCTGCGCCAGGTGGCGTCGCAGCCCTGCCGTCGACCAAGGACATGGAGTCCCAGATCGTGGACAGGGGCACGAAATGCTCCTCAGGGCTGGACGGCCCAAGCGATGACAGCCACGGCCGTGGTGCGGGTCGTGGTGCGAAATGACGTTAACTGACGGGGTCTTTGGCTACCAGCCGGGTTGGGAACGTGGCTGTGGTTGCTGGTAGTGGCCAGGTGAGGCACATGGCATCCGCCTTGTAATCGGGCGGTTAGGGGTTCGAGTCCCCTCGCCGGCTCCCCGCTTGGCCTGCGGAAACGTTGGCATGGCGTGATGCCACGGTTCGGACGCTCTTCACTTTGGTCACTCTGTTCACTCTGGCGCGCTGTAGCTCGTGTCATGTCCGTGTCACGGCCCAGTCAGATGCGCGACCCGTTGCCCCGAAACCCGGCAAAATGTAGCTAAGTCGGACACAGGCTAGCAGTTGTGGTGCGGTGATGTGTTCGCCAGTCGATATGGAGCGTCAGCGCGGAGCCAGCTGCCAAAGGTAGCCATAACATGCGCGGTTGTGTTCGGTCGCATCCCGCGTCGACGCAGAGAGCCGAAGCTCTTGCCCGAATCGAGGAGCCGCATGTGATGGCGGCGGTGCAGATTGCCTAGGTAGTCCGGTTCGCTTGGGGTCGGTAGCCTGCTGTCCGTCGACGGAGGACAGCGGTGGACGAGCACAGCGACAGCCTGGACCAGGCGCGACAGGCCTACGCAGTACAGGACTGGCCAGCTGCCGTGGCGCACTTCGATGCAGTCGACGTTGAGCGACTCACCGCGGACGACCTCTACGCGTACGCCGACGCCGTGGCGTGGGTCGGCCGCGTCGAGGACGCCCTGCGACTGACCGCTGCCGCGTGCGAGGCGCTCCTGGCCGACTCCCGGCCGGCCGAGGCCGCGTGGGCAGCGATGATGGTCGGGCTCTTTCACATGGGACGGGGCGACGAGCCGCAGGCCATCGGCTGGATCGGCCGCGCCGGGCGACTGCTGGAGGGGATCCCGGAGTGCCCCGCGCACGGATTGCTACTGCACGTCACCGGCGCGGAGCCGAGCCTGCAGGCGGGGCAGCCGGCGGCGGCGGTGGACGCAGCCCGCCAGATGCAGGCCCTCGGCCGCCGGATCGACGAGCCCGGGCTGGTGCTCATGGGCCTCAACTGCGAGGGGCGCGCGCTGATCAGGGCCGGCCAGGTGGTTGACGGGCTGGCGCTGCTCGACGAGGCGATGGTCACCGCCCTGGACAGCCATCTCGCGCCCTTCATGTCGGGCACCCTCTACTGCCACACCATCGCAGCTTGTCACGAGGTCGCCGACCTCCGCCGGATGACCCGCTGGACCGACCTGACCGAGGACTGGCTATCCACACTCCCCGCGGTCGGGTTGTTCGGCGGACTGTGCGCAGTGCACCGGGCTCAGCTCCACGTCCTCAGTGGCGCGTGGGACGAGGCCGAGCGCATGGCGCTGCAGGTCGTGACCGACCTCGATGCGATGCGGGTCGACTACGCCGCTGAGGCCTGGTACGTCGTCGCCGAAGCGCGTCGGCTGCGGGGCGACCCGACCGCCGCCGACGCGTACGACGAGGCGCACGCCCGAGGCCGCGACCCACAGCCGGGGCGGGCGCTGCTGCGGCTCCAGATGGGTAACGCCGGTGGTGCCGCGACCTCGGTGCGCTCGGCCGTGGCGGCCGCCGGCACCGACCCCTTGCGGCGCGCCCCGCTGTGTGCTGCGGCGGTCGAGATCGCGGTAGCCGCGGGACGGCTGGACGATGCGGCGGTCGCCGCGTCCGAGCTCGCGGTTACGGCAGCGACCTACGCCACCTCCGGGCTGGAGGCGATGGCGGCCGGCGCCCGCGGTGCGGTGCTGCTGGCCGAGGGACTCGCCGAGGAGGCCCTCCCGGTGCTCCGCGACGCCTGTCGGCGCTGGCAGGAGCTTGGCGCGACATACGATGCCGCCGGCGTCCGAGTCCGGCTCGCCGAGGCGTATCGGGCGCTTGGGGATGAGGCGTCCGCCGCCGCGGAGATCGCGCGAGCGGAGGCCACGTACGAGCAGCTAGGCGCGCACCCCCCGGCGCAGGAAACGCCCGACGGGCTGACCCGGCGTGAGTGCGAGGTGCTGACCCTCGTGGCAGACGGACACTCCAACCGGCAGATCGGCGAGATGCTTTACATCAGCGACCGCACGGTCGCCCGGCACCTGACGAACATCTTCCACAAGATCGGTGTTACCTCCCGGACCCAGGCCGCACGCTACGCCGTCGACCGCGGGATGACAGCCACCCGGTGAGGGCGAGGCGGCTACGCACAACCGCGTAGATCGGCCTGCGCAGGTTGGTCAATCGCTCCGATGCCTTGAGGTCGCAGCGCGACCTAGCGTCCCGGTAGACCCGCCACACAGCGGTGCAGCGATCGATCAGGAGAGATCACCATGACTGAAAAACGCATCCACCGAGCTGTCTCAGCCAACGGCACCGAGATCGCCGGACGGGTACGCGGACAGGGACCGGCGCTGGTCCTGGTCCACGGCGCGATCGGGGACGGCGAGGTCGCCTGGGAGGCGCTGCTGCCGTTCCTCACCGACCGGTTCACCTGCTACACGCCGAGCACCCGCGGCCGCGGATTGTCAGCCGACAACCCGGACCACTCACCCCCGCGCCTGGTGGAGGACGTCACCGCGTTCGTCGACAGCATCGGCGAACCGGTCACCCTCGTCGGCTGGTCGGGCAGCGGCGCGTGGGTGCTCGGTGCGGCAGCCCGCAGGGTCTCCGTGGCCGGCGTGGCCCTCCACGAACCCTTCGTGGTCTCGGTGCTGCCAGAAGACGACCCCGCCAACTTTGGCGCCACGTTGGAACAGGTGGGTGCGGCCGCCGCTGACGGCCGGCTTGCCGATGCGGTACGCGCGTTCGCCGCCTGGGTCATGACCGACGACGAACTCACCACCCTGGACGCGGACTTCTACCAGCGGTGGGGACGCAGCATCCCGGCGATGCTCCACATGATCCAGCAAGACATGCCTTACGAGGGGCCCCGGTCGACCGACCCCGACGTGCTCGCACAGATAGCGGCGCCGGTTCTGCTCCTGCGTGGCCAGCAGACCCGGCTCGACACCTTCTGGGCCGACTCGGTGCAGCACATCGCCCAGCACGTCACCGACCCGCACGTCCGTGAGTTGCCGGGTGTCGGCCACTTCGGCCCGCTGCTCCATCCGGAGTCCATCGCGGACGAGCTGATCACCTTCGTCGAGTCGGTCCGGCAACCTGCCTGACGGGCTCGGCCCCACCGCGACGGTGTGGACGCGCGAACCGTCGCGGTGTGCTTGGGTCGGCTCGGACATGGCCTTCGAACAGGACGAGCTCGTATACCAGGTCGGACGTGATACTCCGCCTCGAGCTCGGCATCCCGCAGGATCTGCTCGGGATCGCACGCCTGTGCCGTGGACGGCTAGCGCGCGTCGAGTATGTGCGCCTGCGCGCCGCAGGACTCGGAACACTCGACGCGCTCGCGAAGGCGAGCCTCGACGTGCTCGTCGTGAGCATGACACTGTTCGTGACGCGAAATGAAGTCAACGCGGGCGCATCAGGTGACGGATGCGGGCCGCAGCAAGGCTGTAGTCGCTGGTTGGGGCCAGGTGAGGCACAGAGCGTCCGCCTTGTAATCGGGCGGTTAGGGGTTCGAGTCCCCTCGCCGGCTCCACGCGTTCTGTATTACGTCGGCTGAGGGTTGACGTTTTGTCGTCGGTTGAGGCTTGACGTTGTTTCGGGT
>Ga0214469_1000081_pt1 | contig 26619 bp, 23 predicted proteins | sample RVTome_10_FD_187340 | JGI IMG/M metagenome (GOLD analysis project Ga0214469, IMG submission 187340) | Soil microbial communities from uranium-contaminated site in the Upper Colorado River Basin, Wyoming, United States - RVT153D57 HiSeq ... | reverse complement strand
CGGCATCACCGCGCACCACGACGGGTCACCACGACTTGTTCATCGTCGCCCAGTACCGCCCTCCGGTCGCCAGATCACGCCCGGCCTGCGGGCTGGTTCGATCCCGTAGCTGGACCCGGGCCAGGCGGGCGACCAGGTCGACGTCGCGCTGGCGAATCATGAGGCTGGCCCACGCCGAATCCGGTGCGACGACGACAAGCCTGGCACCGCTCTCCCCCACTGGTGCGACATATCCGCCGACGGTCTCCCCTCGCGATACTCCGTGCGCTTCGGCGAACCAGCGCACCCGGCCGGCATCGGCCACGACCCGCGACGGCAGCGCACCGGCGGGGAATCGGGTGTAGAGGCCCGGCAGTGCCGCGATGAGCGCGATCGCGCACGCCACCGCGAGCAGCGGAACGCCGAGGAACACTGCCGTCGCAAGGCCCAGCGCACCGGCAGGACCGACCACCAAGCCCCACGGCGCACTCGGCAGGGTCGCATCGCCCGGAACGTCCAGGTCGCGTTCCGCGAACCGCCAGACGATCGCGTCCGCGATCACCGAACCGAGCCCGATGACCACGAGTGAACCAACCGTTTCGGCGTCACCGCCGGCGAGCGCCCATGCGAGGGCACCGGCCAGCATGATGAGGCCGACGGCACTTAGAACACGATCACGCACGTCTGGCAGCGTAAGCAGCGCGCAACGCTCAGGTCCACTGGTTCGGCGCGCGGTAGTCAGCGCCCTCGGGCCGCACCGGTCGTCAGCCCAGGATCAGGACGTCCGCCGCGACAGCCCCGAATACAACCGTCAGATACGTGATCGAGCCGTGGAACAGGCGCATCGCCTTGAGGTTCGCGGCCGTGGAATCGCGCCGCGCACGGGCGTAAAGGCGGTGCGCCTCGAACAGGAACCACACCCCCGCAAGGGCAGCGAGCACACCGTAGAGCCAGCCCAGGTCCGCGACGGGAAGCAGCGCGAGGGACGTGACCACCATCGCCCACGAGTACGCGATGATCTGCGCGGCGACGCGCGAGGCCGACGCCACGACAGGCAGCATCGGCACGCCGGCCTGCAGGTAGTCCTCCCGGTACCGCATGGCGAGCGGCCAGTAGTGCGGCGGGGTCCAGAAGAAGACGATCAGGAACAGCAGGAACGGCGGCCACCCGATCGACCCGGTCACGGCGGCCCACCCGATCAGCGTCGGCAGGCAGCCGGCGACCCCTCCCCACACGATGTTCTGAGCCGTGCGGCGCTTGAGCAGCACGGTGTAGATCAGCACGTAGAACAGGTTCGCGGCCAGCGTCAGCGCAGCGGCCAGCGGGTTGACGAAGGCCAGCATCAGCCCGAGTGAGGCGACCAGCAGCACGGCGGCGAACACCGTGCCCGCGCGCGGCGAGATCAACCCGGTGGCCATCGGACGCCGCCTGGTCCGGCGCATGTGCACGTCGATGTCGCGCTCGAGTACCTGGTTGAACGCGTGCGCGCTACCGGCGGCGAGCGTGCCTCCCGCGAGCGTCACGGCGACGAGCCCGATCGGCGGCAGCCCACGCTCCGCGAGCACCATGGCCGGCAGCGTCGTGACCAGAAGCAACTCGATGACCCGCAACTTCATCAACGACACATACGCCGCGACGAGCACGCGAGCCGGCGGGCGGCCACCCCGAGCCGTGTCGACCACCGTGCGCGCAGTATTGACGGTGGTCACGTATTACCTCACGGCCGAAGCTGATTGGGCGGCCCTCGTGGCCCGCTGACGACGAACGCGAGTCTAGCCGGGCCGTCATCGGACCGCCGCACTACCCGCCGACTCGACTACTGCCGGTGCGACCCCGGCGGGAATGGCGGCACCGATAGGCTCGTTGCCGGATTGTGACCTTGCCGCCCAGGCAAGTTCTGCGACGTGCCGTGTGAGAGGAGCCCGACGCCGGTGAGCGCCGATACGACCACACTCGACTGGACCGATCTGGATCGCCGGGCGGTCGACACGGTTCGGGTACTTGCGATGGATGCCGTCGAGAAGGTCGGCAACGGCCATCCCGGCACCGCGATGAGCCTGGCTCCCGCCGCCTACCTGTTGTTCCAGCGGCACCTGCGCCATGACCCCTCCGATCCGACATGGCTCGGCCGCGACCGTTTCGTCCTGTCGGCCGGCCACTCGAGCCTGACGCTCTACATCCAGCTGTACCTGTCCGGCTACCCCTTGACGATCGACGACCTCAAGTCGCTGCGCACCTGGGGATCGAGGACGCCGGGCCATCCGGAGAACCACCTCACGCCAGGCGTCGAGACCACCACCGGGCCACTGGGGCAGGGCGTCGGCAACGCCGTCGGCATGGCGATGGCCGCCCGCCGCACCCGCGGGCTGCTCGACCCGGACGCTGCGCCCGGCACCAGCCCGTTCGACCACAGCATCTACGTGATCGCCTCCGACGGCGACCTGCAGGAGGGCGTGTCTGGCGAGGCGTCCTCGCTGGCCGGCACCCAGCGCCTGGGCAACCTGATCCTTATCTGGGACGACAACCAGATTTCCATCGAGGACGCTACGAGCGTCGCGTTCACCGAGGACGCCGTCGCCCGGTACGCCGCCTACGGCTGGCACACCCAGACCGTCGACTGGCGCGGCGCCGACGGACCGTACGAGGAGGACGTCCCAGCCCTGCACGCCGCGATCGAGAACGCCAAGGCCACGACCGACCGCCCGTCGTTCATCCGGCTCCGCACGATCATCGGCTGGCCCGCTCCGACCAAGCAGAACACCGGAGGGATCCATGGCGCCAAGCTCGGCGCCGACGAGGTGGCCGCCACGAAGCGGATCCTCGGCGTGGATCCAGAGGCGCAGTTCCAGGTCGAGGACGAGGTCCGCGAGCACGCCCTGGCCGTCGTCGGCCGGGGGGCCGAGATCCGCGAGGAGTGGCAAGAGAGCTTCGCCGCGTGGCAGTCGGCCCATCCCGACCGCGCCGCCCTCCTCGGGCGACTGCGAAAGCGGCAGTTGCCCGACGGCTGGGCCGAGGCCATCCCCACCTTCGAGCCGAGCACGGAGGTCGCCACTCGCAAGGCGTCCGGCGACGTGCTCACCGCCCTCGCTCCGGCGCTCCCGGAGCTGTGGGGCGGCTCGGCGGACCTGGCGGGCAGCAACAACACCACACCCGAGGGCGAACCGAGCTTCTTCCCTCCGGAGCGGTCCAGCAAGGAGTTCACCGGCGACTGGTACGGCCGCGTCCTGCACTTCGGGATTCGAGAGCATGCCATGGGCTCGGTGCTCAACGGCATCGCGCTGCACGGCCTGACGCTGCCCTACGGTGGCACGTTCCTGGTGTTCAGCGACTACATGCGCCCGGCCGTCCGACTCGCGGCGATCATGCAGTTGCCCGTCACCTACGTGTGGACGCACGACTCGATCGGCCTCGGCGAGGACGGCCCAACCCACCAGCCGGTCGAGCACCTGGCCGCGCTGCGCGCTATACCCGGGCTGGACGTGGTCCGCCCGGCCGACGCCAACGAGACCGCCGTGGCCTGGCGGACGATCCTGGAGCAACACACCTCGGGCCACCCGCGGCCGGCCGGGCTGTGCCTCACCCGCCAGAACGTGCCCACGTTCCCGCGCGGCACCGACGGGTTCGCCGGTGCCGAGGGAGTCGCACGCGGCGGTTACGTCCTGATCGATACCCCCAGCGGCGCAGAGCCCGACGTCATCCTGATCGGCACGGGTTCAGAGGTCCAGCTCGCGGTGGCGGCCCGGGAGCGGCTGGCCGCCGACGGCGTCGCGGCTCGCGTGGTGTCGATGCCGTGCCGCGAGTGGTTCGATTCGCAGGACGACGGGTACCGCCACAGTGTGCTCCCGCCCAACGTCAGGGCGCGTGTCTCGGTCGAGGCGGCCGTGGCGCAAGGTTGGCGCGACGTGATCGGAGACGCCGGCCGGAGCGTGAGCCTCGAACATTTCGGGGCGTCGGCCGACTACAAGACGTTGTTCCGGGAGTTCGGGATCACCACCGAGGCTGTCATCGCGGCGGCGAAGGAATCCATCTCCGCCGCACACTGATCATCGACAATAGAGGGGACGATCTGTAATGTCCGAGCCGCTGCGTGCACTGTCCGCGCAAGGTGTAGCGATCTGGCTGGACGACCTGTCGCGTGACCGCATCCAGACCGGAAACCTGCAGTCGCTCGTCGACGACAAACATGTCGTCGGCATCACGACCAACCCCACGATCTTCCAGACCGCCATCTCCAAGAGCAGCCTCTATGACGATCACATCAACGCCGCCGCGGCGGCGGACGAGGACGCCGACGCGGCGGTGCGCCGGCTGACGACCGACGACGTGCGCGCCGCGTGCGACCTGCTGGCGCCGGTAGCCGAGCGCACCGTGATCGACGGGCGGGTCTCGATCGAGGTCGAGCCACGGCTGGCTTACGACACGGGCGGCACCATTGAGCAGGCGCACGACCTGTGGACGGCGGTGGGACGGAAGAACCTGTTCGTGAAGATCCCGGCGACTCGGGAAGGGCTGCCGGCGATCACGTCGTGTATAGCCGACGGCATCAGCGTCAACGTGACCTTGATCTTTGCGATCGAGCGCTACCGCGAGGTCATGGATGCCTACCTGGCCGGGCTCGAGCAGCGGCTCGGCGCTGGCGAGCCGCTGTCCGGCATCGAATCAGTCGCGTCGTTCTTCGTCAGCCGGGTCGACACCGAGGTCGACAAGCGCCTCGAGACGATCGGCACGGACGAGGCGCTGGCCCTGCGCGGTAAAGCCGCCATCGCCAACGCCCGCCTCGCCTACGCCGCCTTCGAGGAAGTCGTCGACTCCGAGCGCTGGCAGCGGCTCGAAGAGGCAGGGGCCTCACGGCAGCGGCCGTTGTGGGCATCGACGTCGGTGAAGAACCCGGAGTACTCGGACACCATGTACGTCACCGAACTAGTCGCGCCCGGGACCGTCAACACCATGCCTGAGAGCACCCTCGAGGCGGTGGCCGACCACGGAGTGATCGCAGGTGACACGGTGACGCCGAATTACGACCACGCCCGCACGATCATGGCGGCACTCGCCGACATCGGCATCGATATGGCCGATGTCACCCGAACTCTCGAGCGCGAGGGTGTGGACAAGTTCGCCACCAGCTGGAACGACCTGCTCGGTTCGGTCGAGGCGAAGCTCGAGGCGGTGCGATGAGCACGCTCGTCGAGTTCGACGCCACCACCGAGCCGGCCGTCAAGCAACTGATCGCCGACCGGGTGGCGTCCCGGATCGCCGCGCACGACGCCTCGCTGTGGGGCCAGGCCGCTCAGGAGGAGGCGGCCATCCGGCTTGGCTGGACCGGCCTGTACGAAGCCTCCCGGCCGCTGCTGGCCGAGATCGAGGCGCTGCAGGCCGAGCTCCGAGCCGAGGGACTGGATCACATCGTGCTGTGTGGCATGGGCGGATCGTCGCTGGCGCCCGAGGTCATCACCCGCACCGCCGGAGTCGAGCTCACCGTGCTGGACACCACGGATCCCGGCGCCATCCGGCGGTCGCTGGCAGACCGGCTGGACCGCACCGTCGTGGTTGTCTCCAGCAAGTCCGGCACCACGCTCGAAACCGACAGCCAGCGGCGCGCGTTCGAGGCTGCGTTCGAGGCGGCGGGCATCGAGCCGGCCTCCCGCTTCGTCGTCGTCACCGACCAGGGCTCGGCGCTCGCGCACCGGGCGAACGAGTCCGGATACCGGCGAGTCTTCCTCGCCGACTCGACCGTCGGGGGGCGCTACTCGGCGCTGACCGCGTTCGGGCTCGTCCCGAGCGGCCTCGCCGGAGCCGACATCGCGGCGCTGCTGGACGATGCCGTGGCGGTGGCACCACTGCTGGAAGCCGACTCGCCGGACAACCCCGCCTTGCAGTTGGCAGCGGCCCTCGGTTCGGGCCCGGCGGACAAGGTGGCGATCGACGCCTCGGTGTCGGGGATCGTCGGGTTCGCCGACTGGGCCGAGCAGCTGATCGCCGAGTCGACCGGCAAGGACGGCAAGGGGGTGCTGCCGATCGTCGCAGGTCCGGACGATCCGGAGATCCGCTGGCCGGCGCCGGACGTGTTGCCGGTGCGGGTCACCGGTTCGGCGCTGGGCGCTCAGTTCCTCCTCTGGGAGTACGCCACGGCGGTGGCCGGCCGGTTGCTCGGTATCAACCCGTTCGACCAGCCCGACGTCGAGAGCGCCAAGAAGGCGGCCCGCGGCCTCCTGGATGCCCAGCCGGAACCGGAGCCGCCGGCCTTCGTGGACGGAGCCGTGGAGGTGCGCGGGCCGGCGGAGTTTCTCGACGGCGTCGACACGGTGGCCGGCGCCGTCGAGGCGCTGCTGGGGCAGTTGGGCGAGCGCGGGTACGTCGCCGTGATGGCCTACCTGGACCGCGAGGGCGGCGACGCCGTTCTCGCCGACATCCGGCGCCCGCTCGCCATGCGAACCGAACGTCCCGTGACGTTCGGCTGGGGCCCGCGCTTTTTGCACTCGACCGGCCAGTACCACAAGGGCGGGCCACCTGTCGGCGTGTTCGTGCAGGTCACCGGCGCGGTAGAGCAGGACGTCCCGGTACCCGACCGGCCCTTCACGTTCGGCCAGCTCATCGCCGCGCAGGCGGCTGGTGACGCCCAGGTCCTCACCGACCTCGGCCGGCCGGTGCTTCGGCTGCATCTCACCGACCGCAGTGCCGGCATTCGCCGGCTGACCGAGCTGGCAAGCTAGCCCGAGTTCGTGTCCTTGAACGACGACGTGGCCCTCTGGAACCTGCTCGTCGTCTTGGTCGGCTTGCCGACGCCGATGAGCGTGGCGGTGAACCGCCGCCTTACTCCGGTGCCCGCGCATCGGTGGCAGGGGCGGGTCGCGTGGGTGAAAAGCGCGCCGGCGTGTTTGCCCCTGCCGTCGCACGCTTCGCATTTGACGTTCGGATGGAGCCACGCCGACATGACGTAGACGAGGACCGCCGAACCGATCAGTAGCCAGAGTTCCATCGGAGAGCTCCCCTCGGACTCTCGACGCCTCGACGGTAATGGGACCCGGACGGTTTCCGTGGGAATCAGCGGCACCTGCGGCGTGTCGTTACCCGAGGAAGAGTCCGTTCCAGCAGCCATAGATGTCGATCAGCAGTGAGGAGAGGTCACCCAACAACCGCTCGATAGGCTGACACTCGTCGTCTGACCGGCAGCCTTCGGAGAAGGAATCCGTCCGTGCCTACCACCGCGAGACCGCCCAACCCGCTTCGCGACCCGCGCGACAAGCGGCTCCCCCGCATCGCCGGGCCATGCAGCCTGATCATCTTCGGGGTCACCGGCGACCTGGCCCGCAAGAAGCTGATGCCGGCCGTCTACGACCTGGCCAACCGAGGCCTGCTCCCGCCGGGATTCTCGCTCGTCGGCTTCGCCCGGCGCGACTGGGCGACTCAGGACTTCGGCAAGCAGGTCCGCGACGCCGTACGCGACAACGCCCGCACCCCGTTCCGCGAAGCGACCTGGCAGCAGCTCGCGCAGGGCTTCCGCTTCGTGCCCGGCGACTTCTCGGACGATGCCGCATTCGACAGTCTCGAGAAGACGATCCGAGAGCTGGACGAGGCCCAGGGAACCGGTGGCAACCACGCGTTCTACCTGTCGATACCGCCGAAGTTCTTCGACGTCGTGGTCAAGCAGTTGGCCCGCTCCGGGCTCGCCGATCCCGAGGCGGACGAGCAATGGCGCAGAGTGGTCATCGAAAAGCCGTTCGGGCACGATCTGGCCAGCGCGCGCGAGTTGAACGACGTCGTCGAAGCGATCTTCCCGCCCGATGCGGTGTTCCGGATCGACCACTACCTGGGCAAGGAGACCGTCCAGAACATCATGGCGCTGCGGTTCGCCAACCAGCTGTTCGAGCCGATCTGGAACTCCAACTATGTCGACCATGTGCAGATCACGATGGCCGAGGACATCGGAATCGAAGGCCGGGCCGGCTACTACGACGGGATCGGAGCCGCCCGTGATGTGATCCAGAACCACCTGCTTCAGCTACTCGCTCTTGTCGCCATGGAGGAGCCGGTCTCGTTCGACGCGGCGGCCCTGCGGGCGGAAAAGGAGAAGGTGCTGTCGGCGGTTCGCATCCCGGCCGACCTCGACCTCCACACGGCCCGCGGCCAGTACACAGGCGGCTGGGCGGGCGGTGTCAAGGTCGCCGGATACCTGGACGAGGAGGGCATTCCGCCGGACTCGCGTACCGAGACGTTCGCGGCCATCCGCCTCGACATAGAGACCCGTCGGTGGGCGGGGGTGCCGTTCTACCTGCGTACCGGCAAGCGGCTGGGCCGGCGGGTTACCGAGGTCGCAGTCGTGTTCAAGCGGGCGCCGCACCTTCCGTTCGAGGCGACCGCGACCGAAGAGCTCGGCGAGAACGCATTGGTCGTACGCGTCCAGCCGGACGAGGGCGTCACCATCCGGTTCGGCTCCAAGGTGCCGGGTACGGCGATGGAGGTGCGCGACGTCACGATGGACTTCGGGTACGGCCACTCGTTCACCGAGGCCAGTCCCGAGGCGTACGAGAGGTTGATCCTGGACGTGCTGCTCGGCGATCCACCGCTGTTCCCGCGGCAGGAAGAAGTCGAGCTGTCCTGGCGGATCCTCGACCCGATCGTCGAGTACTGGAATGACAACGGCAAGCCCGAACCCTACCTGTCTGGAAGCTGGGGTCCGCACAGCGCGGAACAGATGCTGGCCCGCGACGGACGCACGTGGAGAAGACCGTGATCGTAGATATGCCGTCGACGACGGCCAGCGACGTCGCCCGGCGACTGGTCGAACTGAGGGAGCGGCACGGAGCCATCGCTCTCGGGCGCGTGCTCACGCTCGTCCTCGTCGTCGACGAGGAACACGCCGAACCCGCGATCGAGGCGGCCAACCAGGCCAGCTACGAGCACCCGTGCCGGACGATCGCCGTCGTCCGCGAGACCTCCCGCGGATCGGCCCGGCTCGATGCCCAGGTCCGCGTGGGAGGCGACGCGGGGGCCAGCGAGGTGGTCGTGCTCCGCACGTTCGGCGCGTTGACCAATCACGCCGAATCGCTGGTCATGCCGCTGCTGCTGCCGGACAACCCGCTCGTGGTGTGGTGGCCGGGTGAGTCGCCCCCAGTGCCTGCCGAGGATCCCGTCGGCCGCTTCGCCCAGCGCCGGATCACCGACGCCGCCTCCTGTAAGCGGCCGTCCTCTGCACTCGCCGAGCGGGCAGCGACCTACCACCCCGGCGACACGGATCTGTCCTGGACCCGGCTGACTCTCTGGCGCGCCGTGCTCGCAGCCGCACTCGATCAGCCGCCCCACGAACCGGTCACGAGCGCTAGAGTCGTCGGCGGGTCGTCGACACCCAGCGCCGACCTGCTCGCCGGCTGGCTCGCCCTGACCCTGGACTGCCCGGTGACACGGGTCAAGGCCAGCAATGTCGATGCGATGATCAGCGTCCGGCTCGATCGCGAATCCGGACCGATCACGATCGAGCGGCCAGGAGAAGACGTCGCCATCCTGACCGCCCCCGGCCGGGTCGATCGCCGGGTAGCCCTTCCTCGCCGGTCGGCCGCCGAGTGCCTGACCGAAGAGCTGCGCCGGCTCGACCCGGACGAGGTCTACGGCGAAGTTCTGTCGACCGGGCTGGAGCGACTCCGCACGACCGGGCGAATCAGCCGAACCAAGGTGAAGGTGGGCGCGTGACTCCTCCAATCGTCGTCATCCACCGCGACACAGAGGTGCTGGCCGGCGCGGTCGCCGCCCGGCTGATCACCCGGCTCGTCGACGTGCAGGCCGCCCGCGGCGTTGCGTCCCTCGTCCTCACCGGCGGACGAGTCGCCGCCGCGACGCTGACGGCGATCTCCGATTCACCCGCGCGGGCCGCGATCGACTGGGCGAAGCTGGACATCTGGTGGGGCGATGAGCGGTTCCTGCCCTCCGGCGACCCCGAGCGGAACGAAACCCAGGCCCGCGAGGCGCTGCTCGATCACGTTCCGGTCGATCCCGGTCGGGTACACGCCATGCCCGCCGCCGACAGCGCCCTGGAGCCGGAGGCCGCAGCCGAGACGTACGCGGCGCAGCTCGCCCGTGCATCGCATCCCGAGCACTACGGCGCCGTTCCCATGTTCGACGTCCTGCTGCTCGGAGTCGGCCCGGACGCCCACGTAGCGTCGCTGTTCCCCGAGGAGCCGGCGCTGTACGAGGAGCGATCCGTGGTGGCGGTGCGCGGGGCACCGAAGCCGCCACCGACCCGGATCTCGCTCACCTTGCCGACCATCAGATCCGCCGCCGAGGTATGGCTCGTGGTGTCCGGTGAGGACAAGGCCGGCGCCGTGCGGCTCGCCTTGTCGGGGGCCGGCGAGGTACAGGTGCCGGCGGCCGGCGCGCGCGGCCGGCAGCGCACCCTGTGGCTACTCGACCGGGCCGCGGCGTCACAACTGCCCCCCGGCCTGGAGCGCATCGCCTCCCCCTGACGTCGTTCGATCACGTTCAGCAGGCGTACCGACGTAGCTTCAAGGTTGCATGCATGTAGCTACGTCGCGCCGCCTGCTGAACGTGATCGAACGACAGCAAGCAGGTCGGTCAGGAGCCGCGGACTCTGCGGAGCTGCCGGAGCGCCTCGTCGAGCAGCGCGGCGCCATCGGCGTCGCTACGCCGCTCCTTGACGTACGCCAGATGAGTCTTGTACGGCTCGTTGCGCGGGATCGGCGGCGGGTTCTCACGGTCCTGGCTGGCCGGCAGGCCGCACCTCGGACAGTCCCAGTAGTCGGGAACTACTGCTTCGGCCGCGAAACTCGGCATGGTCTCATGCCCTTGGCCGCAGTAGAACGCCACGTACTTGCGCGGAGCGGACTCGCCACGCTCGGCCTCCCCCATGGGGCCTGCGCCCACCCGGCTGCCCCGGATGGCGTTGCCATTTGCCACAGGTCGTACTCCCTCGATTGAAGGTGACGGGACCGATCAGGCGGAGATCAGTCCCAGACCGATGATGCTGGCGCCCCAGACGATTCCGATGGCGACAGTCAAGCGATCAAGATTACGCTCGGCCATCGTCGACCCCCCCAAGGACGACGAAACACCCCCACCGAACATGTCGGACAGGCCACCGCCCTTGCCCTTGTGCAGCAGCACGAGCAGGACGAGCAACAGGCTGGTGATGATCAGCAGGATCGAGAACAGAAGCTTCACGTTACTGACTTGGTCCTTCCGGTCGGCCGGGGTAGCCGGCACGGGCAGAGCCAAGCCTACGCCGTACCCCACAGCGGATTAAAACGCCCCGGCACTGGTGCGTCCAGAAGGCCGGGCCACCAACTCGCAGATCGTCTGGGTGGTCCACAGTCAGCACCGGTACGCCGACCCGATCAGCGGGCGATGTGCCGGTGGTAGCGGCAGATCGAGGAGAACTCATCCGCCTCCAAGCTGGCGCCGCCCACCAGCGCACCGTCCACGTCGGCCTGCTCCATTATCGGTGCGATATTGGCCGCCTTGACCGAGCCGCCGTACAACACCCGGACACCGGCTGCCAGCTCGGACGAGTACAGTTCGGCCAGCCGGCCGCGGATCGCCGAGCACACCTCCTGGGCGTCCTCCGGCGTCGCCACTTCACCGGTCCCGATCGCCCACACCGGCTCATACGCGATCACCACGTCTTTCGCCTGCTCGGCCATGACGTCTGCCAGCGCCGCATCCAGCTGGGCAAGGGTGAACGGCACGTGATCGCCGTCCCGGCGGACGTCCAGCCCTTCACCGATGCACAGGATCGGCGTGAGGCCGTGCCGGAACGCCGCTTTCACCTTCGCCGCGACCAACGCGTCGTCCTCGTTGTGGTACTGCCGGCGTTCGGAATGCCCGACGACCGCGTACGTGCAGCCCAGCTTCGCCAGCATCGCCCCGGATACCTCGCCGGTATACGCGCCGGAGTCGTGCACCGAGACATCCTGAGCGCCGTAACTGAGCGCCAGCTTGTCGCCGTCGATCAGCGTCTGTACGGACCTGATGTCCGTGTACGGCGGCAGCACCGCGACCTCGACCTTCTCCAGATCGGTCTCGTCCAGCGAGAAGGCGAGCTTCTGGACCAGCGCGATGGCCTCGAGGTGGTTGAGGTTCATCTTCCAGTTGCCGGCCATCAGCGGCCGGCGAGCGGGTTGGGCCACTACTCCTCCAGTACGGCCAGGCCGGGCAGCGTCTTGCCCTCGAGCAGCTCGAGGCTAGCTCCACCGCCGGTCGAGATGTGCGTGAACGCCGACTCGTCCAGGCCGAGTTGGCGAACCGCCGCCGCCGAGTCGCCGCCACCGACGACGGTCGTGCCGTCGACCTCGCTGATGGCGGTGGCAATCTCACGCGTGCCGGTAGCGAACGGCGCAACCTCGAACACACCCATCGGGCCGTTCCACACCACTGTCTTGGCATCGGCGAGCTTGCGCCGGAACAACTCGACCGTCCGCGGCCCGATGTCCAGGCCCTTCAGGTCGGCAGGGATCGCGGTGGCGGGGACGACAGCCGTGGTCGCGTCCTCGGAGATCTCTGCTGCCACCACCACGTCGACCGGTAGGACTAGTTCGACACCGACCCGGTCCGCCCGGTCGAGGAAGCCGCGGACGGTGTCCAGTTGGTCGGACTCGAGCAGGGAGCCGCCGACCTCGTAATCCTGCGCCTTGAGGAAGGTGAAGCACATCCCGCCGCCGATCAGCAGCCGGTCGACCTTGCCGATCAGATTGTCGATGACGCCGAGTTTGTCCGACACCTTCGAACCGCCTAGCACGACCACGTACGGCCGGTCCGGGTCATCGAGCACCTTGCCGAACGCCTCGACCTCGGCGAGCACCAGACCGCCGGCGGCGTGCGGCAACCGCGCGGCGACGTCGTAGACGCTGGCCTGCTTGCGGTGCAGGACTCCGAAGCCGTCCGAGACGTACACATCGGCCAGACTCGCCAGCTCGTCGGCGAACTCACCCCTCTGCGCGTCGTCCTTGGACGTCTCGCGGGCGTCGAACCGCAGGTTCTCCAGCACCACGACGCCCCCATCGGGCAGACCGTCGACGGCTGCCCGGGCGCTCGGGCCGAAGGTGTCCTCGGCGAACCTGACCTCGCGGTCGGGCAGCAGTTCGGCGAGTCGCTGGTGCACCGGCCGCAGCGAGTACTTCGGGTCCGGTGCACCCTTCGGGCGCCCGAGGTGGGCGGTGACGACCACCTTCGCTCCCGCATCGGCCAGCCGCTCGATGGTCGGCAGGCTGGCGACGATCCTGCCCTCGTCGGTGACACGATCGCCGTCCAGGGGCACGTTGAGATCGGAACGGACCAGTACCCGCTTGCCGCGCAGGTCGCCTAAGTCGTCGATCGTCCGCATCAGAGGGAGGAGCCGACGTGCCGGATCAGGTCGATGAGGCGGTTGGAGTAACCCCACTCGTTGTCGTACCAGCCGACGATCTTGACCTGGTTGCCGATGGCCCTGGTCAGGCCGGCGTCGAAGATGCAGGACGCCGGGTCGGTGACGATGTCGCTGGAGACGATCTCGTCCTCGGTGTAGCGCACGATGCCCTTGAGCGGACCGTCGGCAGCATCCTTGAACGCCGCGTTGACCTCCTCAACGGTGACCTCGCGCCCCAGCGTTACGGTCAGGTCGGTGGCCGATCCGGTCGGGGTCGGGACGCGCACGGCGAAGCCGTCCAGCTTGCCCTTGAGCTCGGGCAGGACCAGGCCGATCGCCTTGGCGGCACCGGTGGTCGTCGGAACGATGTTGATGGCGGCTGCGCGGGCCCGGCGCAGGTCCTTGTGCGGGCCGTCCTGCAGGTTCTGGTCCTGCGTGTAAGCGTGGATGGTGGTCATCAGGCCGCGCTCGATGCCGAACGTGTCGTTGAGCACCTTGGCCATCGGGGCCAGGCAGTTCGTGGTGCACGACGCGTTCGAGATGACCGTGTGCTTGGCCGGGTCGTAGTCGGTCATGTTCACGCCCGGCACGACGGTGAGGTCCTCGTTCTTCGCCGGAGCCGAGATGATGACCTTCTGCGCACCCGCCTCGATGTGTGCCTTGGCCTTCTCCGCGTCAGTGAACAGCCCGGTGGACTCCAGAACCACGTCGACGCCCCAGTCCTTCCACGGCAGGTCGGCCGGGTTGCGTTCGGCCACCGCCTTCAGGGTCGCGTCTCCGACCCGGATGCCGTCGTCCGTCGCAGCGACATCGGCAGGCAGCCGGCCCAGGATGCTGTCGTACTTCAACAGGTGCGCGAACATCGCCGGTTCACCGAGATCGTTGAAGCCCACGACCTCGATGCCGCCGCTTCCCTGCTCGAGCAGCGCCCGGTAGAAGTTCCGGCCGATCCGGCCGAACCCATTGATGCCTACACGAATGGCCATGCGGAATCAGACTCCTCGTTCATGGGGGGTCGGCGGTGGTTCCACGCCATCGTGGTGACCCGCCAACTCAACACAATATCGCCGTTTCAAAGGCGTTACACGCCAGTGGTCTCGATTACCCGCCGGCTAGGCAAGCATGTCCGGCGTCAACTCTGCTTCGGTGCCCGGGATGCCTTCTTCGGCCGCCCGCCGATCGGCCATTGCGAGCAGTCGGCGGATCCGGCCCGCGATGGCGTCTTTGGTCATCGGCGGGTCGGCCAGCGCGCCGAGCTCCTCGAGGCTGGCCTGCTTGTGCTCCAGGCGCAGCCGACCGGCGGCGCGCAGGTGATCGGGCACGTCGTCGCCGAGAATCTCGAGGGCTCGCTGGACGCGAGCGCCGGCGGCCACCGCCGCCCGTGCCGACCGGCGCAGGTTGGCGTCGTCGAAGTTGGCGAGCCGGTTGGCCGTGGCCTTGACCTCGCGCCGCATCCGACGTTCTTCCCAGGCCAGGACGCTGTCGTGGGCGCCGAGCCGGGTCAGCAACGCCCCGATGGCATCCCCGTCGCGGATGACCACCCGATCGACCCCGCGGACGTCTCGCGCCTTGGCCGAGATGTTCAGCCGTCGGGCGGCGCCGACCAGAGCCAAGGCGGCCTCGGGTCCTGGACACGTCACCTCGATCGCGGACGACCGGCCCGGCTCGGTCAGCGACCCGTGCGCCAGAAACGCCCCCCGCCAGGCGGCCTCGGCGTCACATGCGGCGCCCGAGACCACGTGTGGAGGCAAGCCGCGGATCGGGCGGCCGTTGCCGTCGATCAAGCCGGTCTGCCGGGCGAGCGCCTCGCCGTCACGCGCCACCCTGACGACGTAGTGGCTGGTCTTGCGCAGCCCGCCAGGAGAGACGACGCCCAGCTCACTCGTGTGCCCGAAGACCTCTGCGATGTCGCGGCGCAGCCGCCTCGCGGCGACCCCGGTGTCTAGCTCGGCCTCGACGACGATGCGGCCGTTGACGATGTGCAGGGCGCCCCCGAACCTGAGCATCGAGGCCACTTCCGCCTTGCGGCAGCACGGCTTGATGACTTCGAGGCGGGCCAGCTCGTCCTTGACCGAAGCAGTCATCGCCATGCGTTGATACTGCCACGCTCGAAGGCCCCTGCGTACGCGTGGGCGAGCCGTTCTGGGTGGTGCCGGGGTGTCCCGTCCCCCATCGCGATGTCACTTATCAGCAACCTCGCACCCATCTCACCCGCGATCCGGTCCAGCAGCGCGGGCTCCGGCACCGAGCCCGTGTCGGCTACGACGACGTCGATCGTGAGGTCAGGGGCGTACGCGGCGAGCACCTCCAGATGCATCTCCGGCGTGAAACCCTCGGTCTCGCCACCTTCGGCGGACAGGTTCAGGGCCACGATCTTGTAAGCCCGGCTGGCCACGATCGCGTCCTTCAGCTCCGGAACGAGCAGGTGCGGGATGACGCTGCTGAACCACGACCCGGGCCCGAGCACCAGGCAGTCCGCGTCCGCTATCGCATCCAGCGCCTCGGGACAGGCGGGCGGGTTCTGCGGTACCAGCCGGACGGCGACCACCGGCCCGGTTGCGGTCGCCACCGCGTGCTGGCCGTGAACGGTTGTGATCTCACGTCCGCCGCCGGACGCGCGGGGACCGGCCACCAGCGCCTCGATCTCCAACGGCACGGCACACATCGGCAACACCCTGCCCTGAGCGCCGAGCAGCCTGGCCACCCAGTCAAGTCCCTTCACCCAGTGACCTTCGTCGGCGCCGACCACGCCCTCGCCGGCCGCCCGGCCCGGCGGGTCCGCAGCACCGGCCGAACCGGCAAGCATCTCCCACAGCGCCACGATGAGCAGGTTGCCCGCCGCATGATCGTGCAGCTCTCCGTCGCTCTGAAACCGGTGCTGCAGCACACGAGCCCAGGTCCGGCCCCACTCGTCGTCTCCGCACAGCGCGGCCAGCGCCATCCGCAGGTCACCCGGCGGCAGGACCCCGAGCTCGCGCCGGAGCCGGCCGCTGGACCCGCCGTCATCGGCAACGGTGACCACGGCCGTCAGCCGGCCGCTGATCCGGCGAAGCGCTGACAGCGACGCAGCCAGCCCGTGACCGCCGCCGAACGCCACGACCTTGGGGCCGGCGAGCCGCGCCATACCGTCCACCATTCGATCATTCCCTGCCGAGGTCTCGGTGCACCACCAAGGTCTCGACGCCGGTCTCGCGCAGCCGGGAAGCCAGGGCCTCGCTCATCGCGACGCTGCGGTGTTTGCCTCCGGTGCACCCGACACCGACGGTGACGAACCGCTTGCCCTCACGGAGGTAACCGTCGAACACCGACCCCAGCAGGTCGGCGTACCGGCCTAGGAACTCGGCCGCGCCGGGTTGGGAAAGCACGTAGTCGCGCACCGCCGCCTGCTGCCCGGTCTGCGGCCGCAGCTCCGGCACCCAGTGCGGATTGGGCAGGAAGCGCATGTCGGCCACCAGATCGGCGTCGACCGGCAGGCCGTACTTGTAACCGAACGAGACGATGATCGCGCGGAGCGCCGACGAGTCTTCGCCGAACGCAGTGCGAATGCGGGCGGCGAGTTCGTGCACGTTGAGCAACGAAGTGTCGATGACCAGGTCGGCGCCCGCGCGGAGTTCGGCGAGCAGGCCACGCTCGCGGTCGATGGCTTCGACCACCCTGCCCTCGGCCTGGAGCGGGTGCGGGCGGCGAGCCGACTCGAACCGCCGAACGAGTGCCTCGTCGCTCGCCTCGAGGAACAGCACGTGCGGCCGGGTCCCCCGGCTGGACAGTTGGGCCAGCGCGCCCTGGAGTTCGTTGAAGAAGACTCCGCCTCGCACGTCGACCACGACCGCCAGCCGTCGCTGGTCGGCTCGCTCTGTGACGGTGTCCACCAGGTCCATCAGCAGCGATGGCGGCAGGTTGTCCACGACGAACCATCCGAGATCGTCGAGCGTCGCCGTCGCCGCGGTCTTTCCGGCTCCGGACATCCCGGTCACCAGGAGCAGCTCAGTCTTGGCAGTCACGGAGTCAGAACCTCACCAGTCGCGGTGTTTACGGCGGGCGCGGGCTCGCGCTCGGCGAGAGCCTCGAGCACGCCCCTGGCCAACTGCGGCCCGATACCGGGAACCGCGGCGATCTCGTCCTCGGTCGCGGCGCGGAGTTTCTTGAGCGAGCCGAAGTGGTTGAGCAGGGCCTTGCGCCGGGCCGGACCGAGCCCCGGCACACTGTCGAGCAGGCTGTCGGTCATTGACTTCGACCTGCGCTGCCGGTGGTAGGTGATCGCGAACCGGTGGGCTTCGTCTCGGACTCGCTGGAGCAGGTAAAGCCCTTCGCTACTCCGAGCCAGGATCACCGGGTAGTCCTGGTCCGGCAGCCAGACTTCCTCCAGCCGCTTGGCCAGCCCGATTACCGGGATATCCGCGACTCCGGCCTCGTCCATCGCTTGCCGCGCGGCGTTGACCTGGGGTTTCCCGCCGTCGACCACGACCAGGCCGGGCGTGTAGGCGAACTTGCGTGGGCGACCGGTGTCGGGGTCGAGCGGGCTCGCGGCGTCCTGCACCACCTGTTCTTCGGCCAACCGCCTGAAACGCCGGGTCAGCACCTCGCGAATGGCCGCCACATCGTCCTGGCCGTCCAGGCCCCGGATCGCGAACCTCCGGTACTCGGACTTGCGCGGCAGGCCGTCCTCGAGCACGACCATGGACGCGACGACGTCGCTGCCTTGCAGGTTCGACACGTCGTAGCACTCGATGCGCAGTGGAGCTTCGTCGAGATCCAACGCCTCCTGGATCTCCTCGAGAGCCCGGCTCCGGGTGGTCAGATCGCTGGCCCGCCTGGTCTTGTGCAACTTCAGCGCTTGTTCGGCGTTGCGGGTGACGGTCTCGAGCAGTGCCCGCTTGTCGCCGCGCCGTGGGACGCGAATGTCGACCCGCCCGCCCCGCACGTCGGCGAGCAGCTCGCGCAGCGCGGTGACTTCGTCCGGGTCGTCGGGAAGCGCCGGAACGAGGATCTCCCGCGGGACACCCTCACCGCCCTCGCCGTACAGCTGAAGGAGGAACCGCTCGATGAGCTCTCCGGTCGGCGCGTCGTCGGCCTTGTCCGCGACCCACCCGCGCTGCCCGCGTACCCGCCCGCTGCGTACGTAGAAGATCTGGACGGCGACCTCCAGCCGGTCCTCCGCGAGGGCGACGACGTCGGCGTCCGTGGCATCGCCGAGAACGACCGCGTTCTGTTCCATCGCCCGGCGCAGCGCAGCGATGTCGTCGCGGAGCCGGGCCGCGCGCTCGTATTCGAGCTCGGCCGCGGCCACCTTCATCTGCCTTTCCAGCCGCCGGATGTAGGTGGCCGTCTGACCTTCGAGGAACGCCACCATGTCCTCGGCGATCGCCCGGTGCTGATCGGCGTCAACCCGGTCGACACACGGGGCGGCGCACTTACCGATGTATCCGAGCAGGCATGGCCGGCCGCTGCTGCGGGCGCGCTGGAATACTCCCTTGGAACAACTTCGCATCGGAAAGACCCGCAGCAACTGGTCGAGCGTCTCGCGGATCGCCCACGCGTGCGCATACGGGCCGAAATACCGGACGCCACGTTTCTTGGCGCCCCGCATGACCATCGCGCGCGGATACTCCTCGCCAAGCGTGATCGCCAGGTAGGGATACGACTTGTCGTCGCGGTAGCGGACGTTGAACCTCGGGTCGAACTCCTTGATCCAGGAGTACTCCAGCTGCAGCGCCTCGACCTCGGTGCGCACGACGGTCCACTCCACCTTGGCCGCGGTGGTGACCATGGCCAGCGTTCGCGGGTGCAGCGCCGACAGGTCGGCGAAGTACGAGTTCAGCCGCGAGCGCAGGCTCTTGGCCTTGCCGACGTAGATGACCCGGCCGGACGGGTCGCTGAACCGGTACACGCCCGGCTCGTCCGGAACCGAGCCGGGAGCCGGCCGGTATGTGGACGGGTCTGGCACGACTCCAACCCTAGTCGGCGACGGCGACACTCCCTTTTCCGATCTTGCGACAATCCACAGCGTCGGATGGTGTGGATTGTCGCAAGATCGCGCTCGGTGAGGTCAGGCGCGGACGACTTGATCGCCGTCCAGGGTGACGGCGACCTCGGGAAGCGGCTGCGTGGCCGGTCCGTTAGCCACCGTTCCGTCTTCGATCGAGAACCGGCTGCCGTGACAGTCGCACTGGATCAGTCCCTCGTCGACCCGCGCCAGTGTGCAGCCCTGATGGGTGCAGGTGGACGAGAATCCCCTGAACTGCCCGTCGGACGGCTGGGTGACCACCACGCCCTCGCCGCCGAGAACTACGCCGCCGTTGACCGGCACTTCAGCCGCCGCCACGAGCGCAGCGGCCGCCCCGTTGTCATCGTCGTCCTGGTCGTCATCGTCGTCCTGGTCGTCATCGTCGTCCTGGTCGTCATCGTCGTCCTGGTCGTCATCGTCGTCCTGGTCGTCATCGCTCGGGCTCGTGGGCGGGCTCTCCGGTTCGTCGGCTGGGCTAGTGAGCGGGCTCTCCGGTTGGTCATCGTCCGAGTCGCCGCACGCAGCAAGCGCCGCAGCGACACCGAGCGCGCCCACGCCCAGGAGCACACTGCGGCGATCAAACTCGTGCTGGGTATCTGCCTCTTCGGAAGTCATCGCGGGTCCTTTCATCTCGCTCACAGTCCTTCACTCGCACGAACGAGGCAGTCGACCGCCTGGTTCACAGCGGTGCCGAATCGGCGCGAGACCGGTGAGCTTCGTGCCGCCCGGCGGCCCGGCACGGGCGGTGACGTCAGCCGGCGACGGCCGCCGGGGCGCTCAGGATCGTGCGCAGAAAGCCTCCGGTGTGCGAGGCTTCGACCGTTGCGACCTGCTCGGGCGTGCCCGCGGCCACCACTGTGCCGCCGCCGGTGCCGCCCTCCGGCCCCATGTCGATGATCCAGTCGGCGGTCTTGATCACGTCGAGGTTGTGCTCGATGACCACCACCGAGTTGCCCTTGTCGACCAGGTTCTGCAAGACGCCGATCAGCTTGCGGATGTCTTCGAAATGCAGTCCTGTCGTCGGCTCGTCGAGCACGTACAGGGTGCGGCCGGTGCCGCGCTTTTGCAGTTCGGACGCGAGCTTGACGCGCTGTGCCTCACCGCCGGAGAGGGTTGGCGCCGGCTGTCCCAGGCGAACGTACCCGAGTCCGACGTCGACCAGCGTTCGCAGGTGCCGCGCGATGCGCTCGACCGGCTCGAAGAACTCCAGCGCCTCCTCGATCGGCATCTCGAGCACCTCGGAGATGGTCCGGGCCTTGTAGTGCACCTCGAGCGTCTCGCGGTTGTAGCGGGCACCGTGGCAAACCTCGCACGGGACGTATACGTCCGGCAGAAAGTTCATCTCGATCTTGATCGTCCCGTCACCGCTGCACGCCTCGCAGCGCCCGCCCTTGACGTTGAAGGAGAACCGGCCGGGTTGATAGCCACGGATCTTCGCCTCCTGTGTCTCGGCGAACAGCTTGCGGACGTGATCGAACACTCCGGTGTACGTGGCCGGGTTGCTTCGCGGTGTGCGCCCGATCGGCGACTGGTCGACGTGGACGACCTTGTCGACGAGCTCGCTGCCGTCGATGCGCCGGTGCCGGCCGGGGATCGCCCGCGCGTTGTAGATCTCGCGCGCCAGGGCGGTGTACAGGATGTCGTTGACGAGCGTCGACTTGCCCGACCCGCTGACACCGGTGACCGCGACGAAGCAACCCAGCGGGAGATCGACCGTCACGTCGCGCAGGTTGTGCTCGCGCGCGCCCACGACCGTCAGCACACGGCTCTTGGTGATCGGCCGGCGCATCTGCGGCACCGGGATGCTCCGCCGGCCGGACAGGTAGGCGCCAGTGATCGAACCCTCGTGCGCGATCAGCTTCTCGACCGGACCCGAGACGACGATCTGCCCGCCGTGCTCGCCCGCACCCGGGCCGATGTCGACGACCCAGTCCGCGGTCCGGATCGTCTCCTCGTCGTGCTCGACCACGATGAGCGTGTTGCCTAGGTCGCGTAGCCGCACGAGTGTCTCGATCAGGCGGCGGTTATCGCGCTGGTGGAGGCCGATCGACGGCTCGTCGAGCACGTAGAGCACGCCCACCAGTCCAGAGCCGATCTGGGTGGCCAGCCGGATCCGCTGCGCCTCACCGCCGGCCAGCGTGGCCGCGGCCCGGTCGAGGGTCAGGTAGTCCAGGCCGACGTCCACCAGGAACCGCAGCCGCTCGTTGACCTCCTTGAGCACCCGAGCCGCGATCTGGCGCTCACGGTCGGACAGGTCGAGCTCGCGGAGGAACACCGCGCCCTCGCCGATCGGCATCGCGGCCACGTCGGCAATGCTCTTGCCGCCCACCGTTACGGCCAGGCTCACCGGCTTGAGGCGGCTTCCGCCGCAGGCCTCACACGGAACCTCGCGCATGAAACCTTCGAACCGCTCGCGGCTGGCGTCGGATTCGGCCTCGGCATGCCGCCGCTGCACCCAGGTGATGACGCCTTCGTACGTGGTGTAATACGAGCGCTCGCGCCCGTACCGGTTGCGGTAGCGGACGTGCACCTGCCCGTCGTAGCCGCGCAGCAACGCGTTGCGCGCCCTGGCCGGGAGCCGCTCGAACGGTACATCGGTGGCGAAGCCAATGGTCTCGGCCAATGCAGTGATGAGCCGGCCGAAGTACTCGGCGGTGGTGCCGGCCGACCACGGCGCGAGCGCACCCTGGTCAAGGCTTTTACTCGGGTCGGGTACCACCAGCTCGGGATCGACCTGCATCTTGGTGCCGAGCCCAGTGCATTGTGGGCAAGCGCCGAACGGCGAGTTGAACGAGAACGATCGCGGCTCGAGTTCTTCGAACGACAGATCGTCGTACGGGCAGTAGAGGTGCTCGGAAAAGACCCGCTCGCGATGCGGGTCGTCCTCGGGCAGATCGACGAACTCGAGCGTGACCATGCCGCCGGACAGCCGCAGCGCGGTTTCGACCGAATCGGTGAGCCGCCGCTTAGCGGACTCCTTGACCGTGAGCCGGTCGACCACCACCTCGATGGTGTGCTTCTCCTGCTTCTTGAGTTTCGGCGGATCGGTGAGCTGATGGACCGTGCCGTCGACGCGAACCCGTGAATAGCCCTGGGAGCGCAGCGTCCGGAACAGATCGGCGTATTCGCCCTTGCGTTCACGCACCACCGGTGCGAGCACCTGGAATCGCGAGCCTTCCTCCAGCCGGAGCACCTGGTCGACGATCGACTGGGGAGTCTGGCGCCCGATCGGACGGCCACATTCCGGGCAATGTGGGCGGCCGGCCCGGGCGTACAACAGGCGCAGGTAGTCGTAGACCTCTGTGATGGTGCCGACCGTCGACCGTGGGTTACGCGACGTCGACTTCTGATCGATCGAGACCGCCGGCGACAGGCCTTCGATGAAGTCGACATCCGGCTTGTCCATCTGGCCGAGGAACTGGCGCGCGTACGCCGACAGGGACTCGACGTACCGTCGCTGGCCCTCGGCGAAGATGGTGTCGAATGCCAGGCTCGACTTGCCGGATCCGGACAGCCCGGTGAACACGATCAGGGCATCACGCGGCAGGTCAAGGGAGACGTCCTTGAGATTGTGCTCACGGGCGCCCTTGATGATCAAGCTGTGCGCGGACTCGTCGGCCATGGCTTCCAGTTCAGTCGGTACGTGCACTCACGGCATGGTAAGTGGCGGGGCTGACAACGTTGGTGCTCTGAGGCAAACAACGATTAGGTTCTGAAGCATGCCCGAGGTCGACACCAATCATCCCATCGGCCATCCGGAGAGCTCGGACGCGGTGGGCCCGGTCACAGCGGCGACCCAGCGGCTGCTCCTGACCGCCGAGCAACTCGACGACGACACCGTCCGGCGGCCGAGCCTGTGCGAGCGGTGGACGCGCGCGCACGTCCTTACCCACATCGCCCGCAACGCGGACGCGTTGACCAACTTGTTCGCCTGGGCGACTACCGGCACCGAGACCGCGATGTACGAGTCCACCGAGGCCCGCACTGCGGATATCGAGGCGGGGGCGTCGCGGACCCTCGAGGAGCTCCTCACCGATGTGCGCGAGTCCGCGGCCCGGTTCAGCTCCGCGATAGCCCAGGTCCCCGAGGAAGGGTGGGAGTTCCAGGTTCGCACCGGACCGGCGGCTACCGGTTCGCCTGTGCCTGCGCGCCGCGTCGTCTGGCTGCGACTTCGCGAGCTGGAGATACACCACGTCGACCTGGCCGCCGGATACTCCCCGCAGGACTGGCCGCCGCAGTTCGTCGTCCGGGCACTGCGCGAATCGCTGCGCGCGGTCGGCCGGCGCGACGATGTCCCTCCGTTCACCGCCGTCGTCGACGGCCGGCCCGAACGGGTCGGGTCAGGAGGCGGGGCGACGGTGCGCGGCACGGCCCCGGCCATCCTGGCCTGGTTGACCGGCCGATCGAGAGGTGCGGATCTGGAGGTCGAGCCTGACGGCGCGCTGCCGGACATCCCGGCCGGCGCCTGGCTGTGACCTAGTAGAAGTTGCGGAATTCATCCATCAGGCCGGAATCCACGACGTACAGCCAGACGATCGCCGTTCCGACCAGAAGCACCAAGCTGACGAGCGTGGCGGCACCGCCGACGACTCTCACCCACGTGGCGGCGTTGTGCCGGAACGCCTGCCGGACCGCGCCGAGTCCCAGCACCGTCGCTACCGCCGTCGCCACCACGATCGGGAGGAACGTCCACGCGGTGCTGAACTGAACGGGACTGTAGAAGAGGTTCATCAGGAACTGCCCGAAGGGCAGCCCGAGCACCGTCACGCCGACAGCGGCGGCGCTCGCGACCGCAAGTACATCGGGCCGGACCAGATCGCCCCACCAGTGCCGGCCTGCGTCGCTGGGTTCGGCGGCTTCGTCCCCAGTGTCACGACTCAGGTCGAGCGGCTCCAGCGACGCCACTGCTTCCTCACGCCCGTCCTGGTCGCGGCGGCGTTCGGGACCCATCGTGAACATCTCCATCGCCGCAGACACTACCGAAGCGAACCCTGCTGGAAAACGCCTCAGGGCGTGATCTGTCCGGCCTTGCGTTCGTCCCGCCGGCTCTTCCACAGGCTGGCCAGCGTGGTGACGGCCAGTGTGCCGACGATGACGGCCAGGGATACCACAATGGAGATGTCCGGGATCTGCTCCAACGGCTGACCGCCGTTGATGAACGGCAGCTCGTTGACGTGCAGCGCGTGGAGGACGAGCTTGACTCCGATGAACCCGAGAATGATCGCAAGGCCGACCTGCAGGTAAACCAGGCGGTCGAGGAGTCCGCCGAGCAGGAAGTACAGCTGACGCAGGCCCATCAAGGCGAAGATGTTCGCGGTGAACACGATGAACGCCTCTTGGGTGAGCCCGAAGATGGCCGGGATGGAGTCGACGGCGAACAGAACGTCCGCTGAGGCGATGGCCAAGAACACGATCACCATCGGCGTGAACATCCGCTTGCCGTCTACCGTGGTCCGGAGCTTGACGCCCTCATAGTTCGAGCTCATCGGCAGCACCCGCCGCGCCCGGCGGATGAACGCGTTCTCGTAGGTTTCCTCGTGGGGGTGGTGTTCGGCCTCCTGCCTGGCCAGCTTGACCGCCGTGTAGATGAGGAACAGGCCGAAGATGTAGAACACCCATGAGAAGGCGTTGATCGCGGCCACGCCGACGATGATGAAGATGCCGCGCAGCACGATCGCGAGCAGGATGCCGAACATCAGAACCGACTGCTGATACTTCCTCGGCACCCTGAACTGCGTCATGATCAGCACGAAGACGAAGAGGTTGTCGACGCTCAGGCTGTACTCGGTGATCCACCCCGCGTAGAACTCTCCGGCCGCCTGCGGGCTGGCCACGAAGATCATGAGCACACCGAACAGCAGCGCGAGGCCGACGTAGAAGCTCACCCAGGCACTGGCTTCCTTCAACGAAGGTTCGTGCGGACGGCGGGTGACGAGAAACAGGTCTGCGGCCAGCAGCAGCGACAGCACGACGAACGTCGCGATCTCGAACCACACAGGCAGGTCCAGCACAGACAATCCTCTCCGGCTCATGCCGCCTATCTGGCGGCGGCACCATCAACCGGAGGTCTCTTCCGCCATCGTCGGCCGGCCTTCCCGGGTGTGACACCGTGATGACGAGAAGGCCGCGAAGGAATACTCCCCTCCACGTGCCCGCCCATCCTCTCATGCCCGGCGCTGGATCGCTCAAACTCCCGCGCTGGGCGAACAGGCGCGACGGGTGGGCTCAAGCCCCCAAGAGCCGGACGGGCGCCTAGGCATTCATCGGTCACTTGACGCCCGCGTCGTGCATGGCGCGCAGTTCCTTCTTGAGCTCGGCGATCTCGTCGCGCAACCGAGCCGCCAACTCGAAGTGAAGCTCCGCGGCGGCGTTGTGCATCTGTTCGCTGAGCTGCTGGATCAGTTGTGCGAGGTCGGCGGCCGGCATGCCGGCGAGCTGTGCGGCGTGTGCCCCCGCCTCCGACCGGCTCTTCATGCCAGGCACCGGGGCCTTACCGCGGCTGGCCGCCCGCCCGGAGCCGCCGATCAACTCGTCGGTGTCCGCGTCCTCGCGGGCCAGCATCTCGGTGATGTCACCGATCCGCTTGCGCAGCGGCGTGGGGTCGATGCCGTGCTCGGCGTTGTAGGCGACCTGCTTCTGGCGGCGCCGGTTTGTCTCGTCGATGGCGTCACGCATCGACGGCGTGATGGTGTCGGCGTACATGTGCACCTGGCCCGAGACGTTTCGCGCCGCCCGACCGATGGTTTGGATCAGCGATCTGCCCGACCGCAGGAATCCCTCCTTGTCAGCGTCAAGGATGGACACCAGCGACACTTCAGGCAGGTCCAGGCCTTCACGCAGCAGGTTTATGCCGACCAGGACATCGAACTCGCCCTTTCGCAGTTCGCGCAGCAACTCGACCCGGCGCAGCGTGTCGACCTCGCTGTGCAGGTACCGGACGGCCACGCCCTGCTCCAGCAGGTAGTCGGTGAGGTCCTCGGCCATCTTCTTGGTCAGAGTCGTGACGAGGATTCGCTCGTTGCGCTCGGTGCGGGCCCGGATCTCACCGATCAGGTCGTCGATCTGGCCTCTGGTCGGCTTGACCACGACCTCGGGATCGACCAGCCCGGTGGGCCGGATGATCTGCTCCACGACACCGTCGGACTTGCCCAGCTCATACGGCCCGGGCGTGGCCGAGAGGTACACCGTCTGGCCGATCCGGTCCAGGAACTCCTCCCAGCGCAGCGGCCGGTTGTCCATCGCGCTCGGCAACCGGAAGCCGTGGTCGACGAGCGTCCGCTTGCGGCTC
>Ga0214469_1000079_pt1 | contig 26697 bp, 24 predicted proteins | sample RVTome_10_FD_187340 | JGI IMG/M metagenome (GOLD analysis project Ga0214469, IMG submission 187340) | Soil microbial communities from uranium-contaminated site in the Upper Colorado River Basin, Wyoming, United States - RVT153D57 HiSeq ... | reverse complement strand
AGGGCTGGCTCTCCAATCTCCACCTGGGGGCCCGCGACCCAGCCGGAAGGTACGGGCCGGCCGGCGGCTTTGTGATGCTGGGCAAGACGTTCAAGGGTCTCACCGATGACATGCTGAGGTGGCAGACCGAGCGCCTGCTCGCCCTCGCCGATGGCCCTACCGACGGCTGGGTGGTCCACGTCCGTCCGGAGCTTGTCGTAGAGATCGCGTTCGACGGCGTCCAGTACTCGCCTCGGTACCCGGCTGGGATGGCGCTTCGATTCGCGCGCGTGCTGCATCACCGTCCGGACAAGCCGGCCGACCAAGCCGACACCGTCGAGCAGGTACGCGCCATCCACCAGCCGGAGTGATGCATCCCCGAACTGGAGGTTTCCTCGCGGACGACCGGCGTCTCCGTGCGACCGCCGTGGCGAAATGGTCAGTGGTGGCGGTTGCCAGCCCTAACTTCGCCCCGCGCCAAGCCGGTTGGCCAGGCTCAACAGTTCCTCCACGAGCACCTGCAATCCGGTGTGGTCCGACGACTGCTGCACCAGAACCGCGGCCTCCCACAGCGCCAGGCGGAGGGCCTGCCGAGTCTGCGGATCTGGCTGCGGCCGGTTGGCCAGCTGGACGTCAACACGGGTCGCCGCCTCGACAACCTGGCTCCAAGCCAATGGTGCCGCCGGCCGGGCCTTGCCCATGGCGATCCTGCGGACCCGATCGATCCGCGACAGGACCTCGCGGCGGTGGACCTTGAAGCGGTAGTGCGTGATCGCCGTCCCGAGCATCAGGCCGACCACCATGCCGATCATCGCCGCAACCAGGACGAGGACCACGCCGACGCCGAGCAGTGCCGCCACCCCCGCCGCCACCACTACGCCCGCGATCGCTCCGAGCGCCGCGCCGCGAAGGTGATGCTCGCGGAACCCGAAGCCTAGGACGCGCCGTACGGGTGGCCGGTCGCGTAGCGCGTGCAAGATCTCAGACCGGACCGTTCGATCGGTCAGATCAGGGTTGAACACCACTACCGAATCGACCGCCGCCTGGCCCGTGGCACCGGCATGCCCTGGGCGGCCGGAGGTGAATTTGATCGCGCCCCAGTCGCGGGCCTCCACCACGTTCGGCAACCACGAGCCTCGCTGAGAGTTCAGCGCGTCCATCGCGCGCTGCTCTGCTTCCCATGCCTGCGCCCACTCGCGTTCGGAATGAGCTGTCAATGGGTGGGGACGGCTCATCGCAATTCTGCTCTCCAAGTCAATCGGACGTTGCGCCCCCCGGCAGGCATTACCTGCCCGCACGCCAGATCAAACCTATTGCATGCCGGCTCGCACCGACAGGGCGAGTCCCGCGAAATTCCGGCGCGGGTAGCCTCGGAAGGTGCCCAGGTTTCTGCTCACGCCGCGGTGGTTGGCCCTCCATCTCGCCGCCATCGTGATCGCCTGCGGCTTCGTCGCGCTCGGGTGGTGGCAGCTCGGGGTTTACCAGGAGAGCCAGGCCCGGCTGGCAGAACGCGACCGGTCCCCGGTTCCCGTGAACACTGTCGCCACGGCCGGGCAACCGCTAGGGGACGCTGCCGACCGGGCGGTCACGGCCGGCGGAGTGTACGACGACGACCTCGTGGTGCCCGCCCGGGTGCGCGAGGGCGTCCTCGGTGCTTACGCGACCGCGGTCCTGGACACCGGCGAGGGCAAGCTTGTGGTGCTGAGGGGATGGGAGCACGACGCCGACGACATCGCCCCGGCGCCCACCGGTGAGGTTGTGGTGACCGGCCACCTTCTTGCCGGCGAGGTTCCCCGGCAGGCCACCGGCTCGGAGCCCGCACCGACTGGGCAGGTCCGTTACGTCGCGCCGCGCCCGGTCGCTGAGGAGACGGGACGTGAAATTGGCGAGTTCATCGACGGCTACCTGCTGGCGTCGAGTGAGATGCCCGCGCCGGCTGACCCACCGGAGCGCCTCGAGGTGTCGACGGTGTCTCCGATCCGCGATGTGAGCCCATGGCAGAACCTGTCGTACTGGGCGCAGTGGTGGGTATTCGCCGCGGCGGTCCTGGTGTTCTGGTTCTCGTTCGTGCGGGCCGCGCTCAAGAAGCGGAGCTCGCCACCAGATCAGGACGTTCAGCCCGAACTCGAGCCACCACCTTCCGTTCGGCAACGAACGACATCAGCGGGATAGTCCCGGCCAGCAGCACGGGCAGCAGCCGGCGCCACGTCCAGCGCAGCTGGATCCCCAGATACATCGTGACCATGAAGTACGCCATGTACACCCACCCGTGCACGATGGCCACCCATTCGAGCCCGTCCACCCCGAAGCCGTACTTTGCGATCATCTCGACGCAGAAGAGCAGCAGGATGACACCCGTGCTGTAGGCAAGTACGCGATAAGCGGTCAGGGTTCGGGGGCTCACCTGGACAGGGTAGAACGTGGCCGAGCGGGCCGGTGCCGCGCCTCACTGCTCGGAAGGCTCGTCGTCACCGTCCAGCCCAGCGAGGAACCGCTCGAACTCCGCGCCGATCTCGTCGGCCGTCGGCATCGAGGCGCTGTCCACCAGGAGCCCGCGACCCCGCGCTCCGGTGAAGGCGTCGTACTGGGTCTCGAGGGCCTCGACGACCCGGCCGACCTCTTCGGACTGCTCGACCTGTTGCTGGATGAGCGTGCGGGCCTGCTCGGCGACGCGCGCGAGCGGCCCGGCGGGCAGCTCCAGCCCGGTCGCAGCCTCGAGCGAGCGCAACAGCACGAGCGAGGCGTCGGGATACTCGGCCTCGGAAAGGTAATGCGGCACGTGGGCGACAACGCCCAGGGCGTCGTAACCTCGCTCGCCGAGGCGCAACTCCAGGAGTGAGCTGATGCTCGAGGGCACCTTGATCTCGCCGCGCCACGGATTCACCACGGTGACCAGATCCTTGCGGGTGCCGTGCATGGTGACGCCGAGTGGCCGGGTGTGGGGCACGGCCATCGGGATGCCGTGCAGCCCGATGGTCAACCGAACGCCGAGCTGCTCGACAAGACCAATGACAGCGGCCACGAACCGCTCCCACATCACATCCGGCTCCGGGCCGGTCAGAAACAGGAACGGCACGCCCTGCGCGTCATGGACCAACCGCAACACCAACTCCGGCGCGGCATAGCCTTCGAAATGGTCTTCGACGAACCGCAGCTCCGGCCGCCGAGCCCGATAGTCGAGCAGCAGGTCTACGTCGAATCGGGCGATCACTTCATGTTCGAAGTTGGCCAGGAGGTGATCTGACAGCCCCGAGCCGGCGTGACCGGCATCCATGAACCCGGAGAGTGCATGGACGAGCACCGGCGCCTCCAGCCCCGGCACCTCGCCGGTAAAGGTGTAAAGGCTCTTCGGGTCGAGCATCGTCGGCTTCTCCTCGAGTCGCAATGGTGCTGACATTCTCCTCCAACACCAGAACCCTCGCCGGCAATCCCGCTCCCGCGGCCTAAGCGCCGGAGATGCCGACCGCCGCCCCGGTCAATGGCTGCTGGTACGGCAACCCGATCAGGGCACACACCAGCCCCAGAAACGTATCCGCCTCTCGCAACATGTCGTCGGCCTCTCGGGCGGTCACGGCACGCGGAAGCCCGGCCTGCGCGGCCGCGCGTTTCGAAGCCCCGGCTGCGAAGAACTCGGACCATTCGGCGAGCTCGGGCGCCACTTGTGCAAGGTCGACCCACACGTTGCGCGGACCACGGCCGCGCCCGCGCCGAGCTCGCGAGGCCCGCACCGGGCGCGACCGGGCGGCCAGTACGGCCGCGCCGGCCCGCAATGCCGCCAGATGAGCGGCCGCATACCGCTCCCCCGCACTCGCCGTGTCCGCCGCTTGGGCCAGCCCGTTCCGCGCATGGTCGATCAAGTCCACCACGGCGTGACCCGTACGCCCCCGGTGCCGGACCGCCGCGCCAGCGCTCCGGTGCCTGGCCACGACCACCCCACCTTGAAGTGCCATTTGTGATCCCTTCGTCGAACTTTTGTTCGAATCTTTATCGTACGCATGTTCGGGTCGTGGCGCAACCGGGAAATCAGGCCCGAACCGCGATCATCGGCGGTAGGTTTTCCGTCCAGACGGCACAGCGGGGAGCCCGTCCCCGCGAGTGCCGATCGGGGGGTCGAGTGGAGCCGTTCGCGTACGCCGTGTCAGGCGGGTGGGCATCAGGCATCAGCGCCTACGCCACCGTCCTGATCCTTGGCTTGGCCGGGCGTACCGGCCTCGCGGACACGCCGGACCTCCTCCAGCGCACCGACGTACTCGTGGTCATGGCGCTGTTCACCGCGATCGAGTTCGTCGCGGACAAGATCCCGTACGCGGACAGCCTGTGGGACACGGTTCACACGGTGGTACGTCCGATCGTCGCGGCCGTTCTCGGCTGGAGCTTCGTCACCGACGGCAGCTCAGCCGAGCAGTTCGCCGTCGCGACGGTCTCCGGCGGGATCGCCTTGCTCAGCCACTCGGCCAAGGCCGGGATCCGATTGGCGATCAACACCTCCCCCGAACCGGCATCCAACGTCGCCGTCAGCACCGCCGAGGATGCCGTACTGCTGGGCGTGCTGTTGCTGGCGACGCAATACCCCTGGCTCGCGGCCGGTGCCGCGCTCGCCGTACTCACCGTAATGCTCACCACGATGATCATGATCGTCCGTCGAGCGCGCCGCGGCTGGCGCCGGCTTCGCCAGCGGTACTTCCCCGATCCACGGGACGACACCGGTTAGGCTCGCCGTCCGTGGCGCGAATCGTCGTCGTAGGAGCGGGTGTTTCGGGGTTGGCAACCGCCGCCCGCCTCGCGGACTTCGGACACGACGTACTGGTCTGTGAACGGAACGCGACGACTGGTGGCCGGGTCGGTCGCTATCGCAAGGACGGGTTCACCTTCGACACCGGGCCATCTCTGCTCACGCTCCCCGCCGTCTACCGCGACCTGTTCCGCAAGACCGGGCGACCGCTCGAGCGGGTCGTCGAACTGGTACCCGCCGAGCCGGCGATTCATCTGCGGTTCGCCGACGGCACCGACGTGGAGTTGCCGAACGCGAGCCGGGCCGGAATCAGTCGTGCACTCGACGACGCGCTGGGCGCCGGCAACGGGCCGGCCTGGCACGCGGTCGTCGACCATGGCCGCCGGGCGTGGCAGGTGCTGCGCTCGCCATACCTCGAGGCGGCCCCCAGGCGCAGAGACCTCGCTCGCCTCGCGAGCCCCCGGCTACGCCGCGCGCTGGCGCCGGGGCAGAGCCTGCGGGCTCTTGTCGACGAACTCGTGCCGGATCGCCGCCTGGCCATGGCCGTCGAGCACTTCGCGCGAGGTGCCGATCCACGCCGGGCACCCGCGGCGCTCACCACGCTGCCATACCTGATGGAGACGTTCGGGCGGTGGCGGGTCGGGGGCGGCATGCGCCGGCTCGCCGACGCGTTGACCGAGCGGGCGAGCGAGCGCGGCGCACGGATCCGGACCGGATGCCCGGTGACGGAGATCACCGTGGACGCCGGACGAGCGACGGGTGTCCGGCTGGCGGGCGGTGCGGTCGAGCCGGCCGACGTGGTCGTCGCCGCGGTGGACGCCCGGCGCCTGTACGGCGAACTGCTCACCGATCCGGCCGCCGGCCGGTTGCCCGTCCGCATGCAGTCCCGCCGACCCGGGCCGGCGATTTTCACCATGTTCCTGGCGGTGTCGGGTCACCCGGTCGACCTCCCATCGCACACCGCTGTGCTGCCTGCGGATCCCGACGCCGCGCACGATGCCGTGTTCGGCCCCGAGCCCGCCGCGCCGCTGGAGCCGGCGATCGACGTCTACGCGCCGGACGATCCTGCCCTGCGTCCCGATGACGCGTCCCGCGCCGTCACCGTCCAGGCCGTGGTGCCGCCGCACGGGCGGATCGACTGGTCATCGCCGCAGATCACCGCCGACTACGCCGAGCACCTGCTGACGGCGATGGCCGCGAGGGGCCTGGACCTGCGCCCGCACCTGCGCTGGCACACCACGTGGAGCCCGTATGACGCCGAGGACGCGACAGGTGTCCCGGGCGGCGGCGCGTGGGGCCTGGGCATCGGCTCGGCGTGGGACTTGATTCGCCGGCCGGGCAACCGCACCCCCGTCCGGGCGCTGTTCCACGTGGGCACCTCGACCTACCCCGGACCCGGCCTGCCCCTGATCGGCTTGTCCTCGGCGATCGTCGCGGACCTCGTCGGCCGCGCTTAGGGCACGGCGGCGGGCTCGCCGGCCAGGATGCTCAGCACCTCTGAGCAACCCGCATCGAGCTTGAGAGTCGCCAGCGGGTCCGCCCGGGTCTGGCCACGGTTGACGATCACGATGGGGATCCCGCGCGCGTGCGCGTGCCTGGCGAACCGGTAGCCGGACAGCACCGTCAACGACGAACCGGCGACGAGCAGCACCCCTGCCGCGTCGACCATCTCGAAGCTGCGATCCACCCGGTCGCGCGGCACCGACTCACCGAAGAACACCACGTCCGGCTTCAGCATGCCGGAGCATCGCGGGCAACCGGGCACGCGGTAGCCCTCGACCGAATCTAGATCGACGTCGCCGTCCGGTGCGAGTTGCAGTGGCCTTGGGTCGAACCAGGGATTCAGCTCGGCGAGCCGTTGCTGATGCCACTGCCGATCGAACCGTGACCCGCAACCGAGGCAGGCCACCCGCGCCAAGTGGCCGTGCAGCTCGATCACCGTGCGGCTACCCGCCTTGCCGTGCAGTCCGTCGACGTTCTGGGTGATCACCCCGGTCACCGTCCCGCTCCGTTCCAGGGCCGCGACCGCATGGTGCCCGAGGTTCGGGCTTGCGCCGGCGATCCGCGGCCACCCGGCCTGGCTGCGCGCCCAGTATCTGGCGCGTGCGTGATCGCCGGAGCGGAACTCGGCATACGTCATCGGCGAACGCCGCGGGCTTCTTCCGCCGCGGTAGTCCGGAATACCGGAGTCGGTGCTGATGCCTGCGCCGGTCAGCACCACGGCGCGCCGGCCGGCCAGCAGTTTGGCCGCACGCGCGACTTGGTCGTTCACGGTTCGAGGGTACGTGCGAGGCCGAGGCGACGAAAGCTCGTCACGCCCACGCCCACCGCACCGTGACGGACACCGACACCTCTTGCTCGCCGGCGTCGAACGACATCGGGGCAGCGGCCTCGGCGGCAATCATCGGGACGGGCACGATGGGCCCACCCCCTGCTCCGTCCCGCTCGGTGATCTCCTCGACCGCTCCCAGCGCCCGTCCGGCCAGCCCGGCCAGCTGCTCGGCCTTGGTGCGCGCGTTGGCGAAGGCGATCTCTCGCGCGGTCGCGTTCAGCGCGGCCGGGTCGGAGTGCGCGTACGACAACCCTTCGAGGCGGGCGCTATCGGCTCCGGCGGCGAGCGCGGCTTGCGCGGCAGCGCCCGCTCTGGTGACGTCGTTGACGGTGGCCGACAGCCCGAACCGCGCGATGAACCCGCGCGCGCCGCGGTCGTGATCGCGGTACACCGACGCCTCGGTGCTGCGCAGCGCGCTCGCCTCAACCCCGGCCTCGAGCAGGGCGCTGCGCATGACTTCGATCGCCGCCGTGGCTCGCTCCATGGCGGCCTGCACGCTGGGCGCGCTCGTTTCGGCCGCCAGCCGCAGAACCGCGCGGTCCGGTGCGGCCGAGGCCGTGCCGGACGCCGAAACGGTGACCCCGGTGTCGCTCACCTGCCCGATCATGCCCGAGCGAGCTGGTCCAGGTGAAGCGAACGGTAGATCTCGCGGGTCGCATTGGACCGGTTGAGGGTGTAGAAGTGCAGGCCCGGCGCGCCCTCCGCGAGCAGGCGCTCGCACAAGTCGGTCGCGACCTCCACGCCGATCTCCCGGACCGCGTCCGGATCGTCTTCGACCGCGTACAACCGCTCCGCCAGGTCGGGTGGGAAGTCGGCACCGGACAGCACAGCGAACCGTTCGATCTGCCGGACGTTCGTCACCGGCATCACACCGGGAATTATCGGGACTTCGCAGCCCGCCGCTGCCACCCGGTCGCGGAGTCTCAAGTAGTCCTCGACATGGAAGAACATCTGGGTCACCGCGAAGTCCGCCCCCGCCCGGCACTTGTGCACGAAGTACCGGATGTCGGTGTCCAGGTCCGGCGAGCGGGGATGTTTCTCCGGAAACGCGGCCACCCCGACGCAGAAGTCGCCTGACACCTTGATGAGGCTGACCAGCTCGTCTGCGTAGCCCAGACCCTGCGGGTGACGGATCCACTGACCCTGCGGATCGCCCGGTGGGTCGCCGCGAAGCGCCATGATGTTGCGGATCCCGGCATCGGCATACCGCCCGATGATGTGCCGCAGCTCGGCCACCGAGTGGTTGACAGCGGTAAGGTGCCCGGCGGCGGTCAGCGTGGTGTCCGCGGTGATCCGCTCGGTGATCTCGACCGTCTTGTCCCTGGTGCCGCCTCCGGCGCCGTACGTGACCGACACGAACGTGGGCCGCAGTGATTCCAGCTCGCGGATCGCACTCCAGAGCGATTCTTCACCCTTCGGCGTCTTCGGCGGGAAGAACTCGAACGAGAACGACCGCCGACCCTCACCGAGCAGCTCCCTGATGGTGGTCGCCCCACCCGGCATCGTCGACGGCAGGCCTAATGTCACCGTGCCAGCGTATCGGCGAGTCCATCTCATGGGACGTGCATCTCGCCATTCGGGCGGGCATTGTCCCGCCAGGTGGACGACGTGCGCCCCGACCGGCGACGGTAGGCTCAGACGCTGTGAACGGGCTGGTCGACAACCCGGTGGACGCTCTGCGACCACGCCTGCAGGACATCATCGACCGGTTCCTCGGCGATCAGCGGACCCTCCTTGCCGGTATTCACTCCGAGTTGGGGGCGCTCGTCGATGCGGCGGCGGACCTGCTCCGCGGCGGCAAGCGGCTGCGGCCGGCGTTCTGCTACTGGGGCTGGCGCGGCGCAGGACGTCCCGACGACGATGCCGTCGTCGAGGTCGGTGCGGCACTGGAGCTGTTCCAGGCCGCTGCACTCGTACACGACGACCTCATCGACGGATCCGACACCCGCCGCGGCATGCCGTCGATGCACCGCCGCTTCGCCACCCGGCACACGGCACAGCGGTGGGCCGGCGAACCGGATCAGTTCGGCGGCGCCGCCGCGCTGTTACTCGGTGACCTGCTGCTGGGCTGGAGCGACGAGCTGTTCAACGGCTCCGGCCTCGACGACGCCGCGCTGCGGCGGGCCCGACCGGTCTTCGATCAGATGCGCACCCAGGTCGGCGCGGGCCAGTACCTCGATGTCGTCGCCCAGGCCACCGGTGCGGACCGGCCGGAGCGGCTCGCCGAGTTGGCGCGAACCGTCGTGTCGTACAAGGCGGCCCGGTATTCGGTCGAGCGCCCACTCGTGCTCGGTGGCAGCGCGGCGGGGGCCGGGCCCGACGTGCTGGAGGGCTACTCGCGCTACGGGCTGGCCCTCGGCGAGGCCTTCCAGCTCCGCGATGACGTGCTCGGCGTGTTCGGCGATCCGGCCAGCACCGGTAAACCCGCAGGTGACGACCTGCGCGAAGGCAAACGGACCCTGCTCATCGCCTATACGCTCGAGCGGGCCTGGCCCGCGGCGGCCGATACCGTGAATCGGCTGCTCGGAGACCGCGCTCTCGATGTCGACGGCGTCGACACGCTGCGCCAGATCATCGTCGACACCGGAGCCCTGCGGGCGATCGAGTCGCAGGTCGCCAGCTTGGTCGAGCAGTCGCGCCGGGCCTTGCGGGAAGGTCGGTTCACTGCGGAGGCGAGAAGTGCCCTCGACACCCTCATCACCGCGGCGACCTCGCGGGTCGCCTAACAGATCTGCGCCCTTCGGGCCATCCCGCCGTACACTGTGCGATCGTGGACGTCTCCGTCTCTGACACACCGGTCGGCCGGCTGCTGGACGGCCGGTACCGGGTCGAGGCGGCGCTGGCCCGCGGTGGCATGGCGACGGTGTACCGCGCGGTCGACACCCGGCTCGACCGCGTGGTGGCTCTCAAGGTGATGCATCCTGAGCTCGCCGACGACAACGAGTTCGTCCTGCGGTTCATCGGCGAGGCCCGCTCGGCGGCCCGCCTCTCTCATCCCAACGTGGTGGGCGTGTTCGACCAGGGCGAGGACGACGGCACCGTCTTTCTCGCCATGGAGTATGTCGAAGGGCGCACGCTGCGCCAGGTACTTCGCGACCGCGGCCCGCTGCCACCGGCGGGCGCACTCGAAATGATCCAACCGGTGCTCGCCGCACTCGGCGCCGCCCATGAGGCAGGCATCGTCCATCGCGACGTCAAACCCGAGAACGTACTGGTCGGCACGAACGGGCGGATCAAAGTCGCCGACTTCGGGTTGGCCCGGGCCCTGAGCGAACCCAGCACCGCCACCCGGGGCCTGCTGCTGGGCACGGTCAACTACATCTCACCCGAGCAGGCGCTCGGCGAGCCGGCCACGCCTCGTTCGGACGTCTACTCGGCCGGCATCGTGCTGTACGAGATGCTCACCGGTTCACCCCCGCACACCGGCCCTACCGATTTCGTCGTGGTGCGCAGCCATATCGACAACGACGTCCCCCCGCCGTCGGCGGCTGATCCGAGCATCCCCCCGATCGTGGACGAACTGGTGGCGCTGGCGACCGCACGCGATCCGCAACGGCGGTTCGCCGACGGTTCGCAGTTCGCCGAGGCAGTGTCGGTCGCCCACGACGCAGTGGGCCCGGTCATCGACGGGCTCGAAACACGCGAGGCGGCCGGCGTATCGATCGCCGAGGCGATGTCGATTCCCGGCGTAGAACACGGCCGTGGCGGGCCTTGGGAGACGACGGTCATGCCCGCGCAAGCACCCGCGTCGCTTCCGGCGCGCCGTGATCTCCCCGCCCGCGACGAGCCGGTGCTGCCGGTGCGGCGGGAGCGGCGCTCCGACGTTCCGGTCAGGCGAGCGGCCCGGCGCCGCCGCCGTTGGGTCGGTCCGGTACTCCTGGTGGCAGGCCTGGTGCTGGCTGCCGGCGTGGCCGCGGGCGCGTGGTGGCTCGGCGAAGGCCGCTATGTGACCGTCCCGTCGATGCTCGACATGACTGTCGAGGAGGCGACGCTGCTCGCGCAGCAGGAGGGCCTGTTCGTCCAGACCGGTGGCACCGAACCCTCCGAGGCCATCGAGGCCGGCAAGGTCTTGCGCACCCAGCCAACGGCCGGCGATCGGTTGCTCAGGGGCCAGTACATCACCTTGATCACCTCGTCTGGCGCCGAGCGGTACGCCGTACCGGACCTTCGCGGAAAAACCCGGGAGGAAGCCGAATCGCTGCTCGGGGAGCAGAACCTGGTGCCGGCCGTCGAGGAGCGGTACGACGACCAGGTGCCCGAAGGTGTGGTCATCGGCCAAGGCGTCGATCCGGGCCGCGAGTTGCGCGCCGACGAGCAGGTGCCGGTTTACGTCAGCAAGGGGCGCGAACCAGTCGAGATCGTCGATTTCACCGGACAGGACGCCAACCAGGCCGAGCAGCAACTGCGCGAGGCCGGGTTCGAAGTCACCCGGCAGGAGCAGCCCAATCCGAACGTGCGCGCCGGGTTCGTAATCTCGCAGTCGCCGAATTCCGGCACTGGTCACCGCGGCGACACCATCACCCTTGTGGTCGCCGCCCAGCAGAACCAGCTTGTCGTTCCCGAAGTGCGGGGCATGCACGTCGGCGACGCGGAGCGGATCTTGCGCGAGGCGGGATTCACCAACATCAAGGTCGACCGTCGGGTGACGTTCTTCCCGCAGGAAATCGTCGTAGACCAGAGGCCGCGGCCCGGCCGTGAGATCAAGCCCGATCAGCAGATCGAGCTCATCGTCCGCTAAGAGCGCATCCGAGTGAACGAACGGCCCGCCGTCGGGACCCACCTGTCCACCAGAGGACGGCTCGCGATGGTTCCCGAACGTGCGGCCGCCATCGGTGCCGAGGCGATCCAGATCTTCGTCGGCAACCCGCGCGGCTGGGCTACACCGTCCGGCGATCCGGGGGCCGACGCGGCATTCCGGGCCGGCGTGGCACAGCACGGCATCGCCGTGTTGATCCACTCGGCGTACCTGGTGAACCTCGGCTCCCCGGCTTCGCTCACCTACGAGCGCTCAATCACCAGCGTCGCCCACGCGTTCTCCCGCGGCGCTGCGATCGGCGCGCGGGGTGTCGTCGTCCACACCGGATCGTGCGTGACCGCCGGTGGCCGCGAGGCCGCCTTGCGTCAAGTCCGTGAGGCGCTGCTGCCCATGCTCGACGCACTTCCCGACGACGCACCCGACCTGTGGCTGGAGCCGACGGCCGGCCAGGGCCAATCGCTGGCGGCTGGAATCGACGATCTGGGGCGCTACCTCGATGCGCTCGAACGCCATCCACGAGCCAGAATCTGTCTGGACACCTGCCACGCCTTCGCCGCCGGCCACGACCTGGCCGCGCCGGGCGGAATGAGCTCGACCCTCGACCGGCTGCTAGCCGTCGCCGGTGCGGGACGGCTGGCCGCGGTGCACGCCAACGACTCAGTAGACGCGTGCGGATCCTTCCGTGACCGGCACGCGCGGATCGGCGCAGGTCGCATCGGCCTTGAGCCGTTCCGCGAACTGCTCGCCCATCCTGGGGTGGCCGGCCTTCCCGTGGTGCTGGAAACCCCGGGCGGTCCGGAGGCCCACGCGGCCGACGTCTCGTTGCTCAAGTCGCTGCGATAACGGACTGGTGACCGGGCCGTAACCATTCGTCTTACCTGGCGGATATCGCGTCCAGAGAGTGGACCGGCGACGTATCGTCACACCTGCCGCAGTAAGGAGTAACGATGGTCGTGGTCATGAAACCGGGCACGGCGGAAGAGCACATCGAAGACGTCGTCGCCCGAGTTCGCGACGCCGGAGGCACGGCATTCGTCAGCCGAGGTGTCACCCGCACGATCATCGGACTTGTCGGCGACGTGGAACGGTTCCGGGCACTGAACCTGCGTGCGATGCCGGGCGTCGCCGAGCTCCTGCGCGTCTCCTCGCCGTACAAGCTGGTCGGTCGCGACGCGACGTCGGGCCGGACGACGGTGCTGGTCGGCGGCGCGTACGGGGTGCCGGTCGGCCCTGACACCTTCACTTTCATCGCGGGCCCGTGCGCGGTCGAGTCGCCGCAGCAGACGTTGGAGGCCGCCGAGATGGCCAAGGCCGCCGGCGCCACTTTGCTGCGCGGTGGCGCGTTCAAGCCTCGCACGTCGCCACAGTCTTTCCAGGGGCTCGGCGAAGAGGGCCTGCGCATCCTCGCCGAGGCCCGAGCCGCGACCGGACTTCCGGTGGTCACCGAGGTGGTGGACGCGCACGACGTCCCCCTGGTCGCCTCGTACGCCGACATGCTCCAAATCGGCACCCGCAACATGCACAACTACGCGCTGCTACAGGCGGTCGGCAAGGCGCAGCGGCCCGTCCTGCTCAAACGAGGCATGCAGGCGACCATCGACGAGTGGCTCACCGCCGCCGAGTACATCGCCCAGCGCGGCAACCTCGACATAGTCCTCTGCGAGCGCGGCATCAGAACGTTCGAGACCGCCACCCGCAATACTCTCGACATCTCTGCCGTGCCGGTCGTCCAGGCGCTGTCGCACCTGCCGATCGTGGTCGACCCATCCCATTCCGGCGGCCGCCGAGAGCTCGTGCTGCCGCTGGCCCGAGCCGCCATCGGCGTCGGGGCCGACGGGATCATCGTCGATGTCCACCCCTATCCCGAAGAGGCACTGGTGGACGGCGCGCAGGCGCTGTCCGGTGCGGACCTGCGGGAGCTTGCCTCCAGCGTGCGCCGCTTCCCGCCGCTACTCGGGCGCAAGCCAGCGGAGCTGCGGCCCGCCTAGCGGTCGCTGCGCGGACGGGTGAGCAGGTGGGCCAGCGTCCCGGGCTGCGGCCCGCCTAGCGGTCGCTGCGCGGACGGGTGAGCAGGTGGGCCAGCGTCTCGCCCGCCTTGCGGCAGTCGTCGGCCGTGACGTCCAGGTGGGTGATGAGCCGAACGGTCTGCGGGCCGACCGCTCCGGCGACCACCCCCTCGGCGCGGGCCTGTGCGACCAGTTCGGCAGCGCTTAGGTGGGCCGGCGAGGTGTCGATCATCACGATGTTGGTCTCGACCTGATCAGGGGCGACGGCCCCGGTGTCGGCGAGCAGTTCGGCCATGGCACGGGCGTTGGTGTGGTCGTCGGCGAGCCGCTCGACGTGGTGATCGAGGGCGTACAACCCGGCCGCCGCGAGCACTCCGGCCTGCCGCCAGCCGGCACCCAGCCGCTTGCGCCACTGCCTGGCTTCGGCGATCACGTCGGCGCCGCCGACTAGAACCGAGCCGACCGGCGCGCCCAGACCCTTTGACAGGCATACCGACACCGTGCCGAAAAAGCTCCCGTAGGCCTCCAGGCTGATGCCGGTGGCCACGTGTGCGTTCCATAACCTGGCGCCGTCGAGGTGCAGGCCGACATCGGTCCCGGACACCAGGTCGTACAGGCTCTTGAGATCGGCCAGCGGCTGGACCGTTCCGCCCGCGAAGTTGTGCGTGTTCTCCACCGCGACGGCCGCGGTCGAGACGAGATAGGGACCGGCGTCCGGTGCCAGCATCTCCGCCACAGCGCCGAGGTCGACATATCCCTGCGGGTGTGACCAGGTTCGGGTCGTGACTCCATGTAGGGCGGCGTGCCCGCCCAACTCGGCCCGCACGATGTGGGCCCGTGACTCGCACAGGACCTCTTGCCCCGGGCGCACGTGGGCCCGGACCCCGAGCAGGTTGGCCAGCGAGCCGCTGACCGTGAACAGGCCGGCTTGCTTGCCCAGCATGCCGGCCACCCGCTCTTCGAGCGCGCGTACGGTCGGATCCTCGCCGTAGACGTCGTCACCGGTCTCCGCCGCGGACATCGCCGCCAGCATGCCCTCGACAGGACGGGTCACGGTATCGCTACGCAGGTCGATCGCCATGACCAGACCCTAGCCCCGCCCCGGAGTCGCCGATGATGGGCCGTAGCTGCACCGAGGCTCCACAGTGCCGGTAATCGCGCGCACCTAGCTTCCACAGTGCGGCCGGGCAACCGCACCAAGCTTCCGCGATGCCGCTACCGCGACACCAAGCCTCCTCGGTGCTGCATCTCGGGCGCACCTAGCTTCCACAGTGCGGCGGGCAATCGCACCAAGCCTCCACGGTGCCGCAACAGCAACACGAAGCCTCTACGGTGCGACGTACTAGCGTGGCCGGCGGCAGGTCAGCGGGCCTCGAGCAACTCTGCGACGAGAAACGCCAGCTCCAGCGACTGCGTCCGGTTGAGCCGAGGGTCGCAGAGCGTCTCGTACCGCTCGCCCAGACCGTCCTCGGCGATCGGGTCGCCGCCGCCGACGCACTCGGTGACATCGTCGCCGGTCAGCTCAACATGCACGCCACCCGGATGAGTGCCGAGCGCACGGTGCACTTCGAAGAAGCCCCGCACCTCGTCGATCACATCGTCGAACCGGCGGGTCTTGTGGCCGCTCGGCGCTTCGTAGGTGTTGCCGTGCATGGGGTCACAGATCCACGACGTCACGAGCCCGGCTGAACTGGCCTTCTCGATCAACGGCGGTAACAGATCACGGATCTTGCCCGCGCCCATCCGGGTGATGAACGTCAGCCGCCCGGGTTCGCGATTCGGGTCCAGCCGGTCGGCGAATGAGAGCACGTCGTCCGGCGTGGTCGAGGGGCCGAGCTTGACCCCGATCGGGTTGCGGATCCGGGAGGCGAACTCGATGTGTGCGCCGTCGAGCTGGCGGGTCCGATCCCCGACCCAGACGAAGTGGCCGGAGACGTTGTAGGGCCGCCCGGTTCGGGAGTCGACTCGGGTGAGCGCGTGCTCGTAGTCGAGCAGCAGCGCCTCATGGCTCGAATACAACTCCACGGTGTGCAGTTGCTCGGGATCGGCGCCGATGGCGTTCATGAAGGCCATCGCCTTGTCGATCTGCCCGGCCAGGCGCTCGTAGCGCAACCCGGCGGGCGAGCTGAGGACGAAATCGGTGTTCCACGCGTGCACCTGGCGCAGGTCGGCGTACCCGCCTCCGACGAACGCTCGGGTGAGGTTCAGCGTCGCGGCCGATGCGTTGTACATCCGCAGCAGCCGGTTCGGGTCAGGCGTGCGGGCCTCAGCGGTGAACGCGAATCCGTTCACGGCATCGCCGCGGTAGGCCGGCAGCGTGACCTCGCCGCGGGTTTCGGTGGGACGCGACCGGGGCTTGGCGTACTGCCCGGCCAGTCGGCCGATCTTCACCACGGGCACGCTGGCCGCGTATGTCAACACGACTGCCATCTGTAGCAGCGTCTTGAGCTTGTTGCGGACGTTGGCCGCCGTGACGCCGGCGAACGTCTCGGCACAGTCGCCGCCCTGGAGGATGAACGCCTCGCCGCGCGACACCGCGGCCAGCCGGTCGCGAAGCGTGTCGCACTCGCCCGCGAAGACCAGCGGCGGCATCGTCCGCAGTTCCGATACCGCCGCCTCGACGGCTGCCGAGTCCGGCCATTCCGGCTGCTGCGCGGCCGGCAGCGCCTTGAGCACCGCGGCGAGCTCGGAGAAAAGCGCGGCATCCGGCGACGAAGTCACCTGTGCAGGATAACGGCCGGGTAACTCGACCATGGTGCTCGGCTCGTGATCTGAGACCCGCCCGGTTCTTGCCGCCACGGACGGGCCGGTCGATATGGTGGACGCGTCCGGCGCACGACGAAGTGCCAGCGGATTCCTCACGACGTTCTCGGCCGAAGGATCGCCTACCATGCCTGTCCGCAAAGTCGCGATGCTCACGGCCGGGGGCCTTGCCCCCTGCCTATCGTCCGCCGTCGGCGGGCTCATCGAGCGCTACACCGAAATCGCGCCCGAGATCGAGGTCGTCGGCTACCTCGACGGCTACGCCGGCCTGTTGACCGGACGATCGGTCACCGTCACGCCGGAGATCCGGGCGGTGGCACACCGGTTGCACCGGTTCGGCGGCAGCCCACTCGGCAACAGCCGGGTCAAGCTGACCAACGTCGAGGACTGCATCGAACGCGGGCTGATCAAGGAGGGGCAAGACCCCCTCCACGTCGCAGCAGAGCAGCTCACCCGCGACGAGGTGGACGTCCTGCACACCATCGGCGGCGACGACACGAACACCATGGCCGCCGCCCTGGCCGACTACCTGCACAGCAACGACTACGACCTGACCGTCGTCGGCCTGCCCAAGACCATCGACAACGATGTGGTACCGATCCGGCAGAGTCTCGGCGCCTGGACCGCTGCCGAGCAGGGCGCCATCTACGCCCGCAACATCGTCGCGGAGCACTCCTCGAACCCCCGCATGCTCGTGGTCCACGAAGTCATGGGGCGCAACTGCGGCTGGCTGACGGCCGCGACGGCGGTGAAGTACCGCGAGTGGCTCGACTCCCAGCAGTGGGTGCCTGAGTTCGGCGTCGACCGCCGGCGGTGGGACGTCCACGCGGTGTACGTCCCGGAGGCCCACCACGACCTGGACGCCGAGGCGCAGCGGCTGCGGGCGGCCATGGACGAGCTCGGCTGCGTGAACATCTTCCTGTCCGAGGGTGCCGGCGTGAGTGAGATCGTCGCCCAACTCGAGGCGGCCGGCGAGGAGGTCCCGCGAGACCCGTTCGGCCACGTCAAGCTGGACAAGGTCAATCCGGGCGGTTGGTTCGCCAAGCAGTTCGCCGACAAGCTCGGCGCGGAGAAGGTCAACGTCCAGAAGAGCGGGTACTTCAGCCGGTCGGCCGCGCCGAATGTGGACGACCTCCGGCTGATCAAGAGCTGCACCGACCTCGCGATCGAGTGCGCCCTTCGCGGCGAGGGCGGCGTGATCGGTCACGACGAGGGCAATGGCGGCCGGCTGCGGGCGATCGAGTTCGACCGGATCAAGGGCGGCAAGCCGTTCGACACCTCCACCGACTGGTACCTCGACCTGCTCGCGGCCATCGGCCAGCCGTCGGCCGCCTAGCCCGTCAAAAGATCACCTGCGCAGGCCCGCGAGATCAAGTGTGCGCGACACGCCGACCCGTCGCGTCCGGTTTGAGCGTGTCGCGACCATTTGATCTTCGGCGCGTTCACGGCTCGGCCTCGGTTGTGGGCGCTTCGGCAAGAGGCGTTGCGGCATCCGTGGGCACACCCGGTAATGTCGAATCACATGTGCGGACTCTCCGGCGAATACACTTTCGACGGTTCGCCGCCCGATCTCGGCGCGGTAGGCCTCATGTGCGAGGCCATGGTTTCGCGTGGGCCGGACGATGCCGGCGCGTACGCGCACGGCTCGCTCGCTCTCGGCCACCGGCGGTTGTCCATCATCGACCTCTCGCCCGCGGGTCACCAGCCGATGGTCGACAACGAGCTCGGCATCACGGTCGCCTTCAACGGTTGCATCTACAACTACCGCGAGCTCCGTAGCGAACTCCAGACCCACGGCTACCGGTTCTTCTCCACGTCGGACACCGAGGTCATCGCCAAGGCATACCACCACTGGGGCGAGAACTTCGTGGACCGACTGCTGGGTATGTTCGCCGTCGCCATCCACGAGCGCGACTCTGGACGCCTCGTTCTCGTCCGCGACCGGCTCGGTATCAAACCGCTGTACCTCGCCGAGAGCTCTCGCCGGCTGCGATTCGCCAGTAGCCTTCCTGCGCTGGTGCGGGCCGGCCGAAAGGACAACTCGGTCGACACCCGGATCGATCCAGTGGCCCTGCACCACTACCTGTCCTGGCATGCCGTCGTCCCCGCACCTCGAACGATCATCAAGGGAGTCCGCAAACTGGCGCCGGCGACGATACGGGTCGTCGAACCCGACGGTTCCAGCCGCGAGCGCACCTACTGGGAGGCGGCATACCAGCGGGACCCGGCCAAGGCAGGGTGGTCCGAAGGGGACTGGGAGGACGCGGTTCTCGACTCGCTGCGTACCGCCGTGCGGCGACGGCTGGTGGCCGACGTCCCCGTGGGAGTGTTGCTGTCGGGCGGGCTGGACTCCAGCCTGGTCGTCGGCTTGCTCGCCGAGGAGGGCCAGCACGGGCTCAACACCTTCAGCATCGGCTTCGAAGCCGTCCGCGGGGAGGAGGGCGACGAGTTCAAGTACTCGGACGTCATCGCCCACCAGTTCGACACCGACCATCACCAGATCAGGATCGACACCGAACGAACCCTGCCCGGCCTCGAGGCCGCCATCATGGCCATGAGCGAGCCGATGGTCAGCCACGACGTCGTCGGGTTCTACCTGCTGAGCCAGGAAGTGAGCAAGCACGTCAAGGTCGTGCAGTCCGGCCAGGGCGCGGACGAGGTGTTCGGCGGCTACCACTGGTATCCGCCGCTGCACGGAGTCGACCGGCAAGCCGCCGCCGACACGTACGCCGCCGCGTTCTTCGACCGCGACCACGCCGCGATGGCCGAGATAGTCGGGTCCGAGTACGTCATTGACGAACCGGTCAGCTACCAATTCGTCGCTGCCCACATGAGCCGGCCGGGCGCCGACTCGGCCGTTGACGCCGCGTTGCGGCTGGACTCGCACATCATGCTGGTCGACGACCCCGTCAAGCGGGTCGACAACATGACCATGGCCTGGGGCCTGGAGGCGCGCGTGCCGTTCCTCGATCACGAACTGGTCGAACTGGCCGCGCAGTGCCCGCCCGAGCTCAAGCTCGCTCAGGACGGCAAGGGCGTGCTCAAACAGGCCGCGCGCAGGGTCATCCCGTCCGACGTCATAGATCGGCCGAAGGGATACTTCCCGGTGCCGGCGCTCAAGTACCTGCACGGCCCGTATCTCGACCTGGTGCGAAGCGCCCTGCACGCGCCTGCCGCGCGTGAGCGGGGGCTGTACCGGGACGAGTACGTCGACCGGCTCCTGGCCGATCCCAACTCCGACCTCACACCGCTGCGCGGCAACCGCCTCTGGCAACTCGGGTTGCTGGAGCTGTGGCTGCAGGCGCACGACATCGCACCGGCATGAACCCATCCCACGAGATTCCTCGCTGCGCAGGCTCCGCTCACGCTTTCGCGGACGCCCCGGCATGAGCGACGACCGGCTCCACCGCCGACGGATCGCCGGCGAACGGAGGCGGCCGTTGTGGACCCAGGCCTGGACCGACGCGCCCGATCACCTCGTCCGCGACATGCGGCGTGCCGTCTCCCTGGAGTGCGGCTGGGGCCGGCTCATCTTCGCCCAGACATACGACAGCGACGAGGACATCCGCGAGCTGCTGCGCGCCGAAGCGGCCGGCCAGCGCGATATCGCGATGTACGTCAAGGACCCGCACGTACTGGTCGCCAGCGCACCCGACGAGCTGTTCATCGACCCGAGTTACACCTACCGGCTCGAACTGCACAGGTACCGGCCGCGGCGGGAGATCATTCCAGGCGTGGTCGTCAGGAAGATGGGTGACGCCCGCGACTCCCATGAGATCAACCGGATCTACGCCGCCCGCGGCATGGTCACCGCCGATCCCGACCTGATGCTGGACAACCAGCGCACCCGTACGTTCACTTACCTGGTCGCCGAGGACGCTCGTAGCGGTGAGGTCATCGGCACTGTCACCGGAGTCGACCACGAACTCGCGTTCGGAGATCCCGAGGGCGGCGCCAGCCTGTGGTGCCTTGCGGTCGATCCGCAGTCCGCGGCGCCCGGCGTCGGCGAATCCCTGGTCCGCGTGCTGAGCGAGCGCTACATCGGCCGCGGTCGCGCGCACCTCGACCTGTCGGTCATGCACGACAACGCGCCGGCGATCCGGCTCTACAAGAAGCTCGGCTTCCGCCGGGTGCCCGTGTTCGCCGTCAAGCGCAAGAACGTCATCAACGAGCCACTGTTCGTTTCCGAGCCGGAGCCCGACGTCGCCGAACTCAACCCGTACGCCCGGATCATCGCCGACGAAGCCAGAAGACGGGGCATCACGGTCGAGGTCCTGGACTCCGAATGGGGCGAGATGAGGCTGGTCCACGGCGGCCGGCGAGTCGTCACCCGAGAATCCCTCTCGGAGCTGACCACCGCGGTCGCCATGAGCCGGTGCGACGACAAGCGGATCACCCGGCGCATCGTTCAAGGCGCCGGGCTGCGGGTGCCGCAGGGCAGGGCGGCGACGACTGACAGCGCCGATGCCGCGTTCCTCGAGCAGGTCGGCCAGGCCGTCGTCAAACCGGCTCGGGGTGAACAGGGCTGCGGCGTCAGCGTCGGCGTCACCGATGCCGACGCACTCACAAAGGCCGTCGAACTGGCCCGCACCTTCTGCCCCGACGTGCTGATCGAGGAGTGTGTCGAGGGCGACGACCTGCGCATCGTGGTGATCGGGCACGAGGTCGTCGCCGCGGCGATCCGCCGCCCCGCCACGATCATCGGCACCGGCCGGCATACGGTGCGCGAACTCATCATGGCCCACAGCCGCCGGCGGGAGGCCGCCACATCGGGCGAGTCCACCGTCCCGCTCGACGAAACCACGATCGAGACAATCCGCGCCGCGGGCCACGAGCTCGACGACGTGCTGCCTGAGGGGATGGAGCTCCGGGTGCGGCGGACGGCCAACCTGCACACCGGGGGCACGATCCACGACGTCACCGCCGGGCTCCACCCGGCGCTGGCCGAGGCGGCGGTCACCGCCAGCCGGGCACTCGACATTCCGGTGACCGGCATCGACTTGATCGTGCCGGATGTCTCCCGGCCCGACTACGTGTTCATCGAGGCCAACGAGCGGCCCGGCTTGGCCAACCACGAACCCCAACCCACCGCCGAGCGCTTCGTTGACTTGCTGTTTCCGGCGACCCGCGCCGCGCCGCGCCCGTGGCGTCCGGCCCCACCCACCTCCACCACCTCTCGTTGATCATGCAAGAAAGGGGCGACACGCCGAAATGCCCAAGTCGGGCCTTTCTCTGCTGCGACCGGCGTGTCACCCCGCGTTTGCATGATCAACAAGGTGGGCTGAGACAGTTGGACGCATGAAGCGGTTGGACATCGACGAGGAGTACCTGCAAGAGATCCTGCTCGAACTGCTCCGCACCCCTAGCCCGTCGGGACGCACCGATGCGGTCATGCAGATCATCGGCGACCACCTCGATGCGTTGGGGCTGCCCGTCAGCGTCACCCGACGCGGGGTGATTCGGGCCACCCTCGCCGGCCGGCGCCACGACTCCAGCCGAGCCGTCGTCGTGCACGCCGACACCATCGGCGCGATGGTCAAGCGGCTCAAACCGGACGGCCGGCTCGAAGTCGTCCCTGTCGGAACCCACAGCGCCCGGTTCGCCGAGGGTGCGCACGTGACCGTCTTTCCCGACGATCTCACGCAGTTCTTCACCGGAACCGTGCTGCCCCTGATGTCCAGCGGGCACAACTTCGGCGAGGCGGTCGACACCCAAGGGGTTGGCTGGCACCAGGTCGAGATCAGGTTGGACGAGAAGGTCTCGAACGCAGCCGACGTGGCCGCGCTCGGGATCCAGGTCGGCGATTTCGTCGCACTCGATGCCGCACCACAGATAACCCCGAGCCGCTTCGTCAAGTCCCGCCATCTCGACGACAAGGCCGGCCTGGCCGCGTGCCTCGCCGCTGTCAAAGCGCTCACGGATGCGGCAGTCCCGCTCGGCGTCACCGCCTACCTGCTCGTGACTATCGGCGAGGAGGTGGGCATGGGCGCCACCCACGGCCTGGACGACACGGTGGCCGAACTCGTCGCAGTCGACAACGCCGTCGTCTCCGCAGGCCAGGCGTCCCAGGAGGACACCATCAACATCGGGATGCTCGACTCCACCGGGCCGTTCGACTACCACCTGACCCGGCGGCTCATCAGGATCTGCCAGGAGTACGACTTGCCCTACCGACGCGACATCTACCGCTTCTACCGATCCGATGCCGCACCGGCGATCGAGTCCGGGCTCGAGTGCCGCACGGCGCTGCTCGGCTTCGGCGTGGAGTCCAGCCACGGGCACGAGCGGACCCATCTGGACGGCCTGCGCGGGCTGGCCGAGCTGCTCACCCTCTACCTGCAGAGCCCGCTGACGTTCGAGGCATGGGACGAGACGCCCACCGGGACGCTGCAGGACTTCCCGAGCCACAGCGTCCAGCCGGCCGAACCAGAGCCGGAGCATTACGCCGACGGCCGCTACGCCTGACACTCCCGCGCTGATCATGCAAAAGCGGGGCGACACGCCGCAAAGATCGTGGCGCGGGCTGCCACGACATCCCACGCCTTCGGGCGTGTCGCCCACTTTTGCATGATCAGCGCGGTCAGGAGTTCTTCTCGCGCTTTTTGGCCTCGGCGATCTCTTGCTTGGCGCGGGTGGCGTAGATGTCGATGTACTGCTGGCCGGACAACTGCATCAGCGAATACATGATCTCGTCCGTGATGGCCCGCAGTACATAGCGGTCGCTCTCCATGCCGTAGTAACGGCTGAAGTCCAGCGGCTTGCCGAACCTGACTCCCGGCCGGCGCACCTTCGGGATGATCCGGCCCGGAGGCTGCATCTCGAACGTGCCGATCATGGCGACGGGAACCACCGGTGCCCTGGCTTCGAGCGCCATCCTGGCCACACCCGTTCGGCCCCGGTACAACCGTCCGTCCGGTGACCTGGTGCCTTCCGGGTAGATCCCGAGCAGATCGCCCCGCTCGAGGATCTTCAGTCCGGTACGCAGCGCCGCCTCGCTGGCCTTGCCGCCGGACCGGTCGATGGGCACGTTGCCGGTGCCGCCGAAGAAGATCCGCTTCAACCATCCCTTGACGCCACGCTCGGTGAAGTAGTCGCTCTTGGCGAGGAAGGCCACCTTGCGCTCCACGACGAGCGGCATGAACAGCGAGTCGACGACGGTTAGGTGGTTACCGGCGATGATCGCTGGGCCGGTGGCCGGGACATTCTCGGCACCTTCGACCCACGGACGGTAGACGACCAGCAGGATCGGCCCAAGAAGCACGCGCTTGAGCAACCAGTAGAGCACGGCCGAACATTACCTCGCTGACGCCCGGTTACCCGAGCGCCGGGCCTTTCATGCGACGATGCGATGGACATTCTCGACGGGAGAGGAGGCGTGGGTGTCCCGCGACGACGACCAGATCTGGGCAGAACTCGTCGAATCCTTTCACGCCTCCCCCGAGGACGAGACCCGCCAGTGGCCCGCCGCCGAGAACGTCGACCCCGACGTGCCGAACGCCTCCGACGACAAGCAAGACGAATCGGGAGCGCCGGCGAGCCGACACACCGCGGAGGAGATGGCCGGGGCATCCGTTCAGGACACCGACGAGCATTTCGTCCCTCCGCCTCCCCCACCATTGCCGAGCACCGATCTCATCACCCGGGCCGCGTGGGCCGGCGTCCTCGGTGTCCCCATACTGCTGACCCTTGTCGTTCTGCTCCGGATCTCGGTGAGCGGTTGGATCGCTGCGCTGTGCGCGGGCGCGTTCATCGGGGGTTTCGTCGTCTTGGTCGCGCGTCTGCGAGGTCACGACCCGTACGATCCGGACGATGGAGCAGTCGTCTAGGAGGGGTATGTGAACACCAGTGAGACGGTCGAGCTCACCGGGCACTTGATCGACACCGGGCAGCTGTCCCGGATTCTCGACGACATCGGCGAGTACGGCGGCCGGTTCACCATCGACCGGTTCGACGTCGGCCACGCCGCCACCGACGAGTCGCACGCCGTGCTGACCGTGTCCGCCGCCGACTCGTCCGAGCTCGCGCGGTTGCTCATGCGGCTGCAGACCCATGGCGTGAACCTCGTCCATCCCGGCGAGGCGACGATCCGCGAGGTCACCCAGGACGGCGTGTTCCCTGAGGACTTCTACTCCACCACCAATCTCGACACGACCGTGCGGATCGGCTCGAAGTGGATCGAGGTCGAGCAACCCGAGATGGACTGCGGATTGCTGGTGTGGGACGACCCCGGCCGCACGCGGGTGCGGACCATCCCAGTCAGCGAGGTCAAGCTCGGAGACCGGGTCGTGTGCGGAGCTTCCGGCGTGCGAGTCCGGCCCGTCGCTCCACCCACCACGGGACCGACGGCCGGGCAGGTATTCGAGTTCATGCAGTCCGATATCTCCTCGGAGAAGCCGCAGGCCCTGCTGGTGCGCCAGATCGCCGAGCAGATGCGCGCGGTAGAAGACGCCGGTGAGCGAATTCTCTGGGTGTGCGGGCCGGCCGTCGTGCACACCGGCGCCGCACCGGCGATGGTCGCGCTCGTTCGGGCCGGCTACGTCGACGTGCTGTTCGGGGGCAACGCCATTGCTACCCACGACATCGAGGCCGCGCTGTACGGGACGTCGCTGGGCGTCGACCTGGCGAGGGGACGCGGCGTCGAGCACGGCCACGAGCACCACATCCGGGCGATCAATCGGATCCGGGCCTGCGGCTCGATCCGGGCGGCCGTCGACCAGGGCGTGTTGACCGGTGGCGTGATGCATGCCCTGGTCACCGCCGGTAATGATTTCGTGCTGGTGGGCTCCCCGCGCGACGACGGGCCCTTGCCGGACGTGTACACCGACGTCATCGAGGGTCAGCGAGCAATGCGGGCGGCCCTACCGAATGTCGGGTTCGCGATCATGGTGGCCACCATGCTGCATTCGGTGGCCACCGGGAACCTGCTGCCCGCCTCCGTTCCACTGGTGTGCGTCGACATCAACCCGGCGACCGTCACGAAGCTGGCCGACCGCGGGTCGTCGCAGGCCAGGGGTGTGGTGACCGACGTCGGGCTATTCCTCGAGCAGTTGGCGCTCGAGCTGGTGCCCGATTACCGGTCAGCGCGCTTTTAGGTCCGCGACCGACGGTATCTCGAGGTCTGCCACAACCGGCCGGTGATCACTGGCCGCCTCCGCATCGGGTCCGTCGGCGACCCAGCAGGCCTGGACCACCGCCGGTCCCCGGACGAACACCCCGTCGATCCGCCGCTGCGGGTTGCGCGCGCTGAATGTCGGCGCGTTTCCCTCCGCTCCAGCGTCGGTGAACTCGACCGCGAGCGCTTGCCAGGTGGGCATGCCGGGCGACTCGTTGATGTCGCCGGCCAGGATCGTCACCGGCGATTCGTACCGGTTCACCAGACCCACGACCTCGCGCCGGTGCCGGAGCCGCTCGTCGGCGTCAAGTCCGAGGTGGACGCTCGCGACGGTGCACCAGGCGCCGGCCTTGTGGATCCTCGCCGCGACCACACCGCGACGGATCTGACGTGGAGTACCACTCAGCCGGTATTCGATCACGTTCGAGACGTCGACCCGGTGGGCGGCGAGCATGGCCACCCCATTGGCGGTGCGTCCCCCGCCCACGTAGAGCAGCCCGGCCTCCCGGGCGAGCGCCGCATTCTTCGATCTCCACCGGAAGAACCGGGGAGCCTCCTGTACGCAAACCACATCGGCGTCGAGTTCGCGGAGCACCCGGATGGCGGCCGGCCGCTCGTCGCGTAGCGACCGCACGTTGTATGCCACGACCCTGAGCTTGACCACGACTGCTGAGCCTAACCCCCCGTGTTGATCACGCAAAAGTGGGGCGACACGCCGAAATGTCGCACTTCGTTGCACGGTCGCCGCCCTCCGTGACCGGCGTGTCGCCCCACTTTTGCATGATCAACGGCATTAGGTGCGAGCGAGGTCGGCCGCGCCGACGATGCCGGCGTCGTTGCCCAGCGTCGCCACCCTTATCTCCGCCTCCGGCCGGTGTCCCTTGCCGGTCACGTTGGCCGAGTACGCCTGCCGGGCGGGGTCGAGCAGCAGAGCTCCGGCCGCGGACACGCCGCCGCCGATCACGAACACCGCCGGATCGAGCAGGGCGGTCAGCGACGCCAGCGCCTCCCCCAGCC
>Ga0214469_1000078_pt1 | contig 26706 bp, 23 predicted proteins | sample RVTome_10_FD_187340 | JGI IMG/M metagenome (GOLD analysis project Ga0214469, IMG submission 187340) | Soil microbial communities from uranium-contaminated site in the Upper Colorado River Basin, Wyoming, United States - RVT153D57 HiSeq ... | reverse complement strand
CTGTGGAGCGGCCGGAGAGGGTTCCGGTCGACTCCGCCGTCTAGCACCGCCCCTAGGGCCGTGTTCCTGTGGCGGCAACGGTGGCCGTGATCGGCAAGTGGTCGGAGATGGACGCGAACGGGGCGAAGGCGGGGTCGCCGTGGCGCGGCACCGACACGGCCACCGCGTCGAGGCCCCGGGTGACGAGCACGTAGTCGAGGCGCTGGCTCGGCGGCCTGGGTGTTGCGGCCACCCAGCCTCGCCAGTTGGTGGGGCCGGAATCGTCGCCCCGAAGGGTGGACCACACGTCACGCAGGCCGGCGTCGTGGAGGCGCGTGTGCACGTGCGCCCCGGGACGATCGTTGAGGTCGCCGGCGACCACCGCCGGCCGGCCCCGCTCGGCGATCCGACGGGCTACGGCACCCGCCTCAACCGCGCGGATGGCGGTGGCATCGCCTGAGCTGAGGTGCACGTTGACCAGCGTGATGGCGGTACCGGGACCGCCTTCGGGGTCGAGCCGGACCGTGGCGACCTGGAGGATGCGGCGCCGCCAGCTCCACGGCACCCAGCGGTGCGTGACGGCATGCGTATGCGCCGGGGCGGGCCGGGTCACGCCGATCACCGCCATGCCCTCGGGCCACGTGATGATCGGCCAGTGCTTGAACCCCCACCGCAGGCTCTTGGCGCCGAGCGACCGGGCGATGGCCCGGGCCTGGCGGCGCTGCACCTCCTGGAACACCACGACCTCGGCCGCCATCGCCTCGATGTGGTCGACCACGGCACCGACGTCGACGCCCTTGCTCCCCTTGAGGTTCCACGACAGCAGGGTCAGCGACATCGGGGCCACGCAGCCTTCGAACGGGATGTGGCGCCGTAGGCCCGAAGATCGTCAGGGACGAGGGGAGTCGCCGGCGACCAGCAGTTCGGCGATCTGCACGGCGTTGAGCGCCGCGCCCTTGCGCAGGTTGTCGTTCGAGACGAACAGTGCGAGCCCGTGCTCGACGGTCGGATCATGGCGCACCCGGCCCACGTAACACGGGTCGCTCCCGGCCGCCATCAACGGCGTCGGCACGTCCACCACCGCCACGCCGGGAGCCGCGGCGAGCAGCTCGAGCGCCCGTGCCGGGCTCAGCGGCCGTTCGAAGGCGGCGTTTATCGACAGGGAGTGCCCGGTGAACACCGGCACCCGCACGCACGTCCCCGACACCGGCAGCTCGGGGATGCCGAGGATCTTGCGGCTCTCGTTGCGGAGCTTCTGCTCCTCGTCGGTCTCACCGCTCCCGTCGTCGACGATCGAGCCGGCCAGGGGCAACACGTTGAAGGCGATCGGCGCCGCGAACTTGGCCGGAGCCGGCATGTCGACGGCGGCCCCGTCGAAGGCCAGCCCCACGGCGCGGTCGGCCACCTTGCGGACCTGCTCGTCGAGCTCGGCGGTGCCCGCCAGCCCCGCCCCCGAGGCCGCCTGGTAGCTGCTGACCACCAGCCGCCGCAGCCCGGCCTCCCGGTGGAGCGGAGCCAGCGCCGGCATGAACGCCATGGTGGTGCAGTTGGGATTGGCCACGATGCCCTTGGGGATGCGGTCGAGAGCCCCGGGATTGACCTCGGACACCACCAAGGGGACGTCCGGGTCCATGCGCCAGGCCGACGAGTTGTCGATCACCGTCGCGCCCGCGGCCGCGACCAGGGGCGCCAGCACCTTCGAGGTCGATCCACCCGCCGAGAACAGTGCGATGTCGAGGCCCGACCAGTCGGCGCCAGCCGCGTCCTCGACGACGACCTCGTCGCCTCGCCAGGGAAGCGTCCGCCCCGCGGAGCGTGACGAGGCGAAGTACCTGATCTCCCCGACCGGGAAGGCCCGCTCCGCGAGCACCGAACGCATCACGCCGCCGACCTGTCCCGTCGCGCCGACGACGCCCACACGCACCTGGGAACCCATGCCGGAAGGCTACGAGCCGGCCGATCGAGCGCCCAACCCGGTTGCGGCTTCAGCCCTCGAGCGCGAAGGCGACGTGCAGGCTCTGCACCGCCTGCTCGATCTGGTCCTCCCGCACCACGCACGACGTGCGAATGGCCGACGTCGAGATCATCTCGATGTTGATGCCATTGCCGGCCAGCACCTCGAACATGGTGGCGGCCACGCCGGGGTTGGACTTCATGCCGGCGCCCACGATGCTGACGCGGGCGATGTCGCGATCGGACGACACCCCGGTGGCACCGATGTCCACCGCCAAGCGCTGGCACACCTCGGTACCGGTCGTCAGGTCGCTCTTGGGAACCGTGAACGAGATGTCGGTCACGCCGTGGTCGGACACGTTCTGCACGATCATGTCGACGTTGACGCCGACGTCGGCCAGCTCCCGGAACAGGCGAGCGGCGATGCCCGGCTTGTCCGGCACGCCCGACACGGTGACCTTGGCCTCGGTCACGTCGTGCGTGACGGCGGAGACGATCGCCTGCTCCATCGACGGGTCCTCCTCGGTGATCCAGGTGCCCGGCTCCCAGGTGAAGGCCGAGCGAACGTGCAGCTTGACCGCCCAGCGGCGGGCGAACTCCACCGAACGCATCGCCGGCTTGGGGCAGCCGGTGGCGGTCATCTCCAGCATCTCCTCGAACGACACCTGGGTCAGGCGCCGGGCCTCGGGCACCAGGCGCGGGTCGGCGGTGAACACGCCGGGCACGTCGGTGTACAGCTCGCACGCCTGGCCCTCGAGGGCGTGGCACAGCGCGACGGCGGTCGTGTCGGATCCGCCGCGGCCGAGGAACGTGATGTCGTGGTCGGTGGACACCCCCTGGGCTCCCCCGACGACCGGCACCCGTCCGGCGTCGATCGCCTTGCGGAGCCGGTCGGGGCGCAGATCGACGATCTTGGCGTTGCTGTGGTTGGTGTCGGTGATGAAGCCCGCCTGGCTGCCGGTGAAGCTGTCCGCCGGCACACCGACCGAGTGGAGCGCGATGCACAGCAGCGCCATCGCCTTGCGCTCGCCGGCCGTGATGAGCATGTCCATCTCCCGCCCGGGCGCAACGTCCGAGACGTCGCCGGCCAGGCGGATCAGGTCGTCGGTCTCCTTGCCCATGGCGCTCACGACCACGACCGGGTCGTCGCCCCGGCGCTGGGTGCGGGCCACGTGGTCGGCGACTTCGCGGATGCGGTCGGGATCGGCGACCGACGTGCCGCCGAACTTCTGGATCACGAGGGCCACGGGTCGTGAAGGTACCTGTGGTGAGGCGCGACGATCGAACCCCTTCCCCACGTCGGGAAGGTCGGCTACGGAGAAGGGTTGCCCGCCGTGGAACGTCAGCCGAGGTGGGAGGGGCTCTCGACGAGCGCCCTCCAGTCCTCGAGCCGCGCGATGGCGTCCGGCACGTCGAGCTGCAGGAGCGCGCAGATGGCTCGCAGATCGTCGCGGCGGATGGTCAGCACGCGGCCGTTGTAATCGCCACGCTCGATGATGATCGAGCGGACGAAGCGCTGGACCGGCGCGGCCTCGGGCACCCGATTGAGCGCCTCGAGGTCGAGCACGAGCTTCGGCGGACCCTCGGTCGCCGGGGTCTGCTCCCCCAGCAGGACCGACACGGGCACGTCGTAGAACTCGGCGAGCTCGTGAAGTCTCGGCAGGCTCAGGGTGCGGAAACCCCGCTCGTAGGCCCCGATGGCCGACGCGCTCCAGCGCCCGGCCGACTGGCGTTCGACGTCGTCGAGGGACATGTGCCGCGCCTTGCGCAGCGCACGCAGCCGCCGACCGACTTCGATCGTCACATTCGAGGCCGTGGTCTCTTCGTCTTGGTTGTTCATCTGGTTCTCGTGTGATGGTTCGTCACTGGGAACCGCCTCGAGCCCAATTCTCCCACGTTCCGCTCCGAATCGTGCAGTCGGGACCCGGTTGGGTGGTCATTCGGGTTCGGCGCGACTGCAGGATGTCCATGGCCACCCCACTAGCCTTGCGCCCTCGTGGGTACCGAGAAACGTGAGCGTCAGAGGCAGGGAAAACAGGCCAGGTCCGTGGCCGAGGAGGCGGCTGCCCGCCGTCAGAAGACCAGGCGCACGGGCATCCGGCTGGGCAGCGGCTTGGTGATCGTGCTGGCGCTGGCGTTCGGGTACTCGCTGCTGACCGGCGACGACGACTCGTCCGACGACACCGAGACCGCCGACACCACGACCACGGCCGCCGGGGACGAGACCACCACCACGGTCGCCTACAGCAACCCCGAACTTGCGGCCGACGTCCTGGCCCGCGAGCCGCCGGTCCCCGCCAACGCCGCCGCCGAGACGCCCCCGGACGCGGTGGTGGTCGAGACGCTGATCGAGGGCCAGGGCGAGGGCGCGGCGCCCGGTGACACCGTGACCGTGCACTACGTGGGTGTGCTGTCCGACGGAACCGAGTTCGATCAGTCGTGGTCGAGCGGCCAGCCCTTCCCGGTGGAGAACCTGGGCCAGGCCAGCGTCATCGCCGGCTGGAACGAGGGATTGGTGGGGGCCAAGATCGGCGAACGGCGCCGGCTCGAGATCGGGTCCGACAAGGCCTACGGCGCCGGCGGCAACCCGCCCACGATTCCGGCCAACGCACCCCTGGCGTTCGAGATCGACGTCGTCGACATCACGAAGCCCACTGGGTGACCCCGGAGACACGTGTCAGGAGGGCAGCGCTGCCAGGTCGCCCTCGTGCCCGTCGATCCAGACGCTGGCCTTCCCGGCGCCCTCGGCACGCCATGTGGCCGGCCCGGCGCCGGCGGCCTCGCGGATCAGCGCCGTGCGCTCGTCGACCATCACCACCGGCACCCCGGCGGGGGCGAGCTGGCGGGTGCGGTGCAGCTTGTCGTCGGACCATGTGTCGGCGCGGGGGACCAGGCCGAGCTGGCCGACCAACCCCAGCCCCACCGTGTAGGCGCCGCCTCGGGGATCGACCATCGGATCGCACAGGACCATCGCCCCGGCCGCCGTCCCGGCCACGACCGCCCCGGCGTTCCACGCTGAGAGCAGCGCGTCCCAGAGCGGGGCGTGCAGCAGCACCGAGCGCAGGTGCATCGGCGACCCGTCGGCCAGATAGACGAACCGGGCGGACCGCACCGCGGCGCAATGGGCCTCGTCGTGGGCGCCGCCCCGGTCGACGGCCATGACGGGGCGCACCCCCGCGCCCAGCGTCGCGAACCACTCGGTGGCCGCAGCCACGGCGTGGCCGGGGTGCTCGTACGCCGCGGCGGTCGGCAGGACCACCACCTCGTCGCTGCCGCTGGCGGCCAGGAGGTCGCGGTCGAAGTCGCAGCCGGCGGTCCAGGCGCCGCCACCCACGAGGGCCAAGGGTCCGGTCACGGCCGCTGACGGTAATCCGTCGCCGCGGCCGACTTTTTCGCAGCGCCGGTTCTGAGGCCGAGCCGACAGGCGATGCCCCGGCCCGAGCGGCCGTGGAGCGGACGACATGCGTCGAAGCCCGAGCGGCCCGGCGTCGAAGGCGCCAAGAGCGGGATGCAACGTGGTTCCCTCTCGGCGGCGTAGCCGCCGAGAATGAGCGGGCGTGACCTTTTCGCGCCACCAGTTACCGTTCGGTAGCCTCCCGCGATGGCTGTGGAGAAGCTCGGCATCGTTGGATCGGGGATCATGGGGTCGGGCGTCGCCGAGGTTGCGGCCAGGGCGGGGATGACCGTGGTCCTGCGGTCGCGCAAGCAGGAGACGGCCGATGCCATGGTCACCGGCCTGGGGCGCTCCCTCGCCAAGCAGGTGGAGCGGGGCAAGCTCGACGAAGCCGAGGCCGCCGCAGTCGGCGGTCGCGTCAGCGCCACCGCCGAGCTCGAGGCACTGGCCGACTGCGACCTCGTCGTCGAGTCGATCGTCGAGGACCTCGAGACCAAGAAGCTCCTGTTCATCGAGCTCGACCGGCTCGTCAAGGAGGGCGCAGTCCTCGCCACCAACACGTCGACGCTCCCGGTGGTGGACATGGCCATCGTCACCAACCGCCCCGAGCGCGTGTGCGGGATCCACTTCTTCAACCCGGCGCCCGCCATGAGCCTGGTGGAGATCGTCCGGACGTTGCTCTCCGGCGACGAGACCATCGACGAGGCCAAGGGGTTCGCCGAGGCCTGCGGAAAGTCGCCCGTCGTGGTGGAGGACCGGGCCGGGTTCATCGTGAACGGGCTGCTGTTCCCGTACCTCAACAACGCCGTGCGCATGCTCGAGAACCGCACCGCCAGCCGCGACGACATCGATGCCGCCATGAAGGGCGGCTGCAACTTCCCCATGGGCCCGCTGGCGTTGCTCGACCTCGTCGGGCTCGACACGTCCCTGGCGATCCTGGACGCCCTCTACACCGAGTTCCGCGACCCCAACTACGCGGCGGTGCCGCTGCTGCGTCGGATGGTGGCGGCTGGGCACCTGGGCAGGAAGTCGGGCCAGGGCTTCTACGACTACGCCAAGGGGTAGGGCCCTGCGGAAACCTGCCGCGGGATCGGGTGCTCCGGCCACCATTCCCGCGGCAAGAATCGGTGGTGTGCGCCCGCACGCCAATCTTCCCGACGTCGACGAGCTGGCGGCCTCGGCGCGTCGGGCGGGGCGCCGGGCCGTCGTGAGCGGCCGCTGGCTGGCCGACACCGTGGTCGACGTGGCGCCCCGCCTGCCCGTGCGCGACGCCGACCGGTTGTCGACCCACTACGACGGGCTGACCGGGGGTGAGCTGGCACGTGAGCTCGTGCGGTCGGCGGGCCGCGTGTCCGCGGGGATCGCCGCCACCGCCGGCGGCATCATCGCCGCCCAGGAGCTGACGATCGCCGGCCTGATCCTGGTCCCGTTCGAGATCGCGGCCGAGACGGCGTTGGTGGTGGTGACCGAGGTCAAGCTGGCGGCCGAGCTGCACCACGTCGCCGGCCGGCGGCTGCCCGGAGCGCCGCACCAGCGGGCGGGTGCGGCCCTGGTGGCGTGGATGTCGGGTCGCGCCGTGCCGGCGAACCGGGTGGTCGCGACCGTCAGGGGCGACGTCCTCGGGCGGGCCGGCCGCCAGCAGCTCCGGGAGGTGCTGCGGCGCCGCTTCACCCGCAACCTGTCCTCCTTGGCACCGATGCTGACGGGTGCGGCCGCAGCCGGCTACCTGAACCGCAAGGCCACGCTGGACATAGGCGGCCGGTTGGTCGCGGACCTCGGGCTGGACGGGCGCTCGGGGTCGGGTGTGAACGGCCCCCGCAACGCCCTCGGCTGGTGATGCCCGTCGAGCCCGCACCCACACCGTGGGCGTTCCCGCCCGTCGAGGAGGCGGATGGTGACGGGCTCGTCGGGGTGGGCGCCGACCTCGAGCCGGGGACGATCCTGGCGGCATACCGCCGCGGCCTGTTCCCGATGCCGTTGGGCCGGCGGGGCACGCTCGGCTGGTGGTCGCCCGACCCCCGGGCGGTGATACCGCTGGACCGACTCCATGTCAGCCGGTCGCTGCGGCGCAGCCGGCGGCGATTCGAGATCCGGGCCGACACGGCGTTCGATGAGGTCATCGACGCCTGCGCCGATCCCTCCCGGCCCCATGGCTGGATCAGTCCCGAGGTCCGTGCCGCCTACACGCGGTTGCAGGAGCTGGGCTGGGTCCACTCGGTGGAGGCCTGGGACCGCGAAGACGGCGAACTCGCCGGGGGGCTCTACGGCGTGGCGATCGGCGGCCTGTTCGCTGGTGAGTCGATGTTCTACCGCCGAACCGACGCCTCCAAGGTGGCGTTGGTGGGCCTGGTCGAGCTGCTGCGGGATCGCCACGGGGAGGCCGGGTGGCCGGTCCACCGCCTGCTCGACGTCCAGTGGATGACGTCGCACCTCGCTCAGATGGGCGCCGTCGAGGTCGCCCGCGATGAGTACCTGGAACTGGTGCGGCGGGCCATCGACTGTCCGCTGCCCTCGGCCTTTGCCGGCTGACGCAGCGGAGCGGTTGTGACCGCGCGGTAAGTCGGGGGACCATGGACCCATGACCGCCAGCGAGGCGCACCTGCCCCAGCCGGATCGCCCGTGGATGATGCGGACCTACTCGGGCCACTCCACGGCGCGGGCCAGTAACGAGCTCTACCGCACCAACCTGGCCCGGGGGCAGACCGGCTTGTCGATCGCCTTCGACCTGCCCACCCAGACCGGCTACGACCCCGACGACCCCCTCGCCCGCGGCGAGGTCGGCAAGGTCGGTGTGCCCGTTGCCCACCTCGGCCACATGGCCGAGCTGCTCGACGGCATCCCACCTGGCGAGATGAACACGTCGATGACGATCAACGCCACCGCCGCCTGGCTGCTGGGGCTCTACGTGGCGAATGCCGAGCGCCAGGGCGTGGGGTCCAAGGAGCTGCGAGGCACGACGCAGAACGACATCGTCAAGGAGTACCTGTCCCGCGGCACCTACATCTTCCCGCCGCTGCCTTCTCGCCGGCTGATCGTGGACATGGTGGCGTTCTGCTCGGAGTGGATCCCGCTCTGGAACCCGATGAACGTGTGCTCGTACCACCTGCAGGAGGCGGGGGCCACGCCCACGCAGGAGATCGCGTACAGCCTGGCCACCGCGGTCGGTGTGCTCGACGCCGTCCGCGAGTCGGGGCAGGTGCCCGAGGAGCGGTTCCCGGCCGTGTTCGCCTCCATCAGCTTCTTCGTCAACTCGGGCATCCGGTTCGTCGAGGAGACGTGCAAGATGCGGGCGTTCACCCAGCTCTGGGACCGGATCGGCCGCGAGCGCTATGGGGTGACCGACGCCAAGGCCCGGCGCTTCCGGTACGGCGTGCAGGTCAACAGCCTGGGGCTCACGGAGGTGCAGCCCGAGAACAACGTGCAGCGCATCGTGCTGGAAATGCTGGGGGTGACCCTGAGCCGCGACGCCCGGGCCCGGTCGATCCAGCTCCCGGCCTGGAACGAGGCCCTGGGCCTGCCTCGCCCCTGGGACCAGCAGTGGGCGCTGCGCATGCAGCAGGTCCTGGCGTATGAGACCGACCTGTTGGAGTACCCGGACCTGTTCGAGGGGTCGAAGGTCGTCGGGGCCCGCACCGCCGAGCTGGCGGAGTCGGCCACCGCCGAGCTCGACGACGTGCTGGCCATGGGCGGCGCCTTCGAGGCCATCGACGAGCTCAAGGGCCGGCTGGTGCGCAGCCACGCCGAGCGACTGCGCCGCATCGAGGACGGTGAGCTGACCGTGGTCGGCGTCAACCGCTTCACCGAGACCGCCCGCTCGGCGCTGGTCGAACATGAGTCCCGCTCCGACGGCCGCTCGGGCCGGGGCTCGGAGCACATCCTCAGGGTCGATCCGACCCTGGAGGCGCAGACCATCGCCGAGGTGCAGGCGTGGCGGTCCGAGCGCGACAACGATGCCGTCAAGCGCTCGCTCGATCAGCTGCGTGGGGCGGCCGAGTCGGGCGACAACATCATGCCGGCGACCGTCGACCTGGCCCACGCCGGCGGGACCACGGGGGAGTGGGCCGACGCGCTGCGGGAGGTGTTCGGCGAGTACCGGGCGCCCACGGGTGTGGGTGCCGCGGTCGGGGCCGGTGGGGGGTCGGCGGGGCTGCGGGCCATCGCCGAGCGGGTGAAGGCGCTGCCCGGCGGTCCCCCGCGGCTGCTCGTCGCCAAGCCGGGCCTCGATGGTCATTCGAACGGTGCCGAGCAGATCGCGGTGGCGGCACGCGATGCCGGCCTCGAGGTGATCTACCAGGGCATCCGCCTGACGCCCGAGCAGATCGCGGCCGTGGCGGTGGAGGAAGACGTCGACGTCGTCGGCCTGTCGATCCTCTCGGGATCGCACCAGGACCTGGTCCCGCAGGTGGTCCGTTTGGTGCGGGAGGGCGGCGTGGAGGCACCAGTCGTGGCGGGCGGCATCATCCCCGACGAGGACCGCCAGCCGCTGCTCGATGCGGGTGTCGCCGCCGTATACACGCCCAAGGACTTCGAGCTGGTCCGCATCATGGGCGACATCGTGGACCTCGCGGTAGCCCACCGGGGGGCATGACCGGCGGCGAGGCCGGTCGGTGATGACGACGCGCTAAATCGGTCGAATGGGCGTATCGGCCCCCGAAGGCATCGCGCTCCGGGGTCGCGAAGCTGTACGACAGAGCCATGGAAGCGGAGAGTCCGGTGCCGTACGAGCGATTCGATGCCGACCATCTGGTCAGCGCCGCCTTGGTCACGGGCCTGCGACGAGGTGTTGCTGATCGTGCTGTTCGTGGCGTCGCTGGTGGCCGCGGAGATCGGCACGCGGCTCGGCCGTGGCGTGCCATCGGCCGGTGACGCCGGTCCGCCCCAGCGAGGCCGGTCGTCACAGCTAGTCGTCGTTGACGATGGTCGCAGTTGCCAGCGGGTCGTCGTGGCGGACCCCGCCGGTGGCTAGCGCCACCACCCCGAAGGTCTCGTCGCGCTCGCGTTGCCGGTCGCCCCGGACCGGGATGCCGAGGTCCATGGCGGTGTCGCCGGCCGCCAGGGTGCCGCACGGCAGCCGCAGGTCGAAGTCCACGATCGGAAATGCGGTGATCCCGAAGGGCACCAGGCACACGGTGATGTCCTGGCCCAGGGGGCGACTGAAGTTCACGGTGAAGACGGCGTCCCGGCGACCGCTGTTGCCCTCGACCAGCGAGGTGTCGGCCACCGACAGGCTCGCCCGGCTGGCGAACCGGGCCACCTGGGGGTCGTGGTCGCTGAGGCCGCGGGCACCGTCGCCATCGTGGTCGGCCGGCCAGCCGGCGTTGACGTGGGCGGCCCGAACCTCCACCAGGTCGCCGTGCAGGGCACCGTTCACGAACAGCTGGTCGAGGGTCTGCGCCTGCCCCTGGAACGTGTAGGAGTAGGCGGCGCTGGGCACGTCGGCCACCAGGTCGTCCCACAGGTTGGCGAGCCCCGACTCGTACAGCGGCGCCAGCTGGTCCGAGGGGAACAGGGGGTCGCCCGGTGCGAACGGGTCGTCGGGCCGCGGGAACACGTTGAGGTCCCCGCCCACCACGATGCGGGCATCGGGATCGGCAGCCGCGATGGCATCGGCGATGGCGGCGGCGTAGGCGGCCTGCTCGGTGCGCTGGCCGACCCGGGCGTCGGGCGTAGAGGAGAAGTGGTTGCTGATGGCCCAGAGGTCGTACGTGTCGGGCGAACCGGCTCGCGCCGCCACCCGGAAGTGGGCGACCTGCGGCGCCCGGGTGAACACGTTGACGCCATCCACACCGGTCGAGGTGTCGACGTCGTCGGGCAGCTCGGCGTTGAGCGTCTTGGGGTTGGAGACGTCGGCGTTGCTGGCTAGACCGGGTGCCCGGTACTGCACGGCCGGCACCGATCCCAGCACCGGGTCGGCAGCGCTCGCCGGCACCAGCGAAAGTCGGTCGGACCGGTAGAGGACGGCCGACACGATCCCCCGGTCGTCGGCGCCGTCACGGTCGTAGGCGGCGTCGTACGTGCCGCCCCCGGCGGCGCCGATCGCCAGGCTCAGCTCCTGCAGGGTGTCCGGCTTGCCGTCACCGTCGGCGGCACCACCGCAGACGAGCGTGCCGCCGGCGACGTGGCAGATGTCCTGGTCCTCGGCCTCCTGGGTGAGCAGCAGGTCGGGGGAGTGCAGGTCGTCGGTGATCTGGGTGGCGATGTCGGTGAGGCGCTGCTGGTAGACAGCATCGCTGGCCGGCACGTAGTCGAACGGCGGGCTGACGCCCGGGCACCCTGCGTTGCCGACGAAGTCGCAGCCGTCGGTGGGGTCGTCGCGGAAGTCGTAGAGGTTCTCGAGGTTGGCCGTCGAGATCGCCACCTCGTTGCGCCGGTCGGCCGGGGCCGGCGGTGCGTTGAGGGACGGATCGGCCCCGGGCGTGAACGCCGCCGACTCGACCTGGACGCCGTACTTCTCGAACGAGAAGTAGAGGCCGCCGACGGCGTCGTCGTCGAGCGTGTCGAAGACCCGCACCGGTGGCAGCAGTGTCGTCGAGTCCCCGCTGGCCGCCTTGACGCCGAGCGACGCCAGCATGATCCGGTTGCCGTTGCCGTCGTCGAACAGGGGCTGCGGCTGGTTGTCCAGCGGGTGCGGGTCGCGGAACACCCGCCGTGCGTAGGGGTCGGTGCGGGCGGCCAGCGGGTCGTCGGGGCGGATCAGCCACACCTCGCTGTCCGCCGTCGAGGGGAACACGTCGCGACCGCTGGTGGCGATGCTCCCGCCCGGGACGAGGATCCGTTCACCCTCGTGGCGCTCCCAGTAGCGGTTGGCGTCGGCGAGGTCGGTCGGCGGCGCGGCCTCGGTGACGGCGACGTCGGCGTCCGGATCGAGCCCGCTGGCAGCCACGTCGATGAGCCGCGGGCTGGTGAGCTCGGTGAGGGCAAAGAACTCGGTCACGCTGGCCAGCAGCACCAGCTCGTCGCCGACCTGGGGCAGGTAGGCAGGGCCGCCGTCGGCCCGCAGCAGCGTGGTGAAGCCGCCGAGGAACACGAAGACGCCATCCGAGGTGGTCGGGTCGGCGTCGGCCGTGGCGGGGGTGTTCTGCAGGAAGAAGCCGTTCTGCGCCGCGCCCGCCGACGAGCGGGCCAGCGTCTTTTGGGTCACGACCCCCTGGACTACGACCTGCTGCCCCACCAGCGGCGACTGGAAGGTGGCGCCGTCGGTGGCGTCGGTGACCGGGCCCTGCACCTCGCCGATCGGGCGGATGCCCTGCACGCTGACGCTGAGCGTGCAGGTCGCCGACCGGGGCGTGGCGTCGTCGTTGGTGGCGGTGACCATGACGGTGTACGTGCCCACCGGGACCTCGGCGCTCACCGTGACCGTGGCCTGGGCGGTCCCGCCAGGCGAGGCTGCGGGTGTGAAGGCCGTCCGCTCGATCGTCCCCGCGGCCGGCGCCGGGCTCACGCCTGTGATCGCAACGTCGACCACCGTGCCGTCGGCATCGGTGGCCGCCACCACGCGGCTGGCGGCGGTGCCGGCGACGGTCGCCAGCGGACCGCCACACGTGACGGTCGGCTGGTTGTGACCCCCGATGCCATCGAGGGTGTTGATCGGGAAGCCATCCCACTCGGCCGCGGGATCGAAGGGGTCGGTGCCGTTGGTGTCGCCGGCGTCGACGTCGGGGCGGCGCCGGATCGTGTTGTCGGCGGTGCTGGCGGCACCCGTGCCCCACTCGGTCCCGGGATCGAAGCCGATCTGGCCGATGACGTCGACCAGCGCGCCGCCAGCGCCGCCCTTGCGCAGGGCCACGGCGTCATCGCCGTTCCAGTTGGCGACCGCGGGGGCGAGCAGGTCGGCTTGGGCGACCAGGGCCGGGTCGGCGTCGGCCCGCGACACCACGAACACGTCGCCGTCGGCCACCGTGCCGGTGAGCGCGACGGTCTGGCTGGGAGCGGCGGCCCCGTTGCTGTAGAGCTCGAGCGTGTAGCCGGCGGCACCGAGGTCGATGGCGGCGCCGGTGCCGTTGAAGATCTCGACCGCCTTGTTGAAGCCCGAGCCCTCGACGTACTCGGAGAAGAACAGGTCGGTGGGGGTGGCCCCACCGGCGGGGGCTGCGAGCCCCACGGCGACCGGGACGGCGAGGATGGCGGTGAGGGCGGCGACGAGGCAGCGCAGGCGCATCGATCCTCCAGCGAGATCTGGGTTGGCACTGGACCTTACGGGCTCGTTCTGTCTGCTGCGTGACCGTAGACCGACCGGCGGTTGATCGCTGGGGATCGGCGACCCGAGGCAATGGTGGCCGGGCCGGTCCTCATTGCCTCGAGAGTGTTCGTGCGACCCAATTGCCTCGCCGACCCGGTGCGGTCCAGTGCGGTCAGGTCGGCTCGCTATGCCAGCGGGGTGGGTCGTCGGCCCCCATCGCCCGGCCGGCCCAGCGCACAGCGCCGGGCGTGCGCGACAACCGGGCGACGAGCCCGGGCATGGGCACGCCGTCCGCCTCGACGATGCTGCCCCGGGCGGCCACTTGGGGATCCGCGAAGACCCCGGCCATGTCGTACACGGGTGCGGCGGCCGCGTGCGCCTCCTCGAAGGCGGCGACGACCTCGTCCATGGTGCGCGCGGCGCAGAACTCGGCCATGCGGGCGTCGATCTCGTCGCGGGCCGCAATCCTGCCGGCGAACGACCGCAGGTCCTCGCGACCAGCCAGGCCGATCAGCTCCATGACGCGGCGACCGACCGACTCGGCCGACGCCGACACCGCGACCCACCGGCCATCGCGGCACCGCCATGTCCCCCGGGGCACCGAATAGGGGAGGCTCGAGCCCCGCCGCGGTTGTAGGAACCCGGTCGTGCCGTAGGCGGACGGCAGAGGGCCCATGCACTGGAGCAACGACTCCAGCAGGGTCACGTCCACCACCTGCCCGACCCCGGAGTGCAGGGCGACCATGATGGCGAAGGCTGCGGCCAACGCGGTCACCTCGTCGGTCAGGGCGATCGGCGGCAGCAGCGGTCCGCCGTCGGCCTCGCCGTTGATGGCGGCAAAGCCCGACATCGCCTCGGCCAGGGTGGCGAACCCCGGCCGCTGCGCGTACGGCCCGTCCTGGCCGAACGCGGTCACCCGGCAGACGACCAGGCAGGGATTGCGCCCCAACAGCAAGTCGGGTGCCAATCCCAGCCGCTCCAGCACGCCGGGCCGGAAGTTCTCGATCAGCACGTGCGCCTCGTCGGCCAGCCGGAGCAGCGCATCGCGTCCATCGGGGGACTTGAGGTCGAGCGTGGCGCAGCGCTTGTTGCGGCCGACGACTTTCCAGTAGAGCGACGTGCCGTCGCGGGGGTCGGGAAGGCCCATCGTGCGGGCGGAGTCGCCCACGCCCGGGCGCTCGATCTTCAGCACGTCGGCACCGAAGTCGGCCAGGTAGCGGGCCGCACCGGGGCCGGCAACGACCGTCGCGAGGTCGAGCACCCGAATGCCGGCGAGTGGTCCCGCCACGTCAGTGTCTCCGGTGGGGCTGCGCCCCACACCCATCGCCGGCATGTCGCCGTAAGGCGCCCGCGCCGTCGGCCTGCAGTGCTCGCTTCGCTCGCACCTCAGGCCCGCGTCGTGCCGATGGGGAAGCAGCGGTCGGCGAGCGCGCCGAAGGAGTACACCTCGTAGAGCCCGGCGTAGAGGTCGCGGGTCTTCTCGCTCCAGGCGAGCGCCTCCGGGGCCGAGATCCGCCTGAAAACCTGGAGGATGCCGCCCTCGAAGACCCGGTACTCCGCCCACGCCCCGGGGAAGTCCTTGACGCACGCGACCTCCACCCAAGGCACGTCGCCGGTGGCCGAGAACCGGCGCACCCGATTGCGGTGGGTATGGCCGGCGAAGTAGCCGACGATCCGCGGCCTGCGGGCCACCACGTCGACGAGCTTCTCTGAGTCGTCGGGATTGATCCCGAAGTAGCCCTCGGGCCGCTCGGACGAATCCGGGTTCCAGACGTGGTGGTGCCCGAATGCCAGCACGGGCCGGTCGGCCTCGGCGGCGAGCTGGTCGAGCCACTCCAGGGATTCCGTCGACACGCCGCCTGACGCCTTGGTGGGGACGGAAGTGTCGATCACCGCCAGGGTCACGCCCGGAAGCGAGACGACAACCGGCGCGTGGGAGGCGAAGTCCTCGCCGTAGTAGGCGTCGTGGTTGCCGCGCACGTGGACGAGTCGCTCGCCGAACGCCGGTCCGTAGGCGTTGAGGAACGCCTGGTACTCGGCCCGGGTCCCCCTCGACGTGAGGTCGCCCTTGACCAGCACCACATCGGGCTGGATCGCCTTCATGTCGGCGATGGCGCACCGGCTCATCAGCTCCGGGTAGGGCTCTTCGCCGGGCGCAGTGGTGTAGATGGGGTGGTCGTCGATGCCGTTGAGGACACCGCACTCCGTCTCCCCGAAGTGCACGTCGTTGACGGTGCACACGGTCGCCAGCCGCTGGCCGGGGGGCCGGGGCAGCGTCCGGAAGCTGTGCCCGCCCCGGTCGTAATCGGTGTCGGGCTGCAGGTCCGGGAAGTGGTGGACCGCCGTACCGTCGTGCAGCACCGCTTCGTCGTCGGCGACCGTCGTCAGGTCCATCGCGGATCTCAGCCTCAGCGCGCCCAGGGACGGACCCGGCGGAGCGGCACCGGCTTGGTCCACGATCGGCCGGAGAACCGCCATCGGGGCAGCTCGGTGGCGGGGGCGGCGGCAGGACGGGGCCACGTCACCTCGATGGCGGCGACGATGGCGGCCAGCTCCTCGTCGGTGGGCTCGTGGTCTCGTCCGACGACGGCCACCTGCGGGTTCGGGCCGGTGCCCCGCAACGTACTTCCCGCTCTTGGCCTTCGGCCGGGCCGCTCGGGCTCCGACGCTGTGTTTCCCGCTCTTGTCGCCTTCGGCGACGGGCCGCTCGGGCCCAAGGCTCGTTGCATTGCGGACGCTCGCTCAGAGTGGCACGTTGCCGTGCTTGCGCTTGGGGAGGTCCTCCCGCTTGGAGCGCAGGAGGTCGAGCCCGGCGATGAGCTTGACGCGGGTCTCCGCCGGGTCGATCACGTCGTCGACGTAGCCGCGTTCCGCCGCCTGGTAGGGGTTGGCAAAGCGATCGGAGTATTCCTCCACCAGTTCGGCCTTGCGGGCCTCGGGGTCGGGCGCCGCCTCGATCTCACGGCGGTAGGCGATCTCGACCGCGCCCTGCGGTCCCATCACCGCCAGCTCGCCCGAGGGCCACGCGTAGGCGAGATCGGCGCCGATCGACTTGGAGTTCATCACCACATAGGCGCCGCCGTACGCCTTGCGGGTCACGACCTGGATGCGGGGAACGGTGGCCTCGCAGAAGGCGTAGAGCAGCTTGGCGCCGTGGCGGATGATGCCGCCGTGCTCCTGGTCGACGCCGGGCAGGAAGCCGGGCACGTCGACGAACGACACCAGCGGGATGTTGAAGGCGTCGCACGTGCGCACGAACCGGGCTGCCTTCTCCGACGACTCGATGTCGAGCACCCCGGCCAGATGCATGGGCTGGTTGCCGACGATTCCGACGACCCGGCCGTCGAGCCGGGCGTAAGCGCACACGATGTTGGGTGCCCAGCGCCGGGCGTACTCGAAGAACTCGCCACCGTCGACGACCGCCTCGACCACCTTGTGCATGTCGTAGGGCTGGTTCGATGACGCCGGGATGATGTCCTGAAGCTCGGGGCAGAGGCGCGTCGGGTCGTCGTCGCTGGCGACGACCGGCGGCTCCTCGAGGTTGTTGGACGGCAGGAAGCCCAGCAGGTAACGGACGTCCTCCAGGCAGGCGCTGTCGTCGGCGGACGTGAACTGGCACACGCCCGAGCGCGAGGCGTGAGCGATGGCGCCGCCGAGCTCCTGCTGGGTGACCGTCTCGCCCGTCACTGTCTTCACCACGTCGGGCCCCGTGATGAACATGTACGACGTGTCCTCGACCATGAACACGAAGTCGGTCATGGCCGGGGAGTAGACGGCGCCGCCGGCGCACGGTCCCATGATCACGCTGATCTGGGGCACGACCCCCGAGGACTGCACGTTGCGGTAGAAGATGCCCCCGTAGCTGTCGAGGCTGACGACCCCCTCCTGGATCCGGGCGCCCGCGCCGTCGTTGAGGCCCACGACGGGGGCGCCGACCCTGAGCGCCAGGTCCATGAGCTTGTGGATCTTGTCGGCGAACACCTCGCCCAGGGCGCCGCCGAACACGGTGAAGTCCTGGGAGAAAACGAACACCCTGCGACCGTCGACCGTGCCCCAGCCACAGATGACGCCGTCGGTGTAGGGCCGGTCGTCGAACCCTGAGTCGGAGGGGCGTCGGGCGAGCAGATCCAGCTCATGGAACGAACCGGGGTCGAGCAGGAGGTCGATGCGCTCGCGGGCCAGCAGCTTCCCCCGGTCGTGCTGGCGCTGCCGCGCCACGTCGGTGCCAGGAGCGAGCGCTTCCTCCTTGCGCTTCTCGAGGTCGGCGAGCCGCTCGCTCATCGGGTGGTCGGCCATGGCTCCAAACGCTAGTGGGGGTGGTCAAGCGCCCGAAATTGCCCGTGCGGCGGGTCTCGGGAGACCGTGCCCGGCTACGGTCGCAGGCCGTGGCTGGGCGCACATCTCGTTGGATTGCCGGGTTGGTCGCGGCGTCGCTGGCGCTGACTCTGGCCGCGTGCGGCGGAGGCTCGGGGGACGATGGACGCGCGTCCGCGCGCCAACCTGACCGTCCCCGCGACTTTGACGTGACGACGACCACCTCGCCCGCGGCCACCGCCCCGACAACAGTTCCCCTGGCAACCGGTGCCTCCCTGGTTGCACAGGCCAAGCCTGCGTCCATGCCGGTGTACGCGGCGGCCGGCGACGGTGAGCCGGCCTCGTCGCTCGACAACCCCAACGAGAACGGCGCGCCGCTGGTCTTCCTTGTGGAGCAGCAGCAGGGTGACTGGTTGAACGTCTACCTGCCGGTGCGACCCAACGGGTCGACCGGCTGGGTCAGGGCCGCGGACGTCAGCGTCGTGTCGCACCCGTACAGCATGGACATCGCCCTGGGCGCGCACCGCCTGGTGGTCCACAACGGCGACGACGTCGTGCTCGACGAGCCGATCGCCGTCGGGACCGCTGACACACCCACCCCGGGGGGCGTCTACTACATCAAGGAGCTGCTGCAGCCACCCGACCCCAGCGGCCCGTACGGACCGTACGCCTACGGGTTGTCTGGCTTCTCCAACGTGCTCGACGAGTTCAACGGCGGTGACGGTGTGATCGGCATCCACGGCACCAACCAGCCGGAGGCGATCGGCACGGACGTGAGCCACGGCTGCATCCGCCTGCGCAACGAGGCGATCCTCGAGCTGGTCCCGGTTCTGCCCCTCGGCACCCCGGTGCACATCACGGCCTGAGGGCCCATCGAACCGGTCCCGGTGACGGATCTGGCTGTATGCCAACCAGATCCGTCACCGAAAGGCGCGCCGGCGGAGCTGTCGTTCCGCCGGCGGGGGATCAGCCGGTGACGGTCGGGGGCTTTGTCACCGGGGTCGCCGGAGGCGCCGGCGGGGTCGTGGGTGGTTCGGTGGTGGGCGGCTCCGTGGGGGGCGGCCCAGGTGGGGCGATCAGCTCGAACTCCACGAAGTCGTACTCGACGATCACCTTTTCGCTTTCGGGCGAAAGGAAGCAGGTCGCCGTGACGTCATAGACCCCGGGGGGAAGGTCGGTCGGCTCGTCGGTCAGGATCTCGGCCGACCATGTGCCGTCGTCCTCGGGCGTCACGCCGAACTCATCAACGACCTCGTCGGCGGTGAAGAACACCGTGACCAGCACGTCGCCCGGCCCGGCCTCACCGACGCAGCCGTCGCCGGAAACGGTGAAGACCGCCCCCGCGGGGCCGCTGGAGGGCGATATCTCGAGCGGCGCCAGGTCCTGTTGTGCCCAGCCGGTGCCGCCGCCAGAACAGCGACGGCCGCCCCACCGGCGGCTGCCATCGCAACCACACGCTTGTGTCTCATGGTTCTCCTTGGGGAGCGGGTCGCAGGCGCGCGCCAGCGCCCAACGTGTGGCGCGTGCGCCCATCCCGTCCCCCCTTGTCCCAGCGCCTGCCCGTCCGAATAGCTCGCGGAACGCTAGCTCAATCCCCGGTCGGAGTGTGCCACTACGTGGTGCCGCGCCATTTCACCGAAAGTCCGCCCGGGCGCCGAGCACCCCACGGTGGGCCGCGATCCCTCGGCGGCGTACCCTGCGCGACATGCGCCTCCCCGTGATGCCTCCGGTGAAACCCATGTTGGCCAAGGCCGTGTACGAGCTGCCCCGTGACCGGGGGCTGCTGTACGAGCCGAAGTGGGACGGGTTCCGCTGCATCGTGTTCCGTGACGGGGACGAGATCGAGCTGGGGAGCCGCAACGACCGGCCGCTGACCCGCTACTTCCCCGAGATGCTGGCGCCCCTGCGGGCCGCGCTGCCCGAGCGATGCGTGGTCGACGGCGAGCTGGTCGTGGTGACGGGTACGGGGCTCGACTTCGACGGGCTGCAGCTGCGACTCCACCCGGCGGCCTCCCGTGTGAACATGTTGGCGGAGCAGAACCCTGCGTCCTACGTGGCGTTCGACCTGCTCGCGCTGGGTGATCGCGACCTCACGGGGGAACCGTTCTCCGAGCGCCGCAGGCTGCTCGAGGGCGTGCTCGGCGGCGGTAGCGATCGCGACTCCGTCTACCTCACCCCCGCCACCGACGACCCGGACGAGGCCGAGGACTGGTTCCGCCGCTTCGAGGGCGCCGGCTTCGACGGCGTGATGGCCAAGCCGGCGGACGGGGCCTACCGCCAGGACAAGCGCGACATGTTCAAGGTCAAGCACCAGCGCACAGCCGACTGCGTCGTGGCCGGATTCCGTCGGCACAAGGACGGCAAGGGCGTCGGCTCGCTCCTCCTCGGGCTCTACGACGACAAGGACACGTTGCACCACGTCGGTGTGGCGTCCTCGTTCGCCGCCGGCCTGCGATCACAGCTGGTCGGCGAGCTCGAGCCGCTGCGAGACAACGCGCTCGAGGAGCACCCGTGGCGTGAGTGGGCGCTGGCCGAGGCGCACGAGGCCGGCCAGCGAATGCCGGGCGCGCCCAGCCGCTGGAACGCCGCCAAGGACCTCTCCTGGGAGCCGCTCCGCATCGAGCGTGTGGTGGAGGTCCGCTACGAGCACCTGCAGGCCGGTCGCTTCCGTCACAACGCCCGATTCGTCCGCTGGCGCCCCGACAAGACGCCGACCGAGTGCCGCTACGACCAGCTCGAGGCGGTCGCTCCCGCCGAGCTGGCCAGCATCTTCGGCACTCCCGCCCGGCCCTGAGCGCCGGCCCCTCGGCAACTTGACCCGCGGGTCAAGAAGTGCTGCGCTTGGATCATGACCGACATCGCCGAACGCACCACGGCGGGTTCCGACATCGTCGCCGACGTCAAGGACTGGCTGGCCGCCAATTGGGACCCGGACCTCCCCGTCGCCGAATGGTGGGAGCGCCTCGGCGCCTCGGGCTGGGGAGTCCCCACGTGGCCGACCGACTGGTTCGGCAAGGACCTGAGCCGCGACGAGGGCAACCGCGTCCAGCAGGCCATCGTCGACTTCGGCGCCCTGTCGGCGCCGGGAGGCCTGGGGCTCATGCTTGCCGGCCCCACGATCCTGGTGCACGGCACCGACGAACAGAAGCAGCGCTACCTGCGCGACATCGTCACGGGGCAGCGCGGCTGGTGCCAGCTCTTCAGCGAGCCCGGTGCCGGATCCGATCTCGCCGGGCTGCAGTGCCGAGCCGAAAAGGACGGCGAGGAGTGGGTGGTCGAGGGCCAGAAGGTGTGGACGTCCGGGGGCCACGTCGCCGACCTCGCCATGCTCATCGCCCGCACCGATCCCGACCAGCCCAAGCACGCGGGCATCACGTACTTCGTCATCGACATGCACCAGGCTGGCATCGACGTCCGCCCACTGCGCGAGATGACCGGCCGGTCGCTGTTCAACGAGGTGTTCCTCAACGGCGCGCGCGTCAACGACGACGCCATCATCGGCGGGCTCAACGGGGGCTGGCGGGTGGCCAACACCACCCTGATGTTCGAGCGCACCAGCCTCGGCGCCGGCGGGGGCTCTGCGGCGGCGTCGCTGGCCTCGCCCGGGACGGTGGCCGGCGACCTCGAGCGGCGTGCCGGCGACTTCGTGGCCACCGGGGGACGCCGGGGCGGCGGCGGGGGGACGCTGTTCGGCGCCTCCTCCAAGACCCTTACCCGGCTCGCGCAGGCCAACGGCAAGGCCGCCGATCCGAGCGTGCGCCAGAGGCTGATGCGGCTGCACACGTCGAATGAGCTGGCTCGCTTCAACAACCTGCGGTTGAAGGCAGCCAAGGCGGCGGGCGGAGACATCCCCGGCCTGCCCAACATCGCCAAGCTCACGATGAGCAGCATCGTGCGGCTCTCCCGCGACCTCGGCCTGGAGATCACGGGCCCCTACGGCACGCTGCACGGCTACGACCCCGACGCCCGCAAGGCGCTCGAGGAGGCGACCGGCCTGCCGTTCTTGAGCGGCGTCACCGAGATGGCGCTGTTCGCCCAGGGCCCGCCCATCTACGGCGGTACCGACCAGGTGCAGCGCAACATCATCGGCGAGCGCGTGCTCGGGTTGCCCAAGGAACCGGGCTTCGACAAGAGCACGCCGTTCCGCGCCCTCCCCAAGAACGGTTGAGGTTTCGGTTCGCAACCAGAGGTTGCGAACCGAGGCTTGGCCGCCGCCTGGCGGCGGCGTCGACTCCCTGTCGCTCGACCGGCGGAGCCGGATCGAGCCACGGTGGGGGGCTCCGCCAGGAGGGTCTGCCCCCCACGCCCCCCGCCGGCTGTGCCGCCGCGGTCACAGATCGTGTGGCTGGCTCGTCGGGGTGGTGACGGGCACGCCAATCTAGGAGTCGCACGATGGAGAGGCACTGGGACGTGATCGTGGTGGGCGCGGGCCTGGCCGGCCTTACCGCCGCCGCAACCGCGGCTGGCGCGGGAGCCACGGTGCTGGTGCTGGACAACCAGCGTCCCGGTGGCCGCGCCCGCACCGACGACGTGAGCGGCTACCGGTTCAACCGGGGCGCCCACGCCTTCTACCGGGGAGCCGCAGGCCGGCGTGTGCTCGAGCGGCTCGGAGTGACCGTGCGCGGCGCCTCGCCGATCCTCGACGGTGCCCGGGTCCGCCGGGGCGATCGCGTCGGTGCGCTCGGCCTTCGACCCACCGGGATCGCACGCAGCCGCATGCTCACCACGGGCGACAAGGCCAGGATCGCACGGGTCTTCGCCGGCGTACCCCGCTGGAAGCCCGCGACGTTGGCCGATCGCTCGGCGGCCGCATGGTTCGACGAGCTGGGCCTCGTCGGCGGTGCCCGGGAGTTCGCCGAGATGCTCGCCCGCACGGCGACGTACGTGGTCGACATGGCCGGCGTGTCCGCCGACCTGGTGGCGGCTCAGATCCAGATGGCCCTGCAGGATGGTGTCGAGTATCTGCACGGCGGGTGGTCCACGATGGTCGACGGCCTCGCCCGGGCCGCCAGCCTCCGGGGAGCGGAGTTCCGTGCCGCGGCGCGGGTGCGGCTCGTGGCGCCCGACGGCGGCCGCGTCAGGGTTGCGATGGCCGCGAGCGACGCCGTCCCCAACGGCTGCGACGGTGGTGCCATCTCCGACGGCGGCACACTGCTGGCGCGGCGGGTGGTGATCGCCGCCGGTACCCCGGCGGCTTGCGCGGCCTTGTTGCCCGATCGTCCGCCGGCATGGGAGGACCTCGGTCCACCGGCCCGCGCCGCCTGCCTGGACATGGGGTTCGCCTCGCCGCCCGACATGACCGTGCTCCTGGGACTGGACCGGCCGCTGTACCTGATCCGGCATTGCCCGCCTGCGGCGCTGGCCCCGCCGGGTGGGTCGGTGGTCCACGGACTGCGCTACCTGCGGCCCGACGAGGACCCGTCGCCCGACGCGGCGCGGGCGGAGCTGGTCGAGCACGCCCGCGTCGCCGGGATCGACCCCGACGCGGCCGCGCACGTCCGCTACCTGCACCGGATGACCGTGGTCGGTGCGGTACCCGTGCCGGGCGTCGGCCTGGCGGGTCGGGTCGACGTCGGCGACACCGGTCACGAGGGGGTGCTGGTGGCCGGCGACTGGGTCGGACCACGGGGCCACCTCGCCGACGCCGCGCTGGCCAGTGGCGAGGACGCCGGCCGGCTCGCGGCGGTGGCGCCCGCGCGCGACCCGGTCGTGCGCCCGGTTCTAGGGCGGGCGTCGTGACGGATGACCGCGGCCGGACCCGGGCGCCGGCGCGACACTCTCGGAACATGCGACCCCGCCCGCACCCCGGGGCGGCGCCCACCGACCCCACCGGGCCCGCCGATGGCATCGGCTCGCATGATGCCGACGATCCGTTCCTCGCCGCCATGGTGGCCGAGCGACCGCTGCTCGTCGGGCTTGCGTATCGGATCACCGGGTCGCGCCTCGAGGCGGAGGACATCGTCCAGGAGGCCTGGCTGCGGGCGCGGCGCACCGACGGCGCCGCGATCGACAACCCCGCAGCCTGGCTGACCCGGGTCGTGGCCCGCCTGGCCCTCGACCACCTGCGTTCTGCCCGGCATCGCCGTGAGAGCTACGTCGGTCCATGGCTCCCGGAGCCGGTCTTCGACACCATGATCAACGCCCGGGCGGTCGAGGATCCCGCCGCCGCCTCGGAGATGGCGGAGTCGGTGACCTTCGGGTTCCTCCGGATGCTGGAGACGCTCGCGCCGCTGGAGCGGGTCGTGTTCCTGATGTCCGACGTGTTCGATGTGCCGTTCGCCGAGATCGGCAGGGCAGTCGACCGTAGCCCCGAGGCCTGCCGCCAGATCTCCAGCCGCGCCCGCCGTCGCATACGGAAGGGTGCGCCCCGGCACGAGGTGCCACACGACGCCGAGACGGTGGTCGGCGAGCTCCTCGAGGCACTGACCGCGGGCGACGTGGACCGTGTGCTCTCGCTACTGGCCGAGGATGCGGTCCTGGTCAGTGACGGCGGCCCGCAGGCGTACGCGGCTCGCCGGCCGGTGGTCGGTCGCGCGCGCGTGGCCAGGTTCCTGGTCAACATCGCCAAGCGACTGGTGGGCATGGACCTCACCATCGAGAGGGCCGTCGTCAACGGCGAGCCCGGCGTGGTGGTCACGAGCGGCGGTCGCTGGCTTCTCACCCTGACGGCGCACGTCGACGACGGCTCGATCGCCGCCCTCTACAGCGTGGTCAATCCCGACAAGCTGGCAGCGCTGGACATCGCCGATCCCATGATGTGACGGCCGAGCGCCCGTTAGGGGCGCGACGCCACCAGGTCGGTGACCTGCGCCATCCGCTCTCGTAGACGGCGGGCGTCCAGCCGCTCGCACAGCTCCCGGAATGCGGCGGGGTCTGCCGGGCCGACCCAACGGAGGTCGTCGACGCTGTCGGTGACCGGCGCGTCCGTCTCGACGGTCGCGATCCGGCGGAACATCAGCGCCAGCTCGAACTTTTCACGCAGGACCGCGTTGAGCTTCGCGGCGCCGCGCACCCCCGAGTCCCAGGTGACGGGGTCGGCGGGGATCGACTCGAGGTGCCCCCAGCGACGCAGCACGGCGGCGGCCGACTTGGCGCCCCACCCCGGCAGTCCCGGGAAGCCGTCGGCCGAGTCGCCCACCAGGGCCAGCAGGTCGGGGATCGAGGGCGGCGGCACCCCCAGCCGCTCTTCCACCCCGGCGGCGTCGAGCACCACACCCTTGCGCCGGTCGAGCTGCACCACCTTGCCGCCGACGCACTGGCCGAGGTCCTTGTCGGGCGTGCAGATCACCACCTGCTCGACGCGGTCGTCGGCCGCGGCCAGGACCGCCCCCGTGGCCAGCCCATCGTCGGCCTCCAACTCCACCTGCGGCCACACCACGAAGCCAGCGACCGCCATCGCGTCCTCGACGACGGGGAACTGTGCCAGTAGCTCGCGAGGCATGCCGGCCGAGGACTTGTACCCCGGCCACAGGTCGTTGCGGAACGACTCGATGACGTGGTCGGTGGCGACGGCCACATGCGTCGCTCCGTCGGCGACGAGCTGCAACAACGTGCTCAACACGCCCACCGTGGCGCCGCGGTGGAGGTCGCGGTTGTTGGGCGCGAAGTGGTAGCGGAACAGCTCGTAGGTGCCGTCGACCAGGTGGACCTTCATGACGCCGCGACACGGTAGCGGCTGCCCTGTCACAACCAAGTCGGAGGACCTGCTGCAATGCGCGGCATGGCAAGGGGCCCCCACACCCAGGTCGCCACTCGTCGCATCGGCGTCGATCGGATCGGCGCCGGCGCTGCCCCGGGCGCGGGTGCCGTCGACGAGTACCTCGCCCTTCAGGGCGCGGCCATCGCTCGCCTCGTCGGTTGCGGCGTGGAGGCCGCTGCCGCCGCCCTGCGCATGCGAGCCGAGGCGCACCGGGTGGTCCGCGACAGCAGGCTCGACCCGATCGAGGCGCGCCAGGCGATCGAGCCGATCATGGCCAACGTCGAGACCGCGCTCGGCGAGGTACAGGACGAGCTGCGCCGGGTCGTCCTGCACTCCCTGCGCCTGGGGCGCAACCGCTTGGGCTTGGCCTGAGTGGACGGCTGCCGTTCGTCGCCGAACCGACATCCGATCGTCACCGCCGCCGTGTCATCCCAACTCGGGGTGCTGGGTAGTGTCCCGCCACTCAAACAGGAGACACGAGCACAAGGCCCGTCGACAGCGCCGTCGATCTCACGAGATGAGGGCAACAGATCATCGATGAGCACGCCACGATGCCGGACCGGCCGCTGCCCGAGATCGCCGGCTGTTCCTCAGCTTCACCTGGGTGTTCCCCAACCTGGGGCTGGCCGGACCGTTCTTCGCCGGTGACACCCGCCCCCTCAAGGACGCAGTCCTGTTGGCGGCCCGGGAGGCGATCGTTTCGGGCGCGCCGGTCCGCCACGACTTCCACGCCCGACTGTGGGACCACATCTGTGAGCCCGATCGGCGTGCCGGAGCCGCCCGGTTCTACGTGCGCCACAAGCCGCTCCACTCGTTCCCGCCCTCGGCGGGGCCCGAGGCGGTCGAGCGCTACTGCGGGCGCATCGACGCGCTGATTGCCACCGCCGAGTGCGTGCCAGCGCTCCTGGCCACCTGGGCCATCGAGCGCAACCCGGACCGGCTGCGTGACCTGAGCCGGACGGATGTCAAGGACAAGCACGGCCTGTTCGAGCAGCGGCACATGGCCCGTTCCTGGGGATGACCCCCAACACGCTGGCGCAGAGCCTCAAGCGGCTGCGGCTCCGCTTCGGCGAGGAGAGCGGCTGCTCTGGGAGATCGAGAAGGCCGATGACAACGACGGCGAACAGGAGCGCTGAGCGCCATGGACCTGCCCCACGCCACCCCTCGCGTCCCGGACTCGACGCCCGG
>Ga0214469_1000077_pt1 | contig 26957 bp, 21 predicted proteins | sample RVTome_10_FD_187340 | JGI IMG/M metagenome (GOLD analysis project Ga0214469, IMG submission 187340) | Soil microbial communities from uranium-contaminated site in the Upper Colorado River Basin, Wyoming, United States - RVT153D57 HiSeq ... | reverse complement strand
CAGCTCCGTCTACACGTTCCTGGGCTTCCCGACCTACGACGAGGCCTTCTCCGACCCCAACCTGCGCAAGGCCATCTCGATGGCCATCGACCGGCAGGCGATCACCGACGCCATCCTGCCGGACCGAGTACCGGCTGACGCGTGGGTGTCGCCGGTCGTCGCGGGCTACGAGGAAGGCGCCTGCGGGGAGGCGTGCACCTATGACCCCCAGCAAGCCCGGCAGCTGTTCGATGAGGCCGGTGGCTACGAGGGCACGATGACCTTGTGGTTCAACTCCGGCGCGGGGCACGAGGAGTGGATGGAGGCGGTCAGTAACCTGCTACGCGAGAACCTGGGCATCGAAAGCATCGAGTTCGAGAGCCTGGACTTCGCGGAGTACCTGCCACTCCTTCAGGCGGAGGAGGTCACGGGACCGTACCGGCTCGCGTGGGTCATGGATTACCCGAGCCCGCAGAACTACCTCGAGAACCTGCTCTACACCGGCTCGTCGTCGAACTACACCGGCTGGTCCAACGAGGAGTTCGACAGCCTCATCGACCAGGGCAACGCGGCCGGAAGCGTCGAGGAAGGGCTCGAGTTCTACTCCCAGGCACAGGAGATCCTGGTCGACGAGGTGCCATCCGCACCGCTGTTCTTCGACCTGATCGCGGCCGCGCACTCGGAGCGCGTGAGCAACGTCGTGTTCGACACGCAGGAGGACATGGACTACACCGCGGTGGAGATCACCGAGGGCTGACACACCGACACCTTGTGAAGTACGCTGCGGCGACCGGATGTCGCGTCCGGTCGCCGCAGTCCGCCGTGGTAGGAGGCCTGATGGGACGTTACGCCGCGCGACGACTGCTCCAACTCATCCCCGTCTTCTTCGGCGCGACGTTCCTGCTGTTCGCAATGGTGTATCTGATCCCCGGTGATCCTGTGGCCGCGCTGTTCGGCGAGCGCCGGGTCTCGGAGAACACGCTCAACGAGTTGCGCGATCAGTACAACCTCGACGATCCCTTCCTCGTGCAGTACGGCAAGTACATGGGGTTCATCCCCGACGGCGACGAAGGCCTATCGGGCGTCTTCCAGGGCGACTTCGGTGAGGACTTCCGGGGTCGCGAGGTCACCGCCATTGTCGGCCAGCGGTTCCCCCCCACGCTGCGCCTGGCGATCGGGGCGGTCGTCGTGCAGACGGTCATCGGCATCCTGGCCGGCATCGTCGCCGCGATCAGGCGCAACTCGTTCTGGGACAGCCTCGTCCTGGTATCGACCACTCTGGTGGTGGCCGTGCCGCTGTTCGTGTCGGCGTCGGTCGCCCAACTCGTGTTCGGCCTGCGATTGGGCTGGTTCCCGATCGCGGGCCTGCGCAACGGCGCCATGAGCTATGCACTGCCCACGATCATGCTGGCGAGCATCTCCCTGGCCTACACGGCGCGGCTTACCCGGACCAGCATGGTCGAGAACGGGCGCGCCGACTATGTGCGTACCGCCCGCGCGAAGGGCCTGCACACGCCGCGGGTCATCGGCCGGCACGTGCTGCGCAACTCGCTGATCCCCGTCATCACCTTCCTCGGCGTCGAACTCGGCACGCTGCTCGGCGGCGCCATCATCACCGAGACCATCTTCAACATCCCCGGCATCGGCCGGGCGGTCTTCGAGGCGGTGAACCAGCGCGAGGGGGCCGTCGTGGTCGGTGTCGTCACGATGCTCGTCGTGGTGTACATGCTCGCCAACCTGATCATCGACCTTCTGTACGGGGTACTCGATCCTCGTATCCGGTACGAATAGGAGCCGCCGTGAGTGATCCGGGCACCGGAGTCGTTCAGCAAGGCACCGGTAGCGAGGCCTCCGCCGGTGCCGCGACGGGCGGTGCCGATGTCGGTCTTCCCGGACGTGAAGCAAGCCTGTGGAGCGACGCGTGGCGCCAGCTCCGGCGCAACCCGCTGTTCGTCGTATCGGCCCTCATCATCATCGTGTTCGCAGTGATGGCGGCGTACCCCCAGGTGTTCACCTCGTTCTATCCGGGCACGGCAGATCCCAGGAGCTGCAGCCTCTCCAACACGGTCGGCCGGCCGAGTGCGAGCGCGTGGTTCGGGTACGACGTGCAGGGCTGCGACTACTACGCCAACGTGATCTACGGCGCGCGCGTGTCGATGATCATCGGTCTGGCAACAGCGGTGTTCTCCGGCATGATCGCCATCGTGCTCGGTTCGCTGGCCGGGTACTACGGCGGCATGTTGGACACCATCATCTCGCGCATCACCGACATCTTCTTCGCGATCCCCACGATCCTAGGCGCGATCGTCATCCTGAACGCGATCGGCGAGCGCGGTCTGTTCCAGGTCACCCTCGTGCTCGTGACGCTCGGCTGGATGACGATGCTCCGGCTCATGCGCTCGTCGACCATCGAGCGGCGCGACGCCGACTTCGTGGATGCGGCCAGGGCGCTCGGCGCGAATACGCCGCGCGTCATCGCGCGCCACATCCTGCCGAATGCGCTGGCGCCCGTCATCGTCTACGGCACGATCTTCATCGGTGTCGCGATCTCGGTGGAGGCATCGCTGTCGTTCCTCGGCGCAGGCCTGCAACTGCCCGCCATCTCGTGGGGCCTCATGATCAACGGTTCGTTCACCCGCATCCTTCAGGCACCCCACCTGCTGTTCTTTCCCGGCCTGTTCCTGTCGGTGTTGGTGCTGGCGTTCATCGTCCTCGGTGATGCGCTGCGAGACGCGCTCGATCCGCGGCTGCGGTGATCAGAACGCCGCTGGGGCGGGGAGCACGTCGATGGATGGGAGAGTGAACGGGTGGCGATGAGCGACGACGGTTGGGAGGGGTCCCAGGATGAACACGTCGGTTTCGAGACGGACGCCGAGCACATCCTCGAGGTCCGCGACCTGCATGTCGAGTTCCCGACCGACTACGGCCTGGTCAGCGCGGTAAACGGGCTGAGCTACACGCTCGACCGGTACGAGACCCTCGCGATCCTCGGTGAGTCCGGCTCCGGCAAGAGCGTCTCGGCGCTCGCGGTCATGGGGATCATCGAAAAGCCGGGACGCGTACCGAAGGGCGAGGTGCTCCTCCACGGTGTCGACCTGTTGAAGATGCCGGAGCGCAAGTTGCGCGACGTTCGCGGCGAGCGCATCGCGATGATCTTCCAGGACGCGCTGACCGCGCTGAACCCCGTCTACTCCGTCGGCTGGCAGATCGCGGAGATGTACCGCAAACACCGCGGCGTCGGCAAGAAGGAGGCCTTCGATCGCGCAGCGGACCTGATGGATCGGGTGCGCATCCCCAACGCAAGGAACCGTGTCCACGACTACCCGCACCAGTTCTCCGGTGGGATGCGCCAGCGCGTCATGATCGCGATGGCGCTCTCGCTCGACCCCGACGTGCTGATCGCCGACGAACCGACCACAGCACTCGATGTCACGGTGCAGGCCCAGATCATGAAGCTGCTCCTGGATCTGCAGGCCGAGACGGGAATGGGGCTGATCCTCATCACGCATGACCTCGGCGTCGTCGCTGAGGTGTGCAACAACGTGCACGTCATGTATGCGGGACGGGTCATGGAACGCGCGCCGATCCATGAGCTCTACGCGCGCCCGGCGCACCCGTACACCCTCGGGCTCATGCACTCGATCCCGCGCGCGGACCGCAAGGGGCAGCCGCTCGACCCGATCCCGGGACAGCCGCCCGACCTCGCGCACATTCCTTCAGGCTGTGAGTTTCACCCTCGCTGCAGGTTCCGGCGCGACGTCTGCTCGGTCGACCCACCGCCGCTGTACGACGTCGGCGCGCAACGCCAGAGCGCATGCCACTTCTGGGAGGAGGTGCTGAGTGTCGGGCAACGGCCAGCGCAGCGCTGAACCACTGCTCCGCGTCGAGAACCTGGTCAAGTGGTTCCCGATCACGCAGGGCATCGTGCTCCAGCGCCACATCGGCGACGTGAAAGCGGTCGACGGTGTCAGCTTCGAGTTGTATCCCGGTGAGACCGTCGGACTGGTCGGCGAGTCGGGCTGTGGCAAGTCAACGGTCGCGCGCACGCTGCTGCGCCTCGAGGACTACACCGGCGGCGCCGCGTACTACAAGGGCCAGAACATCTTCGAGCTCGGCAGTGGTGAGCTGCGCGCGCTACGTCGCAACATCCAGATCATCTTCCAGGACCCCTACGCGTCACTCAATCCGCGCATGACGGTCGGCGACATCGTCATGGAGCCCTGGTTCATCCACAGCGACGTCGTGCCCAAGAAGCAGCGACGCGAACGTGCGAAGGACCTCCTCGACCGGGTGGGACTCAACCCCGACTACCTCAACCGCTACCCGCATCAGTTCTCCGGCGGGCAGCGCCAGCGGATCGGGGTCGCTCGAGCGCTGGCCCTGAACCCCGAGATCATCATCTGCGACGAGCCGGTCAGCGCGCTGGACGTGTCGGTGCAGGCGCAGGTCATGAACCTGCTGGAGGAACTGCAGGACGAGTTCAACCTGTCCTACGTCTTCATCGCCCACGACCTGTCGATCGTGCGCCACATCTCAGATCGTGTCGCCGTCATGTACCTCGGCAAGATCGTGGAGAGCGGTGACGAACGCGACATCTACGAGAACGCCACGCACCCGTACACGCAGTCGCTGCTGTCCGCGGTGCCGATCCCGGATCCGGCCAAACGGGACACCCGGGAGCGCATCATCCTCGAAGGTGACCTGCCCAGCCCATCCAATCCCCCGTCGGGCTGCAACTTCCGCACCCGCTGCTTCAAGGCGGAGCCGAAGTGCGCTGAAGAGGAACCCGCGCTCGTTGACCGGTTCGGCCACGGCCATCCGAGTGCGTGCTTCTTCGCCGAACCCCGCGCCGGGGTGCTGTAGGCGGGTTCCCCCGGCTCAGGATTCGATGTTCGGGTCGGCGACCACCCGCGCCTGCTCGGGTGTCGCGGTCCCCCACGGCGTCAGCGTCAGGTTCTCGATCCGTTCGCTGATCGCCGTGCGCTGCCGGTAGGTGAACAGCGGGATGACGGCCTGGTCGCGCAGCGCGATGCGTTCGACCTCCGCCCACAGGCCGATGCGGTCGTCGGCGGAAACGGTGGTGCGCGCCTCGTCGATCAGCTCGTCGACCTCCTCGGACGAGTACCCGCCGTAGTTGGCGCCGTCGCCGGCTTCGCGGGGCGCGCCAGACCGCAGCAGCGGCTCGAGCATCGCGCCGGCGCTCGCGTACTGTGCGTGCCAGCCGAAGCGGTACAGCCCGAGCTCGCCCTCCTCGAGCGCCGTGAGGTACTCCTCGAACGGCAGGCTGCGCAGCTCGACACGCACACCGACCTCCGCCAGATCGCGGCGGATCTGCTGTGCGATCTGCTCGTGCCCGCCACCTTCGTCGAAGGTCAGGGTGATGTCGGTGACGCCAGCCGCCGCGAACGCCGACTCCGCCAGCGATGGCAGGTACAGGCAGGTGTCGCAGGACGTCCGCCCCGCGCCGGGCAGCGACAGCGGTACCAGCCCGCGAGCCGGGTCGAGCTGACGGTCGCTGTCGGAGGCGACCAGAGCGGCACGGTCGATCGCGCGGCTCAGCGCGCGGCGCACCTCCGGGTCGTCCCAGGGCTGTCGATCGACACGCACGCCCAGGAAGTACAAGCTGGGTTCGCGGGCATCGACGACGCCGGGACCCCGACCGTCGATCGCCTCGCCATAGGTGCGACGCGCCTGCTCGAGCGCTCCCGCCGGCACGGGGGTCACGTCGATGCGCCCCTGCTGGAAACCGACGTACCCCGCATCGGCGTCCACCGTTCGGAAGACGATCTCACGCACGCGTTCGCGTGACCGGGCGCGGAGCCCGTTGCGCCAACTGTCGAACCGGGTGACGCGGATGAACTGGCCGTACGCCCAGGGCTCGGCCATCAGGTACGGGCCGTTGCCGATCGGATGATCGGTGAACGTGCCGGCGTTGTCGAGCGCGCTGCGCGGGACTGGGCCCAGCGAGGGATGCGCGAGGATCGCCGGCAGTTCCATGTTGGGCCTGTGCAGGCGGACCTCCAGGGTCCGTTCGTCGGGCGCGCGCAATCCGACCAGGCGGTCGGCACGGCCGGCGCGCAGCGCACGGTACCCGACGACATCCTGCAGGTGCGCGCCGGTGCGTCCCTGATCGACGGTCATGGTCCACGCCGTGATGAAGTCCTCCGCCCTGACCGGCGTGCCATCGTGGTATCGCGCGCCGGCGCGCAGCGTGAACCGCCAGCGCCGACCGCGCTCGAATGACTCCCAATCGACCGCCGCACTGGGACGGATCGTCCCATCGGCAGTGACGTCGGTCAGCGAGTCGAACAGTGTGTCGACCACCAGCAACGCGGTGCTGTCAACCGCGACCGACGGCACGATGCCGGCCGGCTCACGCACGGCCCAGCGCAGGGTGGCGCCTTCGGGTTGGGCCTGCGAAGCGCCCGCGGACGGTGTCGATGGCGACGGTGTCGCGTCCGGCTGCTCGGCGGGGGGATCACATGCCGCGGCGAGGAGCAGCAGCACCATGACAAGACGCCACCAGCGTGGCCTGCTCACCTGAGCATCCCACGGTGGCGCCGGCCGAGCACTAGGTCAGGCGTAGGCCCAGCAGGACGGTCGTCATCGCGAAGATCACCGCGGTGATCACGGTCAGACGATCGAGGTTGCGCTCGACGACCGTCGAGCCGCTCATGGTGGTCATCGAACCCCCACCGAACATGTCCGACAGCCCGCCACCTCGCCCGGACTTGAGCAGGATGAACAGGACGAGCAGCAGTGACACGACGATGTGCACGCCAATGATGACGCCGGTCAGCATCGAAAGGACCTCCGAGAAGCTTGATCGTCTCGCTGCGCTCGACTCCCAACAGCCCGGGCAGCCTGACGGCACAGAGACAGGTTCGTCACGATAGTAGTCGCTTGGCTTCGCTGTGACGTCCAACGGCGCAGAAAGCGCTCCGCGGAGCTCCTGCTGGCCCGATGGTCATGGGATGGCGGGGTTGCGGCTCACGGTGAAGAACCCGACCTCGCGCTGCGCGCCCTGCCACGACAGCAACTTCTGGTTCACGCGCAACCGGGCCTGCTCGTGGATGCGCGTCAGTTCCCAGGCGTCGCGCCCGTCGCTGGACCACACCAGCTGTGACGTGGTCGACGCCTCACCGGCCGAGCGGCCGGCACGCAACTGCGCCGGCGACTCGACACACGGACAGAGCGGATCGACGTCACCGTCGGTCGGCGTGGCCGTCGTCGCGGACTGGTGGACCTGACGGGGCGCGAGCGCACGGAACGTGGCGAACGCCGGCGATTCGACCTGCGTGACAGCGGGAGCGGCAAAGACCCGGACGAGCACGCCATCGTTGTGCAGCACCTGGGTGATCCACGCCGGGATCACGACCCCGATGGCGACGGCCAACGTCAGGACCGTGGCCGGCAGCGCCATCTCACGGTGTTGCGATGTCTCACCCGCGACCGCCAGCGGCTTGATGAGGCGTTGCACGCGCACAAGCACGTGTGGCTGGTCCGCGCCCCGGTGCCGGGACCACGCGGGCATCAGGGACCGTCGCGCGGCGACCGGCGTCACAGCGGCACACGCACTCGCGAGCCGGGATCGGCCGGCCTGAGCCTCCCACACCTTGAGGATGGTCGACGCCAGCGCCGCCGGACGCCGGGTCGAACCGGCCGCAAGGTCATCGGCGGCCTCCTCCTGCTCACGGCGCAGCCACAGCGTCGACAGGTGGATGCCCGGAAGGAAGAACACGATGTCGCGGCACATGCCGGTCAGCAGGCACAGCAACGGGTCCCGACGACGGATGTGTGCCATCTCGTGGGCGAGCAGCGCGTTGAGCTCACCGTCGTCGAGCGTGGTGGCAAGCTCGGGATCCAACGCGATCCAGGGTCGCCGCAGCCCGGCGGTGAACGCACCGCCCGGACACGAGCGGAGCAGCCGTACCTCCGGCGGCACGATGCCCGTTGCCAGGGCCATGCGCAGCGCGCGGTGCCGGACGGCCAGTGGTGCTGTCGCGCTCCGGACGCGCAACCGCGAGGTCGCGACGAGGCCGGCAAGCCTTCGGGTCAGCAGCACTCCCACGACGACCACGTAGCCGGCGACCACCAGGTTGACCGCACCGCCGATGATCTGGATGTCGCCGAGCACCTCGATCAGCGTGCCCGCGCCGACGATCCGGTCGGTGTCGAACCAGACCGCGGGCAGGAACCCGCGGTTCATCGACGCGGCGGCCAGCAGGGCTGCGACGACGAAGGGCACCAGCAACAGCAGCCGCCGGCCACTGACACTCCTCACGGCATTGCGCCGGAGGATGGCCTCGACGAGGATCGCGGCGACAAGCGACCCGAGCAACGCTCGCGCCGCGAAAGATTCGAACAGGAAGAGGACGAATCCTCCTGCCCCGTCTGGCACTAGCCCTCCCGGATGCGGAGCTGTTCGATCTTCTCGCGCAGATCCTGCGCGGCCTCGGTGTTGCCCTCGTCTTCGACGACCTTCATGAAGTAGCTCATCGCCGGCTCAGGGAACCGGTCGACAAGCCAGTCCACGACGGACGTCACGGTGGAACGCGCGTAGTCCTCGCGCGAGACCGTTGCCCGGTAGCGGTGCGCAAGCCCGGTCGTGTCACGAGCGAGCAGACCCTTTGACGCCAGACGCGCCATGGTGGTCATGACCGTGGTGTACGCGAGATCGCGACGCGCGGCCAGCGCCTCGTGGACTTCGCGCACCGTGGTGTCGCCCAGCTTCCAGACCATCTCCATCACATCGGTCTCGAGTGGACCGAGCAGTCCCTGGAGCTGGGTGCGGCGCTTCGCCATCGTTACGTCCCCGATTGCTCGTCGGCTCCCGGCATCGTACCCGAGCCGGATGCCGGATGCGTGCCGCATACGTCGACAGTCTGGGCCATGCGCCGCGTCGTGTCGAGGGCCGTCTGCATCCGGCAGGCGTAGGACTTCTCCGGGTGGCGCGCCTACAAGCGGTGGTAGCGGCAGATGGCCGCGAAGTCATCGGCCTGCAGGCTGGCCCCGCCCACCAGCGCACCATCGATCTCGGACTGGCGCATCAACTCGGCGATGTTCCCGGGCTTGACGCTGCCGCCGTACTGCACCCGCATCTGCTGCGCCGTCTCCGCGCCGAAGCGTTCGCCGAGCTGCGCGCGCACGTGGCCACACATCGTGTTGGCGTCCGACGGCGTGGCGGTCTTGCCGGTACCGATCGCCCAGATGGGTTCGTAGGCGACCACGATCTCGGTGGCCTGCGCGCCCTCAACCCCGTCGAGATCGACGCGCAACTGCTCGCTGACGATCCGTTCGGCGTCACCAGCCTCACGTTGCTCGTCGGTCTCACCGACGCACAGGATCGGCCGCATGCCATGTGCGAGCACCGCATGGAGCTTGCGGTTGACCGTCTCGTCGTCCTCGCCGAAGATCTGCCGGCGCTCGGAGTGGCCGCAGATCACGTAGCCCACGGCGAGCTTGGCGAGCATCGACGGGCTCACCTCGCCGGTGTAGGCGCCCGACTCGGCGTATGAGCAGTTCTGCGCACCCAGACCGATGTCAAGACGGTCGCCATCGATCAGCGTCTGGATGCTGCGCAGCGCCGTGAACGGCGGCACCACGACGATCTCGGTGCGCTGGTAGTCATCCACGTCGAGGTGGTAGACGAGTTGCTGGACCAGCTGGATCGCCTCCAGGTGGTCCTTGTGCATCTTCCAGTTGCCCGCCATCAGGGGCCTGCGTGCCATCTATCGCTCCATCACTCGACAGGTTCGTCGGTCAACGACCTACCGCTCCACGCGCGGTCAGTGGCGGCGTAACGCGGCCACGCCCGGCAGTTCGATCCCCTCGAGGAACTCCAGCGAGGCGCCTCCTCCGGTGGACACATGGCTCACGCGGTCGGCGAAGCCCATCGACCGGACCGCCGCCGCGCTGTCACCGCCGCCGATGACCGTGAAGCCATCACAGTCGGCGACCGCCTCGGCGATGCTCCTCGTGCCGGCGGCGAACGCCTCCCACTCGAACACGCCCATCGGGCCGTTCCACACCAGCATCTTCGCGCTGCGGGCGATGCCGCCGAACTGCTCGGCCGTGCGGGGGCCGATATCGAGGCCCATCCAACCCGACGGGATGTCGTCGTACGCGACCGTGCGGTGGTCGGCGCCGGCCTCGAACCTCTCCGCGACGACCACGTCCTCGGGCAGGTGCAGTCGGTCACCGGCCTTGTCGACCAGGTCGCGGACGGTGTCGAGCTGATCCTGCTCGACGCGACTTCCACGGACGTCGACGCCCTTGGCGGCGAGGAAGGTGAAGCACATCGCGCCGCCGATGACCAGATGGTCCACGCGCCCCAGGAGGTTGTCGATGACGCCGAGCTTGTCGGACACCTTCGCGCCGCCGAGGATCGCCACGAACGGCTGTTCGGGCGCCTCCAGCAGGCGCGAGAGCGTCTCGATCTCGCGTCTCAGCAGCTCGCCGGCGACCGCCGGCTGCATGATCTCCGGCACGCCGACCACGCTCGCGTGCGCACGGTGTGCCGCACCGAAGGCGTCGTTGACGTAGGCGTCCCCAAGCGCCGCCAGCGCCTGCGCGAACTCGCGGTCGTTGGCGGTCTCGCGCTCGTCGAAGCGCAGGTTCTCGAGCAGCGCCACGTCGCCGTCTGACAGCTCGGCGGCCACGCGCTGCGCGTCCTCGCCGATGGTGTCGCGAGCGGCGGTGACCGGTGCGCCGAGCAGCTCTTCGAGGCGTTCGGCGACCGGTGCCAGCCGCAGTTCCTCGACCACCTTTCCCTTGGGGCGGCCCAGGTGGCTCATCAGCACGACGCGGGCGCCGCCGTCGCGCAGCCTGCGGATCGTCGGCAATGACGCCTCGATCCGCAGGTCATCGGTGACCCTGCCGTTGTCGAGCGGGACGTTGAGGTCTGTCCGGACGAGGACCCGGGCACCACCCGGGTCCAGGTCATCGAGCGTGGGGAGGCCGGACGACATCAGCTACAGGCGTTCGCCGACGAAGGCCGCGAGATCGACCAGGCGGCACGAGTAGCCCCACTCGTTGTCGTACCAGCCCAGCACCTTGACCGTCGAGCCGGTCGACATCGTCGCCAGGCTGTCGAGGATGCAGCTGTGCGGGTTGCCGATGATGTCCACGGACACGATGGGATCGCGCGTGACCTCGAGGATGCCGTTGAGCGGTCCATCGGCCGCCGCGGTGAACGCCTCGTTGACCTGCTCAGCGGTCGCGTCCTGCTCGAGGTTGACCACCAGGTCGGTGATCGATCCGTCGATGACAGGGACCCGCAACGCCATGCCGTCGAGCTTGCCCTCGAGCTGCGGCAGGGCCAGCGAGGCCGCCTTCGCCGCGCCGGTCGTCGTCGGCACGATCGACATCGCGGCGGCACGGGCGCGTCGCAGATCCTTGTGCGGCGCGTCGTGGGTGCCCTGGTCGTTGGTGTAGGCGTGCACCGTGGTCATGAACCCATTGACGATGCCGAAGCTGTCGTCGAGCACCTTGGCCATCGGCACGACGCTGCCCGTCGTGCAGCTCGCCATGGACAGGACGTCGTGGGACGACGCGTCGTACGAGTCCTCGTTGGCCCCGAGCACGATCGTGGCGTCCGGGCCCTTGGCGGGAGCCGAGACGATGACCTTTCGGGCGCCGGCCTCGAGATGCAAGGCAGCGTCGTCGCGCTTGGTGAAGATGCCCGTCGACTCGATGACGACGTCGGCGCCCAGATCCTTCCACGGGAGGTTGGCGGGGTCACGCTCGCTGGTGATGACGATCTCGTCACCGTCGACCACGATGCCCTTGTCACCCAGCTCAACAGTGCCCGGAAAGCCACGGTGGACGCTGTCGTACTTCAGTAGGTGCGCGAGGGTCGCGTTGTCGGTGATGTCGTTGACGCCGACCACATCGATGTCAGCTCCCTGCGCCTTGGCCGATCGCAAGAAGTTGCGCCCAATGCGTCCGAAACCGTTGATGCCTACTCGGATGCTCATGTGTCGCCTCTCGATCATCAATGGCACAGCGAAGTGGGAGTTCAGCATCTGTGGTGCCCGCTCGCCTGGCGATGAAACTTCGTGGAGCCTGGTTCCACGAAACACTTGCCTGACCTACGGCCAAGAATCCCAGTGGAGCCTGGTTCCACGAACTCGCGGTGGACCTCCGGTCAAGATGCCTCGCCGTGACCTACGTGTCGAACGAGTCCCGCGCGGATTCTTGCACAGTGCCGCCGGCCACCGCTGCCAACCGCTGCATGCGCCGTGAGACGGTCGCCTTGCTGACGTCGAGCAGGGTCGCCAGCTCCCCCAGGCTCGCCGTCGGGTTGGCCAGACGCGCAAGTGCCGTCGTTCGCAGATCCTCGGGCAGGTCGTCGACGTCCAGGCGCGCCAGCGCGTCGGCGACCAGAGCGACGTGCCTGGTTGCCGCGCGCACGCTGCGCTGCGCGTTGGCGCGGTCGGCGTTGACCCCGCGCGCCGCCGCGCCACGCACGCTGCGCCGCACCCGTTCCTCCTCCCAGCGCAGGTAGGCGGCGGTCGCGCCGGTGCCGGCCAGGAGGGTGCCGATGGCCGGTCGCGACTTGCTGACCACGCGCCAGCGGTCGCGCGTGTGGGGGGCCGCTGCGGCCTGCACGTCCAGACGGCCGAGCAGGGCCGCAAGCTCGCGGGCCAGGGTCTCGTTGGGCGCCTGGATCTCGCAGTGTGGCCGGGCCGGGTGCGCCAGCCGCAGGGACGCCATCGCGACACCGCGCACATAGGCCCAGCGCACCGCCTCGCCGTTGAGCCAGTCCGGCAACCCGTGGACCCGCGGTTCGAGGCCCACGGGTGCCAGCAGGTCTCCGGGGAGCGTCAGCTCGACCAGCAGCATGGGCCGGGGCGCCGTGACCTGGCGGGCGCGCAGCTCGCAGCGGGCGTCGAACAGTGCCGCAGCCAGCCGGTCGGCCCGCCGGGCCGCGGTCGACCGCAGTGTGGACATCCACGTCCACGGCTGGTCACCCCCGCCTCGACGGCGCAGCACACCCGAGAACCGCAGCACACCCGACAGTTCCGCTCGGCCCGCCGCGCCGACCGGCAGCGCGGTGGCTGCGAGCTCGGCGCGGACCGCCTCGGTCAGGCTCACGGGGCGCGCGACGCCGTTGACGCCGGTGCGGCCAACACGACCTTCGCCAGGACCGCGGCCAGCTTCGCCGGGTCGTGCGCACGTCCGACGTTGCCGTCGTCGTCACGACTCAGCAGATCGCCCGCAACGACCCTCCCGGCGGCGAACCCCCGTCCCGGCCGCAGCGGTGCGCCGCGCCCGGCCGGCGGCGGGCCGTCGTGCACGATGACGGTGTCGAGCCGGCGTCCGTCGAGCACGTCCTCCAGCCATCGGATGTGATCGGCCAGGGACATCTCCGCGCTCTCCCCCGGTGGCGCCTGCACGTTGGCGACGTGGACCAGGCGGGCGCGGCTGTTGCTGACGGCGCGCCGGACATCCGGCACGAGCAGGTTGGCGATGACACTGGTGAACAGGCTTCCCGGGCCAAGGATCACGACGTCGGCGGCCGCGATGGCGTCCAGCGCCTCCGGGCACGCGGGCGGGTCGCGAGGGTCCAGCCAGAGGTCGTCGAAACGCCCACTGCTCGCCGTCACGTTGGCCTGGCCTTCGACGCGCTGGCCCGCGATCCGTGCCGAGAGCTGCACGGGGATGGTGGTCGACGGCAGCACGGACCCCTCGCACCGCAGCAGCCCCTCAGCACCACGAAGCGCGCTCAGAACGTCACCACCGGACCGCTCGCTGAGCGCGAGCAGCACCAGGTTGCCCAGCGCGTGGCCCTGCAGATCCCCCTGAGCGAAGCGGTGACCGAGCAGGTCGGCAAGCGTGCGGTCGCGCGCCAGGGCCAGCAACGCCATGCGCAGATCACCCAGCGCGATGATGCCCAGATCGCGCCGCAGCCGGCCGCTGGAACCACCATCGTCGGCGACCGTGACGATCGCGGTCGGCGGCACCTCCAGCCTGCGGCAGGCCAGCAGGACCCGGGACAGCCCGTGGCCCCCGCCGATCGCGACGATCCTTGTCACTTGTCGCCCACCTCTACAGCGCGCAGTCGCGGTGCTCGACCTGGACGGTCACGTTGAAGCGCTCCAGATACTCCGCGAGCCGCTCGGTGAGCGCAACCGAGCGGTGCCGTCCACCGGTGCAGCCGATCGCGATGGTCAGGTAGCGTTTCCCGTCGGCGATGAACGCCGGCACCATGACATCGAGCAGTGCGCACAGCCGCTCCACGAACTCCTTGGCCAGCGGACGCGAGAAGACGTAGTCGGAGACGCGCTGGTCCAGGCCCGTCAGCGGCCGCAGATCGTCCACCCAGTGCGGGTTGTCCAGGAAGCGGACGTCGAGCACGAGGTCGGCGTCACGGGGCGTGCCGTGCTTGAAGCCGAAGCTGAGCACATTGACCACCATCGCGCGGCCACGTCCACCGAACGCGTCGGTGATGCGATCACGAAACTCGTGCACGTTCGTAGCGCTGGTGTCGACCACCAGGTCGGCCTCCGCCCGCAGGTCCGCGAGCAACGCGCGTTCCCGGTCGATGCCATCGATGATCCGGCCGTTGTCGGCCAGCGGGTGACGCCTTCGCTCCGCTTCATACCGCTTGACCAGCGTCTCGTCGTCGGCGTCGAGGAACAGCAGCCGCAGTGACACGCCACGGTCGCGCAGCGCGCGGATGTGTGGGCGCACGTCTCCCCACAGCGGCCTGCCGCGCACGTCGACGACCAGCGCGATGCGCTCCATGGTGGCACCGGCGGCGGCGGCCAGGGCCATGACCTGCTCGACGAGCTCCAGCGGCATGTTGTCGATCACGAAGTAGCCGAGGTCCTCCAGCACGTTGGACGCCGTCGAACGCCCGGCGCCCGACATGCCGGTGATGACCACGACTTCAGGCTGGGCAACGTCCTCGCTCATCTCAGTGACCTTTCGTGGCACACGTCGGTGTGTGACCTCGTTCGGGCGGTCCATCAGGGCGTGCGCTCAGCGCTCGACCGCGACGCCGCGTTCCTCCTCTCGGGCATGTCGGCGTGGAAGTGCCCATATATCGTGCGGGCCAGCGTCTCGGAGATGCCTGGCGCCTGCGCGAGCTGTTCGACGGTCGCCTCGCGCACACCCTTCAGCGATCCGAAGGTGTCGAGCAGGCTGCGGCGGCGGTTCGGCCCGATGCCGGGGATCTCGTCGAACGCCGACTCGGTCATGCGCTTGCCCCGCAAGGTGCGGTGGTAGGTGACGGCGAAGCGATGGGCCTCGTCGCGCACGCGCTGCAGCAGGTAGAGGGCCTCGCTGGCCCGTGGCAGGAGTACGGGCTCCGACCGGTCGGGAAGGAAGACCTCCTCGAGCCGTTTGGCAAGGCCGCAGATCTCCACGCCCTCGATGCCCAGCTCGTCGAGCGCCGCCCGCGCCGCGTTCAGCTGACCCTTGCCGCCGTCGATGATGACAAGGTTCGGCGGATAGGAGAACTTCCGCTCGGCGACCGGTTTGGCCTGCTCTTCGAGATAGCGGCGGAACCGCCGCGTGATGACCTCGTTCATCATCGCGAAGTCGTCCTGGCCGGCCACGCCGCGGATCTGGAACCGCCGGTACTCCGATTTGCGCGGCAGGCCATCCTCCATGACGACCATCGAGGCGACCGAGTTCGTGCCCTGCAGCGTCGAGATGTCGTAGCACTCGATGCGCAGCGGGGCCTCCTCGAGGCCCAGCGCCTGCTGCAACTCATTGAGGGCCTGGCTCCGGGCGTTGAAGTCCTTGGCGCGCTTGAGGCGGTGCTGGTGGAAGGCCTCGGCGGCGTTGTCGCGCACGGTGTCGAGGAAGGCCCGCTTGGCGCCCCGCTGGGGCACGCTGATCCGCACGCCGCCGGCACCGTCCTGGGCCTCGGAGCGCAGCTCGCTGCACAGCTGCTCCAGCGTCTCGCGGTCGGCGGGCTCGAACGGGACCAGCAGCTGACGCGGCAGCTCGCCGGCGCGCTCCATGGCCAGTTCCAGCAGGAACCGGCCGAGCAGCTCCGCGGACGACAGCGCCTCGATCTTGTCGACCGTCCAACCCTTGCGGCCCACGACCCGCCCACGACGGACCGAGAACACCTGGAAGGCGGCCTCGTACTCGTCCTCGTGCAGGTTGATGGCGTCGAAGCTGTCACGGGCGCTCGTCACCATGGTCTGCTTGGCCAGCGCCCGCTGGGCCGCGTCGATCTGATCGCGCAACCGTGCGGCCGCCTCGAAGTTGAGGCGCCCGGCCTCCTCGTGCATCTGCTCCGTGAGCTCGGCCATCACCTCGTCGGTGTTGCCTTCGAGGAAGCTGATCATCTCGTTGACCAGCTCGCGGTGGCCGGCGAGGCCGATCTTGCCGACGCACGGTCCGCTGCAGCGGCCGATGTGGTACAGCAGGCACGGGCGCCCGGTGCGCTCGCAGCGGTCGAACACGCCCTGCGAGCAGGTGCGTACCGGGAAGACGCGCAACAGCAGGTCGAGCGTCTCACGGATGGCGTAGGCGTGCGCGTACGGGCCGAAGTAGCGGGTGCCGTCGCGGCGCGGGTTGCGCCTGACCATGGCGCGCGGCACGTCCTCCTGCACCGTGATCGCCAGGTACGGGTAGCTCTTGTCGTCGGTGTAGCGGATGTTGTATCGCGGCCGGTGCCGCTTGATGAGGTTGTACTCGAGGTGCAGGGCCTCGACCTCGCTGGCCGTGACGATCCACTCGACGCTGCGCGCAGTCTCGAGCATGCCGCGGGTGCGCTGGTGGATGCCCGACCACGCACCGAAGTAGCTGGCCAGGCGCGCGCGCAACTGCTTGGCCTTGCCGACATAGATCACGCGCCCGTGGCGGTCACGCCACAGGTAGCATCCGGGCTCGGTCGGGATCGTGCTCGGATCAGGCCGAAACGTCAATGCGGGGTTGGACACGTTTGCAATGGTAGTTGGCGTGGCCACGTTGACCTATGGAGCGAGCGACAGGTATGTCTACCTGCGATATGGGTAGTTGGATGACACGACCCTCACTAAGGAGCACATCACCGATGAAGCGAACCGTACGGCTGTTGAGCTTGCTCATCGCCACGCTGCTGGTCCTCACCGCATGTTCGACCGCGGAGGAGGCGGGAGAGGAGGCGAGCGAACCCGGCGCGCCGGCGATCACCAGCGAGCCGGCCGTCGAAGCACCGACGAGCGAACCGTCGGTCACGGTCTCTGAACCCGAGACCGAGGGTGACATTGACAGCGACACCACCCAGAGCATCCTCGACCTGGCGTCCGAGAACCCGCAGCTGAGCCAGCTGGTCGCGGCCATCGAGGCGGCGGGCCTCACCGACGCACTCGAGCAGGCCGGTCCCATAACGGTGTTCGCGCCCAACAACGACGCGTTCGCCCAGCTCGACCAGACCGACCTCACGGCGCTGCTGGCCGACCCCGCCTCGCTGGGGGACATCCTCCAGTACCACGTGGTCGAGGGCAGCTACCCGACGAGCGAGCTGAGCGACGGCGACACTCTGACGACGATGGAGGGCACCGACCTGACGGTCAGCGTCACCGGTGACACCGTCACCGTCGGTGGCGCCGAGGTCGTCCAGGCTGATCTCGAGGCCGCCAACGGCGTGATCCACGTCATCGACGGCGTCCTGCAGCCCTAACCCACCAGCGGCAGGTCACCAGACCAGCCGCACTGCCATCGGAACGCGCCGGTACCCGAGCGGACCGGCGCGTTTCGGCTGTCTGTGCACGGTCAGCGCAGGAGTGGTTGCAGGAACTTGCCGGTGTAGCTCGCGCCGACCGTCGCGACGTCCTCGGGGGTGCCCTCGGCCACCACCGTGCCGCCGCCGCCGCCGCCCTCAGGGCCCAGGTCGATGATCCAGTCGGCGGTCTTGACGACCTCCAGATCGTGCTCGATGACGATCACCGTGTTGCCCTTGTCGACCAGGCGGTGCAGTACCGACAGGAGGCGCCGCACGTCCTCGAAGTGCAGGCCGGTCGTCGGCTCGTCCAGGATGTAGACGGTCTGACCGGTGGCACGCTTGCGCAACTCGGCGGCCAGCTTGACCCTCTGGGCCTCGCCGCCTGACAGGGTCGTGGCCGACTGCCCCAGCCGGACGTAACCCAGGCCGACGTCGACGAGGGTCTGGAGGTGCCGGGTGATGGTGGGGATCGACGAGAAGAACGCCAGCGCCTCCTCGATCGACATGGCCAGCACCTCACCGATGTTATTGCCCCGGTATCGCACCTCGAGCGTCTCGCGGTTGTAGCGCTGGCCTCCACAGACCTCGCAGGGGACGTAGACGTCCGGGAGGAACTGCATGTCGATCTTGATGGTCCCGTCGCCGGCACACGCCTCGCAGCGACCGCCCTTGACGTTGAAGCTGAAGCGGCCCGGTTGATAACCGCGCACCTTCGCCTCGCTGGTCGCGGCGAACAGCTTGCGGATGTGGTCGAACACGCCCGTGTAGGTCGCCGGGTTCGACCGTGGTGTCCGGCCGATGGCCGTCTGATCGATGCCGACGACCTTGTCGACGTGTTCGAGGCCGTCGATGCGGCGGTGCCGGCCCGGCACGGCGCGCGCGTCGTAGACGTGGCGCATCAACGCCGACCGCAGGATGTCGTTGACCAGCGTCGACTTGCCCGAACCCGACACGCCGGTCACCGCGATGAACAGCGACAGAGGAAAGCGCGCGTCGACGTTGGCCAGGTTGTGCTCCCTGGCCCCCCGCACGGTCAGCGCCTTGCCACGCGTCGGCTTGCGGCGCTGGGCGGGCACCGGGATTGCCCTCCGGCCCGCGAGGTAGTCGCCAGTGATCGACCGGTCGTTGCGCAGCAGATCCGCCAGCGAGCCGGAATGGACGATGTCACCACCGTGCTCGCCCGCGCCCGGACCGATGTCGACCAGGTGGTCGGCGGCCTCGATGGTCGCCCGGTCGTGCTCGACGACGATGACGGTGTTGCCGAGATCACGCAGCCGGATGAGCGTCTCGATCAGGCGCTCGTTGTCGCGCTGGTGCAATCCGATGGACGGTTCGTCGAGGACGTAGAGGCAGCCGACGAGTCCTGAGCCGATCTGCGTGGCCAGCCGGATCCGCTGGGCCTCTCCCCCGGCCAGCGTCGCCGCGGCCCGATCGAGCGTCAGGTAGTCCAACCCGACGTCGAGCAGGAACCGCAGTCGTACGCGGATCTCCTTGAGGACGCGCTCCGCGATGATCGCCTCGCGCCGGCTCAACTCCAGCGCGCCGAAGAAGCGCTCGGCGTCCTCGACGGACTGCGCGGACGCCTCGGCGATGTTGCGGCCCCCGACCGTGACCGAAAGCACCAGTGGCCGCAGCCGTGCGCCACCGCACGAACTGCACGGCACCTCGCGCATGTACTCCTCGATGCGCTGGCGCACGGTGTCGGAGTCGCTCTCGTCGTGCCGTCGCAGCAACTGCGGGATGACACCCTCGTACTTGGCGCGGTACCTGCGCTTGCGGCCGAAACGGTTGGTGTAGGAGACGGTCACCGTGAAGCCGCCGGACTGGCCGTAGAGCACGATCCGGCGGTCCGAGGCACTCAGCTTGGACCAGGGCACGGTCGGATCGAAGCCCCGCTGCTCTGCGACGGCGCGCAGCAACTGGTCGTAGTAGGTCGACTGGCTTCCGGTGTTCCACGGGCGGATGGCGCCGTCGATGAGCGACCGGCCGGGATCGACGACCAGATCGGGATCGACCTCCAGACGCGTCCCCAGACCGTGACAGGTCTCACAGGCACCGTATGGCGTGTTGAAGGAGAAGTCGCGGGGAGCGAGGCGGTCGAAGCTGAGCCCGCACGACAGGCAGGCGAGGTGCTCCGAGAACACCGTCGTGACCGCTTCCTCATCGGTTCCCGCACGCGGCACCGTCTCGATCGCGGCGATGCCGTCGGCCAGGCGCAGTGCCGTCTCGACCGAGTCAGCGAGACGCCGGCGGATGCCCGGCTTGGCGACCAACCGGTCGACGATGACCTCGATGGTGTGCTGTTCGTAGCGCGCGAGCGGGGGCGCGGACGCAAGGTCGACCACGGCGCCGTCGACCCTCGCGCGTGCGAAGCCCTGGGCTGACAGGTCCGCCAGCAGACGCTCGTACTCGCCCTTGCGGCCTCGCACGACGGGGGCGAGCACCTGGAAGCGCACACCTTCCGGGTACTGCTCGATCTGATCGATGATCTGCTCGGCGGTCTGTGGTTCGATCGGCTGACCGCAGTTGGGACAGTGCGGCCGGCCGATCCGCGCGAACAGCAGGCGCAGGTAGTCGTAGATCTCGGTGATCGTCCCGACGGTCGACCGTGGGTTGCGACTGGAGGACTTCTGGTCGATCGAGATCGCGGGTGACAGTCCCTCGATGAAGTCGACGTCCGGCTTGTCCATCTGCCCGAGGAACTGGCGCGCATAAGCTGAGAGCGACTCGACGTAGCGCCGCTGGCCCTCGGCATAGATGGTGTCGAACGCCAGACTGGACTTACCGGAACCGGACAGACCCGTGAACACGATCAATGCGGACCGCGGAAGCTCGAGGTCGACGTCGCGGAGGTTGTGCTCACGCGCGCCGCGTACCACGATCACACCGTGATCCGCGGGACCATGAGGATCTGTCATCGAGGAGGGCATCTGTAGTGCTCCCACAGGGCATGGGTGCGCGGCGTTTGGGCACGTTCGATACGCCGACGAAGCGAACGAAGGACCGATCGGTTGACCGTTGCCCGACAAGAGTGTAGCCCCGTACCAACGAGGTCGATGTTCGTGGGTGCGATCGTCATCTGACAACCGACGGTATAATTTGAACTACACCAAGTATGGTGATGAGCGGGAGCGTTCGTGGTCTGGTCTATAGCGAGCATCGTGACGCTCGTCGTCGGCGTCGTCACGTTGGCGGTCGGGGGCCTGGCGCTGCACGTCGGTCGCCGGCGCACCCGTCGGAGCGTCGCTGCGCTGCTGTTCGCAGTGGGCATCTGGAACCTCGCCTACGCGATCGAGATCTCCACCACCAGCCAGGCGGTCGCCGAGATCGTCGGCGGGCCGGTCAAGTACGCCGCGATCGCAGCCGTGCCCCCGATCCTGCTCATCTTCGTGCTGCAGTTCACCCGTCGCACGAGTTGGATCTCGCGGCCGCTCATCGCGCTGCTGCTTCTAGAACCCATCTGGGTCGTGACCATGCTGGCGCTGCCGGGCACGCGGACGATGATCCGCATCTACGAGCACACGGTCGACCCGCCGATCGTCCCACTGGTCGGCACAGGCGAGCTGTTCTGGATCCACTTCATCTACATCCAGGGCCTGCTCGTCATCGGCTCGGCGCTGCTGATCAGCTCGCTGGCGCGCCTCCCGCGCAGCGCAGCCCCCCAGGCACGGCTGATGCTTGCCGCCGTCGCGCTGCCCTGGTTGGTCAACATCGTGGTCATCTTCCGCATCGGATCGTTCGGGCGGTTCGACGCCACCTCGATCGCCTTCGCGGTGTTCGCCAAGCTGCTGCTTTGGGGATCGGAGCACTACGCGCTGTTCGACGTCGTCCCGGTGGCCCGCGACCTGGTCATCGAGCAGATGAGCGACGCGGTCCTCGTGCTCGACGACGAACGCACCGTCATCGACCTCAACCCCGCCGCCGAACAGCTCATCGAACGCCAGCGCGCCCATGCGGTCGGTCTGTCGGCCGGCGAGCTGATGCGCGCGGTGCCAGCCGTGCGCGCCCTGCTCGACGACGTGGGCGAGCGGCCGTCGCGCAGCGAGCTGGAACTGCCGACACGCGACCGCGGGATCCTGCGCTTCGACGCCGTCGCCAGCCACCTGCCGTCACGCGCGACCGCGGCGCGGGGCTACCTGCTCGTCCTCCGCGACGTCACCGAGCGCAAGCGCCTCGATGCCGAGCTCCAGCGACTCGCCCACTTCGACACCCTCACCGGCCTGCCGAACCGCAAGCTTTTCATGGACCGCCTGTCCCAGGCGCTGGCGCGCGCCCGCCGTGACGGCACGCCGCTGGCCGTGCTGTTCTGTGACCTCGACGGCTTCAAGCGCATCAACGACACGCTGGGGCACGCGCACGGCGACGATCTGCTGCGCGAGGTCGCGGTGCGGCTGCAGCGCCGCATCCGCGACGGTGACACCGTCGCCCGCTTCGGTGGCGACGAGTACACCATCATCCTGTCGCAGCTGACCCGTGCGGGCGACGCCGCACTCGTGGCACGCAAGCTGCTCGGTGAGCTCAGCGGCCCCATCCAGCTCGGCGGGATGAGCATGCAGGTCACCGCCAGCATCGGCATCGCGATCTGGCCCCGTGACGGCGACGACCAGGAGGCGCTGGTCCGCTGCGCCGACATGGCGATGTACCGGGCGAAGGCGCTCGGTCCCAACGAGCTGGCGTTCTTCACCTCCCAGATCGGCAAGACCGTTGCGACCCGTCATCGGTTGGAGGACGACCTGCGCACCGCCGTGGCCAACCACCAGCTTGACCTCGCCTACCAGCCCCAGTTCGCCGTGTCCTCGGAGGGCATCGCTGGGGACGTCCTCGGTGTCGAGGCGCTCGCGCGATGGCAACACCCCGACCTGGGCGTCATCCCGCCGGCGACGTTCATCCCGCTCGCCGAAGAGCTCGGCCTCATGAACGAGCTCGGCGGCTGGATCCTGTGGCGTTCTTGCCAGCAGGCCGCCCAGTGGCGCGAGCGCCTACGGCGGATCGTCCCTGTCGGTGTAAACATCTCCGGCCGCCAGCTCAACCCTGAGCTGCTCGTCCACCTCGACGACGCGCTCGGACGCGCTCAACTCGACCCGACCTCACTGGTGATCGAGCTGTCGGAGCGGACCGTCACCAGCCACGGGGAACACGCGACCGAGCTGATCGGAGCGATCCGCGCGCGCGGTGTCCGGGTGGCCCTCGACGATTACGGCACCGGTGTGACGTCGACGATGCGCCTGGCGAACCTTCCGCTCGACGTCATCAAGATCGACCGCTCGCTGGTCGCCGGACTGGTACGCGACACCGATCAGCGCGCGAGTGCGGTCCTCGATGCCACGATCAACCTCGCCCATGACCTCGGGTTGCTGGTCGTCGGGGAAGGCGTCGAGCAGCCGGTGCAGCAGCAGCGCCTCGGCGTCCTCGGCTGTGATGCCCTGCAGGGCAACCTGATCGCGCGGCCGCAGTCCGCCGTCGACATCATCGAGATGCTTGGAAGCCGCGTCCCGCGCTAGCGTCGGAGGAATGCAGGCCTCTGACTACACCGGACACGTCGAGCCCCGCGGTGCGCCACTGCACCGCAGCATCGAGCACGGGGCGGCCATCGTCACCATGACCAAGCTGTCCGTCGGCCCGATGGACAACAACTGCTACGTGCTGACCGATAGCGACGCGGGCACCGGCATCGTGATCGACGCCGCCAACGACGCCGAGCGGATCATCGGGGTGGTCGGCGACGTGCGGATCACCGCCATCGTGACCACCCATGGCCACCAGGACCACTGGCAGGCGCTCGCCGAGGTGGCGCGGGCGACGGGCGCCGCGGTGGTTCACCACAGTGCGGACGCCGCGCGCATACCGGTCGCCGCCGACCGCACGGTTGACCAATGGGACACCGTGAACTTCGGCACGGCGACCGTTGAGATCCGCCACACGCCGGGACACACCGACGGCAGCATCTGCGTCGTGCTATCGGGCGCCGCCGAGGGGACGCCGCCGGCCACGACGCACGTGTTCACAGGCGATACGCTGTTCCCCGGCGGGCCGGGTAGGACGCAGGACGCTACGCAGTTCGAGCTCATCATGCGATCGCTGCGCGAACGGCTGTTCGTGCTGCCGGACGACACGTGGGTGTATCCCGGACACGGTGACGACACCACCCTCGGCCACGAACGCGGCGAGCTCGATCGGTGGCAGGCGCGCGGCTGGTAGATCGGCGGGATGACCGTCGCGACGGGATATCGCGGCGCTTGAGCGTGAAGGGAACCTTACGGTGGCAATCGAGTTGAACGCGGGCGAGGATCGGGTCGTGATCGACGACGCCGTGGGCGGGAGGCTGGCCTCGTTGATCGCCGGCGGTCAGGAGCGCCTCATCGATCCCGACGATGACCCCTTCTCGTGGGGCGTGTATCCGATGGTGCCGTGGGCCGGTCGCGTAGCGGGCGCCCGGATCTCCGATCCGGACGTCCGGCTCGAGGCCAACCACGGCACGCACGCGATCCACGGCGTGACCTACGACCTCGCCTGGGAGGTCGACCGCAGCGCCGGCAACGCCGTCGAACTGCTGTGCCCGCTGCCCACCGCCCGCTGGCCACTGGGCGGGTTGGCGGCGCAGCGCATCACGCTGTCACAGGGCCGTCTGGAGCTCGAGATCCAGGTCCAGGCCGGTGACCAGCCGATGCCAGTCGCCGTCGGCTGGCATCCGTGGTTCCGCCGGCCCGCCAAGGGCGACATATCCATCTTCGTCGACTCCGGATCCGTGCTCGAACTCGATGACGAGCTGATCCCGACAGGGGCCGTCACACGTGCCGGCCGCAAGGTGGACCTGCGCAGCGGGCCAAAGCTCGGCCGCCGGCGCCTCGACGATGTCTACGTCGACGTGTCCGAGCCCGCGGTGGTCCGATGGCCAGACCTCGAGCTGACGATCGAGCTTCCACACAAGGCGTCGACCGTCGTCGTCCACACGCCGGCCAGGGGCGTGTGCGTCGAACCGCAGACCGCGTGGCCGGACCCGTTCGCGCGCCCCGAGCAGTCAGGCGTGGCGCAGTTGCAGCCGCAAGCGATCTTCAGCGCCACGACACGCTGGACGTGGAAGCCGATCTGACCGCTCGGATCGCATCGGCCACGGCATCCACGCCGCCGGCCGGCGCGGTGCTCGCGTCAGCCGATGGCCTCTTCCATGGCGCGCAGCTCGCGCTTGAGCTCAGTCACCTCGTCGCGCAGGCGGGCCGCGTACTCGAACTTCAGATCCGACGCCGCCTCGTGCATCTCGTCGGTCAACGACTGGATCAGCTTGCTCAGGTCGGACTTGGGCATGTCCGAGACGTCGATGCCGCCACCGTCGTCATTGCCGCGCCGTCCGCGCAGGTTGGGCGTCGCGGCCCTGTAGGGGGCACCGGCCTCCGCGGCACGGGCGATCTGGATGATGTCACCGACCTTCTTGCGGATGGTCTGCGGGTCGATGCCGTGCTCGGTGTTGAAGTCCAGCTGCAGCTCGCGGCGGCGGTTGGTCTCGTGCAGCGCGCGACGCATCGAGTCGGTCAGCTCGTCGGCGTACATGACGACCTGGCCCTTCACGTTGCGGGCTGCGCGACCGATCGTCTGGATCAGTGACGTCTCCGACCGCAGGAACCCCTCCTTGTCGGCGTCGAGGATCGCGACCAGCGACACCTCCGGCAGGTCAAGGCCCTCGCGCAGCAGGTTGATGCCGACCAGTGCGTCGAACTCACCCAACCGCAGCTCGCGCAGGATCTCGATGCGCTGGACCGTGTCGATGTTGGAGTGCAGGTACCGCACGCGCAGCCCCGACTCCAGCAGGTAGTCGGTCAGATCCTCGGCCATCTTCTTGGTGAGGGTGGTGATCAGCACCCGCTCGTCCTGCTCGGCGCGTTCGCGGATCTGCGTGATCAGATCGTCGATCTGACCCTTGGTCGGGCGGATGATGACCTCGGGGTCGATCAGCCCGGTCGGACGGATGACCTGCTCCACGACCGTCGTGGCCACGCGGCGCTCGAACGTCCCGGGCGTCGCCGACACGTGCAGCGTCCGCGGCACGCGCTCGCGGAACTCCTCGAACGTCAGCGGCCTGTTGTCGCACGCGCTCGGCAACCGGAACCCGTGCTCGACCAGCACGCGCTTGCGCGACATGTCACCCTCGTACATCCCGCCGATCTGCGGGTTGGTGACGTGCGACTCGTCGATGATGCACAGGAAGTCGTCGGGGAAGTAGTCCAGCAGCGTGTGCGGTGCCTCGCCCGGCGAGCGGCCGTCGATGTGACGCGAGTAGTTCTCGATGCCCGAGCAGAAGCCGATCTCGCGCATCATCTCGAGGTCGTAGTTGGTGCGCATCCGCAGTCGCTGCGCCTCCAGCAGCTTCTGATCGCGCTCCAGCTCGGCAAGGCGCTCGGCCAGCTCGACCTCGATGCCTGCGACCGCCTTCTTCATGCGCGCCGCGCTTGCGACGTAGTGCGAGTTGGGGAAGATCCACGCCTCTTCGACCTCGGACACCAGCTCGCCGGTCACCGGGTTCAGCCGGGTGATCCGGTCGACCGTGTCACCGAAGAACTCGATCCGGAACGCGAGCTCGGAGTCCGCCGGGAAGACCTCCAGCGTGTCACCGCGCCGGCGGAACTTGCCACGGATGAAGTTGAGGTCGTTGCGCTCGTACTGCAGGTCCACCAGCTTGCGCAGCGTGGCGTCCATGTCGACATCGGTGTCGGTGCGCAGCGCCAGGACGTGGTTCTGGTACTCCTGAGGGGATCCCAGGCCGAAGATGCACGAGACGCTGGCCACGATCAGCACGTCACGGCGCGTGAGCAGCGCCATGGTCGCACGGTGCCGCAGCCGCTCGATCTCGTCGTTGATCGACGAGTCCTTCTCGATGTAGGTGTCCGAGGACGGGATGTACGCCTCGGGCTGGTAGTAGTCGTAGTAGCTGACGAAGTACTCGACCGCGTTGTTCGGGAAGAACTCCTTGAACTCGTTCGCGAGCTGCGCGCCGAGCGTCTTGTTTGGGGCCATCACGAGTGTCGGTTTCTGCACCGCTTCGATGATCTTCGACGCGGTGAACGTCTTGCCCGAACCGGTGACGCCGAGCAGCACCGTGTCGCGCTCGCCGCGCGCGATGGCCTCGGCCACACCCGTGACGGCGCGCGGCTGATCGCCTGCGGGCTGGAAGTCGCTGACGACCTGGAAGCTGCGATCCGTACGCATCGTGGTGCCCATCGCATCAATCCTAGGCGCCGCCGCCCCCACCGGCTCCCCACCACCCCGCCCTCCTGACACCACCCCGTCAGCAACCCACCACCTTCCCACTGTCAAG
>Ga0214469_1000076_pt1 | contig 27156 bp, 26 predicted proteins | sample RVTome_10_FD_187340 | JGI IMG/M metagenome (GOLD analysis project Ga0214469, IMG submission 187340) | Soil microbial communities from uranium-contaminated site in the Upper Colorado River Basin, Wyoming, United States - RVT153D57 HiSeq ... | reverse complement strand
GTGCCGCCGCCATCGGGGCGATCGTCGACACCGAGGCGGCCGCCGTGGCTGTCACCGACCTGACCCGCGGGGGGGTGCGGCGCGAGCGCACCGTCGACCTGCCGCCCGAGGCCGACGCCATCCGGGAGGGCGTGCGCTCGTTCGTCACCGGTCTCGAAAGCCTCGACGAGGATGGCCGGCGCCAGGCGCTCATCGATTCGGGGTACGTCATGCCGCACTGGCCCGAGCCGTGGGGGCGGGCGGCGGGAGCGATCGAGCAGCTCGTGGTCGAGCAGGAGTTCGACGCCGCCGGCATCAGCCGGCCCAACTACGGCATCACCGCGTGGGTCATCCTCACCCTGATCCAGTACGCCTCCCCCGACCAGGTCGCCCGCTGGGTGCGGCCGGCCCTCGCCCAGGAGGTCGTCTGGTGCCAGCTGTTCAGCGAGCCGGATGCCGGGTCGGATGCGGCCGGCGTCAAGACCCGTGGCACACGGGTCGACGGTGGCTGGCTCGTGAACGGCCAGAAGGTCTGGACCAGCGGGGCACATCTCAGCCGGTATGGCCTGGCCACCGTCCGCACCAACGCCGACGCCCCCAAGCACAACGGCATCACCACCATGGTCATCGACATGAAGGCCAACGGCGTCGAGGTGCGGCCGCTCAGGATGCCGACGGGCGGGTCCGAGTTCAACGAGGTGTTCTTCAACGACGTGTTCGTGCCCGACGACGACGTCGTGGGGCCCGTCGACGGAGGGTGGACCGTGGCGCGCGCCACGCTGGGCAACGAGAGCGTCAGCATCGGCAGCGGGCAGGGGGGCGCGGCCCTGCCCGGCGCGGCGCTGATCGGCCCCCTCGACGCCCATCCCGAGCGATTGTCCGGAGGCGCCGGCCGGGTGGGTCGCTACATCGCCAGCAGCCAGGCGATGGACGGGCTCAACCTGCGCAGCGCCCACCGGGCGGTGGCCGGCGGCGGGCCCGGGCCCGAGGGCAACGTCACGAAGCTGGTGCTGTCCGAGAACGGACACGAGGCGGCTGCGATCCTGGCCGAGCTGACCGGGCCCGACGGCGCGTTCCTCGACGGGCCGGGAGCGACGTCCGGCAGGCTCGTTCTCATGCACCGGGCGCTTTCGATCGCCGGCGGCACGTCCGAGATCAAGCGCAACCAGATCGGCGAGCGCATCCTGGGCCTGCCCCGGGACCCACTGATCCGCTGACGGCGTGTGCGGGCCCGCAGCCGATTGTGTCGCTCCCCGGCACTGCGCCGCGGCGAAAGAGTATACTCTTAACCCCACGTGAGGCCAGCGGCCACGAGGCAATAGGGACCGCCGAGACGGTCTCGAGGCGCGGAGGTCCGGGGGCAGGCAGCGGCGGCACCCAGGTGAAGGAGAGTGGGACCTGACTCATTGCTCGATGGCAAAGGTGTTGCCGTCGGGATCCTTGAACCACGCGACCTTGCCGCCGTCGCGCAGGTGGATCCCCCGCTCGTCGGTCCGGAGCTGGGGGTCGTCGTAGCGCTCGAACGTCAGGCCCTTGGATCCGAGCTCCTCGACCACGCGCTCCAGGTCGGTGACGTACCAGGTGGCGAGCGTCGCGGTGGCCCGGCCGGCATTGGCCGGCGACTCGTAGACGTGCAATGAGGTCCCGTCACCGCACGTGTACCTATGACTGCCGTCGCGCTGGTCGGCCGACCCGGAGAGGCCGAGCGTCCCTTCGTAGAACGCCTCGGCCCGGGCCATGTCGGAGACCGCGATCGAGGCGCTCACCGTGTAACTGCTCAAACCCATCGTTCTCCTCCTCGGGACATCTGCCGTGATGGCCTGCGCAACATGGGCGCCTCGGTTAGAACGCAGCCACCCAGCAGAACTCATCGGTGCCAGTCATGGGTTGACGCGCCGGTTCATCACGTCCGGCGCCCGGCCGGCCCGCGCCAATGCGGCGGACCTAGCGGTTCCTGGGAAACCCGAGGTCGACCGCGCTGGTGGCGGGGTCGGGCCAGCGGGTGGTCACGACCTTCCCCCGGGTGTAGAAGCGCACGCCCTCCGGGCCGTACATGTGGGCGTCCCCGAAGAGCGAAGAGCCCCAGCCACCGAAGCTGAACTGGGCGACCGGCACGGGGATCGGCACGTTGACTCCCACCATGCCGACCTCGACCTCCTGCTCGAAGCGGCGAGCCGCGCCGCCGTCCCGGGTGAAGATGGCCACGCCGTTGCCGTAGGGGTTGGCGTTGACGAGGCCGACGGCGTCGTCGTAACCCGCGGCCCGCACCACACACAGCACGGGCCCGAAGATCTCCTCGCGGTACGCCTTCATGTCGGGGGTGACCTGGTCGAGGAGCGTGGCCCCGAGGAAGAAGCCCTCGCCGGCGAAGACCTTGGCCCGTCCGTCCACGGCGATCCGGGCCCCGGCGCCGGCTGCCGACGCCACGTGCGAGGCGACTCGGTCCCGGTGCTCCCTGGTGATGAGGGGTCCCATCTCCGACGCCGGGTCGGTGCCCGGCCCGATCACGAGCTTGTCGAGGCGGAGGCGCAGCGCGTCGACCAGGGCATCACCGATGCCGCCGACCACTACCAGCACGGAGACGGCCATGCAGCGCTCACCGGCCGAGCCGTAGGCAGCGCTGACCGCGGCGTCGGCGGCGACGTCCAGGTCGGCGTCGGGAAGGACGACCATGTGGTTCTTCGCGCCGCCGAGGGCCTGCACCCGCTTTCCGTTGGCGGTGCCCGTCTCGTAGACGTGACGGGCCACCGGCGTGGAACCCACGAAGCTGATGGCGGACACCTCCCGGTGCTCGAGTAGGCGGTCGACCGCCACGCCGTCGCCATGGACGACGTTGAGCACGCCGTCCGGCAGGCCCGCCCGCCGCCACAGCTCGGCCAGCAGCACCGACGCACCCGGATCCCGTTCCGAGGGCTTGAGCACCACGGCGTTGCCGCAGGCGATGGCGTTGGGCAACATCCACAGCGGCACCATGCAGGGGAAGTTGAACGGCGTGATGCACGCCACCACGCCCACCGGCTGGCGCAGCGACCGCACGTCGACTCCGGCCGCCACCTGGGTCGACACCTCGCCCTTGAGCAGCTCGGGAAGGCCACACGCGTACTCGATGCACTCGAGCCCGCGGAGCACCTCACCGCGCGCGTCGGCGAGGGTCTTGCCGTGCTGTGCGGTGATGACCTCGGCGAGGTCGTCCTCGTGGCCGGCCACCAGCTCCCGGAGCGAGAAGAGCATCTGGACCCGCCGGCCGAGGGGGACGTCGCGCCAGCGCCGCTGGGCCAGGCGGGCGGCGGACACCGCCTCGTCGACCTCGGTGACGTCGGCCAGCCCCACCTCGGCGGTCTGCCGCCCGGTGGCCGGATCGAACACGGGCGCGACCCGATCGCCGCGTCCCGGCCGGACCTCGCCGGCGATGACGTGCGGGATGCGCTCCAGGAACCCGAACGTAACCACCAACGGGTCCGAGCGCCATGCCCGCGGCCGGGCGCGCCGGGCGGGTCAGCCGTTCACCATGGCGAGGACGTCGCCCAGCGCACGGATCGAGCGTTCGCTGATCGGACTGATGACGAGGATCGCCTCGTCGACCCCGGCGGCGGCAAGTTCCGCCAGCCCGCCGGCGATCGTCCGGGGTGAGCCGGTCAGCGGAGGTACGTCCTGGGTGTGGGGTCGATCTCGATCGCCGTGCCCCAGGGTGACGAGCACCGTTGCGCTGCGCAGGACGTCGGACGGCAGCCGACCCGCTTCCCGAACGAGCTGACTGACTCGGGCGTTCTGCTCGGCGAACCCTTCGGGCGTGTTCCCGTACAGGTCGTACCAGACGTTCCACACGTCGGCGTGCGGCAATGCGACCCGCAGGACGCGCTCACCCGTCGAGCCGACCATCAGCGGAGGAGGGGCGGCCGGCCTGGGTAGCAGCACCGCATCGCGCACACGCTCGAAGCGCCCCTCGTAGGTCACCCGCTCGCCGGCGAGCAGGCGCCGGATGATCTCGAACGACTCACCGAAGCGCGAGGCGCGGTGGTCGAAGGGGATGCCGAAGGCACGGAACTCCGTCTCGTTCCATCCTGCGCCCAACCCGAGCACGAGTCGTCCACCACTGATCTCGTGGACGGCAGCCGCCTTCCTCGCGAGCAGGCCGGGCGGTGCAAACGCAGTGCATGCCACCAGCGGACCGAGCTGGACGTTCCCGGTGGCTACGGCGATCGCGGCGAGGACGCTCCAGGCGTCCCATGGCCCGCGCGCCTCGCGACCATCGTCGCGGTACAGGAGATGGTCCCCGACCCACACGGAGTCGAACCCGACCTCCTCGGCAGCACGCGCCATGGCGAAGTACTCGGGCCAGGGCACGTGCCGCTCGACCTCGGGAAGCTGCACGCCGATGCGCAGCTGCCGTCCGGTTGAGAGGCCAGCGCCCATGACCGGACTACCGGACCAGGGCAGCGAGCAGGCGGTCGACGTCCGTCGCGTCGTTGTAGTGGACCAACCCGGCCCGCACGGCACCGGCGACGCCCAGCCCGATCCAGTGGGCGATCTCCCACGCGTAGTTCGTGCCGCTCCATACCGCGATGCGCTGCTCGGCCAGGCGACGGGCGACCGTCTCCGGTTCGACGCCGGACACCGTGAACCAGCGGGTGGGGGCGTCACCCGGCCGCCGCTCGCCGAGCACGCCCACGCCGTCTAACGCCCGAAGGCCGGCGTCGAGCTTGTCGCCGAGGGCCTGCTCCTCCGTCCACCCGAGCGGGACGACTCGATCGAGCATGAACCGGGCCGCGGCGCGCACCCCGGCGAGCTGCTCGAACGGGAGGGTGCCCAGCTCCCACCGTTCGGGCACCGTGTCGGGGGACGGGACGAGCTTGTCGGGGTGCAGTTCGGCCAGGAGGGACGGGTCGGCGCTCAGCACCCCGACGTGCGGGCCGTACCACTTGTAGGCGGAGGAGACGACGGCGTCGGCGCCCCAGCCACGCCGGTCGATCCGCCGATGAGGAGTGGCGGCGACGGCATCGATGTACGTACGAGCGCCGGCGTCCCGGGCGAGGCGGCAGATGGCGGTGACGTCGGGGGCCGTGCCGACGACGTTCGACGTGGCAGTGAAGGCGACCCACCGGGTGCGCTCCGACAGGGCCGCGGCGACGTGCTCTGCGTCGAGGGCGAGCGTGTCCCGGTCGGGCTCGGCGAAGCGCACCGTGGCGCCCGCCCGCTCGGCCGCCACCACCCAGGGCCGGACGTTGCCGTCGTGGTCGAGCCGGGTCACGACGACCTCGTCGCCGGGGCCGAGCGTTCGACCCACGGCCGCAGCGAACCGCATGGTGAGCGAGGTCATCGACTCACCGAAGACCACGCTCTCCGGCGAGCCGCCGAGCAGCTCGGCGCACGCCTGGCGCGTCGACCACACGAGCGCATCGGTGGCCGCCGCCTGTGGGAACGGACCGTGCGCGTTGGCGGGGTCACCCGACCCCCACCAGGCGGCGGCCGCCCCGATGGTGTCGTCCAGGGCCTGCGTGCCGGCCGGGCCATCGAGCCGGGCCCAGTCGTCCCGGAGCCCGGGGAACCGCTGGCGATCCACCCGGCGATCGTAGCGATGCCCGGCCTGGGGATATTCGCCCGAATCAGCTGTCAGACGACGGGCGGGCCGCCACGCCAGATCGGCATCGGCCGCTGTCCGGCTGCGACTCGGAAGGCCGCATCGGCGAGCAGGCGGGTGGAGTCCAGCACGGGCAGCGGCGAGGTATCCGGCCCGACCAGCAGCGGAATCTCGGTGCACACCAGCGCGACCGCATCGCAGCCGTCTCGCTGGAGGCGCTCGATGATTCGCACATAGGCTCGCCGCGAGGCGTCGGAGAAGACGCCGTTGACCAGTTCGTCGAAGATGATGCCGTCGACGATGGCGCGGTCCTCCTCGGCGGGCACACGATGCTCGATGCCCCGGTCGGCGAGCTCGCGGGGGTAGATCCATCCGTCCATGGTGAACCCGGTGCCGAGGATGCCGACCCGACGGCGCCGCTCACGGGCGGCGCGGTCTGCGACCTCGGCGGCGATGTGCAGGCCCGGCAGTGGCAGTGGTTCACCCGGCTGCTCCAGCGCCACGTGCGCGGTGTTGTCCGGGCAGGCGAAGAACGTCGCTCCCGCCGCCGCGAGCGCGACCGCGCTGCGGGCCAGGATCGCCCGCACGGCCCCGTAGTCCCCGGCCTCCCATGCCGGCATGCTCTCTGCCAGCGCGATGCAGTCCAGCGTGACATCGGGATGCGCGTGAGGGCCGAGCTCGCGAAAGCCCACGGCGGCAAACGCCCGCAGGCACAGCGCCGCCCCCTCCACGCTGTGCGCCAGGATCCCCGCGTGCTCCATCAAACGAGTATGGCGCCGCACGAGACCGACGGCAGGGCGAACGCGATCGCGGCGGCGCGATGGCAGTCTTGCCGGATGCCGTTGCTCATGCACCACATCGTCATCGACACCCACGACCTGCCGGGGCTTGCGCGGTTCTGGTCCGAGGTCCTGGGCTGGCGGATCCTGTCACAGCGCCAGCGGGAGGTCGTGATCGGCGCCGACGAAGCAGCTCCCGTGGGCATCTGTTTCATGCCGGTGACCGAGACGAAGGTGGTGAAGAACCGCGTTCACCTCGACTTGACCTGCGGGCCCGAGGACCGTGATGCCGAGATCGAGCGCATCATCGCCATCGGCGCGCAGAGAGTGGACATCGGGCAGGCGGGCGACGAGTCCTGGACGGTGTTGGCCGATCCCGAAGGGAACGAGTTCTGCGTCGTACGGCCGAAGACGACGCTGATCGGCTGACGGGGCGTCTTGTAAACGTTCGTCGCGTGAGCGGCGAGCCAGGCTCGATCAGCGCAGCCGACGGACACCCCAATCGAGCGCGCGGCGGGCGGCGTGGCGGATCCGATCGACGAGCTCGCTGATGTTCTCCCGCCATGGCGGCCGATGCCGCCGGAGCCTTCGCTCGTAGACGGTGGCAACGGCGTTGGCGATGGCCTCCCCGTGGTCCTTTCGGGCCGGCAGGCTCTGCTCGATCTGGATGCCCCCGGCGCCGCGGAGCGTGAGCAGGTTCACGATGTTGCAGGGGTCGTCGCCGCCGAAGCGGTCATCGGGTGTGGCGACGCGCACGCAGATGCGCGAAGCGCGGGTGGCGGCCTCGATGGCACACCTGATCTCCTCCTTCAGCGCCGCCCGTGCCGTCCCGCCGATGAGGATCTCCGGCTCGTCGAATCCGTGGAACGCCACGGCGTGGGTGAACCCACGATCGATGACCGAACCGAGGCCGGGAAAGCTCGACGGGTCGATCTCGGTGGACGTTATGTGCCAGCACTCGAGCGCCCCACCACCGCCGCCTTCGCGGCGCCCCTTCCAGCCCTTGCACCGCCACGAGCTGACCCCGTGGCCGCCGAGACGGAACGCGACGTGTTCGGCCTGCTCGTCGGTGTGCGGTTCGATGTCGCCTCCATGGGGGGCGATGACGATCAACCCTCGGTGCTCGCCGTTGTCATCGAGGCGCTCCACGAGCTCGCCGCGGGTCTCGGCGTCGCAGTCCGACAGCGTCGGATCGGCGGCCGGGAGCACGACGGCGCCGTCGAACGGGTCGTCCGTGCCGAGGCGCCGACGGCCGGTCAGACCGAGGCGGACCACATCGGCCTCGTCCTCGTCCCGAGGCTCGCTGACCGTGTACAGGGCGTACTCGGTCGCCGTGCGACGGATGCGGACCTGCTGTCCGAGCGCCGCCCCCACGGACCCGAGCAGTCGGCGATCTACGGAGCAGTGTTCTCGCCGGGCCTTCAGGTCGTCCTGCGACGGCAGCGCCTTCCTGATGGTCGCGTCACCGGTGGCGATCACGAACCTGACGCCGCGAAGCGCTCACGATCCACCCGGCGATGGTAGCGATGCGCCCGACAGGCTGGCTGGCTCGGGCTAGCTCCCGGTTTCCCGGAGTGGGCCGGTCCCGGCGATGACATGCCGGGTGTCGGCGGACTCCATGGACCCGCCGCAGCTCGGACAGCGGAGCTGCGGCGTCACCGAGGATCCGCAGGGCTCGTGCACGAGCGTCAGCGATCTGCCGTGCGCGTGCGCCATCCACTGATCACCCCACGCGAGCAGGGACAGGATCACCGGGTAGAGGGCGTCACCCTTTTCGGTCAGCGTGTACTCGAACCGGGCGGGACGGTCGCTGTACTGCACCCGCTCGAGCACGCCGTGGTCGACCAGGAGGTTGAGTCGCTCCGCAACGAGGTGGCGGGCCGCCCCCGTGTTCTCGCGGTACTCCTCGAACCGCTTTGCTCCCAGGAACGCTTCGCGTAGGAGCAGCAGCGTCCAGCGGTCGCCGACGACCGAGAGTGCACGTGCGATCGAGCACCGGGTGTCGCCGATCTCTGTCCACCGCATCGCACGGGAGGCTATTGCGTTCCGAAATGGAACTCTATAAGTTCCGAATCGGAACTCTTGGAGGCTGGCCGTGGCCAGGTGCTGTCCTGTTGTCGAGCTCCGGCAGTACACGCTCCGGCCCGGCCAACGCGACGTCCTGGTGGAGCTCTTCGACCGGGAGTTCGTCGAGTCGCAGGAGGCCGTCGGCATCGAGCAGATCGGCCAGTTCAGGGACCTGGACCGGCTGGACCGGTTCGTGTGGCTCCGCGGCTTTCCGGACATGGCGCGTCGCCGGGCGGCGCTCGAGGCCTTCTACGGCGGATCGGTGTGGAGCGCCCACAGCCGGGCCGCCAATGCCACGATGGTCGACGTCGACGACGTGCTGCTGTTGCGACCGCTCCCCTCGACGCCAGGATTCGGCCCCCGGCCCCCGCGTCCCGCGCCCGGGGCGCGTATGCCGGCGTCGGTGCTGGCCGTCACTATCTGCTCGCTCGAACGTCCCGTCGACGTCGCCCTGGTCGAGCGAGAGCTCCTTCCGGCGCTCGCAGCCACCGGCTCGCCCCCGTTGGCGACCTTTGTCGAGGAGCCGAGCGAAAACACGTTCCCCGCGCTACCGGTGCGAACCGGCGAGCATGTCCTCGCGTGGATCCAGCGGATCCTCGCGGGCGGCACGGCCGGAAGCGAGGCGCCGGACGCGCCGGTCCGCGCGTCACGGGATCTTGCCCGCGATCTGTTGCCACGCCTCGCCGCCGCACCCGTGCAGCTCCGGCTCGAACCCACACCACGCTCGCAGCTCCGGTGACACGCAACGCGATAGACCTCAACGGTCTGGTCCCGCGCAATCCACGGAAACACCAGGAGGCTGAGGCGTCATGAACATGCCGGATATCGACCGGACCTACAACACCGAGGTCCGCATCCGCCGACCCGCGTCCGGCTGACGGACACGAGCGCCCTGACAAGCCTGAGGCGCGCCGTGGAACCGGCGTTGCGTGGCCACGGCGGTGGCGATCCCGGGACGGGCACGGGCTACGACTCGCGAGACTCGCGGAGCAGGGTGGGAATCACTTCCACCAGCCCCTCCCACACTGCCGTGGGCGCGGCGAACGACGGGTCCGTGCGGTAGACCTCGGCGACAGCCACCGCCGGGTCGAGCTCCTTGGCGGCTCGGTCGATGGTGGTCGTCTCGATGGGGAGCGTGACGCCGCCGTGGCGGGCCCAGCGAGGCTCGTCGGGGTCGAGCAGCCTCCCGTCGATGCTCGCCCGCACCAGGCGGTCGCAGCGGCAGGGGTTGTCGGCCCGGAGCAAGCCGCAACGGTCCGCCAGCAGGCCGCGCATCACCGCCCGGGCCCTCGCCAGCCGTTGGCGGAATGCCGCCCGGCTCACGTCGCAGATCTCCGCGCCCTCGGCGTCACTGAACCCCAGCCGGGATGGCAACGCCCCCTCCCCCTGAACCTCAGTCCGGCTGTTCCCACGTCACCCGATGAACCGGGCGGAGCGCATTGGTGCCGTATACCTGGTCTGCCGCTCGCTCGGGGGGCAGGGCTCGAACCTGCAACAACCGGCTCCAAAGGCCGGCGTTCTACCAGTTGAACTACCCCCGACCGGGCCATCACGGTACCCGGTCCCCGCGAGGACCCCGCCTCCGTTGTTAACGCTTGGGTCGCCATCGACCCCTGGCCGGGCGTGCAGGATGCCTCCGTGGCGACCGAACCGGGCGTCGGTCTCGACCGGCTCCACGACGCGTACGTGCGCACCCACCCGCGGCTGTGGCGGCGGGGCTCCTCCCCCGGCGCCGGCGGTCCCGGCGGTGCCAAGGGCGCGGCGCCGGTTGAGGTCGTCGGCATCGACTCCGTGGGGGGAGACGTCGTGGATCGCTCCGTCGATCCCTGCCGGCGACCACGATCGACCTGGTCCGCGCCCTGCACGAGCTCACGAGCAGCAGCGCGCCTGTGTCGTGCTGCGCGACGTGGCCGGCATGACCGCTTCCGAGGCCGCCGCCGTGCTCGGGACGACCACCGGCACCGTGCGGGTGCAGGCGATGCGCGGCCGCGCGACTGCGACCGATCCGCCCATCGCCCGGTTCGGTGCCTGCCCGCGCGCTCGCGCTCACGACGACCACGGCACCGCCGGGATGGTCGACGACGATGGCGCCCGCCGAGACCGCGTTGCCTCCCAACCAGCCCGCAGGTGTGGATCAACAGTTCGCCGGGCTCTTCACCGGTCCGACCATCGGCGACAACCTGTTCGTGATCGCCGGCCTCCCCGGTCGCCAAGACGACGCGTTCATCCCCTTCCCGGGGCCGGTCCCCGGCCGGAACGCCCAGATCGCGCCCTTCGATCGCGGGTGGTACATCGAAGTGGTCATCCCTCATCCCGCCGGTGTCTGCTGGATGACACTCGAAGCCATCGGCCTGACGCAGGCCCACGCGATCGCGTTCGCACAGGGCCTTCAGGGGAGCTGACGGCCGCTGCTCGGGTTTGCCCGGACAGGTTCGGCCGCCGCTAGGGTGGCGCCCCTCATGGGTTCGTTGATCAAGAAGCGCCGCAAGCGCATGCGCAAGAAGAAGCACAAGAAGATGCTGAAGCGCACGCGCTGGCAGCGCCGGGCCGCCGGCAAGTAGTCCGTCGGTCAGCCGTACGCGGGGACGGTCCGGACGACCAGCCTGCCACCGCCGGGGTACGCCCCCTCCACGTACCAGGTCGATCCCGAGCCGGCGAGCACCGGAGCCTGCCCCGTGGCGTTGCCCAGGCGGTCGCGCCAGCGGGCCAGGCCGGGCTCGACGCTCAGGGCTGCCGGCTCGAGGTCGTTGGGGCCGGCCGCCGTCGGTCCGCCCAGCGCGTCCCACGCCCGGTAGACCGCCACCGTCGAACAGCCGAACGGCGGCGTCACCAGCGTGAACGTCCGCTCCACGAAGGGCAGCGGGTCGAGCCGGTCACCGATGCCCGACACCCTGTCCGACCCCCCCGGAGGCAGAACGGCACGTCGGCGCCGAGCGTCGCCGCCAGAGGCACATTGGCAACGCCGGCCCAGCGCAGGACGGCGGCGGCATCCGCCGACCCACCGCCCAGCCCGCCACCCGCCGGGATGCGCTTGACCAGCCGTATGTGCGCCTCCCGGCCCACCGCACGGAGAGCGCGCCGCACCAGGTTGTCGTCGCCGGCCGGGACGCCCGGCGGCAGCCCCGGCGCCGCGGGCACGCCCGGCTTCAGCCCGCCATCACCGGCGGCCGGCGGGGTGGGCACAGACGAGACGTCGGCACCGGGTCCGGCATCGACGATCTCGAACCCCGACCCCTCGCTGAACGTCAGTTCGTCGGCCAGATCGAGGCTCACCATCTCCGCGTCGAGCAGGTGATAGCCATCGGCGCGCACGCCGGTCACCCGCAACGAGAGCGTGAGCTTGGCCGGAGCGAGGACGACGCTCAGTCCGTGGTCTTCTGCTTGCCCAGCCACACGCTGACGGCCAGGAGCACCGCCGTGTAGAAGATCCCGGTCGCCAGGTTCTGCAGGCTGCCGAACAGGCGGTCACCGAAGTCGGCGCCGAAGTCGTCCTGCGTCAGCGTGTAGATGAACCAGAGGCCGTACAGGCCGAGAACGACCCAGGCGGCGATGAACACGAGCTTGGGCAGGTCGAGGGGCGTTCGCAGGGGCGGCGCGTTGCCCGGGTAGTGCTGGCCGTAACCGGACGGCTGGTACGGGTAGCCCGGCGGCGGCGCGTCGGGCGGCGGCGGGCCGCCGGCTTGCTGCGGACCCGGCGGCACCTGGCCGTAGGGTTCAGACGGAGTCTGGTCGCTCATGGCCGTCACCATGTCACACCGCGTTCGCGAGGCGGGCCCAATCGTCGAGGCGCAGCTCTTCGGCCCGGGCGTCGGGGCGCACCCCCGCGCGCTCGAACGCGGAGGGATCGACGAGCGACGCCAGTGACCTGCGAAGCATCTTGCGACGCTGGCCGAACCCGGCCTCGACCAGGCGGAACAAACGCTCGGGGTCGGTGTCGACCGGCGCTTCGGGCAACCGACGGAGGCGCACCAGGGCCGACTCCACGCGGGGCTGCGGAATGAAGACGGTGGGCGGCACCCGGCCCACCACCTCGGCAACGGCCCGGTAGGCGACCTTGACCGAGGGGATGCCATAGGCCTTGCTCCCCGGCCCGGCCGCCAGCCGCTCCCCCACCTCGCGCTGGACCATCACCAGCATGCGGTCGATCTGCGGCACGCTGGCGAGCAGGTCGAGCACCAGCGGAGTCGCAACGTTGTACGGCAGGTTGGCCACGAGCGCCCACCGGTCCTCGCCGCCGAGCACCTCGTCCCAGTCGAGGGCCATGGCGTCGCCCTCCACCACCCGCACCCCGAGCGGCTCGACCACCGACCGCAGCACGGGCAGGAGGTGCCGATCGAGCTCGACGGCCGTCACCTCGGCACCGGTCTCCGCGAGCGCCACCGTGAGCGACCCCAGCCCCGGACCGACCTCGACCACCCGGTCGCCAGGACCGACGCCGGCCAGCCGGGCGATGCGCCGCACGGTGTTGGGATCGGCGACGAAGTTCTGTCCCAGCGCCCGGCTGGGCGACAACCCGTGATCGGCGAGCAGGTCGCGCACCTGCCGGTGGGTGAGGATCATCCGAAATCCTGCCGCGGATCTGGTTGCTGGGGCCACCGATCCCGCGGCGGTCTCACTGGAGGCCGTACACCCGCTCCGCGTTGGCCCACGTCGATTCCGCCACCGCTTCCACCGCCAGTCCCATGACGTCGGCGACCGCGGCGCCCACCAGCGGCACCAGCGCCGGGCGGTTGGGACGGCCGCGGTACGGCACGGGGGCGAGGTAGGGGCTGTCGGTCTCCACGAGAAGCCGCTCGAGCGGGCACACGGCCGCCGCCGCCCGCACGTCGTCGGCCGAGCCGAACGTGACGATGCCGGAGAACGACAGGTACCCGTCCCGGTCGAGGCAGGCCCGGGCCTCGTCCGGCCCGCCCGTGAAGCAATGGAACACGGTGCGCGCGGGCACGCCCTCGGCGTCGAGGACGGCGAACGTGTCGTCCCAGGCCTCGCGGGTATGGATCACCAGGGCAAGGTCGCGCTCGTGCGCCAGCGCGATCTGGGCGGCGAACATGTCCCGCTGCACCGGCCGGGGCGAGTGGTCGTAGTGGTAGTCGAGCCCGCACTCGCCCACCGCCACCACCTCGGGTTCCTCCATCAGGTCGACGATCCCATCGAGCCCGCTGCGGGCCTCGTGGGGATGCAGGCCCACCGTGGCCCACACCACACCGGGGTGCCGCGCCGCTGCACGCACGGCCTCGGCCGACCGCAGAGCGTCGGTCCCCACGGTGACGAGCCGCTGGACGCCGGCCTCCCGGGCCTCCGTCACCATGGCGTCGACCTCGCCGACGTCGACCTCCTCGTCGACGTTCCAGCCCAGGTGGCAGTGGTCGTCAGTCCAGCGGATGGGACGCTCGCTCATGTCGGCGCTGGCTCGCTGCTACTCCGCCGGGAGGCGGGGGAACAGCGATGCGCCCTTGGCCACCGGCAGACCACCGGGATACCCGCCCCAGGCGGCGGCGTCGGGCAGGCGCTGGTCGAGGACGGATCCCGGAAGGCCGATGCGCCCCCACGCCTCCTGCACCGTGTTGGGAATCGCGGGGCTCGCCAGGACCGACACGATCCGCAGAGCCTCGAGGGCGTCGCCCAGCACCGCGTCGACCTCCGGCCCGGGATCCATCTTCCAGGGTTCGTTGGCCTCGAGGTAGCTGTTGGTCTCGCGGATGAGCCGCCAGGTGGCCTCCAGCGCGGACGCCGGTTGTACCTCGGCCCACGCCGCCGCGGCGGCGGCGTAGACGTCGGCGGCCACGGGTGCCAGCGGGCTGTCGGTCCGGGGTGCCGGCCCGATGCCGTCGCACTTGCGACCGACCACCGTCGCCACGCGCGACAGCAGGTTGCCGAAGTTGTTGGCGAGGTCGCTGTTGTACCGCTCGACCATGCGCTCGTAGCTGAAGTCGCCGTCCGGCCCGAAGGCGTTGTCGCGCAGGAAGTGGTAGCGGAAGCCGTCGACGCCGAACTCGTCGACCAGGTCGGCCGGGAAGATCTGGTTGAGGGCGGTCTTGCTCATCTTCTCGCCGCCGACCGTCAGGTAGCCATGGACCGAGATGTCGACCGGCAGGTCGATGCCGGCCGCCATGAGCATCGCCGGCCAGTACACGCAGTGGAACCGCAGGATGTCCTTGCCGATCAGATGGTGCGCCGCAGGCCACCACGTCGCGAACCGCTCTTCGTCCTGGCCGAAACCAACGGCGGTGACGTAGTTGATGAGCGCGTCGTACCAGACGTAGGTGACATGTGTCGGGTCCCAGGGCAGCGGCACGCCCCACGAGATGGACGTGCGGCTGATCGAGAAGTCGTCGAGTCCACCCCTTATGAACCCCAGCGCTTCGTTGCGCTTGCTCTCGGGGCGGACGAAGTCGGGATTCGCCGCGTACCAATCGAGCAGCGGCTGCTGGAAGCGGGACAGCTTGAAGAAGTAGTTCTCCTCCTTCACCTGCTCCACCGGACGATGGTGGATCGGACACAGCCCGTCGATCAGCTCGTCGGGCGTGTAGTACGCCTCGCACGACACGCAGTACAGGCCCTCGTAGATGCCCAGCTCGATGTGACCCTTGTCGTAGACCCGCTGCAGGAACGCCTGCACGGCGGTGTGGTGGCGGGGCTCTGTGGTGCGGATGAAGTCGTCGTTGGAGATGTCCAGCAGCTTCCAGCTGTCGCAGAAGCGCTCCGACGTACGGTCAGCCATCTCCTTGGGGCTGATGCCGTTGGCCTCGGCCGCCCGCTGGATCTTGAGCCCATGCTCGTCGGTGCCGGTGAGAAAGAAGGTGTTGTCGCCCAGCAGGCGGTGCCAGCGGGCCAGGGCATCGGCGATGACGGTGGTGTAGGCGTGGCCGATGTGCGGGGCATCGTTGACGTAATAGATCGGTGTCGTCACGTAATAGCGGGCCACACATCGAGGCTACTGGGCGTAGTGGTCGAGCCTGACCCTGATATCTCCCTGCGGTGGCGGGCCGGGTAGGGTGGCTCGGCCGCCGCAGTAGGTCGTTGCGGCCAGCTTCGGCCCAGAGGCGCCCGCTGGGATGTTGTTGGAGGACAGACACTGAGCCCTGCTCGACCGCCGTCGCCGCGACGGAGGCCCGACCGAGCCAAGCGAGACCGAGACGGCCGCAAGGTCCGCCCTGTCGACGAGTTCGGCCGGGACCAGCCGCCGTCCCGAGGTTCCGGTCGCGCCCCTCGATCCGGCGACTGGGACGCACAGCGGTGGTCCGACTGGCCGCCGCCCCAGAGCCCGGACGCACCGGGTGAAGCGGACGATCCCGGTACCCCGCGGATCACGGCCGTCCACCCACCGGCGGACACGTCGCCTCGCCCCTGGGACGAGGCCGCGGCGGCGGCCGCCGCCACCCGCGGCGCGGCGGTCCGGCGCCGCCCGTCGAACGACCCCGTAGCCCCCGTATCACCGCGGGCCTGGCGCGAGGAGATCGCCCGCCGGACCACCCGGCGTGATCCCGCGGCTAGGCCGCCCGCTCCACGCAACACGGCGCCGTTGGCACCCCGGAGATCGTGGGACGACCCACGCCCGGTCCCGCAGGACTGGAGCGAACCGGCACCCAGCCGGCCCCGCCAACCCCCCGAATGGGGCGATCCGACTGTCGCCCGACCGTCCGACGACTGGGACGAGGGCACCCCCGTCCGCGCTCCGGAGGCCTTCGCTGGCGACCACACCGCGGCGCCACCCACGGCCCCGTTCACCTGGGACGAGCCCCCGGCCGGCCTGGTGGAGGACTGGGCTGAGGACGACGCTCGCCTCAAGGTCGCGCCGTCGGAGTCGCGTGCGCGGCGAGCGCCGGACGGTGACGGCGACGGCCGGCGGCCGCGCCGGGCGGCGGCCCGGCGGAGCGAACGCCCGGTGCCGGGCACCGTCGATCGGGGTCCCCGGCTGCCGCACGTCCCCAGCTTCGACGGCCTCCGGGCCTTGGCGCTGCTGGGGATCCTCGCCTTCCACCAGGGATACGACCTGGTCAGGGGCGGCTTCCTCGGCATCTCCAGCTTCCTCACCCTCTCGGGTTTCCTGGTCGCCACGCTGCTCTTGGCCGAGTGGTCCCAGGACGGTCGGGTGTCGGTGGTCCGGTTCTGGGAGCGCCGGGCCCGGCGCCTGATCCCGGCCCTGGCGTTCGTGCTTGCCGGTGTCGTCGTGCTGCAGGCGGCCCTCCGAGTGGGCGCCGGCCCCGGATTCCGGGGCGACGTGCTCGCAGCCGCCGGTCAGGTGCTCAACTGGCGCTTCGCCTTCGGGGGCGACGGCTTCGCCAGCGTGCTCACCGATCCGTCGCCGGTCCAGCACCTCTGGTCGGTGTCGCTGGCGGTGCAGGTCTTCCTGCTCCTTCCCCTGGCGTTCGTCGGGCTCATGCGGTTCGTCGGTACCCGCTGGCGGGGGGCGGGGGCGGTGTTCGGCCTGGTGGCGGTTGGATCGTTCGTGGCTGCGTCCATGACCGCCGACCGGTCCGGCAACGACGGGCTCGCCTACTACGGCACCCACACGCGGCTCGGCGAGCTGCTGGTGGGCGTCGTCCTCGCCTACGCCGTGCTCAGCCCCGCCTTTCGCCGGCTCATGGAGACGCCGCGCGGCGCGACCATCCTGCGCTACGGCCCGTTTGTCGCCCTGGCGGGCCTGGCGTGGCTCTGGAGCACGACGAGCCTGTACTCCTCCAACCTGTTCGGCGGCGTCACGCTGGTCAACGCCCTGCTCACGGCGTTTGTCGTGCTGGCGGTCACCATCCCGGGCCCGGCCACCAGCGCGCTGAGCTGGCTTCCGCTACGCGCCGTCGGCATTATCAGCTACGCCGCGTACCTGGTCCACTGGCCGATCTACCTCCTGCTCGACGAGGACCGCACGGGCCTCGACTCGAACCTGCTGTTCCTGGCCCGCCTGGGTGCGACGTTGGCGGTGGCGGCGCTGCTGACATGGGTCGTCGAACGCCCCATCCGCTATCGCCTGGCGATTCGCCGGCGCCAGCTCGGTATAGCGCTGGGCACCAGCCTGGCGCTGGTGGGCGCGGTCGCGCTGGTCCTCCCCGAGCAGCCGCCACCCGACGTGAGCCTCAGTGTCGACGACGGCGACGGGCCCGGCGACCTCGAGGTCGTGACGCCGGCCCCCGGCGACGACGAGATCGTGCGCATCGCCCTGGTCGGCGACGGGCTGGCCGGTTCGCTGACGTCGGGCCTGGAGACATGGAACGCCGACCAGACCGACCAGCAGGTGCGCGTCGACACCCACGTTGCACCCGGCTGCCCCATCAGCGCTCCCGGCCCGGTGCGGTTGGCGGGCGAGACCATCGGCGAGGACATCGCCTGCGTGGGGTTCGGGCCGCGCCTGCCCGAGCTGCTCGATGCGTCCGGCGCCGACGCCATCGTCGTGGTCGGCGGGCTGGTCGACCTCGGGGAACGCGAGATCGACCGGAAGTGGCGCCACGTCGGGGACCCGGTGTTCGACGACTGGGTCGGCGACCGCTACGACGACCTCGCCGACCGGCTGGCGGGCCAGGACGTGCCGGTGCTGTGGGCCACGTATCCGCACGTGCGGCTCGCCCCGGGCAACGATGGTGAAGGGGACTGGACGACGGTCGCCGACAACGACCCGCTGCGGGTCGAGCGGCTCAACGAGATCATCCACGACACCGTGGGCGGCCGCGACGACTTCTCCGTCATCGACCTCGACGCCTGGAGCCAGGACCTGCCAGCGGGCGGCGCCTTCGGGGCCGAGTACCGGTTGGAAGGCCGGGACCTCACCGAGGCGGGAGCGGACGCCGCCGCCCGGTGGCTCGTGCCCAAGGTCCTGGAGGCCACCGGCACCGAGCCGCCCGCCGCCGACGACGAGAGCGGCGACGCGACGACCACCAGCACCACGAGCTAGCCGTCCCGGCAACGACCCGAGGCAATAGGGACCGCCGCGAGCCTCTCGAGGCATCAGGGACCGGCCCCCGGACCGTATTGCCTCAGGCCTCCGTGTCCGGACCGTATTGCCTCAGGCCTCCGTGCCGGACCGTGTTGCCTCGGGCCTCCGTGCGGACCGGGGCCGTCGCCGTCGCCCGGGTGACATGCTGGGGCCGCCCCATGGCGACGTTCATCCTCCACATCGACGATCCGGGCGGCGCCGGCCCCGGTGCCCCGCGGCTCGCGGTCAAGGACCTGCTCGACGTGGCGGGTACGCCGACGACGGCCGGTTGCGCCGTGGTCGCCGCCACCGCGGGGCCGGCCCCGACCGACGCCCCCTGCGTCGCTGCGGCCCGCGCCGCCGGGGCCCGGATCGTCGGCAAGACCAACCTGCACGAGCTGGCGTTCGGCGGCACCGGCATCAACCCCCACTTCGGCACGCCGGTGAATCCGCTCGACCCCAGCCGCATCCCCGGCGGATCGTCGAGTGGCTCCGCGGTCGCCGTGGCCACCGGCGAGGCCGACGTCGCCATCGGCACCGACACCGCCGGGTCGGTCCGCACCCCGTCCGCCTGTTGTGGCACCGTCGGCCTCAAGACCACCTGGGGCCGCATCCCCACCGCCGGCGTGTGGCCGCTGGCGCCGTCGCTGGACACGGTCGGGCCGATGGCCCGGGACGTGGCCGGCGTGATCCTGGGGATGCAGCTCCTGGAGCCCGGCTTCCCGGCTCAGGGCCCGACCGCGACCACCGTGGCTCGCGTCCGGCTGCCGACCCGGGTCGATCCGGTCGTCGATCGGGCCGTCGACGACCTGCTGACCGCCAGCGGCCTCGACGTGGTCGACCTCGTCCTTCCGGGGTGGGCGGCCGCGGCGCATGCGGGCGGGACCGTGCTCTTCGGCGAGGCCTGGCTGACGGACCACGCTCTGTACGAGTCCGACGCCGCCGGCCTGGGGGCGGAAACGCGCGAGCGGCTCGAGCAGGCGCGAGTCATCCCCGCCGCCGAGCTGGCCGCGGCCCGGGCCCACGCCCGCCCCTGGCGCCACGAGCTGGCGGCGGTGTTCGCCGGCGTCGAGCTGTTGGCCTTGCCGACCCTGCCGGTGCTGGCCACGCGCCTCGACGAGCCGCCCCCCGACAGCCGAACCAGCAACGTGCCCGTCAACCTCGCCGGCCTGCCGGCGCTGGCCCTGCCCGCTCCCACCGATGGGCCATTGCCGGCCAGCGTCCAGTTGGTCGGACCACGCGGGTGCGAGCCGTTGCTCCTCGCCACCGGCGCCCTGCTCGAGGCGGCGGCGCTGACCATGTCCTGAAGGCCGGCACTCATGACCCGCATCCGCGTCCGGGCCACGATCGACGCTCCCCGCGGCGCGGTGTGGGCGCGGCTGGCCGACATCGCCGACCACATCCATTGGATGGCCGACGCGAGCGCCATCCGGTTCACGAGCGAGCGGCGCTCCGGCGTCGGGACCACGTTCGAGTGCGAGACCCGGGTCGGTCCGCTCCGCACCACCGACGTCATGGAGGTGACCGAATGGCGACGAGGCCGGTCCCTGGGGGTGCGTCATTCCGGGGTGGTGTCCGGCGCCGGGCGATTTGTCCTGCGCCGCGGTCGCCGAGGCCCCACCCGCATCACCTGGGACGAGCGGCTGCGGTTCCCCTGGTGGCTGGGCGGGCCCGTCGCCGGGATGGTTGCCGCTCCGGTCCTCCGCCTGGTGTGGCGCGGCAACCTGCGGCGCCTGGCCTCGCTGGTGGAGAATCGGGCTCATGGCTGAGGAACCGGACGCCAGCCGGCCGCACATGCCGGGCTACGGCACCCGGGGGCCGACCGAGGGCACCGGCCTGCTGCCCTGGTCGTGGGCGACCGAACGCCTCACCCGGTCCCACGACTACTGGCTGGCGACCACCAGGTCCGACGGTGGGCCCCACGTCATGCCGGTGTGGGGGGTGTGGTGGGACGACGCGCTCTGGTTCAGCAGCGGGTTGCGGTCCCGCAAGGCCCGCAACCTGGCCGCCGATCCCCGGTGCATGATCACGACCGACGACGCCCAGGAGCCGGTCGTGCTCGAGGGCACCGCCGCGGCCATCCGCGACACGGACGCGATCCGGGGCTTCGCCGAGCGGCTGTGCGCCAAGTACGACACCCAGTACGGCGCCGACTTCTTCGACCCCGACGTCAACGGCACCTACCGGGTGTCGCCGACCTGGGCGTTCGGACTGCTGGAGAGCGACTTCGAGGGCTCTCCGACGCGGTGGCGCTTCGGATAGGCCCAGGGAACGCGGAGAGTCTGCGCCGTTGGGTCACGACTGCTCGCCCTCGGCGGCGGCGCCGCTGAGAAAGAAAACGAAGTTGCTCCCGCTCTTGGCGCCTTCGGCGCCGGGCCGTTCGGGCCACGGCCTCGGCTATCGGCTCGGCCTCTCAGGCGACGACCAGGCAGCCGGCATACAGCGCCACCGCGATGGCCCCACATGCCACCACCGGCAGCACCGGCGGCGTGTTGCGGCCCAGGCGCGGGCCCCACTCCCACAGGATCCAACCACCCAGCGCCCCTGCGACGAGGCCGCCGATGTGGCCGCCGATCGAGATCCCGGGTATGGCAAAGGTGAAGATCAGGTTGATCACCAGCAGCGGTCCGATGCCGGTGCTGAAGGGGTCGACGCCGCGGGACCGTAGGGCGATGAAGGCAGCACCCATGAGCCCGAAGACGGCTCCGGAGGCGCCGAGCGTCAGGGCATTGGGGTCGAGGATCAGGGTGAGGAACGACCCGCCGAGCAGCGCCATGAAGTAGAGAACCGCGAAGGCCCAGCGCTTGATCGCTGGCTCGAGCAGGTGCCCGAGCTGCCACAGCAGAAACATGTTGAACCCGACGTGCAACAAGTTGGCGTGCAGGAAGCCGGCCGTGATCGGTCGCCACCAGTCGCCGGCCGCTACCGCCGGACCGTTGAGGGCGCCGTCGGCCGTCCAGTTGCTGTCGCCGAACTGGTTCGAACCCGACACCATGTCGCCGATGAAGATGGCCAGGTTGGCCGCGACCAGCGTCATCGTGACGACGGGACGGGTGGCGAGCGACCGCATGGGCACCATCCGCTGCCGCCCCGAACGGGCACATTCGGGGCAGTGGAACCCCACCGAGGCCTGGTTCATGCACGATGGGCAGATGGGCCGGGCGCAGCGCTGGCAGCGGACGCCGGCGCGCCGGTCGCCGTGCCGGTAACAGGTCTGGACGCTCGTGGCCACTGCTGGAGGCTACCGGCGCGGGGGTGAATTGGCCGGTCAGGCCGCCGACGGGTCCGCCGAACCGGTGCCGACGGCGACGTCGGGGACGCCGGCAAGGTGGCGAGCGCCGATGCGGTCGCGCAGCAGCCACTGGGCGCAGAGCCCGACGCCCGCGATGGCGGCGGCGACCGCGAACCCGCCGCGATAGCTGCTCAACGACACCGCGACGCCGATGAGGGTGGCGCCGAACCCGTTGGACAGGTCGAAGAACACCGAGAACGTGCCGACCGCGTGGCTGCGCTCGCTCTCGGGAGCCGCCGCCATGACGGCGGTGAACAGCGACGGGTACAGGAGCGACATGCCGATGCCTAGCGGGATCGCCGCCAGCCAGATCGCGGGCACCGACGCCCACACGGCCACCAGCCCGACGCCGACGCCCACCCCGCAGAGCGCGAAGGTCGAGCCCCGGCGCCAGCCGAGGCGATCGGGTATGCGGGCCCCGACGATCCGGACGACCAGGACCAGCCCGGCGTACAGGCCGAACACGCCCCCCACGCTCTCCTGGCCCAGGTCCTCGGCGAACAGCGGGACGAACGACGAGAACGCGATGAACGGTACGAGCCCGAGGAACAGGATCAGGCCCGGCCACAGCGCGTCCCGCTGCAGGAAGCTGCGGTGGGGAGCCACGGCCACCGTGTGTCCCTTGGGGATCCACAGGCTCGTGATGGCGGCGCACGCGCAGCAGCCCGCCAGGGCGATCCACAGCGTGGTGAAGCCGTGGGTGACCAGCGACTCGCCGATCAGTGGACCGACGGCCAGGCCGCCGTAGAGCGCGACCGAGAAATAGGACGCCGCCTCGCCGCGGCGGTGGTCGGGCGCCAGGTCCTGGGCGGCCGTGGCCACGCCCACGAACATGGCCGCCTCGCCGGCGCCCGTGAGCAGCCGGGCGAGCACGAGCATCCACAGCTCGGTGGCCACGCCATAGAGCAGGATCGAGACCCCGACCACGGTGGCGCCGGACACCGACAGCACGCGACGGCCGCGCGTGTCCCCGATGCGCCCGGTCCAGGGACGCAACAGGGCTGCCGTCACCGCCAGCGAGCCGACCCCGACGCCCACCTCTACGCCCCCGCCGCCCAGTTCGTCCTCGACGAACCGGGGCACCGTGGGGATCAGCGCCCCCAGGGCGATGAAGTATGCGAACGCCGCCAGCATCACCACCGCGAACTGCGGCGTGAGCAGGCTCTTTTCGTCGTCGTCTAGTGGGGCCGGGGGAACGTCGGCGGGCACAGGAACGTCCAGTTTCCCACCCGGGGTGGGGCGGTCTCCACCCGGTTACCCACCGGGGACCAGCCAGCGGACCGCCAGTGGGGGCAGGGTCAGCACCGCCGAGTCGGGCTGTCCCTGCCATGGCGTGCCATCGGTGTGAACCTCCGGCTGGACCACGTTGCTGCCGCCCCAACGCTCCTCGTCGGTGTTGAGCACGTCGACCCAACGGCCCGGCAGGGGCAGGCCGATTCGATAGCCGTGGCGTGGCACCGGGGTGAGGTTGGCGACGCAGACCACCACACCGGCGCGACGCGCCGGGCCCAACCGGAGGAACGCGTACACCGAGGTGTCGCGGTCGTTGGCATCGAGCCACGCGAAGCCTGCGGGCGTCGCATCGCCGGACCACAACGCCGGGTGCGCTGCCTCGACCCTGTTGAGCTCGCGGAGCAGGTCGCGCACGCCCCGGTGGAGCGGATCGGCCAGCAGGTACCAGTCGATCTCGCGGTCCTGGCTCCACTCCCGTTCCTGCGCCAGCTCGGCGCCCATGAACAGAAGCTGCTTGCCGGGATGAGACCACATCCAGGCGTACAGCGCGCGGAGGTTGGCGAAGCGTTGCCACGGGTCGCCGGGCATCTTGTTCAGCAGGGAGCCCTTCATGTGCACCACCTCGTCGTGGCTCAGCGGCAGCACGTAGTTCTCGGTCCAGGCGTAGGTCAGCCCGAAGGTGAGGAGGTCGTGGTGCCAGCGGCGGTGCACGGCTTCGTGGCCGAAGTACTCGAGGGTGTCGTGCATCCAGCCCATGTTCCACTTCTGGCTGAACCCGAGGCCGCCGGCGTCCACCGGCCGGGACACGCCGCCCCACGCGGTCGACTCCTCGGCCACCGTGACCACGCCGGGGAAGTCGCGGTGAACCAGGACGTTCATCTCCTGCAGGAACGAGATGGCCTCGAGGTTCTCGCGCCCGCCGTGGCGGTTGGGCACCCACTCGCCGTCGCGGCGGGAGTAGTCGAGGTAGAGCATCGAGGCCACCGCGTCGACCCGCAGGCCGTCGACGTGCATCTCCTCCAGCCAGTAGCGGGCGCTGGCGATGAGGAAGTTGCGCACTTCGTTGCGGCCGAAGTTGAACACCAGGGTGCCCCAGTCCGGGTGCTCGCCCTGGCGGGGGTCGGCGTGCTCGTAGAGCGCGGTTCCGTCGAAGCGCGCCAACGCCCAGTCGTCCCGGGGGAAGTGGGCGGGCACCCAGTCGATGAGGACGCCGATTCCCCGGCGGTGCAGGTGGTCGACCAGGAACCGGAAGCCGTCGGGATCGCCGAAGCGGGCGCTGGGCGCGAAGTAGCTCGACACCTGGTAGCCCCATGACGGGTCGTAGGGATGCTCGGTGGGGGGCAGCAGCTCCACGTGCGTGAAGCCGAGGTCCGCCACGTGATCGGCCAGCCCCTCGGCGAGCTCGCGGTAGCCGTGGTAGCTGCCGTCGGGGTGCCGGCGCCACGACCCGAGGTGCACCTCGTAGACCGCCATCCGCTCGTCCCAGGCCCGGGCGGCCGCGCGGCGGGCCATCCATTCGCCGTCGCCCCACTCGAAGCTCGACCGGAAGACCACGCTGGCTGTTTCGGGTGGCGGCTCGCTGGCAGTGGCGAGCGGATCGGCCTTGAGACGCAGCGATCCGTCGGCTCCCAGGACCTCGTACTTGTACCTGTGCCCGGCGCGCGCCTCGGGAACGAAGATCTCCCACACCCCCGAGACCCCGAGCAGGCGCATCGGGTGGACCCGGCCGTCCCAGCCGTTCCAGTCGCCCACCACCCGCACCGCCCGGGCCGAGGGCGCCCACACCCCGAAGGCCGTGCCCTCCACGCCCTGATGCACCCCCGGATGGGCACCCAGCACCGCCCACAGGCGCTCGTGGCGGCCCTCGCCCACGAGGTGGATGTCGATCTCGCCGAGGGTGGGCCACAGGCTCCACGGTTCGACGGCCATGTGCTCGCCCCCCTCGTCCCCGCCCCAGCGGTAGGTGACCTGGTAGCCCGGCGCCGGCGCGACGTCCACGGCGACCTCGAACACGCCGCCGTCGTTGATCCGGCGCATCGGCAGACCGTCGAGCGTGGCCGCGGAGGCCCCCGGCCGCCAGGCCCGGACCACCACCCGTCCGTCGTCATCGTGGACCCCCAGGAACCGATGGGGGTCGCGGCACGTTCCCGTCACCAGCGACTCGATCTCGGCAGTTCGGGGGACCGAGGCCATTGGCGGTCCTAACGATCGGCGGTCCTGGCTAAGCCACCAGCGCGAGCGTGCGCCGCACGGCGGATGCCGGGATGTCTACCCAGTCGGGCCGGTGCGACAGCTCGTAGATGATCTCGTAGATCGCCTTGTCGAGCTCGAAGGCCCGAAGCAACGACTCGCGGTCGGCGGCCGATGCCGGCAGCAGCCGGTCGATGCCGGTGACGGACTGGTAGCCCCGCCAGAACTCGTCCGCGGCCCTGGACTCCCACTGGCCGGCCAGGTCCACCAGCTCGGGATCGACGTCCCGACCCCGCTCGGCGAGGCCGATGCGGGCGGCGTAGTGGAAGGACCTGACCATGCCGGCGACGTCCCGCAGCGGCGACGAGGTGAGCACCCGCTCGGCCACCGGGCGGGCCGGTTCGCCCTCGAAATCGAGCACGAACCAGCCGGCGTCGGCCAGCAGCATCTGCGCCAGGTGGAGATCGCCGTGGATGCGGGTGGCCACCCCGGGGTCGGCGACGTCGGCCAGCGCGGCCAGCGCGGCATCCACGGCGGCGGTGTCGACGACCTCGGCCACCGGCGTCGCCGTCGCCGCCGCAACGTCCGGCAGCCGTTCGAGCTGGGCTCGGAAGCCGTCGAGCCAGTCCTTCGCCGACCCGGGCTCCGTGCCGAACACCTCGGCCATGGCCAGGTGCAGGCGCGCGGTCACGTCGCCGAGCGTCAGGGCCTCGGGGCCGAAGTCGCCGCCCGCCTCGTCGGGCGGCATCCGGGTGTTGAGCAGGTCGCGCAGCGAGGTGCGCGCCAACTCCCATGCGTCGGTGGAACCCAGCATGTACTGCCGCACGACGGCCAGGTCGGACCCCTCGTACCGAAGCTCGGCCAGCTGGGGCAGGACGTGGGGAAAGCCGCGCTCGCCGAGCAGCTTGGTGACCTCCACGTCGGGGTTGGGCTCCGGGTGCACCCGGCGGAACAGCTTGAGTATGAGCCGCTCGTCGTAGACCACCGATGTGTTCGACTGCTCGACCACCAGAGGTCGGGCCACCTCCGCCGACTCGTCGGGTGCCACCTTTTCGAGCACCGACAGCGCCAGATCGGGGTCGACGAGGGCGTCGTAGTAGATCCAGCCGTCGACCTCGCCGAGCGTCACCCGCGCCTTGCCCTGGAGGAACTCGCAGTCGCATGGCGCCGGACGGCCGCCGAGCACGATCTGGTAGGTGGCTCGGCCACCGTCGGCGTCGATCGCGTCGACCAGGAGCCACACCAGCAACGGGTCGCCGTCGCGGGCGTCGAGGGTGGTGACCGCCACGTCAGCCGGCGGCTCGCTGCCGGCGTACCACCGTTGCCGGGGCAGGAAGCCTCCCAGCAGCGGTGCCAGCGCCTCGCCTAACTCGTCGAGCCTGGGCACACCACCTGCCTAGCACGCCCGCTCTTTAGAGGGGGGAGGGAGACCCTCCAGCCCGACCCCCCTCGCTGCCCTCGCGTGGCGAGCCCGAGGGCTATGTCCTGCTGATCCTGATCGGGACCGTCAGCGCGGTGGGCGCCGAGGGCGGTCCGAGCAACAGCTCACCGAAGTAGTCCTGGCCGGCGGTCATCGGGTGGGCGAACTCCACGCTGAGGGTGACCGGCGTTCCGGCCGGGACCGGCCCGGCGGGGAGGCCGGCGACGGTGAGGTCGTTGCCCTGGATGGCGTCGATCCCGAGCGGGAAGGTGGGCGACCCGGCCACTGCGAAGCCGTGGACCCAGACCTGGTAGTCCCCGTCGGGTGGAGCGACGAGCTCGACGGACTCGTCTCCGGTGGGCGTGGTCGACGAGCCCGCGATCTCGTCGGTGGTGAAGGCGCCGTCGCCGTTGGCGTCGTGCACCACGAAGAGGTCGATGTCGTTGCCTGGCAGCGCCGTGGTCACTGTGAGCCGCGAGGCGTGCTCCAGCGTCACGTTCCGCTTGATCGAGGCCGTGCTCGGATCGTTGGGGTCGTCCTGCTGGGCCGTCTCGGTGGTCACGGTCGGCTGGCTGAGGCCGAACGCCTCGGCCGTCAGCCCGTCGAGGTCGACGCCCGACTCGAACGTGACGTCGAAGCTCCCGGTGTCGGCGGCCGTCGAGACCTCCACCGACGACGGCGTCACCGACGCGCTGCCGACCGTGGCCGTGA
>Ga0214469_1000075_pt1 | contig 27198 bp, 26 predicted proteins | sample RVTome_10_FD_187340 | JGI IMG/M metagenome (GOLD analysis project Ga0214469, IMG submission 187340) | Soil microbial communities from uranium-contaminated site in the Upper Colorado River Basin, Wyoming, United States - RVT153D57 HiSeq ... | reverse complement strand
GCCGCCGGCCTGTCCGACGAGCGCATGCTCGCGATCGCCGCCGAGGTCGGCTACAGCGAGACCGCGTTCGTGGACGGCGAGGACCTCCGCTACTTCAGCCCGCTCGCCGAGGTGCCGTTCTGCGGCCACGCCACGGTCGCCACCGCGGTGGCGCTGGCGGACCGCGACGGCCCGGGCGAGCTCGTGTTCCGCACGCGCAGCGGCCCCGTGCCGGTGAGCACGCGGCGCGACGGGCAGGGGCGCGTGACCGCCACCCTGACCAGCGTCGAGCCGCGCGTGGAGCCCGTCGAGGACGCCGACGTCGACGAGGTGCTGGCCGCTCTGCGCTGGGCGCGCGGGGACCTCGATCCGGCGCTGCCGCCGCGCGTCGGCTTCGCGGGCGCGCACCACCTGGTCATGGCCGCGCGGACGCGCGAGCGCCTGGCCGACCTGCACTACGACTTCGACCGGCTCGGAGCGCTGATGGCGGCGCGCGACTGGACGACGGTCCAGCTCGTCTGGCGCGAGGGCGGCCTGCGCTTCCACTCGCGCAACCCGTTCCCGCCGGGCGGCGTGGTCGAGGACCCGGCGACGGGGGCGGCGGCCGCCGCGTTCGGCGCGTACCTGCGCGAGCTCGGCGTCGTCGAGCCGCCGGCCACGGTCACGATCCTGCAGGGCGAGGACCTCGGGCGGCCCGGCCGCCTGCTCGTCGATCTTCACGCCGGCCGCGCGGAGGTCGACGTCACCGGCACGGCGGTCGCGATCGACTGACATGGACCAGGAGATCCGGTTCTGCGAGGTCGACGGTTCGCGGGTCGCCTTCGCGGTGGCGGGCGATGGCCCGGCGCTCGTGCTGCCGGCGCTGTGGATCAGCCACCTCGAGCTCGAGTGGACGTTCCCGGAGTACCGCGCCTTCGTGTCCGCCCTCGCCGCGAGCCGGACGGTCGTGCGCTACGACCGGCTCGGGACGGGGCTCTCCGACCGCATTCACCCGGACCCGCCGGACGTCGAGGCGGAGCTGCGCACGGTCGGCGCGGTGATCGCGGCACTCGAGCTGGAGGAGCCGTCGCTGCTCGGGATCTCGTGGGGCGGCTGCGTGGCGGCGGCGTACGCTGCGCGCCATCCGGTGCAGGCGCTGGCGCTGGTCGGTGCCTTCGCGGCCGGCGCGGAGGCGGCGCCGCAGCCGTTGCGGGAGGCGATCGTCGCCACCGTCCGCGCGCACTGGGGGGCCGGGTCGAGGATGCTCGCCGACGTCTGGGTGCCCGGCACCGGCCCCGAGGTCCAGCAGGCGTTCGCCGCGGTCCAGCGTGCGGCGGCGGACGCTGAGACCGCGGCGGCGATGCTCGAGGCGATCTACGCGACCGACGTCCGCGGGCTGCTCGGCGACGTGCGCGCACCGACCCTCGTGGTCCACCGCCGCGCCGATCGCGCGATCCCGTTCGCGCTCGGCCGCGACCTCGCCTCCCGGATCCCCGGCGCCCGGCTGGCGGCGCTCGACGGCGACATCCACCTGCCGTGGCTGGGCGACCGCGACGCGATGCTCGCCGCGCTCGCCGGCTTCCTCGGCGGCGCACCGGCGGCCGCGCCCGCCGCACCGGTGGACGGGCCCCTGAGCGCGCGCGAGCAGGAGGTGCTGCGGCTGGTGGCCGAGGGCCTGAGCGACTCGGACATCGCCGAGCGGCTGATCGTGAGCCCGCACACCGTCCATCGCCACATGGCGAACATCCGCGCCAAGCTGCGCCAGCCGTCGCGCGCCGCGGCCGCCGCCCACGCCGTGCGCAACGGGCTCATCTGAGGGCGGCACGCACGTCCTCGGCGAAGGCGTCGACGTCCTCCGGCGCGGTGTCCCACGAGCACATCCAGCGCACCTCGCCGGTGTTGTCGTCCCAGACGTAGAACGGCCAGTCGCGCTGGAGCCGCTCGGTCGCCTCGGAGGCGAGGATCGCGAACACGGCGTTGGCCTCGACCGGCTGGGTGACGGTCACGCCCGGCAGCTGGCCGACCGCGTCCGCGAGCCGGCGCGCCATCGCGTTCGCGTGTGCCGCCGAGCGCTGCCACAGGTCGTCGGCGAGCAGCGCGTCGAGCTGGGCGGAGACGTACCGCATCTTCGACGCGAGCTGCATCGCCTGCTTGCGCCGGTAGCGGAAGCCGTCCGCGAGCTCGTCGCGCAGCAGCACGACGGCCTCCGCGCCCATCGAGCCGTTCTTGGTGCCGCCGAACGACAGCGCGTCGACGCCCGCGTCGGCGGTCAGCGCGCGCAGCGGCACGCCGAGCGCCGCCGCCGCGTTGCACAGCCTCGCGCCGTCGACGTGCAGGAGCATCCCGTGCGCGTGGGCCCACTCGGCCAGCGCGGCGACCGCCTCGGGCGCGTACACCGTCCCGAGCTCGGTGCTCTGGGTGATCGAGATCACGCGTGGCTGGACGACGTGCTCGTCGCCGATCCGCACCAGCAGCCGGCCGACGTGCTCCGGCGTCAGGCGACCGTCGGGTGTGTCGACGACCAGCAGCTTGCGGCCGGCGCGCTCCGGCGCGCCGCACTCGTCGACGTTCAGGTGCGCCGAGCGCGCGCAGACCACGCCCTGCCACGGTTGCGTGAGCGCCTCCAGGCAGAGCACGTTCGCGCCGGTCCCGTTGAACACCGGGAACGCCTGGGCGGCGGGCCCGAAGTGCTCGCGGAAGCGCTGCTGCGCGCCGGCGGTCCAGGGGTCGCCGCCGTACGCGGCGGCATGGCCCTCGTTGGCCGCCGCGATCGCCTCCATCACCTCGGGATGGACGCCGGCGTGGTTGTCGCTCGCGAAGCCGCGGCGCTCGCTCATGAGGCTCCTTCGATCAGGGATCATCGATTGGTTCTCAAGTTGGTGCCGGTGGGTATCAACACCGCGTCATGTTGGTCCTTCTGGCAGGGGGGCTGGCGCTGTGGACGCTGGCTGCCATCTTCGTGCTGTCGATCTGCCGCGCGGCGGCGCACGCCGACGAGAACGACTCCGGTCGCCGGCTGAGCCGCCTGAGGCGTGGAGCGACGGTGTCGCTCGCCGCCGCCGCGGCGACCGGGCCGGCCGTGCCCGGCGAGGCCGCCGCACGGGCCTGCGCCGACCGCCACGTCCAATTCGAAGCCGCGCCGGCGCAGATGCGCAAGGCGCTGCTGTGCGAGATCGACCGTGTGCGCGCGCGGCGCGACGCGCGCGGGCTCGATACCGATCGCGAGCTCCGGCGGGCGGCCGGCCGCCACGCGCGCGACATGCGCAGACGACGCTACTTCTCCCACGTGAGCCCGGGCGGCGGCGACCTCGCGGACCGCGCCCGCCGCGCCGGCTACGCGCGGGACGGCTGCACGTGGCGCGTCGGCGAGGTCCTGGCGTGGGGCGCCGGGCCGCGTGCCACCGCAGCGGCCACGGTGCGGGCGTGGCTGCGCAGTCGCGGTCATCGCCGCATCCTCGTCTCTCGCCGCTACCGCGAGGTCGGCGTCGGCCTCCGGGCCGGCACGCCGTTCGGATTGCCATCCGGCGTCACCGTCGCCGCGGTGCTGGGCCGGCGCGCCTGTTCAGGCTAGTGGTCCCGTCCACGAGTTCGTCGGGTTCTGGCGGGCCGCAGCGTCCGCCGGAGGATCCGTGCGTCGAGCCGGAGCGACCACGTCCGCGCGTACTCGTCGTCGAGCGCGAGCTGCTCGGAGGGCGACAGCCGGCGCTCGAGCTGCGCGAGCTGGGCGAGGCCGGTCAGCCCCGGGCGCACCGGCGGGGGTTCCAGACCGGGCTCGCGCGGGCGCGGGCCGACGACGCTCAGCTCGCCGCGCAGGACGCTCCAGAGCTGCGGCAATGCGCCCGCGCCGCTACGGGCCACGAGCCGCCAGGCGCGCGTGCGGCACCGCTCGTCGGTGATCGCGAACGACCGCACCTGCACGATCCGGCCGCCCTCGCCGACCCGCTCGCGCCGGATCATGACGTGGCCCGCGCCGCTGAGCCGCAATGCGATCGCGATGCCGACGAGGACCGGGGCGGTCACGAGCAGTCCCGCTGCCGCGACCAGCCTGTCGAGCGCGTGCTTGAGCCGGCGGCTGCGCTGCGGACGCGGCGGCGGGCCGACCGCGCCGCGCGGCGGAGCCGGCGCCGTGCGCCGGTCCTCGAGGATCTCGCTGTAGCCCCCTCTGGCCATCCCGGCCAGTCCCCCTTGCTCGACCGTTGCCCCTCCCGGCGGAACCGTACCCCGCGGAGCGGTGGCGCAATACACCGGAAGAGGGCTCGGCTCGCTACGGGATCTCGCGGACCATGATCAGGTTCGTACCGCCCGGCGTCCCGGTCTGGCGCCCGGCGGTGACGATCACGCGCGCCCCGCTCGGCAGGCCGGCGGCGTCGCGTGCGGCGACGAGGGCGCCGTCGATCATCTCGTCGACCGTGTCGGCCACCCTCACGGCGGCCGGATGGATACCCCACTCGAGCGTCAGCTGGTTCGCGGCGCGCTGGTCGTACGCGAGCGCGATGATCGGGCGGCGCCGGCGGTACTTGGCGCACGCGCGCGCCGCACCGCCGGTCGAGGTGGGGACGATGAGCGCCGCCGCGTCGACCTCATCGGCCAGCTCGACGGCGGCGTGCATGACGGCGGCGGCCGCGGACTCGCCGTCGGACGTGCGGGCGCGGCCGTGGATCTCGGGCGCCTGCTCGGCCGCCTTCGCGATGGCGGCCATCGCGCGCACCGCCTCGACCGGGTAGGTGCCGACGCTGGTCTCGGCCGAGAGCATCACGGCCGACGTGCCGTCGATCACCGCGTTGGCGACGTCCGCGGCCTCGGCGCGGGTCGGCTCGGGGGACTGGATCATCGACTCCAGCATCTGCGTGGCGGTGATGACGAGCTTCCCGGCCTGGGTGGCACGGTAGATCGTGTCCTTCTGCATCAGCGGGACGTGGGCGACGCCGGCCTCGACGCCGTAGTCGCCGCGGGCCACCATCACGCCGTCGGTGACCTCGATGATCCCGTCGAGCTGCTCGTAGGCCTCGACCTTCTCGATCTTGGCCACGATCCGCGCCTGCGAGCCGTGGCCGAGCAGGCGGGCCCTGAGCTGCTCGAGGTCGGCCGCCGAGCGCACGAACGAGAGCGCGACGAAGTCGGCCTCGAGCTCGGCGGCGAGCGCGAGGTCGTCGACGTCCTTGTCGGTGATGGCCGGCAGCTCCGGGCGCGCCCAGGTCACGTTGATGCCCTTGCGCGCCGACAGCGGCCCGGCCGAGCGCACGCGGGCCACGACGTCGCCCTCGTGGACGCTGTCGACCGACAGCCGCGGCACGCCGTCGCCGATCACGATCTCAGAGCGCTCGGTGACCAGCCCGGCGAAGTTCGCGAAGTCGACCACGACCCGGTCGCCGGATCTGGTGCGGTCGCCGCAGAACACGACGGTCTCGTCGACCGCAAGGGCGCGCGTCGCCGTGTCGGCCGACAGCCGCAGCTTCGGGCCCTGGAGGTCGAACAGCAGGCCGATCGGGCGGCCCGCGCGCTCGGCCGCCTCGCGCACCTCGCGCGCCCGCCGGCGCAGGTCGTCGGCCGTGCCGTGCGAGCAGTTCAGGCGGGCGCAGTCGAGGCCCGCGGCGATCATCTGGTCGAGCCGTCCGGGCGGGTCGGTCGACGGCCCGAGCGTGGCGACGATCTTCGTGTGCCGGCCGTGCATAGGCGGAGTGTTGCAGCGGCACGCACGACCGGCATAAGCTCGCGCGATGAAACGGCTCACGATCGCGCTCTTCCTCGCTCTGCTGGCCGGCGCCGGCCTCGCGCCGCAGGCTTCGGCCGCGCTGACGGCGCGCGAGATCCGGATCGGCGACCACCCCGGCTTCGTACGCGTCGTCGTCGACTTCACGGGCGGCCGCGTCGAACCCGGCGAGATCGTCGCGAGCGACCCGAACCCGTTCGCCGACGGCTTCGTCCGGCTGCCGCTGACGCGTCGCGGCGTGCGGACGACCGCCGACGCGGTACGCGAGCACGGCGTGTTCGCACGGATCGCCCAGACGAGCGGGCGCCGGATCACGATCCGGCTGACCGGCGCGGACCGCCGCTTCAAGTACGTCGGCTACTTCGCGCAGCACACGCCGGAGCGGCTCGTGATCGACCTCCTCAAGTCCCGGCCGCCGACCGCCGCGGCCGAGATCACGCGCGGCCGTGGCGGCTGCCTGCGGCTCACCGACCACACGGTCACGCGCGACCGCGTCCTGGCCGAGGGGCGCGAGCGCAACCTGTTCGAGCACTCGCTCGTGGTCCGGCTGCGCCGTACCGGCGGCCGCATCCACAGGCAGAAGGCCGAGACGGCGTTCCAGCGGCAGTGGACCACGGACTTCGCGTATCCGCCGGCGCGCCGGCAGACGGGCACGCTGGAGGCGGTCGCGCTGTCGGCCAAGGACGGGACGCTCGACTGCCTGGTGCAGGTGCGGGTGCGGTTCGGCGGTCGGTAGCGGTCCACGAACTTCACTGCGGCTGGGTACGGGGGTGGGGGCGCCAACCACTCGCCCTGCCGAGCGATGACTTTGTCGGGCTGAGGTCGACAAACCGAGCACTCGGCCGCCGCCGGGACCCCCGGCTCCCCTACCCAGCGGGGTTGACGTTCGCTCCCTCACCCGGCCGGGGTCGACGGTCGCCGCGTAATAGGCTCCGCGGGTGCTGTTCCCGCCGCTGACCGATCCGACGGACAAGGTCGCCCTGCGGTTCGGAGAGCGCGCGCTGACCTACCGCGAGCTGCGCGACGCGGCGAGCGCCGTGGCCGAGACCGTCGCGGGCCGGCAGCGGGTCGCGGCGTGGGCGGTCAACGAGCCCGAGATCGCCGTCGCGGTGATCGGCTCGCTGCTGGCCGGCGTCCCGATCACGCCGATCAACCCGAAGGCCGGCACCAGCGAGCTTGCGCACATCCTCACCGACTCCGATCCCGAGCTCGTGCTGTGCCCGCCCGGGACGGACGTGCCCGACGCGGTGACCGCGCGCGGCCGCGTCGACGTCGACATCGGGGCGGCCGGCGGCGCGCTGCCCGACGAGCCGGACGGCGAGGCGCCGGCGATCGTCGTCTACACGTCCGGCACGACCGGCCCGCCGAAGGGCGCCGTGCTCCCGCGGCGCGCGATCGCCTCCAACCTCGACGCGCTGGCCGACGCGTGGGAGTGGACGGGCGACGACGTCGTGGCGCACGGCCTCCCGCTGTTCCACGTGCATGGCCTGATCCTCGGCACGCTCGGGCCGGTCCGCCGCGGCGGCGGCGTGCACCACCTCGGGCGCTTCAGCGCGGCGGGCGCGGCGCGGGCGCTCGAGGGCGACGCGACGATGCTGTTCGCGGTCCCGACGATGTACCACCGGCTGGCGGCGGACGCCGAGCAGCAGGGGGAGATCTGCCGCGCGCTCGGCGGCGCGCGGCTGCTGGTGTCCGGCTCCGCCGCGCTGCCGGCGGTCGAGCACGAGCGGATCGAGCGGCTCACCGGCCAGCGGATCGCGGAGCGCTACGGGATGACCGAGACGCTCATGAACACCGGCGTGCGCGCCTCGGGGGAGCGCCGGCCCGGCTACGTCGGCCCGCCGCTCAAGGACGTCGAGATCCGGCTCGTGGACGACGACGGCAACGCGATCGAGGTCGCCGACGACGAGACGATCGGCGAGATCCACGTGCGCGGCCCGAACCTCTTCCTCGAGTACCTCAACCGCCCCGACGCCACCGCCGAGGCGATGACCGGCGGTTGGTTCAGGACCGGCGACCTCGCCACCCGCGCGCCCGACGGCTACGTCCGGATCGTCGGCCGCCGCGCGACCGACCTGATCAAGAGCGGCGGCTTCAAGATCGGCGCCGGCGAGATCGAGGGAGCGCTGCTCGAGCACCCGGCCGTCAAGGAAGCTGCCGTGACCGGCGAGCCCGACCCCGACCTCGGCGAGCGGATCGTCGCCTGGATCGTCGCGCGCGAGGGCGAGGCGCCGTCGGAGGACGAGCTGGCGGGCCACGTCGCCGCCTTGCTCACGCCGCACAAGCGCCCGCGCGTGGTCCGCTTCCTGCGCGAGCTGCCGCGAAACGAGATGGGCAAGGTCCAGAAGAAGCGGCTCGAGGCATGAGGGTCAGCGGCGAGCACGAGTTCCGGGCGTCGCGCGAGGAGGTCTGGCACGCGCTGCAGGACCCGGACGTCCTCGCCGCCACGCTGCCCGGCGCCCGCCGTCTCGTCCCGACCGGGCCGGACGTCTACGAGATCACCGTCGACGTCGGCGTCGGGTCCGTGAAGGGCACGTACGAGGGCACCTTCTCGCTCGCCGACAAGGTCGAGCGCGAGGCGTGCACGGTGCGCGCCAGCGCCAGCGGGCGGCCGGGCTCGGTGACCGCCGAGGCGCGGATGCGGCTCGCCGGCGACGAGCGCGCGCACATGACCTACGAGGCGGACGCGAACGTGACCGGGCCGCTGGCGGGCGTCGGCCAGCGGCTGATGGGGGCCGCCGCGCGCCGCACGACCGAGCAGTTCCTGCGCGCGCTCGACGATCGCATCGCGGCGCCGCCCGGCGCCGCCCCGGCGCCCACGGCGGCCCCGGCGCCCGGCGCGGAGATCGTGCCGGCCGAGCGCGCCGGGACGGACTTCCGGGTCGTCGTCGCCAGCGCGCTCGGCGGCTTCGTGCTCGCGCTGGTCGGGGTCGCCGTCGGCCGCTGGACCGCACGGCGCTGAAGGTGCAGCGCGTGCCAGGAAGAATCTGAACCCGGCGGGGGAGGGGTTCCGCGACGAGGAGAGGACGATGGGTTCCGGGATCGACAGGGTGTGGAAGCTCCACGGCGACGGGCGCACGGTGCAGCCCGGCGAGGTGGTGCGGCCGCACGAGCGGCTGAACATGCCGCAGATGCTCGGCCTCGGCGGGCAGCACATCCTCGCGATGTTCGGCGCGACGGCGCTGGTCCCGGTGCTGACCGGCTTCCCGGTCACGACAACGATCTTCTTCTCCGGCGTCGGGACGATCATCTTCAACCTGATGACACGCAACCGGGTCCCGTCGTACACGGGCTCGAGCTTCGCGTTCATCGCGCCGGTGCTGGCGGCGAAGTCCGAAGGACTGGAGGCGGCGCTGGGCGGGATCGTGGCTGCCGGCATCGCGCTCTTCCTGGCCGGCCTGCTCGTCGACCGCGCCGGCTACCGCATCATCGAGTTCCTGCTGCCGCCGGTCGTGACCGGCGCGATCGTGGCGCTGATCGGCCTCAACCTCGCGCCCGTGGCCGAGGACCAGTTCACGCAGCAGGCCGGCATCGCGCTCGTCACGCTGGCGGCGATCCTGCTCATCGGCGTTGCGGTCAAGAACTTCCTCTCGCGCCTGTCGGTGTTCCTCGGCGTGGTCGTCGGCTACGTGTTCGCCGCGCTGCTGGGCGAGGTGAACTGGGACGCCGTCCACGCGGCGAGCTGGTTCGGCTTCCCGGACTTCATCACGCCCGAGTTCAACGGCCGCGCGATCGTGCTCGTCGTGCCCGCGGTCCTGCTCGTGCTGCTGGCCGAGAACGCCGGCCACGTGAAGGCGGTGGCGACGATGACCGAGCAGGACCTGGACCCGCTGATCGGCCGCTCGTTCATGGGCGACGGCGTGGCCACCACGCTGTCGGGCCTGTTCGGCGGCTCGGGCACCACGACGTACGCCGAGAACATCGGCGTGATGGGCTACACGCGCATCTACTCGACGCTGGCCTACCTGATCGCCGGCGCGGTGGCGATCGGCCTCGGCCTGCTGCCGAAGTTCGGTGCGATCATCAGCGCGATCCCGATCGGCGTGCTGGGCGGCGCGGTCACCGTGCTGTTCGGCATGATCGCCGTGCTCGGCGCCCGGATCTGGATCGAGGCGAACGTGAACTTCCGCGACCCGGTCAACCTGGTCACCGCCGCCGTGGCGCTGATCGTCGGCACGGCGGACTACACGCTCAACTGGGGCGACTACTCGTTCGCGGGCATCGCGCTCGGCACGGTCGCCGCCATCGTGATCTACCAGGTCCTGCGGTTCTTCCAGCCCGAGATCGCGCCGCACACGGGGATCGGCGACTCGCTGGTCGAGCCGCTGGCGGCGACGCCGGATCCCAGGAGGCCGAGCGCCGGACCGTGAAGCCCGCTCCGTTCGCCTACCACCGACCGAGCACGCGCGAGGAGGTCGACGGCCTGCTCGCGGAGCTCGGCGCGGACGCGAAGCTGCTGGCCGGCGGGCAGAGCCTGATCCCGATCCTCAACATGCGGCTGGCCGCCCCGGCCCACATCGTCGACCTCAACTTCCTGCGCGACGAGCCCGGCCAGCCGGTGCTCGAGGACGGCGCGCTCGCCTTCGGCCCGCTCGTGCGGCTGCGCGCCGCCGAGCACTCGCCGCTCGTCGCCGAGCGGCTGCCGCTGCTGGCCGAGGTGCTCGGCCACGTCGCGCACCCGGCGATCCGCTCGCGCGGCACGCTGGTCGGCAGCATCGCGCACGCCGACCCGGCGGCCGAGCTGCCGGCCCTGCTCGTGCTGCTCGAGGGCTCCGCGCGCGTGCGCGGCGCCGGCGGCGCCCGCACGGTGCCGGCGGTCGAGCTGTTCGCCGGCCACCTCGAGACCACGCTCGAGCCGGGCGAGTGGATCGAGGAGATCCGGCTCCCCGCCCACCGCGGCGGCGCCTTCGAGGAGTTCGCCCGCCGCCACGGGGACTACGCGCTGTGCGGCGTGGCGGCGATCGCCGACGGCGGCGGCGTGGCGCTCTCGTTCGTCGGGATGGGGCCCGTCCCGCTGCGCCTGACGGGCGACGTCGCCGACGCCGTCGGGCGCCTCGAGCCCGAGGACGACATCCACGCCAGCGCCGCGTACCGGCTCCATCTCGCCCGGCGGCTCGGCGAGCGGGTGGCGCGGCGCGCGCTGGAGGCGGCGTGATGGAGATCACCCTGCGCGTCAACGGGGCCGAGCACCGGATCGACGTCGAGCCGCGGCGGCTGCTGTCCGACGCCCTGCGCCACGACCTCGGACTCACCGGCACGCACGTCGGCTGCGAGCACGGAGTGTGCGGTTGCTGCACCGTGCTCGTCGACGGCGAGCCCGCCCGCTCGTGCCTGATGCTGGCGGCGACCGCCGAGGGCGCCGAGATCCGCACCGTCGAGGGTCTCGCCGCCGCGGACGGGACGCTGCACCCGCTGCAGGAGGCGTTCAAGCGCCACCACGGGCTGCAGTGCGGGTTCTGCACGCCCGGGTTCCTGATCACCGCGCTGCCGATCTACCGCGAGGCGGCGGAGATGAGCGACGACGAGCTGCGCGAGGCGCTCGGTGGCCAGCTCTGCCGCTGCACGGGGTACGTCGGGATCGTGGAGGCCGTCCGCGCGGCCGCGGCGATCGAGGACGCGCCGTGACGCTGCGGCTGATCGCCACCGGCGGCACGATCGCGTCGCTCGCCGATCCCGAGACCGGCGCCGTGCGGCCGGCGGTCAGCGCCGAGGACCTCGTCGCGACGGTGCCCGGCCTGGGGCCGGTCGAGGTCGAGTCGGTCGCCCACGTCAACGGCTGGAACGTGACGCCGGAGACGATGCTCGAGGTCGCCCGCCGTGCGGCGGGCGGCGGGGTCGTCGTCACGCACGGGACCGACACGATCGAGGAGACGGCGTTCTTCTGCGACGTGACGGTCGAGGACGACGTGGTGTTCGCGGGCGCGATGCGCAACGGCTCCGAGGTCTCGGCCGACGGGCCGCGCAACCTGCTCTGCGCGGCGCAGCTCGCCGCGGCCGACGAGGCGCGCGGCCTCGGCACGGTGCTCGTGCTCAACGACGAGGTCCACGCGGCGCGCTGGGCCCGCAAGCAGGACTCCGCGCGCGTCCACGCCCTCGCCTCGCCCGGCCACGGGCCGGTCGGCATCGTGGTGCCGGGGTCGGTCTCGATCGCACTGCCGCCGCCGCGGCGCTTCCTCGTCCCGATCCCCGACGCGCTTCCGCCCGTGCCGATCGTCCAGACCTACACGGGGATGGAGGAGCACCTGATCGAGACGGTGCTCGACGCGACCGGCGCCGCCGGGCTCGTGCTCGAGGGCACCGGCCTGGGAAACGTGCCGGGCAGCGCCGAGCGGGGGATCGCCGCCGCCGTCGAGCGCGGCCTGCCCGTCGTCACCGCGACGCGCGTGCCGGCCGGCGGCGTGCACGCGATCTACGGCGGCCCGGGCGGCGTGGTCACGCAGCGTTCGCTCGGGGTGGTCGGGGCCGGCTCGCTGTCCGGCGCCAAGGCGCGGCTGCTGCTCATGCTGCTGCTCGCCGCCGGCACCCCCGAGCGATTCGAGGAGGCGGTCGGGGTCCTCGGCGGCTGGTGACCTACGACCTCGTGATCCGCGACGGGCGCGTCGACGGCGCGCCGGTCGACATCGCGATCGCGGGCGAGCGGATCGCGGCGATCGGCCGCGGTCTCGAGGGCGCGGCCGAGCTCGACGCCGGCGGCCGGCTCGCCTCGCCGGCGTTCGTCCAGCCCCACATCCACCTCGACAAGGTGCTGACCGGCCCTCTGCTCGGCCCGAACCGCTCGGGCACGCTCGCCGAGGCGATCGCGATCTCCCACCGCGTCAAGCGCGCGGCCACCGTCGAGGAGATCCGGGCGCGCGCCGGCGAGGTGATCCGCGCCGCCGTGATCGCCGGCACGACCGCGATCCGCAGCCACGTCGACGTCGACACGATCGGCGGCCTCAAGGGCCTGCGGGGCGTGGCCGCCGCGCGCGACGACCACGCCGACCTGTGCGCCGTCCAGCTGGTCGCCTTCCCGCAGGAGGGCATCTGGCGCGACCCGGGGACCGACGAGCTGATGGCCGAGGCGATGCGCGAGGGCGCCGACGTGGTCGGCGGCATGCCGCACTGGGAGGACGGGCTCGACGCGGCGCGGCGCCACATCGCGTTCTGCCTCGACCTCGCGCAGCGCTGCGACGCCGACGTCGACATGCACGTCGACGAGACCGACGACCCGTACTGGCGCTCGTTCGAGATCCTGGTCGAGGAGGCCGACCGCCGCGGCTGGGGCGAGCGCACCACGGCCGGCCACCTGTGCGCGATGGCCGGCTGGGACGACGACTACGCGGCCGCCGTCATCCATCGCGCGGCCGCTGCCGGCGTGATGGTCGCCACCAACCCGCCGACCAACCTGATGCTCCAGGGCCGCGAGGACTTCGAGCCGCGCCGCCGCGGCATCCCTCGTATCAAGGAGCTGCTCGCGGCCGGCGTGATCGTCGGCGCCGGCCAGGACTGCGTCGACGACGCGTTCTACCCGTTCGGCACAGCCGACCCGCTCCAGGTCGCGCTGATCGTCGCCCACGCCGCCCAGCTCGGCACGCCGGACGAGATCGCCGCTGCGCTCAGGATGGTCACCGCCGACGCGGCGCGCCTGCTACGCCTACCCGAGTACGGCCTGCTGCCCGGTGCGCGCGCGGACCTCGTCGTCCTCGACGCCGCCACCGCGCGCGAGGCCCTGCGCGAGCAGGCGCCGCGCCGCTGGGTCCTGCGCGGCGGGCGCGTGGTGGCCGAGACCCGCGTCGAGCGGCGGCTGCACCGGGGTTGACGCGGGCGGCGCGGCCGTCGGACACTGACGCCGATGGACACGACGGTCGGCGAGGCCCTCACGGTCCGGATCCTCGGGGAGCTGGACCTGCGGCTCGGCGAGGTGCCGCTGCCGCCGCTGGAGTCGGCGCGCGCCGAGTCGCTGCTCGCCTACCTGCTGATCCACCGCGGCGCGCCGCAGCCGCGGCAGCGGCTGGCCTTCCTGCTGTGGCCCGACTCGACCGAGCAGCAGGCGCGCACCAACCTGCGGCACGTGCTGCACAAGCTGCGGCGGGCGCTGCCGGACGCCGACCGCTACCTCGACGTCGGGACGCGCACGCTCGGCTGGCGGCCGGACGCGCCGCTCCGGCTCGACCTCGCGGCGTTCGAGGACGCGCTCGCGCGCGCCGACGAGGCCGCCGATCCCGTCGAGGATCTCGAGGCGGCGGTCGCGGCCTACGCCGGCGACCTGCTCGAGGGCAGCTACGACGAGTGGCTGATCGAGGAGCGCGAGCGCCTCCGCGACCGCTACCACGACGCGCTCGACCGGCTCGCCGTCCTGCTCGAGCAGCGCGGCGACGCCGCGCGCGCGATCCCGCACGCCGAGCGCCTGCTGCGGCACGAGCCGCTGCGCGAGGAGACCTGCCGCCTGCTGATGCGCTGCCACGACGCGCGCGGCGAGCGCGCGCGGGCCCTGCGCGCGTACCACGCCTGCGCGGCGGCGCTCGAGCGCGAGCTCGGCGTCGAGCCGTCGGAGCCGACGCGCGAGGCGTACGAGGCGCTGCTGCCCGGCGCGGCCGAGGCGGAGCCGGAGCGGGCGGTGTTCGTCGGGCGGGCGCCGGAGCGCCGGCGCCTCACCGGTCTCTGGCGCGAGGCCGAGCGCGGCCGCGCGCAGCTCGTCCTCGTCAGCGGCGAGGGCGGGATCGGCAAGACCCGGCTGGTCGAGGAGCTGCGGACCTTCTGTGCCCATCGCGGCGCCGTCACCGCCGAGGCCCGCTCCTATCAGGCGGAGGGCGCGCTCGCCTACGGCCCGGTGGCGGCGTGGCTGCGCGCCGAGCCGCTCGCCGCGCGCCGGCACCGGCTCGACCGCGGACGGCTCGCCGAGCTGGCGCGCGTGCTGCCGGAGCTCGACGAGGCGCCGCGCCCGCTGCCCGAGCGCGAGCAGCGCCAGCGGCTGTTCGACGCCCTCGCCCAGGCGATCGGCAGCGTCGAGCCGCTGCTGCTGATCGCCGACGACCTGCAGTGGTGCGACCCCGAGACGCTCCAGTTCCTGCACTACCTCATCCGCAGCCGGCCCGACGCCCGGCTGCTCGTCGCCGCCACCGCGCGCCGCGAGGAGCTCGACGCGGCGCAGGGGCTGCTGTCCGGGCTGCGGGCGCTCGACCGCTTCACCGAGATCGCGTTGCCGCCGCTGTCGGCGCGCGAGACCGCGGTGCTCGCCGAGCGGCTCGCCGGGGAGGGCCGCGACGCCGGTCGCCTGTTCGCCGAGACCGAGGGCAACCCGCTGTTCGTCGTCGAGACGCTGCGCGCCGGAGCCCCCGCGCCGAGGGTCCAGGCGGTGCTCGAGGCGCGGCTCGCGCAGCTCTCGGAGCCGGCCCGCGCCCTCGCGGCGGTCGCCGCCGCGGTGGGGCGCGAGTTCACGGCCGAAGTGCTCGCGCGGGCGAGCGACGCGGGCGAGGACGAGCTCGTCCGCGGGCTCGACGAGCTGTGGCGGCGCCGGATCGTCCGCGACCGCGGCCCGGAGTCCTACGACTTCTCGCACGGCAGGCTGCGCGAGGTCGCCTACGCGGCGCTCGGCCCCGCGGAGCGCCGCCGCACGCACCTGCGGATCGCCCGCGCGCTCGACGCGCTGCACAGCACCGACCACGGGCAGCTCGCGCTCCACTACGACCGCGCGGGCGCGATCGAGCCCGCCGCCGAGGAGTACCAGCTCGCCGCGGCCGCGGCGCAGCGCATGCACGCCCACCGCGACGCCGTCCGGCTGCTCGAGCACGCCCTCGCCCTCGCGCCGGCGCCGGCGCGGCAGCTCTCGCTCATCACCGACCTCGTGACGCCGCTCGCGACGATCGAGGGCTACGCGTCGCCACGCCTGCTCGAGCGCCAGCGGCGCGGGCTCGAGCTGGCGCGCGAGCTGGCGGTCGACCCCGCGCCGCCGCTGCTGCGCTCGCTGGCGGTCGTGAGCGTCGCCGCCGGCGACTTCGACGCGACGCGCCGCTACGGCCGGCTGCTGGCGGCGCGCGGACGGCTCGTCGGCGACGAGAGCCTGCTCGTCGAGAGCGACTACGTGCTCGGCATCGCCGCGTTCTGGCAGGGCCACCTGACGTCGGCGCGCAGCCACTTCGAGGCCGCCGTCGCCCGGTACCGGCTCGACGATCACGTCACGCACCTGATCCGCTACGGGTTCGACACGCGCGTCATCTGCCAGAGCCGGCTGGCGAACACGCTCTGGCTGCTCGGCGAGCCGGGGGCGGCGGTGGCCGCGCGCGACCGCGCGCTCGCTCAGGCCGACGAGCTCGGCGACCCGACGACGCGCGACATCGCGCTCGTGTTCGCCTCGCTGCTCGCGGTCGACCTGGGCGAGCGCGACGCGCTGCGGGCGTACATCCCGCGCTTCGTCGGCCACGACGTCCCCTCGATCGCGCCCATGCGCGAGGCCTACGGCGGCTACCTCGACGTCGCCGACGGACGCGCCGGCGGCGTCGCCCGGATCCAGCGCGCAATCGAGAGCCTGCGCGGACAGGAGCACGCGCCCGGGATGCACGCGGTCCTCGCGCGCCTGCTGGTCGGGGCGTGCGTGCTCGCCGGCGACGCCCGCACCGGCCTCGCGGTGCCGGTTCCCGAGGGCGTGCTCGCCGGCGTCGTGCGGCGCCTGCAGGACGAGCTGCGGGGAACGCTCGGGGAACGCACCGCCCCCGATGCTCCCGAGCCATGATCGAAGAACTCCGCACACGCTTCCGCGGTGCACTGCTCCTGCCGGGCGAGGAGGGCTACGACGAGGCCCGTCGCGTCTGGAACGGCGCGATCGACCGCCGCCCCGCCGTGATCGCCCGCTGCGTCGGCGCCGACGACGTGGTCGAGGCGATCCTCTTCGCGCGCGAGCGCGACCTGGTCGTCTCCGTCCGCGGCGGCGGCCACGCGGTCGCCGGCCACGCCGTCTGCGACGGCGGCGTGATGATCGACCTGTCGCTGATGAAGGCCGTCGCCGTCGATCCGGAGGCCCGCACCGTGCGGGCGGCCGGCGGGCTGCTGTGGAGCGAGCTCGACCGCGCGACCCAGGGCTTCGGCCTCGCGACCACGGGCGGGGTCATCAGCCACACCGGCATCGGCGGCCTGACGCTCGGGGGAGGGCTCGGGCACCTGATGCGCAAGCACGGCCTGACCGTCGACAACCTGGTCGGCGCCGAGCTGGTCACGGCGACCGGCGAGCGCGTCCGGGCGGACGCCGAGACCGAGCCGGAGCTGTTCTGGGGCCTGCGCGGCGGCGGCGGCAACTTCGGCATCGTCACCGCGTTCGAGTACCGGCTGCACCCGGTCGGCCCGATCGTGCTCGGCGGGCCCGTCTTCTGGTCGTTCGAGGATGCCCCCGCGGTGCTCCGCGTCCTGCGCGAGCTCGCGCCCGAGGCGCCCGACGAGCTCGGGATCACCGTCGCGATGATGCGGGCGGGCCCGCTCCCGTTCATCCCGCCGGAGCAGCGCGGCCGGCCGGTGCTCGCCCTCGTGCTGGTGTGGGCGGGCGACCCCGCGGAGGGCGCGCGCGTGCTGGCGCCGCTGCGGCGGCTCGGGACGCCGATCGCCGACGTCGTGCGCCCCGTCCCGTACCTGGCGATCCAGTCGATGCTCGACGGCGGCGCGCCGCACGGGCGCCACTACTACTGGCGCTCGCACCGGCTTCCCGGGCTCTCGGACGGCGTGGTGGACGTCTTCATGGAGCACCTGGAGTCGGTGCCGACGCCGTTCTCGCAGATCAACGGCTGGGCGATGGGCGGCGCGGTCAGCCGCGTCGACGCGGCCGCGACCGCGGTCGGCGAGCGCGAGGTCGGGATCGACATCAGCTTCGCCGTCGGCTGGGAGGCCGGCGACCCCGACGCCGAGGGCCACAAGGCGTGGTCGCGCTCGGGTTGGGAGGCGCTCGGCCCGTACAGCACCGGCGTCTACGCCAACTTCATCTCCGACGAGGGCGCGGCGGGCGTCGAGGCCGCCTACGGCGAGCGCCTTGCGCGGCTGGCGGCGCTCAAGGGCGCCTGGGACCCGGACAACGTGTTTCGCATGAACGCCAACATCGCGCCGCGCGAGGCGATGGTCCGATGACCGTCCTGGTGACCGGGGCGACCGGCAACGTCGGCGCGCACGTCGTCGCCGAGCTCCGGGCGCGGGGCGTGTCCGTGCGCGCCTTCGTTCGCGATCCGCGGCGGGCCGCCGAGCGGCTCGGCGACGTCGAGCTCGCCGTGGGCGACCTGGCGGACGCCGCGTCGATCCGGCGTGCGCTGGCCGGCGTCGACCGTGTGTTCCTCTCCTCGGCCGACGGGCCGGACAAGGTCGAGCACGAGGCCGCGGTGATCGCCGCGGCGGCGGCCGCCGGGGTGGAGCTGATCGTGAAGGCCTCGACGATGCTCGCGCAGGCCGGCTCGCAGATGGCGCCGCTCGACTGGAACGGCCGCAGCGAGGAGCACCTGCGGCAGTCGGGCGTGCCGGCCGTGATCCTGGCGTCGGGCTTCTACATGACGAACCTGCTGGCCGCGCTCGAGCCCGTCGCCGCCCAGGGCGTCCTACCCGCGCCCGCGGGCGCCGGGGCGATCGGCATGATCGACCCGCGCGACGTCGCGGCGGTCGGCGCGGTCGCGCTCGCGGGCGACGGCCACGCGGGCCGGGCGTACCGTCTGACGGGCCCGGAGCCGGTCACCTACGCCGACATCGCGGACGCGCTCGGCCGCGCGATCGGCCGCCAAGTCGAGTACGTGGACGTGCCGCCGGAGGCGGCGCGCGCGGGCATGGAGGCGACGGGCATGCCGGCCTGGCTCGTCGACCACCTCGACCGCGCGTTCGCGCTCGTGCGCGTGGGCGCGCTCGAGGAGACGACCGACGTGGTGCACGCCGTCAGCGGCCGCGAGCCGCGCGACATCGCTGCCTTCGCGCGCGAGGTGTTCGCCCCGGCCGCGGCCGCCCACCAGCAGCAGGTCAGGCCGGTGTTCGGCTATGGCGAGGCGGGTCGAAGGCCGTGAGCAGCCGCGCGCCCGGGGCCAGGTACGGCTCGACGAGGCGGCGGGCGCGCGCGGGCTCGCGGTGGAAGAGGCCGACGCGGACGGCGAACGCCTTGTCGAAGCGGCGATCGCCGAGGTCGAGCTCCTCGAGCGCCGACAGCAGGAACTCGGCGGTGCCGGCCTCGACGTAGGCGGCGTTGCGGCGGGCGGCGGCCACGATCATCGTCGGCGAGCGGTCGATCGCGGTCAGCCGTCCGTGCCCGATCCGCTCGCAGACGAGCGTTGCCGCCACGCCGTGCCCGCAGCCGATCTCCAGCACACGGTCGCCGGGCCGGATGTCGAGCTGCTCGACGATCCGTCGCAGGCGCTCGCTCATGCGCGCTCGATCCTCCTGACGCCGCGCTCCGGCGTCCAGACGTCGATGACGAGGGCGTTGCGGGCGTCGTTGAGGCCGACGGTCGAGACCTCGCGCAGGTCGAGCCGGAACAGGTGCGAAGGGCCGGACGGAGCGGCATCGCCGTTCATCTCCTTGACGCGCTCGGTGTCGGTGATCTCCTCCGCGACGCCGGCGAGCTTGGCGTCTCCCTGCCAGTCGTCCGGCTCGTCCGAGCCGCTGTGGAGGGCGAAGCGGGGGTCGCGCTGGAGGTCGTGGGCCTTGCGCGCCTGCCACATCGATCCGATCCACAGCTCGCCGTCGCGGATCTCGGTCTCGGTGCCGGAGATGCGCGGGGAGCCGTCCTTGCGGATGGTGGCGATCGTCTTGTGCTTGTGAGCGTCGAGCCGCGCCCGCACCTGCTCGGCGAGCTCGGGCGCGGCTGCCTGGAACTCTGACCAGCTGGGCATAGCACGCAGGGTGGCGGGCGCCGGCGCGCGCGTCCAGCGGAACCTCGAAAGCGATCAACATGTGCCCCCCGGTTCGCGCGGCGGATCCGCCACCGCGGCGCCTGGGACGACGCGTTCGTGGACGCCCTGTGCGAGCCGCCGCAGTCGTTCACGTACGGCGGCGTGGTCGCGCACGTGCTGAGCTACGGCGCGCTGCGCCGCGAGACGCTCGCGGGGGTGCTGCGCGAGCTCGGCGCGGAGGTGTCCTCGGGGGATCCGATCGAGTGGGAGGCGGGGCGCTGATAGCGTCGGCGCATGCTCGGCTGGGACGAGGTGGTCGCGATCGGGACGCGCTTCCCGGACGTCGAGGAGGGGACGTGCTTCGGGACGCCCGCGCTGCGGGTGCGGGGCAAGTTCATGTGCCGCCTGCGCACTGACCCCGATGCCCTCGTCGTGCGCGTGATCGACCTCGCGGACGCGCAGGCGCTGCTGCTCGGGCAGCCTGACGTGTACTTCTCGACGCCGCACTACGACGGGTCCCCGTACGTGCTCGTGCGGCTCGACGTCGTCGGTGAGGACGAGCTCGCCGAGCTGCTCGAGGACGCGTGGCGGCTGCGCGTGCCGAAGCGCGTAATCGCGGCCTACGACGCTAGTCGGACACCGTGATCCCGAGCCCGTGCGCGAGCACGGGGGCGAGGCCGACGAGCTGGACGTGGTCGACGATCGCGCCGCGCAGGTTCCTGACGTCGCCGCGCGGCTCCTCGAGCTGGGCGCCGCGGAGGTCGACGCGGGTCAGGCGCACGCCCTCGAGCTCGATCCGCCGGAGCTGCGAGCCCGCGAACCGGGTCTCGATCAGCGTCGCGCCGGAGAGGTCGGCCTCGTCGAGCACGCAGCCCTCGAACGTGGCGCGCCGGAACCGGCCGAGCTGGAAGCTCGCGAGGTTGAGCTTGCAGTCGCGGAACACGACGTCCTCGGCGTCGAGCTCGGTGGCGCTGAAGCCGGTCATCCGGCAGGCCTCGAACACGACCCGCCTGAGCGACGCGCCGCGCCAGTCGGCGTTCGAGGTGTCGATCCGGCGCGCGACGACGTCGATCAGCGCGAGCGAGCGAAGCCGCGAGCCGGCCAGGGACGTGCCGTCGAGCTCGCACTGCTCGATCCGGCCGCCGGTCGCCTCGAGGCCGGCCAGCCCGGGGACGGCGTCGAGCCGGGCCTGCTCGATCGAGAACTCCGCCGCCGCCGGCGCCGGCTCCCAGGGCGCGAGCGGCTCGTCGGGCAGGTCGGGCGCGGCCCGCGCCCCGAACGGCGCGGTGGTCGGGTCCTTGGGCACGGCCCGGCACGGTACCCGCGGGTAGGCTCCGGCGTCCGATGCGGCTCGCCGTCCAGCTCTACACGCTACGCGACCGGCTCGAGGCCGATCTCGAGGCGACGCTTGCCGAGCTCGCCGAGGCGGGCGCGCGGGAGGTCGAGCTCGCCGGCCTGTACGGGCGCACCCCGGCCGACATGCGCGCCGCGCTGGATGCGGCCGGACTGGTCGCGTGCGCCGCACACGTGCCGCTCGACCGGTTCGGGGACGCGTCCCTGCTCGCCGAGGCGGAGACGCTGGGGATTCAGGCGCTGGTCGTGCCGTCGGTGGAGCCGCCGGAGACCGCGGCCGCGGCGCAGGAGACCGTGGCGCGCCTCGCCGTGGCGTCGGAGTTCGCCACCGGGGCCGGGCTGCGCTTCGCCTACCACAACCACGACTTCGAATTCCGCGCGCTCGACGACGGGAGCACGCTGTGGGACCGCATCGCGGCGGCGGGTCTCGCGCAGGAGCCCGACGTCGGCTGGCTGGTGGTGGCCGGCCGCGATCCGGTCGCCGAGATCCGCGCGCTCGCCGGCCGCTGCCCGCTCGTCCACGCCAAGGACGTGCGCCGCCGGGCGGACGGCACGTGGGAGGACGTGATCGCGGGCGACGGGGAGCTCGACTGGCCGGCGATCGTCGCCGCCGCCGTGGCGGCCGGGGCGTCGACGATCGTGGCCGAGCTCGACAACCCGTCGGCGCATCCCGTCGACGACGTCACGCTCTCGCTCGCCACGCTGCGCGACGCGCTGCCGTGACCGCGCTCGGCGTCGGGGTGATGGGGTGCGGGAGCGTCAGCGCCCAGTACCTGCCGAACGGGCCGCGGCTCGACGCGCTGGACTTCGTCGCCTGCGCCGACGTCTACCCGGCGGCGGCCGAGCGCGTCGCCGCCGAGCACGGCCTGGAGGCGTGCTCGCCCGACGAGCTCCCGGAGCGCAGCGACGTCGACGTCGTCCTCTGCCTCACGCCGCCCGACACGCACGCCGACGTTGCGCTGCAGGCGGTCGCCGCCGGCAAGCACGTCTACATGGAGAAGCCGCTGGCCACCGGCGTCGAGCGTGCGCGGGGCGTGCTCGACGCCGCGGCGCGCGCCGGCGTGCTCGTCGGCTGCGCGCCGGACACCTTCCTCGGCGCCGGGATCCAGACGTTGAAGGCGGCGGTCGAAGCCGGCGCGGTCGGCACGCCCGCGCTCGTCCAGGTGCGGATGCTCGCCTCGCCGCCGGAGCGCTGGCACCCGTCGCCCGCCTTCCTGTACGCCGACCTCGCCGGCCCGCTGCTCGACATCGGGCCGTACGGGGTGACGGCGGCAGTCGAGCTCGTCGGCCCGGTGCGGCGCGTCGCGGCGCTTGCCGCGCGGCCGCGTGCCAGCGGCCGGACCGCCGGCGGCGCCGACTTCCCGATCGTCGAGCCGACCCGCGTGGGCGCCGTGCTCGAGCACGACGGCGGCGTGCTGACGACGCTGACGGCGAGCTTCGACGCCGACGGCCCGGCACACCACGGGATCGAGGTCTCGGGGAGCGACGGCACGCTCGTCGGCGGCGATCCGAACGGGTTCGACGGGCCGGTGGTCCTCCGGCACGGCCGCGACGACGAGCCGCTCGACCTCGTCTCCGAGTGGCGGGGCAACGCCCGCGGGCTCGGCCTGCAGGACCTCTGCCGTGCGGTCCGCGACGGCACGCCGCAGCGCGCGAGCGGCGAGCGGGGGCTGCACGTGCTCGAGGCGCTGCTCGCGATCCGCGAATCGGCCCGCGAGGGCGCGGCGGTCGCGATCAGCTAGCGCGCCGAGGTCCGGCGCGTGGTCCCGTTGCGCAGCAGGCCACCGCGGCCGGTCGGCCATGGCATGCGGTTCGTGCCCGAGCGCGGGATGCGGTAGACGTCGATGCCGTGGTCGAAGGTCGACAGGACGATCTCGAGCCGCCCGTCGCGGTCGAGGTCGCCGATCGACGGCGCCGCCGGCACCCCGATGCCGTTGCCGTTGGTGCCCTGGTTGCGCAGGCGGACGTCGTGCAGCCGCCGACCGCGGGCGGACAGCACGACGAGCCGGCCCGAGCGCGGGGCCGCTCCGTAGGTCCCGAACACGAGCTCCGTCCTGCCGTCGCGGTTGAGGTCGGCGGCGACGACCTCGGACGCGAACGTCTCCGGCTCGCCGCGGGCGTAGTCGTGCCGCCACAGCCGCCGGCCCCCGGGCCCGACCGCGTAGACCGACCCGTCGGGCACCGCCGCGACGATCTCGGGGCGCCGATCCCCGCTCAGGTTCGCGATCGTCGGGGCCGGGATCCCGCTCGGCGGGTACCAGTCGCCGGCGGGGCGGACGGCCGGCTTGCGCGTCAGCGGCAGGCGCCTGAACCCCTTGTGGCGGCGCCCCGACCGGCGGCCGGAGCCGTGCGCGCCGTCGAGCACCATGAACGCGTAGGCCTGCGTCTCGTACGGCACGTGCTTCTCGACGTTGGGCAGGCCGACGACCTCGTTGCGCCCGTCGCGGTCGAGGTCGGCGATCGACGGCGGCGACGCCGTCCACTGCAGCCACGCCTCGGTGCGCGGGTGCGGCCAGTCGCCGACGTGCCGGTGCAGGTGGTCGTCCTCGACGCGGGGACCGAGCCAGCGGATGAACTGGCCCCAGCCGAGCCGGCGCCCGTCGTAGCCGCTCTGCCGATTCGTGTACCAGGGCGACGCCAGGACCGACGTCCCGTCGTGGTCGAACAGGTTGATCTGGTGGTTGTCGAACGTGACCACGACCTCCCGCTGCGGGTCGTCGTCGAGGTTCCCGATCCCGACGTTCTCGCCGTACGCGCCGTAGCCGCGGTTGCCGATGCCGTTGAACGTCGCATCGGAGGCGTCGTACCGCGGCCAGCCGGGCACGTGCCGGCCGGCGGCGTCGAAGGCGAAGACCTGCGAGCCGTCGCGCGCGGTGTTCGTGGTCGTCGCGACGACCTCGATCCGGCCGTCGCGGTCGAGATCGGCGGCGGCGAGGCCGCGGGTCTCGGGGCACTGGCCGCCGCTGCAGGTCGAGGCCGGCCAGCCCGGCTCGAGCCGCAGCCGGCCACCGGTGAGGGCGTACGCCGCCACCGTCCCGTCGTTGCCGCCGACGACGATCTCGCGCGCGCCGTCGCGGTCGAGGTCGGCGACGACGCTCGGGGCGTAGACGCGCCCGCGGGTCGCCGTGCCCTCGCCGAGCAGCCGCCCGCGGGCGTCGTACACGAACGTCGAGTACTGCGGCGCGACGATCTCCAGCCGGCGGTCGCCGGCGAGGTCGGCGAGCGCGGGGGACGAGAACCAGCCCGTCTGGCCGGTCTCGATCCTGCGCACGAAGCGCGGGGCCGCCACCGCCTTCCTCGCCTTCGACGCGCGGGCCTCGCCGCCGCCCGCGCCCTGCGCCGTCGCCGGCGGCAGCGCCACGAGCACGGTCACCGCCACCGCAACCCGCCTGTGCCCACGCATGCCGCACACCGTAGCCGCGGCGCGCCGGTCGCTACCGTCAGGCCGGTGCCCGATCACGTGTCGATCGCCAACGAGCGCACTGGAGGACCCGCGTGACCGACCTGCGCGTCGGCGTGATCGGCCTCGGGTGGGCCGGCCGGCAGCACCTGGCGGCGTACCAGGCGCACCCCGGCGTGCGGCTCGTCGCGCTCGCCGGCCTCGAGGAGCCGGCCCGGGAGGCGCTCGCCGCGCAGTACGGCATCGAGCGTCACGTCGCCCGCTGGGAGGACCTGCTCGAGCTCGACGGCATCGACGCGGTCAGCATCGCGGTGCCCACGTTCCTGCACGCCCCGATCGCGGTGGCCGCGCTCGAGCGCGGCATCCACGTGCTCTCGGAGAAGCCGATCGCGCGCAACGAGGCCGAGGCGCTGTCGATGGTCGAGGCCGCGCGGGCCGCCGGCCGGGTGCTGGACGTCGGGTTCAACCACCGCCAGCGGGGCGACATCCAGAAGCTCAAGGAGGTCGTCGACGCCGGTCGCCTGGGGCGGCCGTACTACGCGAAGGCGTGGTGGCTGCGCCGCCGCGGGATACCCGGCCGCGGGAGCTGGTTCACGACCGCCGAGCTGGCGGGCGGCGGCCCGCTCGTCGACATCGGCGTGCACGTGCTCGACTACTCGCTGTTCCTGCTCGGCAACCCGAGGGTCACCGCGGTCAGCGCGTCGACCTACGACCTGCTCGCCAGCGCCGGGTTCGGGTTCAACCCCAGGGCGAAGAAGATGGGCGCAGGAGATGCGAAGGGCTTCGACGTCGAGGACCTCGCGACCGTGTTCATGCGCCTGGACGACGGTGGAACGCTGCTCGTCGAGGCGAGCTGGGCTGCGCACCGCAGCGAGGGCGACGAGTTCGGCATCACGCTCTACGGGACCGATGGCGGCGCCGAGCTGATCGTGGCGGACTACGCGCCGAGCGGCTCGCTGCGGACGTTCACCGACGACGACGGGCGCCTGGTCGAGACCCGCCTGGGCGCGGAACCCGGCCGGGGCCACGACGCCGTCATCGAGCAGTTCGTGGCCAAGGTGCGCGCCGGTCGCGCGCGCGACGGGGACGGCGCTGGGGCGGTCGACCTCGCCCGCATCGTCGACGCGTGCTACCGGTCGGCCGCCGAGCAGCGCGAGATCCGCCTGGTCGGCTGACCGCTGCCGGATCACCGCGATCGCGCCACCGAACGCGATCCTGCTGGCCTCCTCCCGGCACGCCGTCGGGCTGCGTCCCGTGCCGAGCTATCGCGTGTTCGTCGCCGGCTGGCGGCAGGAGTGCTGTGGCGGGCCGTTCGGTGTCGGCGACGAGGTGGCGTCGAGGCTCGCGCTGCTCGACGGCGAGACCGCGGTGCTGCGCGACGGGATGACCACCGAGGTCGACGGGGAGAGCACCGGGCAGATGCAGACCAGCCTGCTGTTCGAGCTCGAGCCGATCCCGAGCTGCAGCGCGATCACTCCAGGACCGAGTCGACGACGATCTGTTCCCGGCCGAGGAAGAAGATGCCCGGGTCGGTCTCGAAGCCGGCGCTCGGGTTGTTCCGCAGGACCGAGGAGCGGATCTCGAGGACGCCGCTGCGGTCGTTGCTGACGAAGAAGACCGCGCCGCCGCCCTCGCGCGCGCGATTGCGGGCCACCCTCGCGCCGGCGAGCAGCACGCGGAAGTCGTTGCCATCTGCGTACACGGCGCCACCCGAGCCGCCGCCAGGCGTGCGCGGGCGCGCGGGGTTGGCGCCGCGGCCGATGGCTCGGTTGCCGGTGAAGACGCTGTTGTAGATCGACCACGACACGCCGATGCTGCTCAGAGCGGCCCCGTTGCTGCAGACGCCGCGCCTGAAGATGCTGCCCACGACGCTGACGGGCTGGTCGTCATGCTGGGACAGCGCCCGGACCGCGCCTCCGCCGACGTCCGGGCCCGTCGGGTCGCAGCGGTTGCCGAAGAACTTCGAGCGGACGATCTTGAGCCGGCCGCCGCGCGCGAAGACCGCGCCGCCACCACCGCCGTCATACGTCGCCCCGCGAGCGTCGCCGTCCGCGAACGTCAGGTTCTGCACCACGAGACGAGGCGTGGCCTGATCGTCACAGTGCGACGTGGTCCACGTCTGCCGCCGGTCGCAGGTGTTCTGATAGAGGATGCGGCGCTTCCCGCCGCCGTCGAGGGTGACCAGGCCGCGGCCGTCGAGGACGACGAGACGGCTTGTGTTGACCACCTTGGCGGTCTGCCTCATCGCGATCCTGACCGGGTCCGGCCCGCAGCGGAACCTGATCACCCCGCCCCTGGCAACAGCCCGCACCACCGCGCGCGACGTGCAGCTTCGCGGCGTGCCGTTGCCGACCCAGCGGTCGGGGTGCGAGGTGTCGACCGCCCGCGCCGTGCGTGGCACCTTGACCGCGTCCGGCCCGCGCGCGCCGGGCCGAGCGGCGGCGACCGCCGGCAGCGCGGCCAGCGCGCCGGTGAGGGCCAGGCAAGCGGTCGTGAGGACGGGCTGCAGACGCATGGGCACCTCCGGTCCGTGAGCCTAGCCGCCGAGGCGGAGACATCATCGGGCAGGGTGGCAGGAGAAGGGCGCTGCGTCGGCGACCCGACCAGGCAGGCCGCGGTGGGTGTCCGAGGCGCCGAGACGGCGGCGCCCCGGACGATCCGCATCAACCGCCGTTGTGCGCGCCGGCGAGCGCGTGACCGCCGATGCCGACCTTCGCAACGGCCTCGCTGTACATCGCCATCTCGCGCCCGACTCCGTCACCCGTGACCGCCGGAACCACGCCGTAGTTGTCCACGATCAGGCTCGCGTCGGAGCTCGCGCGACGGAACTCCTCGTCGTTGGTGAGCGCTGCGCACTGCTCCGCGCTGCCGTAGACCATGAAGAACCCGCCGAGGTCGCCGCCGTGCGGATCGAGCAACGACACATCCATCGACTCGATCCGGCCGTCGGACTGCATGCG
>Ga0214469_1000074_pt1 | contig 27313 bp, 28 predicted proteins | sample RVTome_10_FD_187340 | JGI IMG/M metagenome (GOLD analysis project Ga0214469, IMG submission 187340) | Soil microbial communities from uranium-contaminated site in the Upper Colorado River Basin, Wyoming, United States - RVT153D57 HiSeq ... | reverse complement strand
CCGGCACCAGCCTGCACACGATCGCGACGCTTCCGCTCGGCCCCAACCGGTCGCTGCACCTCGTCCGCGCCGGGCACGAGATCGTGCTCGTCGGCGCCGGCGAGCACGGCGTGACGCCGATCCGCACGTATGGCGAGCAGGAGGCTCGCGCCCTCGGGCTGCTCATGGACGAGCACGACGCCGAGCCGACGACCGAGACCGCACTCGCGGTCCGCTCGCCGCGCACGATCGGCGGCCTGCTCGACCAGCTGCGCTCGAAGACGGTGATCCGGTGAAGGCCGACGGCGCCAACGCCGTCCAGCTGCTGTTGCTGATCGCGGGCATCTCGCTGGTGCCCGCGCTGCTGTTCACGGTCACCGGCTTCACCCGCATCCTGATCGTCCTCGGCTTCATCCGCTCGGGGCTCGGCACGCCGACCGCGCCGCCCAACCAGGTGCTGGTCGGCATCGCGCTGTTCCTGACCATCTTCGTGATGGCGCCCACCTTCACGAAGATCAAGGACGAGGCCTTCGAGCCGCTCTCGAAGGGCAAGATCACGCAGGAGCAGGCCTTCGAGCGCGCCGAGGCGCCGATGCGCGAGTTCATGTTCGACCAGACGCGCAGCAAGGACCTCGCGCTGTTCGCCAAGCTCGCGAAGATCGAGCAGCCGGAGACGCGGGCGGACATCCCGACCCACGTCCTGATCCCCGCCTTCATCATCTCCGAGCTCAAGACGGCGTTCCAGATCGGGTTCCTGATCTTCCTGCCGTTCCTGATCATCGACCTCGTCGTCGGCGCGACCCTGATGTCGATGGGCATGGTGATGCTGCCGCCCGTCTTCATCTCGCTGCCCTTCAAGGTCCTCCTCTTCGTCCTGGTCGACGGGTGGAACCTCGTCACCCGCTCGCTCGTGGAGAGCTTCCACCTATGAGCCAGGACAGCGTCGTCAGCATCTGCGTCTCCGCGATGGAGCTGGCCCTGAAGATCGGGCTGCCGCTCCTGCTGGTCGGGCTCGTGATCGGCCTGATCGTGTCCGTCTTCCAGGCGGTCACGCAGATCCAGGAGCAGACGCTCAGCTTCATCCCGAAGATCATCGGCATGGCCCTCGTCCTCGTGGTCGGCGGGCCGTGGATGCTGGGCCAGCTCATCAGCTGGACCCAGGAGCTCTACGGCCAGATCCCCAACCTGGTGGGCGGATGAACCCCGAGGCGATCCTCGCGGAGTTCGGCCAGCAGCAGGTGCTCGGCTTCTTCCTCGTGCTGGCGCGCGTCTCGCCGCTGTTCATCCTCGCGCCGCTGTTCTCCTCGAAGCTGCTGCCCGCCCGCGCGCGCGGCATCGCCGCGGTCGGCCTGGCGATCGGCATCGCGCCGATCGCGCTGAACGCCGGCGACGGGGCGGTGCCGCTGCCGACGGAGATCCTCGCGATCGGCGGGCTCGTGCTGAAGGAGATGCTCGTCGGGCTCGGGTTCTCGTTCGCGCTCGGCGCGCTGTTCGCCGCGATCCAGGTGGCCGGCAGCCTCGTCGACACCATGATCGGCTTCGCGTTCGGCGCGCTCGTCGATCCCGTGACCGGCACGACCGGCGGCGTGCTCAACCAGCTCTACGCGCTCATCGGCGTGATGATCTTCGTCGTCATCGGCGGCGACGCCTGGGTCATCCAGGGGCTCGCCCGCAGCTACGACGCGATCCCGCTCCTCGAGGCGCCCGCCATCGGCACGCTCGTCGAGGGCGCGCAGGTCGCCTACAGCGGCATCTTCGCCGCGGCGATCGAGATCTGCGCCCCGGTGCTGATCGCCGCCGTCCTGACCGACGTCGCGTTCGGCCTCGTCTCGCGCGTCGTGCCGCAGCTCAACGTCTTCGCCGTCGGCTTCCCGGCCAAGGTGACCGTCGGCCTCGTGCTCGTGGGCGCCACGCTGCCGTTCGTGGCCGGCTGGCTCGGCGATGAGCTCCAGGGCTCGGTCGCCGCCGCCCTGCGGACCCTGAGGGTGGCCGGCTGATGGCCGAGAACAAGACCGAGAAGGCAACACCCAAGAAGCGCCAGGAGGCGCGCAGGAAGGGCCAGGTCGCCCGCTCGCAGGACCTCAACGGCGCCGTCGTGCTGATGGCCGCGATCCTCGCCCTGTCGGCGTTCGGCCCCGGCGTCGTGCACCGGATGCAGGAGGCCATGATCGGCGTCCTTGCGTTCGTGGAGTCTCCGGATGTCGTCGACAGCAAGGGCGTGACCGAGCTGTTCATGACCGTCGGCCGGCACGTGGCGCTGGCCGCCGCGCCCGTGATCGCGGTCTGCGCGCTGGCCGGCGTCGCCGCCAACGTCGGCCAGATCGGCTTCAAGCCGTCCACCAAGGCGCTGAAGCCCGACTTCAAGAAGCTCAACCCGCTGACCGGCGCCAAGAACATCTTCGGCGTCAACGCCGCGGTCGAGACCGGGAAGAACATCCTCAAGATCGGCGCAATCGGCGGCATCGTCGCGCTCGCCGTGTTCCCGAAGCTCGACGAGATGGCCGCCCTCGTCGGCATGCCGGCGCAGGCGCTGCTCCCGCACATGGCGACGATGATCCTGCGCGTCGCGCAGTGGGCCGCGGGCGCCTACCTGGCGATCGCCGCGATCGACGTCTTCTACCAGCGCCATCGGTTCGAGAAGAACCTCAAGATGGACAAGGAGGAGGTCAAGCAGGAGCACAAGCAGCAGGAGCTGCCGTCCGAGATCAAGGGCGCCCAGCGGCGCCGCGCGATGGAGCTCGCTCGCGCCCGCATGATGGACGCGGTCCCGACCGCCGACGTCGTGGTGACCAACCCGACGCACTTCTCGGTCGCGCTCAAGTACGGCTCCGACAAGCCAGCGCCGGTCGTGGTGGCCAAGGGCACCGACCACCTCGCGCTGCGCATCCGCCGCGAGGCCGCCTCGCACGGCGTCGCCGTCGTCCCCGACCCGCCGCTCGCGCGCGCCCTGTACGCGAGCGTCGACGTCGGCCGCATGATCCCCGAGGAGCTCTTCCAGGGCGTGGCCCAGCTGCTCGCCTTCGTCTACAAGGTCGCCGGCCGGAGGGCTGCCGCATGAACTTCCTGAAGAAGGCCGGACGCTACTCCGACCTGATCGCCGCCGGCGCCGTCGTGCTGGTCGTGGCGATGATGGTCATCCCGCTGCCGCCGTTCATCCTCGACCTGCTCATCACCCTGAACATCTCGGCGGCGCTGATGATCGTCGTGGCCACGCTCTACGTGCCGCGCGCGCTCGACTTCAGCTCGTTCCCGAGCCTGCTGCTGCTCACCACTCTGCTGCGGCTCGCGATCAACATCTCCGTCACCCGCCTGATCCTGCTCGAGGGCGATGCCGGCCACGTCGTGACGGCGTTCGGCGAGTTCGTCGTCGGCGGCAACGTGGTCGTCGGCCTCGTGATCTTCCTGATCCTGATCGTGATCCAGTTCGTGGTCATCACGAACGGCGCCGGCCGCGTCGCCGAGGTGGGCGCCCGCTTCACGCTCGACGCCATGCCCGGCAAGCAGATGGCGATCGACGCCGACCTCAACACCGGCCAGATCACCGACGAGGAGGCGCGCAAGCGTCGCGAGGAGATCGCCCAGGAGGCCGACTTCTACGGCGCGATGGACGGTGCCTCGAAGTTCGTCAAGGGCGACGCGATGGCGGGCATCCTGATCACCGGCATCAACCTGATCGGCGGCATCGTCATCGGCGTCATGCAGATGGGCATGCCGTTCGGCGAGGCCGCGCAGCACTTCTCGCTGCTGACGGTCGGGGACGGCCTGTGCGCGCAGATCCCCGCGCTGCTGATCTCCGTCGCCACCGGCATCCTCGTGACCCGCTCGTCCTCCGAGAAGGACCTCGGCTCCGACGTCGCGGGCCAGATCCTCGACCAGCGCAAGGCGCCGCTCGTCGCCGGCGTCGTGATCATGGCCTTCGGGCTCGTCCCGGCGTTGCCGACGACGCCGTTCCTGCTGATCGGCGGCATGTTCTTCGCGGTCGGCTGGACGCTGCGCAAGGCGCCGAACCGGGTCCAGCGCGAGCAGGCGGCAAAGACCGCCGCTTCGCAGGCGGCCTTGCCGGCCGGCGAGACAGCCGCGCCGCGCGACGCCGCGCTCGACGCACTCGCGCTCGACCCGCTCGAGCTGGCGATCGGCTTCGGCCTCGTGCCGATGGTCGACCAGCAGGCCGGCGGCACGCTGCTCCAGCGCGTCGGCACGATCCGCCGCCAGATCGCGTCCGAGCTGGGCATGGTCATCCCGCCCGTGCGCATCCGCGACGACGTCGGGCTCGACTCGCACGAGTACGTCGTGCGCGTGCGCGGCAGCGAGGTCGCCCGCGGCGGCGTCATGCCGGGCCACCACCTCGCGATGGACCCGGGCGACGCGATGGGCCAGCTGCCCGGCATCCCCACCACCGAGCCGGCCTTCGGCCTGCCCGCCGTGTGGGTCCCGGAGAGCGGTCGCGCCGAGGCCGAGGCGCTCGGCTGGACGGTCGTCGACCCGGAGTCGGTGCTCGTCACCCACCTCACCGAGAACATCCGCGGCCACGCCTCCGAGCTGCTCAGCCGCCAGGAGACCCGCCAACTGCTCGACCAGCTCAAGGAGGTCAACGCGGCGGTCGTCGACGAGGTCGTGCCCGACGTGCTGTCGGTCGGCGAGATCCAGCGCGTGCTGCAGGCGCTGCTGCGCGAGGGCGTCTCGGTCCGCGACCTCGGGGCGGTGGTCGAGGCGATCGGCGACAAGGCGCGGCTCACGCGCGACGTCGCGATGCTCGCCGAGTACGCCCGCCAGGCGCTCGGCCGCACGATCGTCGCCCCGTACCTGGACTCGGAGGCCACGCTGAGGGCGATCGCGCTCGACCCGGCGCTCGAGCAGGAGGTCGCCGAGGCCCTCGTGCAGACGGCCGACGGCGAGTTCCTGGCGATGGACCCGGTCCGGGCCCACGCGCTTGTCGACGCGACCGCTGAGCAGGTCGAGCACGCGCTCGCCCGCGGCGGCCGGCCGGTGATGCTGTGCTCCGCCCGAGTGCGCCGGCACCTGCGGCGGCTTTTCGAGCAGCGGCTCCCGCAGCTCGCGGTGTGTTCCTACAACGAGATCGCCCCCGGTGTCAGCGTTGAGACGGTCGGTGTCCTGGATCCGACATCGATCGCCTCGCGCGCGAGCGCGGACGCTGTTGCCGTGGCCGGTTAGTGCCGATGGAGAACCTGGACATGGATACGACTCTCGCCACCGACTCCGACACCAAGACCTTCCGCGGCCGCACCCTCGAGGAGCTGCTGCCGAAGATCCGGGCCGACCTCGGCCCCGACGCCATCGTGCTGCGCCGCCGCGAGGGTCTCGCGGGCGGCGTCGGCGGCTTCTTCCAGAAGTCCTACATCGAGGTCGACGCCCGCCCGGCGTTGCCCGACGAGAAGCCGCTCGAAGCCCGCAACGACCGCGCGACGGCCGAGGGCCTCGCGTCGCCGGCGATCCAGGCGCTGGTCGACCAGGCGGCCCCGTTCGCCGATGCGCTCGCGCAGGCCCAGGGCACCGTCGGCGACCGCGCCCACGAGGTCCTGATCGCGGCGGCCACGGCCGCGGCGCCAGACGCCGGCCTCTACGGCCCGCAGCCGAACCGCGCGGCGTTCGAGGACGCCGCTCCGGATACCGTCCGGGCCTACGTGCCCGCCTACGAGCCCGAGCCGGTCGACGAGCCCGCCGCCCCCCTCGACGGCCTCGGCGCCGAGCGGCCGGTGGCCGCCGACGCGGCCGAGAAGCGCCTCGTGGCCGCCGGCCTGAGCGCCTCGCTCGCCGCCGACGTCGTCGGCGAGGCCGTCGCCCACGGCCTGCCGTTCGCGCAGCCGCGCGCCCTCAAGAAGCTGATCCGCACCGCGCTCGCCCGGCGCGTGCCGGTCATGGCCGACCTCGGCGGCGATGCCCGCACGCTCGCGTTCGTCGGCGCCGGCGGCTCCGGCAAGACGTCAGCCACCGAGCGCCTCGCGGCCGCCTACGCGGCCGTCGACGCCGAGGTCGTGGTCGTCTCGCTGCGCTCGAACGACGGCGGCACCGGCCTCGCCTCGCGCCTCGAGCCGCTCGGCGTCTCGGTGATCGCCGCCGACGACGCCGAGCAGGCCGCCCGCCGCGTCACGCGCCGCCAGGCGTCGCTGACGATCGTCGACGCGCCCGCCGCCGGGCTCGCCGACCGCGCCGCGGTCGAGCGGATCGCCGGGGACCTCAGGACGCTCGGCGTCGAGGAGGTCCACCTCGCGCTGCCGGCCACCCTCAGCGCGTCCGCCGCCGAGGAGCTGGCCGATGCGCTCGCGCCGCTCGGCATCACCCACGTCGCCCTCACGCACGCCGATCAGACCGCCCGCCCGGGCGCGCCGGTCGAGCTCGCGGTGACGGGCCGCCGCGCCCTGTCCTACGTCTGCACGCGCGAGGAGATCGCGCCCGTGGACCCCGACGAGCTGGCCAAGCAGCTGCTGCCCTGATCGAGCCGGCATGGCCGTGAGCGCACCACAGACCCCCGCGATCCCCGTCGGCGAGCACGTGCAGGTGAACCTGCCGCACATCGGGCTGCTGCCGGCGACGGTGGAATCGGTGCAGGCCGCCACCGTCGTGGTCGTCCTGGCCGTCGGCGACGCGCGCGTCAAGCGCCTCGAGGGCGCCGAGGTGGCGATCGAGCACGCGACCGGCCGCGGCATCCACCGCTACGGCGGGACCCTGCATCTCAACGCCGGCCGGCCCGAGGAGCTGCGCGTCGCCCTCCAGGGCGAGGCCGAGCGCATCCAGCGCCGCGAGTGGGCCCGCATCGACGCCTCGCTGAAGGTCACGGTGCGCGGGATCGACGAACCGGTCGGCGGCGACACCGTCACGCTCAACATCTCGGGCGGCGGCATCCTGATCAAGGACCCGTGGCGCATGCCGCTCGGCATCGACGTCCGGATCGAGCTCGAGTCCGAGGCCGGCAGCGCGCCGATCCGCGCGCTCGGTCGCGTCGTGCGCGAGCCCGCGGCCGACCAGAAGGGCATCCGGATCGACAACATCGCGCGCGAAGACGAGGAGCGCCTCGTCCGCCTCGTCCGCGAGCGCGAGCTGGCCGCCCTGCGCATGTCGAGGGGCCGATGAGCGGCAAGGCCGAGAAGAAGAAGGGCAAGAAGGGCGACGAGGCGACCGAGGCGTCGAAGGCCATCTCGGTCGCCGCTCACCCCCGCGCCAGCGCCTCGGTCCGGCGCACGCGCGCCCGGGTCGCCCTCGCCGCATTCGCGATCGTCCTCTACCTCTCGCTGCAGGCCGGTGTGCCCGGTGAGGAGGCCGTGCTGCGGGCCCTGGTGGCCGGCGTCGTCGGCAACCTCGCCGGCCGCGCGTGCGCGATCGCCGTCTGGCGGGCGCTGATCATGGCCGAGGTCAAGGCCGCCACGGACGCGTACCGCGCCCGCGTGGAGCGCGCCGCCGAGCTGGTCGAGGAAGAGCGCAGGTCCCGCGCCCAGAAGGCCGCCTCGGCCGCCTGACCGCCTGAACGCACGTGGAGCGCATCGAACCGATCTCGAACGAGCGCAAGGTCGAACCGGTGACGCTCACGCGCCTGACGCCGAGCGAGCGCGAGCAGGACCGCCGGCGCCGCGAGCGTGAGCGCGAGCAGCGCCGCAAGGCGGCTCCGCGCACTCCCGCTCCGCCCTCGCGCGAGGGCGGGTCGGGCGTCGACATCCGCGTCTGAGCAGCGATTCCTCGGCCGGATGTCGAGGCCGGGGGGTTTCTCCTCAAGTCCTCGTCGGACAGGCCGATCACTCCGCTTGTAAGAAGGGGTGACACGGAGTCGCCCCGGCCTGTAAACCAAGTCATCAAGGAGAGATGATCATGGGCCTTCGTATCCAGAACAACGTTGAGGCGTTCAACGCCCACCGTCAGCTCAGCGCGACCGCGGCCAAGGCCGCCAAGTCGATGGAGAAGCTGTCCTCGGGCTACCGCATCAACCGCGCCGCCGACGACGCCGCCGGCCTCGCCATCTCAGAGAAGATGCGCGGCCAGATCGGCGGTCTCGCCCAGGCTCAGCGCAACGCGCAGGACGGCGTGTCGCTGGTCCAGACGGCGGAGGGCGCGCTCAACGAGGTGCACTCCATGCTGCAGCGCGTGCGTGACCTGAAGGTGCAGTACGAGAACGGCACGCTCGACACGGACGACAAGACCGCGATCGTGGCCGAGGTCAAGCAGCTCGCGTCCGAGATCACCGAGATCTCGACCAAGACCGAGTTCAACGGCATCAACCTGCTCGACGGCACCGGCGGCTCCGCCGGCGTCATCTCGTTCCAGGTCGGCGCCAACGGCAGCGAGACGATCAGCGTGACGACGAAGGACATCGCCGGGGCCTCGGGCACCGTCGCGATCGACGGTGTCACCGACACCGCCAGCTGGGAGGCCGTGAGCCTCGCCAACATCGACACGGCGATCAACAACATCTCGAGCATCCGCTCGGACTTCGGTGCCGTCCAGAACCGTCTGGAGCACCGGCTGAACAACCTCGCGACCTACCAGGAGAACCTGGTCGCGTCGGAGAGCCGGATTCGCGACGTGGACATGGCCAGCGAGATGGTCGCGTTCACCAAGCTCGGGATCCTGCAGCAGGCCGGCACGAGCATGCTCGCGCAGGCCAACCAGGCCCCGCAGAACGTCCTTTCGCTTCTGCGCTAGTCGGGCCCTACATAACCCCACCGAGGGACGGATCGTCAGCGGGCGGCCTCAGGGCCGCCCGTCGGCGTTAAAGCTTCCCTGTGAGCGGCCGATGACCGGGACGCATCCGTCTTCCAAGGAGGGAGTCACTCCCCAATGGGTCTTCGCATCCAGAACAACGTTGAGGCGTTCAACGCCCACAGACAGCTGTCGACGACCGCCTCAAAGGCTGCGAAGTCGATGGAGAAGCTCTCGTCCGGTTACCGGATCAACCGAGCTGCCGACGACGCCGCCGGCCTCGCCATCTCGGAGAAGATGCGCGCGCAGATCGGCGGTCTCGCCCAGGCGCAGCGCAACGCGCAGGATGGCGTCTCGCTCGTGCAGACCGCGGAGGGCGCGCTCAACGAGGTGCACTCGATGCTGCAGCGCGTGCGCGATCTCAAGGTCCAGTACCTGAACGGCACGCTCGACGCCGACGACAAGACGGCGATCGTCTCCGAGGTCAAGCAGCTCGCGTCGGAGATCGGTGAGATCTCGACCAAGACCGAGTTCAACGGCATCAACCTGCTCGACGGCACCGGCGGCTCCGCCGGCGTCATCACCTTCCAGGTCGGCGCCAACGGCAACGAGACCGTCTCGGTCACGACCCGCGACATCGCCGGCGCGTCCGGCACGGCCGCGATCGACGGCGTCACCGACACCGCCGGCTGGGAGGCCATCGCCCTCGCCGACATCGACACGGCGATCAACAACATCTCCTCGCTGCGGTCCGAGTTCGGCGCGGTCCAGAACCGCCTTGAGCACCGGATGGCGAACCTCACCGCCTACCAGGAGAACCTCGTCGCGTCCGAGAGCCGGATCCGCGACGTCGACATGGCCAGCGAGATGGTCAACTTCACCAAGCTCGGGATCCTGCAGCAGGCCGGCACGAGCATGCTCGCGCAGGCCAACCAGGCCCCGCAGACGGTCCTCTCGCTGCTCCGCAACTAGGACCCACCCGCTTCGACGCGCACGGGCGGCCCGCGGGCCGCCCGCCGTCGTTCAAGCCTGGAACCAGGCTAAAGGCCGGCCGGCGGGCGCCGATCACCGGGGCATGTCCGTCCTCGCCGTGGTCCCCGCCTGCCTGCGCGGCCCGCAGGACGCCGAGCTGCTCGGCCGCTGCCTGGTCTCGCTCTGGCGCACGGCGCCGGGGCTGCCGGCCGTCGTCGTCGACGCCTCGCCCGCCGGGCGTAGCGGCGAGCTCGCCGCGGTCTGCGCCGAGCTGTCCTTCGAGCTCCTGCGCCTGCCCGGCCCCACCACCTTCGCGGCCGCCGCCAACGCAGGCCTGTCGATCGCCGAGGGCGCCGCGGCCGACGCCGTGGTCGTGCACCACGACGTCGAGCTGCTCGAGCCGGGCTGGCTCGACGCGCTGCTCGACGCCCAGGGCGTGATCGCTGGCGGTCGCCTGCTGTTCCCGGACGGCACGCTCCAGCACGCCGGCTACCTGTACTCGCAGCTGCTCGGCCGCTTCGAGCCGCGACTGCTGTTCGCCCCCGCCGACCTCCCGGCCGGCCTCGACCCCGCGGTCTGCCCGGTCGGCTCGGCGCTCACCCTGATCCGCCACGACGCGCTGGTCGCCCTCGGCGGCTTCGACGAGGGCTACGCGCTCGGCGGCGAGGACCTCGATCTCTGCCTGCGCGCCTTCGCGGCGGGCGGCACGTGCGTGTACGAGCCGCGCACCGTCGCGCTGCACCACAACGTCATCTGGCGCAGCGTCGCGGACGCCGACCGCGAGCGGCTCGCCGCCGCCTCGCACGAGCGGCTGCTCGGGCGCTTCGACGAGGCGGCGCGGCGCCCATTCGCGCTGGGAGCGGCAGCATGAGCGCGCGCGTGCTGTTCGTCGGCGCCGGCAGCAGCGGGGTCTGCTGGTACCGCTGCGCGCTGCCCGCGACCGCGCTCGGCGCCGACTGGCTCGGCGTCGCCGGCGAGCCCGGCTCGCTGCGCCGCGTCACCGGCGCCTGGGACCTGCCGCTCGACGAGGCGTCCTGGACCGCGTACGACGTGGTCGTTCTCCAGCTCGTGCACGGCGCCGGCTGGCTGCGGCGGATCGCCGAGCTGCGCGCCGCGGGCGTCACCGTCCTGTACGAGATCGACGACGACCTGCGCGCCGTCGCCGCCGAGCCCGGGCACGAGTTCGCCCGCCTCTTCCCGCCCCAGCGGCTGCGCGCCCACGAGGCGGCGATCCGCGCCTGCGACGGCCTGATCTGCTCGACGCCGGCCCTCGCCGAGCGGCTCGCCGATCTGCACGAGACGCGCCACGTCTGCCTGAACGGTCTCGACCTCGCGCGCTACCCGCATCCGCTCCCGCCGCGCGAGACGGTGACCATCGGCTGGGCCGGCGGCACCGGACACGAGCGCGCGATGCGCCCCTGGCTGCGCGCCGTCGCCGACGTCCTCGACGCGCGCCCGCGGGCGCGCTTCCGCTCGGTCGGGCAGCCGTTCGCCCTCCAGCTCGCCGAGCGCTTCGGACCCGAGCGCGCGAGCGCCATGCCGTTCGCGGCGCTCGACACGTACCCGGCCGCGATGGCGGCGTTCGACGTCGCGCTCGCCCCGGCCGGCCGCTCGGCCTACTTCGCCGCCAAGAGCGACCTGCGCTTCCTCGAGGCTGCGGCGCTCGGGCTCCCGGTGATCGCCGACCCGGCCGTCTACCCGTCGCTCGTGCGCGGCGAGACCGGCCTGCACGCGACCACCGCGGACGAGGCGCGCGAGGCGATGCTGGCGCTCGTCGACGACCCGGAGCTGCGCCGCCGCCTCGGCTCGGCGGCCCGCGAGTACGTCGAGCGCGAGCGCACGGCAGTCGTTGCCGCTCGCCAGTGGGAGCGGGTCCTGACGCCCGCCCTCAAGATCGCCGCGTGACGGCCGACCACGGGGGCATGACCGTCCCGAGCGCACCTCTGTGCGTCATCCCGACGTTCCTGCGCGCGCCGCAGGACCTGGACCTCGCCGTCCGCTGCCTGGTGTCGCTGTGGACCACGGCGCCCGATGCGGCCGTGCTGGTCGTGGACGACGGCAGCCCCGAGCGCTCGCTGGTCCAGCAGCTCGCCGTCGCCGTGCAGGAGCTCGGCTACGAGCTGGTCGCCAAGCACGAGAACGAGGGCTTCTCGCGCACCGTCAACGTCGGGCTCCGCCACGCGCTCGAGACCGGGCGCGACGCCGTGCTCGTCAACGCCGACATCGAGTTCCACGAGGCCGGCTGGCTGGAGCGCATGGCCGCCCGCACCGACACCCAGGGCCGCCCGGCGGCCGTAGTCGGAGCTCGGCTGCTCTATCCCAACGGCTGCATCCAGCACGCCGGCGTCTTCTTCGCCACGCACTCGCGCGCGTTCTGGCATCGCTGCCAGTACGGGCCCGCCAACCTGCCCGAGGCACTGGTGCCCGTCCGCTGCCCGGTGACCGCCGCGCTGCAGCTGATCCGGCACTCGACGCTCGAGCGGATCGGCGTCTACGACGAGGTCTTCCGGATGGCGTACGAGGACGTCGACTACTGCCTGCGCGTGTTCGGCGCCGGCCTCGAGTGCATCTACGAACCGACGGTCTGCGCGTTCCACCACGAGAGCGTGTTCCGCGGCCGCTCGACGCCCAAGATCGAGCGCTGGGAGCGCGACTCGTTCCTGCACCTGCGCGACAAGTGGGCCACCACCGACCTCTCCGAGTTCTCCCCGGCGATCATATGAGCACCTTCCATCGCACCCTGTTCATCGGCATCTCCAACGGCGCCGTCGCCTGGTACCGCTGCGCGCTGCCCGCCACGGTCCTCGGCTGCGACTGGGTCGGCGTCCGCGGCGAGCCGACCGAGCCGGAGCTCCGCGGCGGCCGCGTGCCGCCCACATTCACGCTCGAGGATGCGGCGGGCTACGACGTCGTCGTCGTCCAGCAGGTCTCCGGGCCGGAGTGGCTGAAGGCGATCCGCGGCTGGCAGGCGGCGGGCGTCACGGTCCTCTACGAGATCGACGACTGGCTCCACGGCGTCCGCCGGCTCCAGCACCACGCGCACGCGTCCAAGCTCGACCGTGCGACCGTCGAGACGTACGAGCTGTGCATGCGCGCCGCCGACGGCATCATCTGCTCGACCGACTGGCTCGCGCGCCGCTATCGCCCGCTCAACCGGCGCACGTGGACGTGCCGCAACGGCATCGACCTCGCTCGCTACCGTTTCACGCGGCCCGAGCGCGACTACGTCGGCATCGGCTGGTCCGGCGGCACGGGCCACACGGCGGCCGTCAAGAGCTGGGTCGACGAGGTCGCGGGGGTGATGCGCGAGCGGCCCGACACGCGCTTCTTCAGCATCGGCCAGAAGTTCGGCGAGTGGCTCGAGCCCGAGTTCCCCGGCCGCACGCTGAGCATCCCGTTCACGGCGATGGAGATCTACCCGGCCGCCATGACGCACTACGACATCGCGCTGGCGCCGGCCGGGAAGAGCGACTACTTCAAGGGCAAGAGCGATCTGCGCTGGCTCGAGGCCGCAGCGCTGAAGATGCCGTGCATCGCCGACCCCGACGTCTATCCCGACATCGAGCACGGCGTCACCGGCTTCCACGCCTCGACGCCCGCCGAGGCGGGCGCGATCATGCGCGAGCTCGTCGCCGACGCCGCGCTGCGCGAGCGCGTCGGCGCTGCGGCCTATGAGCACGTGGTCGCCCATCGCTCGGCGCAGGTCGCCGCGCGCAGCTGGGTCGACGTACTGGTCGAGGCGGCCGCGACGCCGGTCGCCGCCTGATGAGCCTCGAGGCCACGCTCGCGCGCGTCGCGCAGATCCACGGGCTGCTGCAGCCCGTGCAGCCGGCGCCGCCGACGACGATGGCCACGGAGGGGCCCGCGTTCAGCCAGGCGCTCCAGACGGCGACACCGACCACGAAGACCGCGGTCATGCCCGCGGCCGGCGGCACGCCCGCCGGGCAGGCGATGGTCAACCTCGCCCGCGCCGAGATCGGCGTGACCGAGCAGCCGCCGGGCTCCAACGAGTCGCCTCGCATCGCCCAGTTCCGCCAGGCGACCGCCGGCGCCCCCGGGCCCGGCCCGTGGTGCGCGTACTTCGTGTCGTGGGCCGCGCGCGAGGCCGGCGTGCCGATCGGCGACGCCGGCCAGGGCTTCGGCCGCGTCGACGACGTGTGGGCCTGGGGCGAGCGCGCCGGCAAGGCGATCCCGGCCGGCAGCGGCACGCCGCAGCCCGGCGACCTGATCGTCTGGGACGAGCACATCGGCATCGTCGAGTCGGTCGGCGCCGACGGCAGCATCCATACGATCGAGGGCAACTCCTCGAACATGGTCGCCCAGCGCACCTACGGGTCCGACGGCGGCGGCGCGATCGGCTACGTGCGGCTCGGCTGAGCCGGCGCGGCGTCCGCGTGGGCCAGCAGCGCGTCCACGCGGCGCGCGAAGGTGTGCCGGGCGAGCACCAGCTCGCGGCCGGCGGCGCCGCGGGCGGCGCGCTCCTCGGGATGCGCGAGGAAGTGCTCGACCAGCGCCGCGAGCTCGTCGGCGCCCCCGTACGTCACGACGGCGCCGCCGAAGCGCTCCTCGAGGCCGGACAGCCGGTCGCTCAGCACGAGGGCGCCGCAGGCGACCGCGTCGTAGAGGCGGTTGGACGCGAAGCCGTGCTCGCGCATGTCGTCCCAGTGGTCGTTGAGGACGATCGCGGCGGAGCTGTAGGCGCGGCGGACCTCGTCGTTGGGCAGATAGGTGCCAGCGACGTGGCGCGCGTCGATCAGGCCGTCCCAGTCCCCGCCCCAGACCGCGAGGTCGCGGTCGGTCGGGAGCAGGTCGGCGAGGATGCGCCGCATCACCTTGCGCGAGTTGCCGACGAAGACGAGCTCGCGCTCGTGCGCGGCGTCGGCCTCGGGGAAGAAGACGGCCGGGTCCGTGGCCTGGTCGAGCACCTCGACCGGCACGCTCACGCGCTCGCGCAGCGAGGCGGCGAAGGTCTCCGACGCGACCAGCACCAGGTCCGAGCGCTCGCACTCGGCGACGGTCAGCTTCTCCGGGTGGCTGATGCTCCACAGCAGGTTGAGCTGGGCCGGGTTCGGCTCGTAGGTGCTCAGGCCCTTGAGGTGCAGCACGACGTCGAAACGCTCGGAGCGCGACTGGGGCCACTGCTCGATGACGTGGATCGCGCACGGGCGTCCGTGCCGGTGCAGCTCCTGCTGGAGGGCGCGGGCGAAGTGCAGGTCACCCCAGGAGCGTGCGACGGCCCAGTTGGGCGCGCAGATGTTGATGCACCACGCAGGCCCGGCGCGGTGGGCGAGGCTCGCGAGCGCTGCGACGCCGTCGGCGCCGGCGCACGGCAGCGCCGCGAACGGGCCCTCGGGGAGCCGGCTGGACAGCACGGCGTCGACGGAGGCCGCCGCGAGTTCGCCGTCGGCCGGCACGGCGAGCAGGTCGGCCGCGTCGTCGCCGTCGAGTCCGGCGGCGACGACGGCGGCCTGGAGGCGGTCCAGCGCGTCCGGCTCGGGGCCGAGCCGGATCACGAGCGTGGCGTCGTCGGCGGCGGAGAACGCGGAGGCGTAGGCGGCGAGCAGCTCGGGGCGCTCGGCCAGCTCGGCGCCGTCGGCCAGCGTGGCGAAGCCGCGGGCGCCGTCGACGCGGGCGGGCCTCGGCGGGGCCGGCGTCGCGATCCAGCCGGCGCTACGGGCCGTGTCGAGCAGCCGGCGGCGTGCATCGACGTTGGTGGGATCGTGCGCGATCGCCGCCACGAGCTGGCGTGCCGCGAGATGCGGGTCCGCGGCTTCGAGCCCCTCGACGAGCCGCTGTACGGAGGCGGCGCGGTCGCTCTCGACCACGTCTGCGCGGTCGATGCCCAGCCCCCGGGCGGACGCCTCGGAGGCGTTGTCGAACGCGATCAGCGCGGCGAACGCGTCCGGGCCGGAGAGCCGCTCGATCGCGGGACCCGTGAGCAGGTGCCGCCGCAGCGGCAGCTCGGCGCGCAGCAGCTCGAAGCGGCGCCGCCCTTGCCGGCCGTTGTTGAGGTTCGAGCCGTGTCGGCGGTAGTCGACGACAGGCTCGTGGATGCAGCCGATGCCGGCCACCTCGGCCACGCAGAGGGAGATCCACCAGTCCTGCACGCGCGCCCACGCCGGGATCGGGTGGAAGCGTTCGCGCAGCGAGGCGCGCACGAGGATCGCGCTCGTGGTGATCGTGTTGCCGCGCACGAGCGACCACAGCAGGTCGCCCTCGACGTTCCGGATCCCGCTCTCGGCGAAGAAGGACTCCGCCAGCACGCGGCCCTCGTCGTCGACGACGCGCATGTCGCCGTGCACGAGGCCGAGGTCGGGCCGCGCCTCGAGCAGCGCCACCTGCTCGCGCAGCTTGTGCGGGAGCCACTCGTCGTCGCCGTCGAGCAGCGCGATGTAGTCGCCGGTCGCCTCGCCGATTCCGCGGTCGAACGTCGACAGGTGGCCGCCGTTGGGCTTGCGGATGTACCGCACGCGGGCCGCAGGGGTCTCATAAGCCCGCATCAGCTCCGGCGTGCCGTCGGTGGAGCCGTCGTCGACGACGATGATCTCGATCGCCTCCGCCGGGTAGTCCTGGGCGAGGACGCTGTCGATCGCACGCGCGAGGTAGCGCTCGAAGTCGTAGGTGGCGATGACGACCGAGACGGCCGGCGCCGGACGGCTCATGACTTGCGCGAGCCGGCACGCGCGACGACGACCCAGAACGAGGCGTCCGGATCGCGGCCGGGGTGCAGCAGCACGCTGCCGCGCGGCTGCAGGAAGTGCTCGAGCTCGATCGACTCGAAGTGGTGGGCGGCGGAGCCGCACAGCTGCTGCTCGAACTCCCCGAGCGTCCAGTCGTTCACGTGCCACTGGTTCATGTGCGAGCCGTGGTAGACCGGGTTGGGGAAGGAGGCGATGATCTCCTCGACTGCGCCCCAGGCGATCCGCAGCGCGGCCGGCGCGTCGGGGAGATGCTCGATCACCTCGAACATCGTCGCCGCCGTGGCACGCGGGAGCTCGTCGGTACAGAGGTCGTGGCCGTAGTTGAGCTCGGCGCCGCCGGGCCAGGACGGCCGCTGGTGCGGTTCGGGCTGCCAGAGGTCGAAGCCGCGGACGCGCGCCGCGCTCCAGGTCAGCATCTCCGAGCCGTAGCCGGTGCCGCAGCCGAGGTCGAGCACGTCCCGGCCGCCGAGGCGGCTCATCGCGAACGCGTAGCGCGTGCAGTGCTCGCCCATCGTGCCGTGGTTGGGCATGCTGGGGAACGCGCGCTCCCACATCAGCGGGTCGCTACCGCCGACGCCCTTCTCCGAGCGCCAAGCGCTGGCCCGCCGGGCTCGCAGCTCGGCGAGCGCGGCCAGGTTCTCCACCAGGTCGGGGTGGTCGCCGGCAACGGCGCGGCCGGCCTCGAGCAGGACCTGCGCCTCGTCGAGCCGGCCGGTCATCTGGCTGGCGACGGCGAGGTCGTTGACGTGCTCGACGTCGAGTTGTGCGCGGACCAGCTCGAGCAGCTGCTCGCGGCCCTCGTCGACGCGTCCCTCACCGATCGCGGCGACGGCGGAGGAGTGAAGGTCGGTGGCGCTCATCAGTGGCCGCTCCTGACGTGACGGAGGAACTCGTGGTCGATCCAGGCCGTGATCGACGGGTTGTGGACGATCGGCGCCCCGCCGCGCACGCCCTCGGCGATGATCACGCTGGGCAGCCCATCCAGGACGCTGTAGTTGCCGTGGCGCTCGAGGCCGGCGAGCTCGGGATCCCCGCTCTGCCCGTACTCGTACAGCTCGACCCGCTGGTAGCCGAGCGAGGCCATGACGCCGGTCAGCATCTCGGCCGTCCACAGGAAGCGGTGCCCCCAGCCGCGGAAGCCGCGGTTGAGCGCGAGCGTGTGCTCGAGGCGCTGCTCGACGTCGACGTCGTCTCCGTGGAGGACGTGAGCCGCCATCACCCAGGCCAGGTTCGGCGTCGAGAGGCGGATGCGCCCGCCGGGCGCGAGGCTTGAGCCCGAGTGGACGAGGAAGTCGATCGCCCTGTCGATCTCGAGGTGCTCGATGAAGTGCTCGCCGAAGACGTGGGTGAGGTCCCGGAAGGGCCAGGGCTCGGTCGCGTCCATGACGTGGTCGACACCCGTGAACGCGCGTACGTCGGAGTTGCACCAGCCCTCGAGCAGGGCGTGCGGGCCACAGCCCACATGCACCTTGCGCACCGTCTGCGGGTACGCGGGATCGCTCGTGAGTTGAGGGACGGAAGCGCTCACGCCCCCATCATCGGCGGGCGCCCAAGATGCTTGAGGCTATGCGTAGCGCCGCTGCAGGAAGCCGTTCGGGTGGCAGGAGAGCCCGTAGAGCTCGAGGTCGTCGCGGACGACGAACGCCGCGCCCTGCTCGGTCGACAGCCAGTCGTGGAGCGCCGGCAGCACGCCGCGCGGCCAGTCCTCCTTCAAGCGCAGCTCGTCGACGTCCACGCAGCCGTCCTCGACGACGAAGAACCCGCCGGGCGGGACGAAGCGCGTGAACCCTTTGAGCGCCGCGAGCGTGGTGTCGTAGATGTGGGCCGAGTCCTCGATGACCAGGCACCGGGCGCCGTCGGGCACGAGCGTCGCCACGCGGTCGGGCAGCTCGGGGTCGGTGACGTCGCCGCCGATGACCTCGATGCCATCCGAGGTCGGGTCGGCGGCCAGCACGCCCTCGCGCGCGAGCTCGGGCTCGATGTCGATCGACACCACGAGCGGCCGGTCGATCAGTCCGTAGGACTGGAGCGTCCGCAGGCGGTCGCGGAACCACAGCGCGCTGCCGCCGAAGCGCGCGCCGATCTCGATCACGACGCTCGCGTTCGAGAGCCACAGCAGGTGCTCGTAGGCGCGCAGGTCCTCAGGGAACTTGAGCAGCCGCACGCCCGCGTACCAGTCGAACTCGTGCTGCGCGACCCGCGCGAGCCAGAGGTCCCGGACCGTGTCCGTCAGGTCGGCGTGGACAGGCGGCGGTAGGCGCTCCCCGCGGGTCATGCGCCACATGGTGCCAGCTGGCGTACCCTTCGCGCGATGCCCGATCCCAAGACGGAAGAGCTCCGGCTCGAGCAGATCCAGCGCGAGCGGGCCGAGCGCGACCAGGCGGACGAGGCGACCGAGTCCGCGGAGGAGAAGTCGCACCGGCGGCGCGCCGAGCGCGCCGGCTACCTCAAGCGCAAGCTCGACGAGCGCGCCAGGTCCGAGGACGACGCCTGACGGCGCCGCGCCGCGGGTAGACGCTTGGCGATGACCGAGCACGAGGACCGCGCGCGCGACCTGGAGAGCGAGCTGGACGAGATGGAGGAGCGCTCGTCCAAGCTCGAGGAGGAGATCGACGAGGCGCGCGACGACTGGGAGCGCAAGAAGCGCGACTCGAGCGTGCCCGGCGCCGCCGGTGACCCCGAGGCCGCGGAGCAGGGCACCGAGCCCGGGACGAACTACCCGTCCAAGGACTGATCAGGTCGCCAGCGCGAGCCCGAGCTGCGGCAGCTCGACGAGGCCCGCGCGGTCGGTGACCGTGCCGATCCGGCGGGCGCCTGGATGGTGCGCGGCGAGCAGCGCGGCGGCGGCGTCGGCGGTCGACGGCGGGACGACTGCGCAGAATCCGCAGCCCATGTTGAAGACCTCCCACATCTCGGCGTCGGCGACGGCGCCGAGCTCCTGGACGAGCGCGAACACCGGCGGGACCGGGAGCGGGTCGGAGACCTCGAAGCCGACACCGCGGTTCAGCCGGGTGAGGTTCAGCAGCCCGCCGCCGGTGATGTGGGCGAGGCCGTGCACGCGCAGGCCGCTGCGCAGCAGCTCGAGCACGGCGCGGACGTAGATCGTCGTCGGCTCGAGCAGGGCGTCGGCGACCGTCGCCCCGTTGAGGGCCGGCGGGCGGTCGTCGAGCTGGAGGCCCGCCAGCGCGGCGCGGGCGAGCGAGTAGCCGTTGGAGTGCAGGCCGGAGGACGGAACGCCGATCAGCGCGTCGCCCGGGTGGCAGTCGGCGCCGCTGACGATCGCGTCGAGCGCGACGGTGCCGACGCAGGCCGCGGTGAGGTCGAACCCGTGCGGCGACGGGTGGCCGCGGATCAGCTCCGGCAGCACGGCGACCTCGCCGCCGGGGATCTCGACCCCGGCGAGCTCGGCGCCGCGCTTGAGGCCGGTGGCGATCTCCCGCATGACGATCGGGTCCGCTCGCTCGACGGCGAGGTAGTCGAGCAGCGCGATCGGCTCGGCGCCGACGCACACGACGTCGTTGACGTTCATGGCCACGCAGTCGATGCCGACGGTGTCGTAGCGGCCCGCCTGCTCGGCGGTGATCAGCTTCGAGCCGACCCCGTCGGTTCCGACCGCGATGCCCAGGTTCGGCGCGACCTTGATCACCGCGGCGAAGTGCCCGGGCAGCGGGACGGTCCGCGAGGGATGCCCGAGCTCGATCGTGCGCAGGACGCCTACGAGGGCCGCCACCCCGGCGTCGGCCGCGGCGGTGTCGACGCCGGACTCGGCGTACGCGTCGCTCATACGCAACGATCGTGGCACATGGCGCGGACCCGAGCGTCATGCCGCCGGGGAGCGCCGGGCCCGCCAGACGCCCACGATGCAGGCGGCCAGGGCGACCCGGTAGGCGGCGAACGCGGCGAGCGGCGGCTCGGCGCCGCGCTCGGCCCGCAGCGCCGCCCACGTCGAGGCCGCCGCGGCCGCCGCGCCCGCGCCCAGGACCCCGACCGTCGTCAGCGGCGGCCTGCGCGCGAGCAGGCGCGCGCCCTTGAGCGCGCTCGCACCCCCCAGCACCGGCAGCGCCACCTCGCGCGACAGCTCGGCGGCGTCGGCCCGGCCGAAGCCGCGCGCCCGCGCCGCGGCCCGTGTCGCGCCGCTGCGCGAGACACCCGGGACCAGTGCGAGCGCCTGCGCCGCCCCGAGGGCCAGCCCGTCCGAGGCGGTGGCGACGGTCCGGCTCGCCGGCACCCGGTCGGCGACCGCCATCGCGAGCGCGCCGGCCGCGAGCCCGAGCGCGACGCTCGGCGGCGTGCCGAGGCGCGACTCGATCGCGCGCTCGAACACAAGGCCGGCCAGCGCCGGCGGCGCCGTCGCGGCCGCCAGCAGCCGCCAACGCAGCCGCCCCCGGGTAGCGACGGCCAGCACGGCCGCCGTCCCGGCGTGCAGCGCCACCTCGACCTCCTTGCGCGCCGCGCCGTCCAACGAGGCGTGGTGCCACCGCAGCGCCCACGGCAGCAGGCCGACGTGCGCCGACGACGACACCGGCAGCAACTCGGCCGGGCCCTGCAGCAGCCCGAGCGCGACCGTCTCGATCAGGCGCGGCTCAGCGGCCGGCATCGGCGGCCGGCTCGCCGGACGCCTGCACCGGGCCGTTGCGCCGCCGGCGCCAGCGGATGTAGAGCCAGATCGCGCCGAGGACGATCGCCGCCGCGACGGCGTAGTCGAAGTAGTGGAGGTAGTCCTTCCAGTCCTCCCACCGGTCGCCGACCTGCTTGCCGACGAAGGTGAGCATGAAGATCCACGGGATGCAGCCGAGCGTGGTCAGCACCGTGAAGCGCCAGAACGGCATCCGCGCGACGCCCGCCGGGAGCGAGATGAACGTGCGGATGATCGGCAGCATGCGTGAGAAGAACACCGTCGCGTCGCCGTAGCGCTCGAACCAGCCGTCGGCCCACTCGAGGTGTGACGGCTTGATGTGCAGCTTGCGGCCGTGCTTCTCGAGGATGTCGATGCGGCCGAAGTACCCGAGCGCGTAGGCGAGCCAGGAGCCGACGACGTTCGCGAACGTGCCCACGGCGACAACCGCGAACATCGAGTACTCCCCGCGCGAAACGTTGAAGCCGGCGAACAGGAACGTCGTCTCCGAGGGGATCGGGATGCACGCGCTCTCGGCCACCATCAGGATGAAGATCCCGGGCAGTCCCATGGCGTCGATCACGTCGACCGCGAACTCGACGATCGGGTCGGTGAGGGAGGCGAAGACGATCGGCACGAGCGGTTCAGGCTAGCGGGGGCCCCGTCCTCGGGGCCCCCGCCCACCTCCCGGATCGGCCAGGTGTTCCTACGGGAGCAGCGGCCCGTTGAACGGCTCGGTGCCCTGCGCCAGCGTGACGTCCGGCCCGCCGTGCGACTCCATGTAGGCGATCATGCGAGACAGGTCGCTGACGCCGTTGGCGCCGGCCAGCGGCGCGATCTGGAGCGTGCTCAGGACGCCGAAGCCGCGCCCGTCGCGATCGATGAACGCGCTGCCCGAGTCGCCGGGGATGCCGGGCGAGACCGTGTAGACCTGGTGCGTCCAGCCGCCGCCCGCGGTGCCGAGGCTGAGGCCCTCCTTCGGCGACAGCTGCGTGATGCCGAGGCGCAGCGACGAGTTGCCGTAGGAGAGCACCTTGTCGCCCTGGGCCGTCGTCTCGGTCATGCCGGTCGGCCCGCCCCAGAACGGGATCGTCGGGTTGACCTTGTCGTAGTCGGCCGGGTCGAGCTTGATCAGCGCGACGTCGTTGTACTGGCAGGCGTTCGCGTCGGTCTCGCCCGCCGCCTGCATCGCGACCCACGAGGAGTAGACGATCGTGCCCGGGCGGCCGGCGCCGTCGACGTTGACCGGCGTCCCGTGCGGGAGCGACCCTGCCTCGCAGCCGTTGGTGGCGGTGTTGCCGTCGGTGCCCGAGCAGTGGGCGGCCTGGCCGATGTAGATGTCGTCGGCCGCGTCGAAGAAGACGAAGTTGGCCGTGCACTGGCCGCCGTTCGTGTCGGTCTGCACGCCGGGATGCACCGGGGCGGTGGACGCGGGCGCCCACGCGGGCTCGGCGGCGGCGGGTCCGGCGGCGGCCAGCGCCGCGCCGGCAGCCACGACGAAGGCAGCGATCAGTCTGCGCATCAAGAGTCCTCCCAGAAGGGTTGGAAGTTCGGGCCGTTTGACGCTGCAACGCAAGCTCGCCCCCAAACTTGCGTAATAGGGTTACCCGCCCTCCCCAGCGCCGCTCATGCAGATACCCCTTTTCGACACCCACACGCCACTCGCCCCGCTCCGGGGCGAGATCGACGCGAAGCTCGCGGAGGTGATCGACGCGAGCCGCTTCATCCTCGGGCCCGAGGTCGCGGCCTTCGAGTCCGAGTTCGCCGCCTACGTGGGCGCGCGGCACGCGATCGGCGTCGCCAACGGCACCGACGCGATCACGCTCGCCCTGCGGGCGATGGGCGTCGGGCCGGGCGACGAGGTCATCGTGCCCTCGTTCACGTTCTACGCCTCCGCCGAGGCGATCCCGCTCACCGGCGCGCGGCCCGTGTTCTGCGACGTCGACCCCGAGACGTTCTGCGTCACGGCCGACACCGTGCGGGCAGCACTCACCCCGCGCACGAAGGCGGTCGTCGCGGTGCACCTGTTCGGCAACGTCGCACCGATCGCCGAGATCGAGGCGCTGGGGGTGCCGGTGCTCGAGGACGCGGCGCAGGCGGCCGGCTCGCGCTCGCCGGAGGGCCGGCCCGGCTCGCTCGGCACCGCCGCCACGTTCTCGTTCTTCCCGTCCAAGAACCTCGGCGCGTTCGGGGACGGCGGCGCGGTCACCACGCGCGACGACGAGGTGGCCGAGCGCGTGCGCATGCTGCGCTTCCACGGCTCGCGCGACAAGCAGACGTTCGAGCTCGTCGGCCACAACTCGCGGCTCGACGAGCTCCAGGCGGCGATCCTGCGCGTCCAGCTCCCCCACCTCGACGACTGGGCGGACGGGCGTCGGGCGGCCGCGGCGCACTACGAGGCGGCGGGGCTCGGCGAGCTGGTCGACCTTCCGCGCGCGCTCGGCGAGCCCGCCTGGCATCTGTACGTGGTGCGGCACGCGCGCGCGGACGAGCTGGCGGTCGCACTGAAGGCGGCGGGCGTCGGCCACAAGGCCTACTACCGCGTGCCGGCGCACCTGCAGCCGGCGATGCGCGAGTACCGCCCGGACGCCGAGCTGCCTGGCACCGACGAGGCCGCGCGGACGCACCTCGCCGTGCCGATGAGCCCGGTGCTCACGCGCGAGCAGGCCGCCGATGTCGCCGCCGCGGTGCGCGATGCGGGTCTGGGTCGACCTCACTAACTCGCCGCACGTGCTCGTCATGCGCCCGGTCATCCGGGCGCTCGAGGAGCGCGGCGCCGACGTGCTGGTCACGGCGCGCGACTTCGCGCAGACGATCGGGCTGTGCGAACGGCACGGCCTCGCCTACGAGGCGATCGGCCGCCACCGCGGCGGCCGCCTGGCGGCCAAGGGGATCGGCCTGGTCTCGCGATCGGGAGCGCTCGCGCGCTGGGCGCGCGGGCGGCGGATCGACGTCGCGCTCGGGCACGGCTCCAACGATGTGAGCGTCGCCGCGGGCCTGCTCGGCATCCCCAGCAGCACCGCGTTCGACTACGAGTGGGCGAAGGCCCAGCACTTCGTCAACTGCCGGCTCGCCCGCGCGATCGTGGTGCCCGACGTGATCCCGCTCGCGCGTCTGCGCCGGTACGGGGCGACCGAGGCCAAGTACCGGCCGTACGCGGGCCTGAAGGAGGAGTACTACCTGGCCGACTTCGAGCCCGACCCGTCGGTGCTCGACGAGCTCGGGCTCGACCCGGCACGGCCGATCGCGGTCGTGCGCACGCCGCCCGCGGTGTCGCTCTACCACCGCTTCGAGAACCCGCTGTTCGGGCAGGTGCTCGACCGCCTGCGCGGCGAGCAGGCGGTCGTGCTCCCGCGGACGCCGGAGCAGCGGGCCGAGCTCGACGGCTTCATCGTCCCGGAGCGGGCGATCGACGCGCAGTCGCTGATCGCCTACGCCGACCTCGTGATCTCGGCCGGCGGCACCATGAACCGCGAGGCGGTCGCGCTCGGAACGCCGGTATGGACGACGTTCGAGGGCCGGCTCGGCGCCGTCGACGAGGCGCTGATCGCCGCCGGGCGCCTGCGGCGGCTGACGGGCGCGCGGGACGTCGCACTGGAAAAGCGTGCGCGCGGCGGCAGCGAGCGAACCCGCCGTGATCCGGCCGTCCTGGCCGATCTGCTGCTGTCGCCGATCGGCGGTCTCGCGGCCACCAGCCGCGTTCACAACTAGAATCTCGCGGATGCGCCGCCGGATCCGCTCCGCGGCCTTTCCCGTCCATCGGCACGCCCTGCCCCAGGTCGTCTTGGACGCGGGGCTGGCCGCGCTGGCCTATTTCCTTGCCTACCGCCTCCGGTTCGACGGCGGGATCCCGGATCGCTACGACGACCTGTTCGGACGCACGATCACCTTCGTCGTCTGCGGCACGGTGTTCATCTACGCGCTGTTCGGGCTCTACCGGCACTGGATGCGCTACTCGTCGCAGCGCGAGTACCTCCAGATCGCCCAGGCCGCCGCGGTCTCGGTCTTCGCGCTCGTCGGCTACGTCGCCGTCGTCCAGCCGAGCCTGATCTCGACGCCCGAGGGCGACGTGTCGGTGACGGTTCCGACCGGGGTCCTCGTCCTCTTCGGGCTGCTGCTGCTCGTGTTCACCGGCGCCCTGCGGTATTTGACCCACCTGGTCTACGAGCGGCCGCTGCGCGGGTACCGCGCGCGGCGCGACGCACGCTCGGTGCTGATCGTCGGGGCCGGCGACGGCGGGCGGCTGCTGCTGCGGGAGATCCTGCGCAACCCGGATCTCGGCTTCCGGCCCGTCGGCTTCGTCGACGACGACGAGCGCAAGCAGCGCGCGCGGATCGACCGTGGGCTCGAGGTGCTCGGCACGAGCTACGACCTGTCGCGGGTGCTCGACGACGTCGAGCCCGACGAGGTGCTGATCGCGATCCCGTCGGCGCCGGGCACGCTGCGTGCCCGCGTGGTCAGCGCCTGCCGCGCCCGCGGCGTGCCGGTGCGCACGATGCCGACCGTGTTCGAGCTGCTCCAGAACGGCGCCCAGCTAGTCCGCCAGGTGCGCGAGGTGCGGGTCGAGGATGTGCTCGGCCGCGCTCCCGTGCGGATGGAGACGGAGCTGACGGGCGGCTATCTCACCGGCCGGTGCGTGCTGGTCACGGGCGCCGGCGGCTCGATCGGCGCCGAGCTGTGCCGCCAGATCGCGCGTGTCGGCCCGAGCCGGCTCGTCCTCATCGACCATGCCGAGGACAACCTGTTCGAGATCGAGCGCGAGCTGGTCGACGACCGCCACGCGCGCAACACCGTCGCCGTGCTCGCCGACTGCAAGGAGGAGGAGCGCATGCGGGAGGTGTTCGCCGAGCACCGCCCGACGGTCGTCTTCCATGCCGCCGCGTACAAGCACGTCGGCCTGATGGAGGCCAACCCGGTCGAGGCGGTGCGCAACAACGCGCTCGCGACGCGGGTGATGGCGCGCGTGGCCGGCGACATCGGCACCAAGGTGTTCGTCCTCGTGTCGACGGACAAGGCGGTCGCCCCGGCCACGGTCATGGGCGCCTCCAAGGCGCTGGCCGAGTGGGCGGTCGAGGCCGCCGAACGGCGCTACCCCGAGACCGCGTTCACCGCCGTCCGGTTCGGCAACGTGCTCGGCTCCTCCGGCTCGGTGGTCCCGATCTTCCGCCGCCAGATCGCCGCGGGCGGCCCGGTCACGGTCACCGACCCCGAGATGACGCGCTTCTTCATGACGATCCCGGAGGCGGTGCAGCTCGTCGTCCGCTCCGGGTCGCTCGCCCACGGCGGCGAGGTGTTCGTGCTGGAGATGGGCGAGCCCGTGCGGATCATGGACCTGGCGCGCGACATGATCCGCTTCTCCAAGCTCGAGCCCGACAAGGACATCGCGATCGAGATCATCGGCCCGCGCCCGGGCGAGAAGCTGCACGAGGAGCTGTTCAACCCGTACGAGCGACCCGAGGGCACTCCCGCGGCCAAGATCCTGCGCGCCGCGCGGCCGGCCATCGACCCCGACTGGGTCGAGGAGACGTTCGACGAGATCTCACTGCTCGTGCTCGAAGGCGACGCCGCGACCCTTGCCGCCAAGGTCGCCGAGCTCGCCGCCCTCCGGGCGGCCGTTGCGACCGCCGCGGAGGCGTCCGTCGAGCCCGTCCCCGCCCCTTCGGACACCGCCGAGGCCGCCACCGGCCGGCTGGCCTCCTAGAATCGGACGCTCCCCGGCCTCATGGATCTGATCCTCGCGTTCTCGCTCCAGGACCAGGTCGAGAAGTACGGCGCCTATGTCGGGTTCGCCGCGTTCCTCGGCCTGGCCGTGCTGTCCCTGCTCTACTTCGCCCAGGCGCGCGAGCTCAGGCGCCTGCGTGACTGGGCCGGCCGCGCGCCCGAGCGCGCCGTCGAGCTCGAGGCCCGCGTGGTCGCCCAGGCCGAGGACGCGCTGCGCGAGCCCGAGCCCGAGCGCTCCGGCACCGTCGGCCCCGCCGTGCCGGTGGCGAAGCCGGCCGCCGCGCCCGCCAGCGGCAACGGCCGCCAGGCGGGGGTGCCCGCTCCGATCCCGATGGGCCCGCGGCCGGCCACGGCGGTCGCCGCGCTGGCCGCCCAGGCCGAGGCGGCGCAGGCGACCGTCGCTGCACCGGCCGCCGTCACGACCGACGGCGACGAGGGCGAGCCCGAGGCACCCACCGGCGATCAGGCGGCCGCCGAGACCGGCGAGCCCGCGGAGCCGGCCGCGGCATCCCCGGCCGGGCCCGACGCGCCCGCGGAGCACGCGCCGGCCGCCGAGCCCGAGCCCGGCCCGGCCGAGCCCGAGCCGGTCCGGTCCGGCAACGGGGTGCCGACGACGCCGCCGACCGAGATCCCGCGCGCGACACCGCGGCCGCAGCCTCGGCCCCGGCCCGCGCCGGCC
>Ga0214469_1000073_pt1 | contig 27373 bp, 24 predicted proteins | sample RVTome_10_FD_187340 | JGI IMG/M metagenome (GOLD analysis project Ga0214469, IMG submission 187340) | Soil microbial communities from uranium-contaminated site in the Upper Colorado River Basin, Wyoming, United States - RVT153D57 HiSeq ... | reverse complement strand
CACGCCGCCACCGGACCTGGTCGACCATGTGGTGGCCCGCGACCGGACCTGCCGCTGGCCCGGCTGCGACCGGCCCGCCGCCGTCGCCGAGATCGACCACACCACGCCCTACCCGGACGGTGCCACCGCCGCCGACGACCTCGGCCCGTTCTGCAAGAGCCACCACGTCGGCAAGCACCACAGCCGATGGCGGGTCCGCCAACCCGAGCCCGGCCGGTTCGAATGGACCAGCCCCACCGGTCACGTCTACACCGTGGAGCCCGAACCAGTCGGCCCGGTCCACGACCCACCCTGCTGAGCCAGGCACCGGAGACGACCATGGGCTGGCACAACCCCCCGATCCCGTGGAAGGAGTTCGAGCGCCGCCTGTCCTGGGGTGCCCGAACCTCCCTGCCGCCCCCTGACGAGCCGGATCACGGCCCGCACTCGAGAGTCCGCCGGCTTCCGCAGCGACCGCAGCAGGTACCGGTGGATGCGGCTTCGCCCGAGCCCGCCGGGGGAGATGGCGCACCGGCCTGGGCCGAGCTGCACTGCCACTCCTCGTACAGCTTCCTCGACGGAGCCTCCGACCCTGATGCGCTGGTCGCCGAGGCGGCCCGGCGAGGGGTCGAGGCACTGGCGCTCACCGACCACGACGGCATGTACGGGGTGGTCCGCCTCGCCGAGGCCACCCGAGGGTCCGGGGTCGGGACCATCTTCGGCGCCGAGCTGAGCCTCGGGCTGTCCGAGCGCCAGAACGGGATCCCCGACCCCGAGGGCAGCCACCTGCTGGTCCTGGCCCGCGACCCCGACGGGTACGGGCGGCTGGCCGGCGCCATCACCACCGCCCAGATGCGCGGGGGAAAGGGCCGCCCGGTCTACGACCTGACCGAGCTGGCGGCGGCACATGGCGGGCACTGGGTGGCGCTCACCGGCTGTCGCAAGGGCGCCGTACCGGCTGCGCTCGCGGCAGGCGGTCCGGATGCGGCGGAGGCGGAGCTGCGCGCGCTGGTCGAGATGTTCGGGCGCGACAACGTCGCGGTCGAGCTGACCGACCACGACCAGCCCCTCGACGACTCCCGCAACGACGCGCTGTTCGTGCTGGCCCGCCGCGTCGGCGTCGGGGTGGTGGCGTCGAACAACGTCCACTACGCGGCCCCGGCCGATGCGCCGCTGGCTCAGGTGCTCGCGGCCGTCCGTGCGCGCAGCAGCCTCGACGGCATGACCGGGTGGCTGCCGGCCACCGGCACCGCGCACATCCGCTCGGGAACCGAGATGGCCGCCCGGCTGGCCAGGTTCCCGGGCGTCCGCGAGGCGACCGTCGAGTTGGCGCGCGAGTGCGTCTTCGACCTCAGCGTGGTCGCACCCGACCTGCCCGCCCGACAGCTCGGGGAGGGGCACACCGACGCCACCTGGCTGCGCCAGCAGGTCGAGGACGGTGCCCGGCGACGCTACGGCGAGCGCGGCGCACCGGGGATGGCGGCGATCTACCGCCAGCTCGACCACGAGCTCGACGTCATCGAGCGGCTGAACTTCCCCGGTTACTTCCTCATCGTCCACGAGATCACCCAGTACTGCGAGAAGAACGGCATCCTCTGCCAGGGCCGGGGATCGGCGGCCAACTCGGCGGTCTGCTACGCGCTGGGCATCACCGCCGTCGACCCGATCAAGCACCGCCTGCTCTTCGAGCGGTTCCTCACCGACGCCAGGGTCGGCCCGCCCGACATCGACGTCGACATCGAGAACGCCCGCCGCGAGGAGGTCATCCAGCACGTCTACGACACCTACGGTCGCGACCGCGCCGCCCAGGTGGCCAACGTCAACACCTACCGCCCCAAGATGGCCGTGCGTGACGCCGCCAGGGCCCTCGGCTACAGCCCCGGCCAGGCCGACGCATGGACCCGGCGGATCGACTTCCGGATCGGCCCGCAGGACGGCCCGCGCGGGGAGAAGACGCCCGCGGACCCGTTGCCGACGCCGGCCGGTGACGACGACGACGAGATGCCCCCACTGCTGGCCACCCTGGTCGCGCAGATGCTGCGGCTGCCGCGGCACCTGTCGATCCACTCCGGGGGCATGGTGCTCTGCGACCGCCCGGTCGGCGAGGTGTGCCCGGTCGAGTGGGCGACGATGCCCGGCCGCAGCGTCCTGCAGTGGGACAAGGACGACTGTGCCGCCGCCGGCCTGGTCAAGTTCGACCTGCTGGGCCTGGGCATGCTCTCCGCGTTGCGGGAGTCCTTCGGCCTGCTCCGCGACGTCCATGACCGGACGCTGAGCCTGCACACCGTCCCCGAAGACGATGCCGGCGTCTACGACATGCTCTGCGACGCCGACTCGGTCGGGGTGTTCCAGGTCGAGTCCCGGGCGCAGATGGCCACCCTGCCCCGACTGAAGCCCCGGAAGTTCTACGACCTCGTGGTCGAGGTGGCGCTGATCCGGCCGGGCCCGATCCAGGGCGGTTCGGTCCACCCCTTCATCCGGCGGGCCAACGGGCAGGAGGCCGTCACCTTCCCGCACGAGACGATGCGGCCGGCGCTCGAGCGCACCCTCGGCGTCCCGTTGTTCCAGGAGCAGATGATGCAACTGGCCATCGACTGCGCCGAGTTCACCGCGAAGGAGTCCGACGAGCTCCGCCAGGCCATGAGCTCCAAGCGCTCACCGGAACGGATCCAGCAGTTGCGTCAGCGGCTGCTGGACGGAATGGCGGCCAAGGACATCCCGGCCGACATCGCCGAGGACATCTACGGCAAGCTCTTCGGGTTCGCCAGCTACGGCTTCCCCGAGTCCCACGCCTACAGCTTCGCGCACCTCGTCTACGCCAGCGCCTACCTCAAGCGGTACTACCCGGCCGCGTTCACCGTGGCGCTGCTGAACAACCAGCCGATGGGCTTCTACGTTCCACAGAGCCTGATCGCCGACGCCCGCCGGCACGGGGTCGTGGTCCGCGGCGTCGACGTCAACGCCAGCGCCGCCGATGCCACGCTGGAGGAGCCGGTACCGGTCTCCTGCAACCATCCCCATGCGCCGAGCGAGCCTCAGCCGGCGATCCGGCTCGGCCTGTCCACGGTCCGCAACCTGGGCGAGGAGTTGGCCGAGGCGATCGCCGCCGTCCGTCCGTACGCCGACCTCGACGACCTGGTCCGCCGGGTCCGGATACCGCTGCCCGTGCTCGAGGCGCTGGCCACCGCCGGGGCGTTCGGCTGCTTCGGGCTCGGGCGCCGTGAGGCCATCTGGGCGGTCGGTGCGCTGGCCCACACCGGCCCCGACCAGCTGCCGGGCACGACTCCCGGCTCGAGCGCGCCGCCGCTGCCCCCGATGACTCCCACCGAGATGACCTTCGCCGACCTGTGGGCCACCGGGTCCTCCGCCGACAGCCATCCGGTGCAGCACGTACGGCCGACCCTGGACCGGTGGGGTGTGCTGCCCGCCGCGGCGCTGACGGCCACCGAGCACGGCACCCGGGTGCGGGTGGGCGGGCTGGTCACCCACCGCCAGCGCCCGCCCACCGCCGGCGGCGTGGTGTTCATGAACGTCGAGGACGAGACCGGCATGGTCAACGTCATCTGCCCACAGCGCACCTGGGAGCGCCAGCGCAAGATCGCCCTCGACTCCGGCGCCCTGGTCGTCGAGGGGGTGCTCGAACGCCAGGACGGCGCCGTCAACCTGCTGGCGCAACGGCTGGCCCCGCTGCGTATCAGCGGCGAGGTGCCCGCTCGCAACTTCCACTGACGGTAATGTCGCCGGACGTGCGCCTGCTCATCGCTCGCTGTCAGGTCGACTACGCCGGGCGGCTGACGGCGCACCTGCCGATGGCCATTCGCCTCATCCTGGTCAAGGCCGACGGCTCGGTGTCCATCCACGCCGACGACCGCGCGTACAAGCCGCTGAACTGGATGAGCCCACCATGCACTCTCGACGAGGGCGACGGGATGTGGACGGTGGCCAATCCCGCCGGTGAACGGCTGGTGATCACGCTCGACGAGGTGCTGCACGACAGCGAACACGAGCTCGGTGTCGACCCCGGCCTGGTGAAAGACGGCGTGGAGGCGCACCTGCAGGAGCTGTTGGCGGAGCACGTCGAGACCCTCGGTCCCGGCTGGCGGCTGGTGCGGCGCGAGTATCCGACCGCGATCGGCCCGGTCGACCTGCTCTGCCGCGACGACGAGGGCGCGACCATCGCCGTCGAGGTCAAGAGGCGGGGCGAGATCGACGGTGTCGAGCAACTGACCCGCTACCTGGATCTGCTCAACCGCGATCCGCTGCTCGCGCCCGTCCGCGGGCTGTTCGCGGCCCAGGAGATCCGGCCGCAGGCGCGCACGCTCGCGGTCGACCGTGGTATCGCGTGCCTCACCCTCGACTATGACGCGCTGCGCGGTCTCGACGACCCGCACGCCCGGCTGTTCTGAACCCGCGTGCGAGACTGCCGGGCATGGCTCGCGAGATCACCACCGTCGGCGTCGTCGGCCTCGGCACGATGGGTGCGGGCATCGCCGAGGTCTTCGCCCGCACCGGCTTCGCCGTTGTCGGCGTCGAGCGCGACGATGACACGCTGGCCCACGGGCGCGGGCACATCGAGCATTCGACCGACCGGGCGGTTCGGCGCGGCAAGATGTCCGAGGACGAACGGGCGCACCTGCTGGACGCGATCACGTTCACGACCGACCTCGACGCACTGGCCGGCTGCCAGCTCGTCGTCGAGGCGGTGCCCGAGCAGCTCGACCTCAAACGCGACCTGTTCGCCCGCCTCGACAAGATCGTGACCCCGGAGGCCATCCTCGCCACCAACACGTCGTCGCTGTCGGTCACCGAGATCAGCGTCGCCACGGAGCGCCCACGCCGGGTCGTGGGCATGCACTTCTTCAACCCGGCGCCGGTTCAGGAGTTCGTCGAGGTCGTGCGGACGGTCGTCACCGAACCGGACGTGGTCGAGGACGTGACCGCACTGGCCCGCAGGCTCGGGAAGGCACCCGTCGAGTGCGGCGACAAGGCGGGCTTCATCGCCAACGCGCTCCTGTTCGGCTACCTCAACCACGCTGCCTCGATGTACGACGCCCGCTACGCGACGCGGGAGGACATCGACGATGCCATGCGGCTCGGTTGCGGCTACCCGATGGGCCCGCTCGCCCTGCTCGACCTGATCGGGCTGGACACGGCCTACGAGATCCTCGACACGATGTACAAGCAGGGCCGCGACCGCCTGCACGCGCCCGCGCCGATCCTCAAGCAGATGGTCACGGCCGGCATGCGGGGCCGCAAGACCGGGCGCGGCTTCTACACCTACGAGGCGGAGGACTCGCCGGTCGTCGTCCCGGACGTCCTGGCCCCCGAGCCGGGCGGTGCGTCGGGGTCGGTGCGCGAGATCCGGACCGTGGGCGTCATCGGGTCGGGGACGATGGCCACCGGGATCGTGGAGGTCCTGGCCACGGCCGGCTACGACGTCGTGTCCGTCACCCGCGGCGCCGAGCGGGCCGCGCGGGTCATGACCGGCGTCGAGCGGTCGATGGAGAAGGCGGTCCAGCGCGGCAAGCTCGACGCGTCCGATCGCGACGCGGCCCGGGCCCGCATCACCGGGTCGTCGTCGCTGGACGACCTCGCCGAGGCCGACCTCGTGGTCGAGGCGGTGGTGGAGGAGCTGACGGTCAAACAGGGCCTGTTCTCGTCGCTGGACGAGATCTGCGCGCCGGGTGCGATCCTCGCGACGACGACGTCCTCACTGCCGGTGATCGAGTGTGCTGCCGCCACGTCTCGTCCGGCCGACGTCGTGGGCATGCACTTCTTCAACCCCGCGCCGGTGATGTCGCTGGTCGAGGTGGTCGCCACGGTGTCGACCGCCGACGACGTCGTCGCGACCGTCCGGCAGGTGTGCCAGCGGGCCGGCAAGCATCCGGTCACCTGCGGCGACCGCGCCGGGTTCATCGTCAACGCGCTGCTGTTCCCCTACCTCAACGACGCGGTGAAGATGCTGCAGGCCCACTACGCGAGCACCGACGACATCGACACCGCGATGAAGCTCGGCTGCCGACTGCCCATGGGCCCGTTCGAGCTGCTCGACGTCATCGGTCTGGACGTGTCGCTGGCGATCCAGCGGACGCTCTACCTCGAGTTCCGCGAGCCCGGCTTCGCGCCCGCTCCGCTGCTGGAGCACCTCGTCACCGCGGGATACCTGGGCCGAAAAACCGGGCGCGGGTTCCGCGACTACGCGTGAGCCACGTACTCGGCCAGATCCTCACCGACGCCGCACACGGGCGGTTTCCCGAACCCGACGGCGCCGTCGAGGTGGTCCCACCGTGGAAGCCGGGCGTCGCCGGAGTGATAGCGCTGACCGGCCGGGCGTACGTCGCGACCACGAGGGACGTGGGCGAGGTCCTCGCACAGGGGCCGGACGGCTTCGGCAGGGCGCTCGACCCGGCGTTCATCGCGTGGCTGGCCGGTGCGCGCGGGTGGTGCGACTGCCTCGACATCCTGGTGGCGGGCGTGGGAACCGGCCGGGGCGGGCCGCCCCTCCGTCCGGACCTGACCGACCACCGCCGCCTGCGGCACGCCCGTCAGGTTCGCGACGACGTCGTCGTGCACGGTGACGACCGGGGGATGATCACGTTCGGCACCGGCATCGGTGGTCTCAGGGAGATCGGCGTGGAGGTTCCCGAGCAGGACCGCAATCGCGGCGTGGGGCGCCTGCTGGTGGCCGACGCGCTCGGGCTGGCTCCGGCGGGTGAACCCGTGTTCGGCGCGGTCGCTCCCGGCAACGCGGCGAGCCTGCGTGCGTTCCTCGCCGCCGGGTTCCGGCCGATCGGCGCCGTGCACCTCGTCCGGCCGGCAGACGGCTAGCCGCAGCCGCAGGCACCGCCGCAGCAGCTCCCGCCCGATGCCGGGGACGGGAGCGACGACGCTGCCGAGGACCGCCCGGTGACGGCGACGGTGGACAGCAGCTTGACCGTGTCGTCGTGGCCGGCCGGGCACACGGCGGGCTCGGAGGAGTCAGCCATGGGCCGCGACACCTCGAACGTGGCACCGCAGGCGCGGCAGCGGAAGTCGTACCTCGGCATGCGCCCAGCATAGGCGGAGCCTGGGACAATGCACGCATGTCCCGCCGCCGCCCGGTCCGCCGCCGGCCGGCGGGCGGTCACGAGGAGATCGAGTCCTGGCCCGACGGCGACTGGGTCGTGCGACGGCTGACCGGCAGCTCGGCGACCAAGCCCTACCGGTGCCCGGGCTGCGACCAACCGATCCCGCCGGCCACACCCCACGTCGTGACCTGGCCGATCGAGGGCGCGACGCTGACCGGCGGGGGTGCGCAGGAGCGGCGGCACTGGCACACATCCTGCTGGCGCAACCGGGACCGCCGCGCTCCACGGTGAGACCACCCGGCCCGGCCGGACGGCGTGGATAGGCTCGACGGCATCATGACCACGCAGTCCCGCATCCGCGGCAACACCGTCCTGCCGGCCCGACGCGAAGCGCTGACTCTGCACACCTCCGACGGCCTGGCGCTCGTCGGCGAGGTGGCTTTACCGCCGGAGAGTGACCCGGTCGCCACTCTGGTCTGCCTCCATCCGCTGCCGACGCACGGCGGCATGATGGACAGCCACCTGTTCCGCAAGGCGGCCTGGCGGCTGCCGGCGCTCGCTGGTCTGGCCGTGCTGCGCTTCAACACCCGGGGCACCGGCAGCCTGCAGGGAACCAGTGAGGGCGAGTTCGACGCGGGTGAGGGCGAGCGGTACGACCTCGCCGCTGCCCTCGAGTACGCCGAGTACCACGACCTGCCGCAGGTGTGGCTGCTCGCCTGGTCCTTCGGCTCCGACCTCGCGCTGCGGTTCGGCCTCGATCCGGTCGTCGTGGGGGCGATCCTGCTCTCCCCACCACTGCGGACCAGCACCGACGACGATCTCGACGCATGGGCCACCGACGGCCGTCCCCTCGTCGCGCTGGTCCCCGAGCTCGACGACTACGTTCGTCCACCCCAGGCGCGTGAACGGTTCGCCCGGGTTCCCCAGGCGGAGGTCGTCGCGATCGAAGGTGCCAAGCACCTGTGGGTGGGCGACACCGAGCGCGTGCTCGACGAGGTCGTGGCCCGGGTCGCACCCGGTCGTTCCCCGTTGCCGACGACCTGGCCCGGGCCGGTCGAGACGGCGGACACCGGCGCATACGCCGACCGGACGGTCGCCGCCGTCGCCGACGTCCCCATGCCGCCGGAGCGCTGAGCCGTGCCGATGGATCTGGCCTTCGAGGACCGCGGTGCCGGCGTACCCGTCGTGCTGCTCCACGCCTTCCCGCTCTCCGGTGCCATGTTCGCGGCGCAGGTCGCCGGGCTGGCCGATGGGGCCCGGGTCGTCGTTCCGGACCTGCGCGGCTTCGGCGCCTCGCCCGGGCCGGGCGAGGGCGAACCGTCGATCGACACCATGGCCGACGACGTCGCCGCGCTGCTCGGCCATCTCGACATCGGCCCGGCCGTCGTGGCCGGCGTGTCGATGGGCGGATACGTGGCGATGGCGATGCTGCGCCGCCACCCTCGGCAGGTGGGAGCGGTGGTGCTCATCGACACCAAGGCCGGCGCCGACGACGGGCCGGCCCGAGAGAACCGTGAACGCATTGCGACGGCCGTCCTCGACAACGGATCCCGGGTCCTGCGGCCGATGCTCGACGGCCTGCTCGGGCGCACCACGAGGAGCGAGCGGCCCCAGGTGGTCCGGACCGTGACGCAATGGCTCGACGCCGCGGCCCCCGACGGCGTCGCGTGGGCGCAGCGCGCCATGGCCGGCCGGCCGAGCTCGTTCGGCACCCTGGCCGCGACGCAGGTGCCGGCGTACGTGCTCGTCGGGGAGGAGGACACGCTGACGACCCACGACGACGCACTGGCGATGGCGGCGGCCTTCCAGCGCCCGGCACCGGTGCACGTCATCCCGCGCGCCGGTCACCTGTCGGCGGTCGAGAACCCCGACGAGGTGACCGGCGCCCTGCGAGACGTGCTACGTCACTTCTGAGCGGCGGTGGTCGACTCAGCCGCCGGGGCGTCCTCGACGACCTCCCCGTCGATGACGTCGTCGTCCTCGGGCTTCGTCCCTGCCTCGACCGCGGGCGGCGGGCCGTTGCTGTCTCCGGGAACGGACATCGCGCCGAGCAGGCTGCGCAGCTGGGTGAGGTGCCCGGTGATGCTGTCGCGCTGGCGGGTCAGGTCGGCGACCTCGCGCTTCGCCGTCGTCTGGACCCGCGCGACCTCGGCCTTGGCCTCGCCGACCAGCATCTCGGCGTGGGACTTGGCCTCCGCCACGAGCTGGGCGGCGTTGCGGCGGGCACCGGAGACCAGAGCCTTCGCCTGCGCGTCCGCCTCCCGCCGAACCTGCTCGGCGAGTTCGTGGGCGGACTTGGCCCGGGCTTCGGCGTCGGCGGCGCGGGTCTCGGCCTCGGTGACCAGCTTCTGGGTCTCGGTGACCGCGGCCTCGTGCCGCTCGCTGTCCTCGCGCTCGGCCTGCTCTCGGGTGGCGGCGAGCGCCAGCTCGAGTTCCGTGAGCTCCTTGTCGGCCCTGGTGCGGACCTCGTCGAGGCGGGCACCCGCTTCTGCGCGCATCTGCTCGATGTCGCGTTTCGCCGCCCCGCGGAGTTCCTCCACCTCGCGGCGAGCAGTGGCCCGCAGCTCGGTGACCTCGCGCTCGGCGACCGTGCGGATGCGGGTCAGGTCGCGTTCGGCCGTCGCCCGCTTCTCGGCTGCCTCGTGCTCGATGCCGGCCCGGACCGTCGCAGCCTCGCGCTGGGCGGTGTCGACGAGTGCCGCCGCCTCGCGCGTGGCCGCCGATCGGGCGGCGTCGGCCTCCGCCTTGGCCTCGGCGATGACCTCGTCCGCCTGGCGCTTGGCCGACGACCGCAGCTCCTCGGCGTCGTTCTCGGCGGCGCCGCGCATCTCGGAGGCGTCGACCTGCGCCACCGCGCGGGCCTCGCGGGCCTCGGCCTCGGCCTGGCCGACCAGCTCGGATGCCTGCTCCTCAGCCAGCCGGAGCAGGTGCTCGATGCGGGCACCGAGCCCGGAGTACGAGGGCTGGTCGACCTCGCGCAGCGACGTGGTGGCCTCGGCCAGGTCTTGGCGCAGCCGGACGATCTGCTTGTCGAGTTCCTTGGTCCGCGTGCGCTGCTGGGCGAGCGCGGCCTCGAGCTGTCTGACGTGCTGTTCGACCTGCACGCGGTCGAACCCACGCATCACCTGGGTGAACCCGCCGGTGGGGTTCGAATCGAAGATCGACAGCCCGTCCTCGGCCGTCTCTTGTAGCGTCATCGTGTCCCGTGCCTCGTCCATGATCTCCCTCGTCGGGGGTGCCCGCCCCGACAGGAACGGGTCACACGTTGCGGAACCTGCTGATGGCGTCGAGGTGGGTGGCCCGTGTCTCCCCGTCCCGGACGCCGAGCCCCTCCTCAGGCGCTAGGCAGAGTACTCCGACTTTGCCCTGGTGCCGATTGCGGTGGACATCGAATGTGGCCTGACCGGTCTGATCGAGCGGATAGGTGCGCGACAGCGTCGGATGGATGCGGGCGCGCGCGATGAGACGGTTAGCCTCCCACGCCTCCCGGTAGTTGGCGAAGTGGGATCCGACGATCCGTTTGAGGTTCATCCAGAGGTACCTGTTGTCGAACTCGTGCACGTAGCCGGAGGTCGACGCGCAGGTGACGATCGTGCCTCCCCGGCGGGCGACGAAGACGCTCGCACCGAACGTCTCCCGGCCGGGGTGCTCGAAGACGATGTCCGGATCGTCGCCACCGGTGAGCTCGCGGATCCGGGCGCCCAGCCGCTTCCATTCGGCCGGGTCCTGGGTGCGTTCGTCGCGCCAGAAGCGGTAGTCGTCGGCGGCCCGGTCGATGACCAGTTCCGCGCCCATCCGGCGGCAGATCTCCGCCTTCTCCGGGCTCGACACGACGCAGACCGGAGTGGCACCGCTGGCCAGCGCGAGCTGGGTGGCGTACGAACCGAGGCCGCCGGACGCGCCCCAGATCAGCACGATGTCGCCCAGCTTCATGCCGGCGCCGTTGCGCGACACCAACTGCCGGTAGGCGGTGGAGTTGACCAGGCCGGGACAGGCCGCCTCCTCCCAGGTCAGGTGGGCGGGCTTCGGCATCAGCTGGTTGGACTTGACCAGCGCCAGTTCGGCCAGACCGCCGAAGTTCGTCTCGAAACCCCAGATCCGCTGCTCCGGATCGAGCATCGTGTCGTCGTGGCCGTCCGGCGACTCGAGCTCGACCCACAGGCAGTGCGCGACCACCTCGTCACCAGGGGCCCAGGCGTGCACGCCCGGGCCGGTCCGCAGCACGACGCCGGCCAGGTCGGACCCCACGACGTGGTAGGGCAGGTCGTGCCGGTGGGCCAGGTCGTGCATCCGTCCGTAGCGCTCGAGGAAGACGAAGGTGGGAACCGGCTCGAAGATGGAGGTCCACACCGTGTTGTAGTTGATCGCGCTGGCCATCACGGCGACGAGTGCCTCACCCGGCCCGAGCGAGGGCGTGGGCACGTCGTCGAGGTGCAACGACCGGCGGGGATCCTTGTCCCGGGTGGTCATGCCGGCGAACAGGTCGGTCTCGTCCTTGTGCACCGTCACCGCCCGGTACGACTCGGGGACTGGCAACGCGGCGAAGTCCGGCGCGCCGGCATCGCCGGTCAGGATGGCGTCGAGGATGTCCTGCACGCGACCGACTCTCCCAGACCGTCCGGCCCGGATGCGTTCTACCCTGGCCAGCATGGCGAGCCTGTTCACCGCCGTCGACCACGTGGGCATCGCGGTCGCCGATCTCGACGAGGCGATCGCGTGGTACGGCGACACGTTCGGTCTGGCGGTCGTGCACGAGGAGGTCAACGCGGAGCAGGGTGTGCGTGAGGCCATGCTGCAGGTGGGTGACGACCGATCCGCGACGCAGATCCAGTTGCTCGCGCCCTTGCGCCCGGATTCGCCGATCGGCCGGTTCCTCGAACGCTCGGGCCCGGGCATCCAGCAGATCGCCTACCGGGTCGGCGACATCGACGCGGTCACGGAGACGCTGCGCCGGCGTGGGACGAAACTGCTCTACGAGGTGGCCCGGCCCGGCACGGCCGGCTCCCGGGTCAACTTCATCCACCCGAGAGATGCCGGCGGCGTGCTGGTCGAGCTCGTCGAACCGGCGCCCTCCTCCTGATCAGGCGTCCTTCGCGAGCAGGGACTCGCCCTCGACCCACCGGGCCAACGTCCAGAGCAGGTCGGAGAGTCGGTTGAGGTAGGGGAGAACCTGGGAGCCCTCGGCCGCGGCCGGCAGCGCCTCCCGCTCGGCGCGGCGCACCACGGTCCGGGCCACGTCGAGCGCGGCCGCGACGGTGTTCTCGCCCGGGACGGCGAAGTCCTTCGGCGGGTCGAACCGCGCGGACACGTCGTCGATCTTCTGCTCCAGCGCCGCGACCATCTCGGCGGTGACCAGCGTCTGGCCGGGCTTGCCGCGGCCACGATGCTCGGGGTTGAGTGCGACGTCGGCCATCAGGACCCACAGGTCGCGTTCGACGCCGACGAGCATCGCGTCCAACTCACTGCCCTGCTCGGCCTGCGCCCTGGCCATCCCGATGAGGGCCTGTGCCTCGTCGACGGCGCCGTTGGCCCGCATGGCGGGGGCGTCCTTGGCGACCCTGCCACCGTAGAGCAGCCCGGTGGTGCCGTCGTCGCCGCGCCGGGTGTAGACCTTCATACCGCCACTGTGGCACGTCCCGCCGGCCTGTGATCCACGCCACCCGGGCCGCCGGTCCCGGACGTCGTATCGTGAGGTCATGGCCGTCATCGTCGCGGGAGCCCGCACCCCGATCGGCAGGCTGCTCGGTGCGCTCAAGAGCTTCTCCGCCGCCGACCTCGGAGGCGTCGCCATCACGGGTGCCCTGGAGAAGGCGGGAGTGCGCCCCGACCAGGTCCAGTACGTGATCATGGGCCAGGTCCTCCAGGCCGGTGCCGGCCAGATCCCCGCCCGGCAGGCGGCGGCGAAGGCGGGCATTCCGATGACCGTCCCGGCGCTGACGATCAACAAGGTGTGCCTGTCCGGTCTCGACGCGATCGCCCTGGCCGACCAGCTGATCCGGGCCGGCGAGTTCGAGATCGTGGTCGCCGGCGGCATGGAGTCCATGACCAACGCCCCGCATCTGCTCACCGGATCCCGCGAGGGTCACCGGTACGGCGACGTCACACTGCGCGACCACATGGCCTACGACGGCCTCTGGGACGTGTTCACCGACCAGGCCATGGGTGCGCTCACCGAAGCGTGCAACGCCGTGGGGCTCGAGCTCTCGCGCGAGGAGCAGGACGCCTTCAGCGCACGGTCTCATCAGCGGGCGGCCGCCGGGTGGAAGAACGGCGTCTTCGACGACGAGGTCGTGCCGGTCGAGATACCGCAGCACAAGGGCGAGCCCGTCGCCTTCGCCGCGGACGAGGGCATCCGCGCCGACACCACCGTGGAGTCGTTGTCCCGCCTGCGCCCGGCGTTCGGCGGTGACGGCACCATCACGGCGGGCTCGGCATCCCAGATCTCCGACGGCGCGTGTGCCGTCGTCGTGATGAGCAGGGCGAAGGCCGAGGAACTGGGCCTGCCCTGGTTGGCGGAGATCGGTGCCCACGGAGTGGTCGCCGGCCCGGACTCCACGCTGCAGAGCCAGCCGGCGGCCGCCATCCGGGCAGCCTGTGCCAGGGACGGCATCGAGCCGGCCGACCTCGACCTGGTCGAGATCAACGAGGCGTTCGCGGCGGTGGGCATCGCGAGCACGCGCGAGCTCGGGCTGGACGAGGACCGGGTCAACGTCAACGGCGGCGCGATCGCGGTGGGCCACCCGATCGGCATGTCCGGTGCCCGGCTCGTCCTGCACGTCGCCCTCGAGTTGCGGCGGCGCGGCGGGGGTACCGGCGCCGCGTCGTTGTGCGGCGGCGGCGGCCAGGGCGACGCGCTGCTCATCCGCGTCCCACGGGGCTGACGGTCCCCGGTGACCGAGCCGGCTCAGGACCTGGTCGACCGGGCCCGGCAGGGTGACCCGCGTGCGGTCGCCCGGCTCATCTCGTTGGTGGAGGATGCCTCTCCGGCGCTGCGTGAGGTCATGGCTGCGCTCGTGCCGCATGCCGGTGGGGCCGCCGTGGTGGGTGTCACCGGCTCGCCCGGCGTCGGCAAGTCGACGGTGACCTCGGCGCTGGTGGCGTCGTTCCGAGCAGAGGGCCGGCGCGTCGGCGTCCTCGCCGTCGATCCGTCCTCTCCCTTCTCCGGCGGCGCGTTGCTGGGCGACCGGGTGCGCATGCAGGAGCACGCGACCGACCCCGGCGTCTACATCCGTTCGATGGCGACTCGCGGGCATCTCGGCGGGCTCGCCTGGGCAACGCCGCAGGCGCTTCGCGTGCTGGACGCCGCGGGCTGCGACGTCGTTCTCGTCGAGACCGTCGGCGTCGGTCAGTCCGAGGTCGACGTCGCGGCGCTGGCCGACACGACCCTGGTCCTGCTCGCTCCAGGCATGGGCGACGGCATCCAGGCGGCCAAGGCGGGCATCCTCGAGGTCGGCGACGTCTTCGTCGTCAACAAGGCCGACCGTGACGGCGCCGACCAGGTCGTGCGCGACCTACGGGGCGCGATCCGGCTGGCCGAGCGCGCGCCGGGCGACTGGCGACCGCCGATCGTCAAGGCCGTAGCCGTCCGCCGCGAGGGTCTCGACGACGTGCGCTCCGCGGTCGCCAAGCACCGGGACTGGATGGAGCGTTCAGGAGAGTTGGACCTCCGCCGCCGGCGGCGCGTCCGGGACGAGATCGAGGCGATCGCCGTGACCGCACTGCGCCAGCGCTTCGGTGACCTGCACGGCGACGCCCGGCTCGACACACTCGCCGAGAAGGTGCTCGCCGGCCAGTACGACCCGTACGCTGCTGCCGACGAGATCATCGCCGCGCTCTGAGACGGGCGGCGCGCCGAGGCGACAGATCGTCCGTTTTCGGGTACAACGAAGGTTGACGGCGTGTGAGCTCACGGCACACGCGACCAGCGAGAGGACTTCGTGTGTTCAAGAGGGTGCTGACCATCTTGGCCATCGCCTTCGCCGCGTACTACCTGCTCACCGAGCCCAGTGGAGCGGCGAACGCGGTGAGCGGTGCGCTGTCCGCCGTGGCCGACGGCTTCGAGTCGATCATCACGTTCTTCACCGAACTGTTCTAGCTCACTACGCGCCATGCGTACGCCGCGGGAGATCGTCAGTGGGGTGAGCGACCGCACCGTGCGGTGGCTCGACCGGGTCGCCGAGGACGGATTCGTCCGCCTCGCCTGGTGGCGGGTCAAGTCCTGGTTCGGCCACAAGATGGTGGCCCGCAAGCTGATCCCGGGCGAGCGCGTCATCGCCGAGGTCAAGCACAGCCATATCGCCTACACGCTGCCCATCCTGCTGGCTGTGCTCGGGCTGTTCCTCGCGGTCCGCTGGCTGCCGTTCATCTCCGCCGACAGCGCCTGGTTCGGCATCGCCGTCGTCGTCGGCGTGCTGGGCTACGCGTTCTACCGCTTCTTGTGGATCAGCCGGGACCGGTTCGTCATCACCGACTCGCGCGTGTTCCGCGTCTGGGGCGTCTTCTCCCTGCAAGAGGCGGAGATGGAGATCGTCAGGGTGCTCGACATCACCGTCCAGCGGCCCTGGTACCTGCGGCCGTTCGCGGCCGGACACGTGATCCTGGAGAACGCGGCCCAGGAGCAGGGCCTGCGCGAGATCCACCTGGTCCCCGAGCCACAGAAGATCGCGCTGGCGATCCACCGCCGGCGCCGGCAGATGATGGGCCTCGGTGGAGACGCGGAGTCCGGGACGCCGGCCCAGTCCGCGACCCGCAGCCGGCGCCGCGCCGACCACCCGCGCAGCCCCGGTCCCACCACCGCCCGGCGTCGGTGAGGCCGGCCCGTGTCCGACCCGCTCGACCTCGACTTCGACCCGATCCGCCGCGCCGCCGAGATCTGGCGCGACCGGTTCGGTCCCGCCGAGGCGATGGCCGCGGCCACGTCGATCATGCGGGTCCAGCAGCTTCTGCTGGCCGAGTTCGACCGGATCTGCAAGCCCTACGACCTCACGTTCGCGCGGTACGAGGCCCTGGTGCTGCTGACCTTCAGCCGGACCGGGGCGCTCCCGATGGCCAAGATCGGCGAGCGGCTGATGGTGCACCCGACCAGCGTCACCAACACGGTCCAGCGGCTCGAGGCCGCGGGCCTAGTCACCCGTGAGCCGAATCCGCGCGACGGGCGAGGAACACTCGCCCGGGTCAGCCGGCACGGCCGCGAGGTCGTCGACAAGGTCACCGGTGAGCTGATGGCGGCAGACTTCGGGCTGCGCGCCCTCGACGACGCCGAGCGCGACCGGCTGTTCGACCTGCTGCGCGAGGTGCGGTTCGCCGCACGCGACTTCCGGGAGTAGGCGCTCAGCGCCTCGACCACGAGTCCGGTCGCTCCACCAGTGCCCGCACGTGCTCGGGCAACCGCCCGGTGAGGACGTCGGCCACCGTGGTCGCCTCGAGCACCTCACGGAGGCTGGCCCGGACGGCCACCCAGACGTCGGTGAGCGCCGCCGCGGGCCCGGGATACGCGGTGTCCTCCGGCGGCATCCCTCGGACCGCGGCAAGCGGCCCCTCGGCCGCGCGGATGACGTCGGCCAGGCGGGTCTCGTCCGGGTCCTTGATCAGTCGGTAGCCTCCGGCTGCGCCGCGCTGTGCGTCGAGCAGGCCGGCGCGGCGCAGGTCACCGAGGATCGTCTCGAGGAACTTGCCGGGGATGTCCTGCGCCTGCGCGATCTGGTGGCGGGTCGCCGACGCGGGCAGGCGGGACGCCAACTCGATGACGGCGCGGACGGCGTAGTCGGTGCGCGCGGTGACATGCACGGTCGCATCCAATCACCGCTGCCCAGGAAGACCGCTCGCCGAGGACGGCGGACGCTTACTAGGATGTCCTAGTACTGGAGCCCGTGGACCGACGGAGGACACCGACGTGGATGCGGAGCAGATCGAGGCCGGGCGACGCCGCTGGCAGGCCCGAGTCGACGAGGCCCACCGTGCCGGCCAGGTCAGGGACGCCGATTTCACCACCCTGTCCGGCCTCGAGGTCGACCCCGTCTACGGCCCGCCGGCGGGTGTCGACGACCCCCGCTTCGATCGGATCGGCTGGCCGGGGGAGTATCCGTACACGCGCGGCCTCTACGCGACCGGCTATCGCGGCCGCACCTGGACCATCCGGCAGTTCGCCGGGTTCGGCAATGCGCAGCAGACCAACGAGCGCTACAAGATGATCCTGCGCTCCGGTGGTGGCGGCCTGTCCGTCGCCTTCGACATGCCGACCCTGATGGGCCGTGACTCCGACGACGACCGCTCGCTGGGCGAGGTCGGCCACTGCGGCGTGGCGATCGACTCCGCGGTCGACATGGAAGCGCTCTTCGCCGACATCCCGCTGGGCGGCGTCACGACCTCGATGACGATCAGCGGGCCGGCGGTGCCGATCTTCTGCATGTACCTCGTCGCGGCCGAGCGCCAGGGCGTCGACCCGGCCGTGCTCAACGGCACGCTCCAGACCGACATCTTCAAGGAGTACATCGCCCAGAAGGAGTGGCTGTTCCCCCCCGAGCCGCACCTGCGGCTGATCGCCGACCTGATGGAGTACTGCGGGCGGAACGTTCCCGCCTACAAGCCGCTGTCGGTGTCCGGCTACCACATCCGCGAGGCCGGGTCGACGGCCGCGCAGGAACTCGCGTTCACCCTGGCCGACGGGTTCGGCTACGTCGAGCTCGGGCTGTCCCGCGGCCTCGACGTCGACATGTTCGCTCCCGGGTTGTCGTTCTTCTTCGACGCGCACGTCGACTTCTTCGAGGAGATCGCGAAGTTCCGCGCCGCCCGGCGGATCTGGGCACGCTGGCTGCGCGACACCTATGGCGTCAAGACCGAGAAGGCGCAGTGGCTGCGCTTCCACACCCAGACCGCAGGCGTGTCCCTGACCGGGCACCAGCCGTACAACAACGTGGTCCGGACGGCGGTCGAGGCACTGGCTGCGGTTCTCGGCGGCACCAACTCGCTGCACACCAACGCCCTGGACGAGGTGCTGGCATTGCCGACCGAGGGCGCCGCCGAGATCGCGCTGCGTACCCAGCAGGTGCTGATGGAGGAGACGGGTGTCGCCAACGTGGCCGACCCTCTCGGCGGCTCCTGGTACGTCGAGGCCCTCACCGACCGGATCGAGGCCGAGGCCGAGGCGATCTTCGCCAGGATCCGCGCGATGGGTGAGACCGAGAACCGCTGGATCCGGGAGTACGGGCCCATGACCGCCGGAATCCTGCGCGGCATCGAGGACGGCTGGTTCATGGCCGAGATCGCCGAGTCGGCGTTCTGGTACCAGCAGCAGGTCGAGAAGGGCGAGAAGCGCGTCGTCGGCGTCAACGTCCATCAGGACACGGTCACCGGCGATCTGGACATCCTGCGTGTGTCGCACGAGGTCGAGCACGCGCAGCGGCGCAGCCTGGGCGAACGCAAGGCAGCCCGCGACGATGCCGCCGTCCGAGCGGCACTCGCCGTGATGGTCGACGCAGCCCGCGGAACGGACAACACGATTCCGGCGATGCTCGATGCCGTCCGGGCCGAGGCGACCCTCGGGGAGATCTGCGACGCGCTGCGCGCCGAGTGGGGCACCTATATGGAACCGGCCCGGTTCTGAGCCGTGCACCCTCGTGGCGGCACCGGCGTCCGGCGGGGGAGGATGGGCTCATGAGTGCGGAGAGCTTCATGCGTCCAGGCGCCGTGGACCTGTCGGGGCTGGCCGCGAGGTCGCATGCGCCGGCGGGTGCGTCCAACGGTGCGGTGGCCACCGGCGTCGTCGTCGAGGTCAGCGAGGCGACGTTCCAGGCGGAGGTCCTCAACCGGTCGATGACGGTGCCCGTGGTCATCGACTTCTGGGCCGACTGGTGCCAGCCGTGCAAGCAGCTGTCGCCGATCCTGGAGAAGCTGGCCGACGAGTACGACGGCAGGTTCCTGCTCGCCACGATCGACGTCGACGCCAACCAGCAGCTCGGCGCGGCCTTCCAGGTGCAGTCGATCCCGTCGGTGTTCGCCGTTCTCAAGGGTCAGCCGGTGCCGCTGTTCCAGGGTGCGATTCCCGAGCCCCAGGTCCGCGAGGTGCTCGAGCAGCTGTTCCAGGTGGCGACGGCGAACGGTGTCACGGGCCGGCTCGAGGTCCGCGCCGGGGACGGTACGGAGGCGGCGCCGGCCGAGCCGCCGCACGACCCTCGCTACGACAAGGCCTACGAGGCGATCGAGAAGGGTGACTACGACTCCGCGGCGGCCGCGTACCGCGCCATGCTCGCCGAGACGCCGGCCGACCCCGACGCCAAGGCCGGCCTCGCGCAGGTCGAGCTGTTCCGCCGGAACGAGGGCAACGACCTCGACACCGTGGTCGCCGCAGCAGCCATGCGTCCCGCCGACGTCGACGCCCAGCTGGCCGCGGCAGATGCCGAGGTCATCGCCGGGCGGGTCGACGCCGCATTCGCGCGCCTCGTCGACACGGTCCGCCGCGGCGCGGGCGACGACCGTGAGCGCGTGCGGGCTCGGCTGGTCGAGCTGTTCGAGATCGTCGGCCTGTCCGATCCGAGGGTCGTCAAGGCTCGATCGGCGCTGGCCAGCGCCCTGTTCTGATCAGGGAACTCGGCGCAGCCAGAGGGTGCCGAGCGGAGGTAGCCGGAGCTTGACCGACACCGGGCGCCCGTGCCAGGCGACCTTCTCGGTATGGACCCCCCCGAGGTTCCCGACTCCCGACCCGCCGTAGTCGGCAGCGTCGGTGTTGACGACCTCGGACCATCGCCCGGCGGCGGGCAGACCGAGCCGGTAGCCCTCGTGGGGCATGGCGGAGAAGTTGGCGACGCAGGCGACGACCGACCCGTCCGAGCCCCAGCGAAGGAACGAGAAGACGTTGCCGGCCGCGTCGTTCGCGTCGATCCACTCGAAGCCGGCCGGGTCGGCGTCCTGGGACCACAGGGCGGGGTTCGCCAGGTAGACACGGTTGAGGTCCGCGACCAGCCGTCTGTTGCCGGCGTGGTCCGAATGGTCCAGCAGCCACCAGTCCAGCTCCCGCGACTCGCCCCATTCGGACTCCTGACCGAACTCGCCGCCCATGAACAGCAGCTGCTTGCCGGGATGAGCCCACATCAGTGCGAGGTATGCCCGCAGGTTGGCCAGCTGCTGCCAGCGGTCGCCGGGCATCTTGCGCAACAGCGACCCCTTGCCGTGGACGACCTCGTCGTGTGACAGCGGGAGCACGTAGTTCTCGCTGAACGCGTACATCAGCGAGAACGTCATCTGGTGATGGTGGTACTGGCGGTGGATCGGGTCGTGGGACATGTAACCGAGCGAGTCGCTCATCCAGCCCATGTTCCACTTCAGGCCGAAGCCGAGCCCGCCCAGATGAGTGGGCTTCGTGACACCAGGCCAGGCTGTGGACTCCTCGGCGATCGTCACGATTCCGGGCACCCGTCGGTAGGCCGTCGCGTTGACCTCTTGCAGGAACGAGATCGCTTCGAGGTTCTCGCGGCCGCCGTAGAGGTTGGGCACCCAGTCACCCTCTGACCGGGAGTAGTCGAGATAGAGCATCGAGGCGACGGCATCGACCCGCAGGCCGTCGACGTGGTACTCCTCGAGCCAGTAGATCGCGTTGGCCACCAGGAAGTTGCGCACCTCGTGGCGGCCGAAGTTGAAGACATTGGTGCCCCAGTCGGGCTGCTCGCCGCGGCGCGGATCCGCGTGCTCGTAGAGGGACGACCCGTCGAAGCGGGCCAGTGCCCATTCGTCCTTGGGGAAATGGCCGGGGACCCAGTCGACGATCACCCCGATGCCGGCCTGGTGGAGTCGGTCGACCAGGTACCGGAAGTCGTCCGGGGAGCCGAACCGCGCCGTCGGCGCGAAGTACGACGTCACCTGGTATCCCCACGACCCGCCATACGGATGCTCGGCCACCGGCAGCAGCTCGACGTGCGTGAATCCCGTGTCGAGGACGTAGGACGTCAGCTCCTCTGCCAGGTCGCGGTACGAGCGTCCCCGCCGCCATGACCCGAGGTGGACCTCGTAGATCGACATCGGCCGGTCGTGGGCCGTGGTGGTGCGTGCCCGGGCCGCCATCCACTCGGCGTCGCCCCATTCGTACCTCGAGGTGAACACGACCGACGCCGTTGCGGGAGGCACCTCGGCCTGGAAGGCCAGGGGGTCGGCCCGCAGCGACCACGGACCGTCGGCGCCGTGGATCTCGAACTTGTAGCGCGTGCCGTCGCCGACGTCGGGGACGAACAGCTCCCAGACGCCGCTGGGGCCCAGGTTCTTCATTTCGTGGTCATGGCCGTTCCAGCCGTTGAAATCGGCGACGACGCGTACGCCGCGGGCGTTCGGCGCCCATACGGCGAAGTCCGTGCCGGTCGCCCCGCCGACGCTGCGCACATGGGCGCCGAGGACGTCCCAGAGCCGCTCGTGGCGGCCCTCACCGATCAGATGGAGATCCACCTCGCCGAGAAAGGACGGCACCGCTGTCATTCCGCAGACACTAACGTTCCCCACACATGCAACAGCCACGGCCCGCAGGCCGTGGCTGTGGCACCCCCCCTCCGGTCGCGATAGACCCGCAGGGATCTTCTCGCGCACGACAGGTGTCATCTGGAACAACGTCGGCCGGCCTCGTCGCGTTACACCCGGGCACGCGCCGGGTCCGAGTTTCCGTTTTCCGGGCACGCGACGAGTCGTACCGCTATCCTCGGCCGAGCGAGCCAATCGGCCGCACGAGCTGACCGTGGACCGGACCATGCTGGAGGAAAGCTTCCCCGACACCCTGGCACGTGCTCGTTCTGGTGACGAGCACGCGTTCGCGCTGATCTATCGCGACGTCCAGCCGGGGCTGCTTCGCTACTCCCGGGCCAACGTGCCAGGGCATGGCGAGGACATCACGGCCGACGTGTGGCTCGAGGTCACCCGGGCGCTGCGACGCTTCGACGGGGACGAGCAGGGATTTCGCGCCTGGGTCTTCACGATTGCCCGGCGCAAGATCATCGACCATGTTCGGCGTGACGCTCGCAGGCCGACGATCCTGCTTGAGGACCCCGAGGAGCTCCGCCTGAAGGAAGCCAGGGACGTGGCCGACGACTACGAGGACGAGGAGGCAACGAGACAGGCGTTGACTCTGGTGAGGACGCTCCCTCCTGACCAGGCTGAGGTGATCTTGCTGCGGGTGGTGGCGGGTCTGGACAACACAGAGGTCGCCGGGTTGCTCGGGAAGACGCCGGGTGCGGTACGCGTTCTGTCGCACCGCGGTCTCCGGCGGCTGGCCACGATCTTGACCGAACCGATGGTGGCGGGGGGTGTGGATCGATGAGCTCCGACGACGGCCGCTGGGACGACGGGTCCGAGAACGTGCTGCGCTTCCCCGGCCCCGACGCGGTCCTCCCGGAAAGGCTGCTTGCCGGGATTCTGTGCGGCCGACCGGTCCGTGCGGGTGCGGCGCCAGAGGCACTGGCGCTTGCTGAGTTGGTGAGCGCATTGCAACCGTCGCCTCGGCACGACGAGCTGCGGGGAGAGGCAGCCGCAGTCGCCGCGTTCCGGCGGGAGATGTCCACCCCGGGCTGGGAGGAGCCGGTACGCAGCCCGTTGCGTCCATCCGTCAGCGCCAAGATCGCCGCATTGGCGCTTGCCAGCATCGTCGGCATGGGCGGGGTCGCCGCCGCCGCCGCTGGCGGTTCACTGCCGGCTCCGCTGCAGGCCATTGCACACGCGCTGTTCGGCGCACCGCCCGCTCAGTCCGACGGCCATGACGGGAACGACGACCTGGGCGGCACCGCACCCTTCCCGATGCCCACCGACACGTCGACGCGGTCGCCCAGCCCAGAGCCTTCCGCCACCTCGCCGACACCGGTGCCCACGGACGTGCCGACGCCCGAGCCGTGTACGCCGGAGTTGGCTCTGGCAGAGCCCTGCGAGGTCGTGGCCGACGCCGGCCCGCAGCCTGGTGAGGTCCTCGAGCCCGGCCCGACGCCTACGAGTACCCCCGATCTGGACGCGACCGACTCGGACGGCTCCGACACTGCTTCGCCGACGCCGACACCCTCGCCGTACGCATCGCCCGAGCCACCTGGCGAGCCGTCGTCCACCGGCCACCCGACCGGTCGGCCGTCCTGGCTGCCGGCTCCCGCCGAGCCCCGCGGGCGGCCGACATCATCCGGTCGGTCTGTACCGGGGTGAACCGGCCTGTACCCGGGTGAATCAGAGGCCGGTGCCCGTGGCGAGACTCTCGGCGCCCGCAAGAGGGATGGCCAGCCAGCCCGGGCGGTTACGTGCCTCGTAGACGGCCTCGTAGACGACCTTGTCGGTCTCGTAGGCACGCAGGAGGACGTCGTCGTCCCGCGGGTCGTGTCCGGTCGCCTTGGCGTAGCCCTCGCAGAAGGCCGCGCGGTTGCGATCGGCCCATTCGGCCGCCCGGTAGGCGATCTGGTCGCTGCCCGGATGGTCGACGACCAGCAGGTGGCGGGCGGCGTAGTCGAACGAGCGGAGCATCGCGGCCACGTCGCGGATCGGGGAGTCGAGCGCAACCCGCTCGGTCAGGGGTTTGGCCGGCTCACCCTCGAAGTCGACCAGCTTCCAGCCCACGACCGTCCGCACGACCTGGCCGAGGTGGTAGTCGCCATGGATGCGCTGGGCCGGTACCGGCCGGCGAAGACCAGCCAGGCGGTCGAACGACCCGGCCAGGCTCGGGGCATAGGGCGTGAGCTCGGGGACCGTGACCACCGCGGCCTCGAGACGCGCGCGCATGCGTCCGGCGAGGGCACGCAGGTCGGAGGGGCCGAACATACGGGTGGGCAGGACCTCCGCCATGGCGGAGTGAACCTCGGCCGTGGCCAGCCCGAGCCGTCGCGACTCCCCGGCGAAGTCGCCGCCGACCTCGTCGGCATGCAGGTCGGCCTCGGCGTAGAGGTCCCGGACGCTGGTCGTCGCGAGCGCCCAGCCGTCGGTCGCCGTGACCAGGAACGCCTGGAGCATGGCCAGCCCCGCCTCCTGCCGCTCACCGGACGGAGAGACCCATCGGCCGTCGAGCCAGCCCAGTAGGGGCGCGACGTACTCGCTTCCCCTCCGGGTCAGGGCATCGTGGACCTCGATGTCCGGGTTGACGCCCGGCACCACCCGTCGGAACACCTTGAGCAGTGCCGCGTCGCCGTAGGCCAACGAGGTGTTGCTCTGCTCGGCGGTCAACACCAGCGATGGTTCCCCGAGCGGCAGCTCGGCTCCCGGCTCGGTATGGAAGGACAAGCCGTTGCCGCGGTCCTGCGCGTCGAAACGGTGCAGGAGTTCAGCGGTGGCGTCCTTGTCGTGCAACGCGTCGTAGGCGTAGCGGCCCTCCGCCTCCCCGACGAGGACGTGATCGAGCCGGCCGTCGGGCACGTCGCGAAAGCTCACCGGTACCTGGTAGATCTCCCGGCGGTCGCCCTGGACCACCTCGACCAGCAGGTGCCAGACCTCCGGGTCGGCCTCGCGCAGCCTCGTTGCGGCCACGGTCCGAACGGCGTCGATCGGTTCGTTCTTGCCCGCGAACCAGCGTTGGTGGGGCAGCCACGCTGCCAGCAGCGAGACGGCGCGTTCGACGTTCACGCCCCCGCCTCCCCCTGTGCGCGGACCAGCCGGAACCAGTAGAACCCGTGCGGCGCCAGCGTGAGCAGGTACGGCAGCTCACCGATCGGCGGGAAGTGCACGCCGCCGACCAGCTCGACCGGCTCCGCCCCCTCGTGCCGGCGCAGGTCGAGCTCGACCGGCTGCGGGAACCGGGAGAGGTTGTTGACACACAGCACCACGTCGTCGCCGAAGGCCCGGACGTACGAGAGCACGCTGGGGTTCGAGCCGCCGAGGTCGGTGAAGTCGCCGAGCCCGAAGGCGGGGTTCTGCTTGCGTACCTCGATCATGCGTCGGGTCCAGTGCAGCAGCGAGGACGTGTTGGTGCTCTGGGCCTCCACGTTGGTGACCTGGTAGCCGTAGACCGCGTCCATGACGACGGGCAGCGTGAGCCGGCCCGGATCGGCGGTCGAGAACCCGGCGTTGCGGTCCGGCGTCCACTGCATCGGCGTCCGGACGCCGTCGCGGTCGCCGAGCCAGATGTTGTCGCCCATGCCGATCTCGTCCCCGTAGTAGAGCACCGGCGAACCCGGCAGCGACAGCAACAGGGCGGTGAACAGCTCGGTCTGGTTGGTGTCGTTCTCGAGCAGCGGGGCCAGCCGACGGCGGATGCCGATGTTGGCCTTCATCCGCGGGTCCTTGGCGTACTCGGTCCACATGTAGTCGCGTTCGTCGTCGGTGACCATCTCGAGGGTGAGCTCGTCGTGGTTGCGCAGGAAGATGCCCCACTGGCAGCTCGACGGGAGGACCGGGGTCTGCGCCATGATCTCCGAGATCGGGTATCGCGACTCGCGGCGGACGGCCATGAAGATCCGCGGCATGACCGGGAAGTGGAAGGCCATGTGGCATTCGTCGCCACCGGCGGCGAAGTCGCCGAAGTACTCGACGACGTCGGCCGGCCACTGGTTGGCCTCGCACAGCAGCACGGTGTCGGGGTACTCGTCCTCGATCATCTTGCGCACCTGCTTGAGGAAGGCGTGGGTCTGCGGAAGGTTCTCGCAGTTGGTGCCCTCCTCCTCGTACAGGTAGGGAACCGCGTCCAGGCGGAAGCCGTCGATGCCGACGTCGAGCCAGAACCGCAGCGCGTCGGTCATCGCCTCGCCCACGGCGGGGTTGTCGTAGTTGAGGTCGGGCTGGTGGCTGAAGAAGCGGTGCCAGAAGTACTGGCGGCGGACGGGATCGAAGGTCCAGTTCGACGTCTCGGTGTCGACGAAGATGATCCGGGCGTCCGGGTAGCCCGTGTCGTCGTCGGCCCAGACGTAGAAGTCTCCGAACGGGCCGTCCGGGTCCGCACGCGAGGACTGGAACCAGGCGTGCTGGTCGCTCGTGTGGTTCATGACGAAGTCGACGATCACCCGCATGCCGCGCTCGTGCGCCACCCGGACGAACCGGCTGAAGTCCTCGAGGGTTCCCAACTCCGGCAGGACGTCCTTGTAGTCGGACACGTCGTAGCCGCCGTCGCGCAGGGGTGACGGGTAGAAGGGCGGCAGCCAGAGACAATCGACGCCGAGCCACTGCAGGTAGTCGAGCTTCTCGGTGAGCCCACGCAGGTCGCCGGCACCGTCCCCGTCGGAGTCCTTGAACGAGCGGACCAGCACCTCGTAGAAGACCGCCCGCTTGAACCATTCCGGATCGGTCCCGGCGGCCGGTAGCGCGGGCTCCTGGGTCACCTACCCCACCGCCGTACGGCCAGAACGTGGGCGGGCTCCACGGCCGGGTCGAGGCGGACATAGTTGAACTGACCCCAGGGGTAGTGGGCCCCGGTCAGCTCGTCGTGGGCCTCGAACGTCTCGTGCCAGTCGAAGCCGAGCGCGGGCATGTCCAGCGCCACCGTGGCCTCCCGCGGGCCGTGCGGGTCGAGGTTGACGATGGTCATCACGACGTCGTCGGCCTCCCCGTCGCGCTCGCGCTTGGAGAAGCAGATGACGTCGGGGTTGTCGACATGGTGGAAGCGGAGGTTACGCAGCCGGTGCAGGGCCGGATGCGCGCGCCGGATCTCGTTGAGCCGGGTCAGGTACGGTGCGAGCGACTGTCCCTCGCGGTACCCGCCGGGCTCGTAGGCCGCCCAGTCGCGCGGGCGGAACTGGTACTTCTCGGAGTCGAGGTACTCCTCGCTGCCCGGCCGGACGGCGACGTGCTCGAAGAGTTCGTACCCGCAGTAGACGCCCCATGTGGGCGAGAGCATGGCGGCCAGGACGGCGCGCACCTTGAACGCCGCCGGTCCGCCGTACTGCAGGTACGCGTGCAGGATGTCCGGTGTGTTCACGAACAGGTTGGGCCGCATGTAGGCGGCCGCGTCGCGGAGCTCGGTCATGTATTCGGTCAGCTCGTCCCGGCCGTTCTTCCAGGTGAAGTACGTGTAGGACTGCCCGAAGCCGATCTTGGCCAGGGTGTGCATCATGGCCGACCTGGTGAACGCCTCGGCGAGGAGGATCACATCCGGATCGGTGCGACGGATCTCCTCGATCAGCCGGTGCCAGAAGCTGACCGGCTTGGTGTGCGGGTTGTCGACGCGGAAGATCCGCACGCCATGGGACATCCAGAGCCGCACGATCCGCAGGATCTCCACGTAGATGCCTTCGGGGTCGTTGTCGAAGTTCAGCGGGTAGATGTCCTGGTACTTCTTCGGCGGGTTCTCCGCATAGGCGATGGTGCCGTCGACGCGCCGGCTGAACCACTCGGGATGCTCGCTGACCCAGGGATGGTCCGGTGCGGCCTGCAACGCCAGGTCGAGCGCCACCTCGAGGCCCAGGTCC
>Ga0214469_1000072_pt1 | contig 27389 bp, 21 predicted proteins | sample RVTome_10_FD_187340 | JGI IMG/M metagenome (GOLD analysis project Ga0214469, IMG submission 187340) | Soil microbial communities from uranium-contaminated site in the Upper Colorado River Basin, Wyoming, United States - RVT153D57 HiSeq ... | reverse complement strand
TTCCGGCTCAGGCTCCGGCTCAGGTTCCGGTTCCGGCTCGGGCTCGGGCTCGGGCTCCGGCTCCGGCTCCGCCGCCACCTCGGGCTCGGGTGCGGTCACAAGCTCCAGATCCACCTCGTCGGCTACCGGCTCCGGTGCGTCGGTGGCCTCTGTCCCGGGTGGCTCCTCTGCGATGCGCCGCTCCGCCAGCTCGGCGGCCTGCAGGCGTAGCTCTTCGCGCTCCGTCTCCAGACGCTGCATCTCGAGGCGATATGCCTCGATCCGATTGGCCTCGCGTTGATCGGCGAGCCGTTTGTCCTCCTCGAGCACCTCTCGTTCCTCGGCTATGCGCCGTCTCTCCTCTTCGAGGCGAAGCTCCGAATCGGATCGTGCCTCATCCGACGGCTGATCGGGCCCGTCCCCGGTGGGACCGGCGACGGGCATCGAGACGGTCTCCTCCCTCCTATCCCAATCGGACGGCGACTCGACCGCGACTCGTGACTCGGCACCGGAGGTTTCGGGCATTGCCTCCTCTCCGGCGATGTGACGGGGCGCCGCCTGGGCGTCGAGATTGGCCTCCATGGCCGCCTTCATCTCCTCGATGCGGGAAGGCGTGGTCCCCTTGCGAGACTTGCGCACCGCGATCGAGCGGGTGGCCATGCGCTTGGACTTGAGGGTGGCCCACGTTCCAGCCATGTGCTCGACACCGCGGTAGGCGAAATCGATCGGATCGTCGGCGACGAAGGTCAGCTCCGCTCCGTCCAGCTCGATCTGGAAGGCGCTGGCCACGAGACGGCGGGCGTGGATGTCATAGAGGGACCATCTCCCCAGTGACTCGCCATCCACGACCAGCTCCGCCTGGGACCCTTCGATCACGAAAGTGATCGGGACCCCGGGATGATCGATCTCGGGGAACTTGAGCTCTCCTCTGAACTTCATTCAGAGATCCTCGATTCTCTACCTGGCTCAGGTCTGATTGACGCCGTTAAAGATCCCATCGGATCGCGAAATGTCAAGACGGTTCACCCGTATGCATCGAGGGGCGGGCACGCACACACGAGATTGCGATCTCCTCCGGCACTGTCGATCCGCCCCACCGGCGGCCAATACTTGTCGGTGCGGAGATGGTCCACAGGATACGCCGCCAACTCGCGCCGATAGGCCCGGTCCCATTCGTCGGTGCTCACGTCCTCTGCCGTGTGAGGGGCGTTGACGAGCGGATTGTCGTCCCGTGGCCAATCGCCCTCCCCTACCCTGTCGGCCTCGGCGCGTATCGCGATCATCGCATCACAGAACCTGTCCAACTCCTCGAGACCCTCCGATTCGGTGGGCTCGATCATGAGGGTGTTGGCCACGGGGAACGCAAGGGTGGGGGCATGAAATCCGTAGTCAGCGAGTCGCTTGGCGATGTCTTCGGCGTCGATGCCCGTCGTCCTCGTCAGCGGGCGCACGTCGACGATGCACTCGTGAGCTACGCGGCCGGTCTCACCGGTGTAGAGGACCGGGAAGTATGGGTCGAGCCGGCGCGCCACGTAGTTGGCGGAGAGAATCGCCACCAGCGTTGCCCGCTTCAGACCCTCGGCGCCCATCAGGCGAATGTACGCGTAGGGGATGGGGAGGATTCCGGCCGATCCGAACGGCGCCCCGGATATTGCCCCGATCCCGGTCGTTGGCCCCGCCTCCTCGAGCTGCGGGTGGTTGGGGAGGAAGGGCTGGAGATGGGCCTTCACCCCGAGGGGCCCCACCCCCGGTCCACCGCCACCGTGGGGAATGGTGAACGTCTTGTGCAGGTTGAGGTGACCGCAGTCGGCTCCGAAGTCTGCCGGGCGCGCCAGACCGACCAGGGCGTTGAGATTGGCACCGTCGACGTAGACCTGGCCACCGTGGGCGTGAATCGTCTCGGTGACTTCCTTGATCGGGGCCTCGAACACTCCATGAGTCGACGGGTAGGTCACCATCAACGCGGCGAGCTCCGCGGCATGCTGTGACGCCTTGGCCCGCAGGTCCTCGAGATCGATGTTCCCGGACTCGTCGGTTGCCACCACCTTCACCCGCATGCCGGCCATGACCGCGGACGCGGCGTTGGTGCCGTGTGCCGATGCCGGGATCAGGCAGATGTCGCGACGATCCTCTCCTCGTGACCGATGGTATGCGGCGATGGCGAGCAGACCGGCCAGTTCGCCCTGGGAACCTGCGTTGGGCTGGAACGACACAGCCGCATAGCCGGTGATCTCGGCCAGGTAGCTCTCCAGCTCCTCGATCAACTCCAGGTACCCCCCAGCCTGGTCAACAGGAGCATGAGGATGGATGTCGGCAAATCCGGGCCATGTGATGGGGACCATCTCCGTGGTGGCGTTCAACTTCATGGTGCACGACCCGAGTGGGATCATCGTTCTGTCGAGGGCCAGATCGCGGTCCGCCAGACGGCGGAGGTAGCGCAACATCTCGTGCTCGGACTGATAGAGGTGGAAAACCGGGTGGGTGAGGTAGGCGGACTCGCGGCGGGAGTGGTCCGGGATGCGTCCCTTAGGCCCGGCCACGCCCACGCCGATCGCCCCCAGGACCATGGCGACCAGGGCATCGTCGCTCCTTTCGTCGACCGCGACCCGGAAATGGTCTTCGTCCACATAGCCGACGTTCACTCCGACGGCGAGGACATCGTCCACGATCTGGCGCGCTCGACCGGGTGCCCTGACGGTCACCGTGTCGAACCAGGCTTCGTTGACCACCTCGAGCCCTCCAGCGGCCAGCGAATCGGCAACGACGGTGGCCAGTCGGTTCACCTCGGTGGCAATGGCCTTGAGACCCTCGGGCCCGTGCCAGCACGCATAGAAGGCCGAGATGACGGCGAGGAGCACCTGCGCCGTGCACACGTTCGAGGTTGCCTTCTCACGACGGATGTGCTGCTCCCTCGTCTGTAGCGCGAGCCGGTAGGCCATGCGACCGGCCCGATCCGCGGACACACCGACAAGCCGGCCGGGGAGCGCCCGAACATGGCTCTCCAGGGTCGCGATGAACCCGGCGTGGGGCCCGCCGTAGCCGAGCGGCACCCCGAAGCGCTGTGCAGAGCCAACGGTGATGTCGGCGCCCCACTCCCCCGGGGGACGGATCAACGTCAGGGCGAGCAGGTCGGTGGTGACTACCACGAGTGCGCCGGCTTCCTTGAAGGCGGCGGCGATGCCGGAGTGGTCTGGTACCTCCCCGGAGGACCCGGGATAGCAGAGCATCAACCCGAACGCCGAGGTGGTCTCGGCAGAATCGTCGAGGACCCTCAACTCGATGTCGGCGGCCGCGGCGCGGGTCTCGATGACCGAGCGTGTCGCGGGGTGACAGTCGGGATCGATGTAGAAGACATCGCGATCGCCCTTGAAGAGCCGGCGGGCCATCGTCATCGCCTCGGCCGCTGCGGTGGCTTCGTCGAGGAGGGAGGCATTGGCGATGTCGAGCCCCGTGAGGTCCGAGACCATTGTCTGGAAGTTGAGCAAAGCCTCCAGCCGGCCCTGGGAGATCTCAGGTTGATAGGAGGTGTAGGCGGTGTACCACGCCGGGCTCTCCAACACGTTGCGCTGGATGACCGGTGGAGTGATGGTGTCGTAGTAGCCCAAACCGATCAGCGATGGGATCACCCGATTGCGGTCCGCCACTTCTCTGAGACGCTTCACGGTGTCGGGCTCAGACAGAGCGGGTGGGAGATCGAGCGTCGTGTCGAGGATGGTGTCGGGCACCGTCTGGGCGACCAACTCGTCGAGGGATGATGCACCGATGGTGGCCAGCATCTTCTCCACGTCCGACGGCCGGGGCCCTATGTGGCGGTCGGCGAATGTCTCCAAGGGGTTGGGCATCGATGTCTCCTAACCGATGATAAGGCGGTCAATGACTGGGGACGTGCGAGATCCTGGTTGGGGGAAGGCTCACCACCGCGACGGGCAAGTCGGACTGGGAGAGCATGTACGACACGCGATGACCGTAGAACGGCCGGTCCGTCAGCGACCTGGTGCTCGCACCGATCACGAGGAGATCGAAGGCACCTGAGTTGCCGAAGGCAACGATCTCCTCCTCGGCGTTGGGCGCCACCCGAACCCCGGTCTCGACCGACACCCCCAGGCGATCGCCGAAGGCGGCAGCAGCACCCACCAGCTCCTGACCATCGGCGAGACTCGCCTCCACCGAAGCGTCTTCACGGAGGACACCCTGGCCCTCGGGACGATTGACCACATGCAACGCGAAGGTGCGCCCGCCGGATGCCTTGGCCAGGGAATAGGCGAACTCCTCGGCTGCCCGCGTCGACCTGGTGGCCGCCACCGGGACGAGAATGCGACTGGGCATCCGGCCGTCGTCGGCGCGCACGTCGGGAAGGCGGACCACTATGGACGGGATGTCGATCAGGGAGAGCACCCGGTCGATGACACTGCTGAAGGTGCCCTCCCCGGTCTCGGTCGCCCCCAGAACCACCAGGTCGTATCCGAGAGCGCTCTCGCTGGCAATGGCCCCGGCGGGGTCGCGTTCGAGCCGCCGGATCACCCGAGCCTGGGGAAGCTGTGAGATGACGTCGTCGGGATCCCCGGGCTCGCCCTCGACCCTTCGCGTGATGCGACGGAAGAGCCCGGGTTTGGCGAGGTCGACCACCAGCACGGTGACCTCCGCCCCGGGAAAGACTGCATTCACCAGCCGCGCCGCGTAGCGGCTGTTGGAGCCGCCTCTGGTGGGGATGAGAATGCGCCGGGAGTTGAGGATCTCGGACGACTCCTTTATCTCCTCCTCGTTGAGCCTCTGTGCCTCCTCCTGGGGGATGGCCCAGTTCCGGACGACGAGTTTCAGCAGCTGAGGAGCGATGACGGAGGTCACGACGGCAGCGAGGACCATGACCGTGTAGCCCGTCTCGCTCACCACTCCGAGATTGAGGCCGATGATCGCCACGACCACTCCCATGGCTCCCAGTGCGGAGAGGCCCGAACCGAGGGCTAGAGCCTCCCGACCGCGCACACCTGCGAAGAAGCCTCCGATGACGGTGCCGGTGATCTTGGCCAGGATCGCGGCCACGATGAGGAGCACGGTCCAGGTGACGACCTCTCCGGTGTCGAGCAGGCCGATGTCGACGCGAAGACCAGAGAAGGCGAAGAAGACGGGGGCGAGCAGAGAGGCGGTGACCGTCTCCAGTATCGAGCGCACCTGGGGTAGCTGGTGGCGCAGACCCGCGACCAGGATGCCCACGATGTAGGCACCCAGGATCGCCTCGATGTGCAGAGCCTGGGTCACCGCTCCTCCGATCAGCGCGGCGACGATGGTTATCGAGAGGGCCGCCGTGATGGACGAACCCTTCGCCATGACGAATTTGAAGAGACGGTCGATGAGCCATCGGAACACCGTGAAGCTCAGGATCAAGAAGAGGACCAGCCCACCGAAGGAGACCCCCAGTTGGTCGGGACGGAAGCCGTCGAGGGCGATCCCCGACAGGGCGGCCAGGATGAGCCATCCGACCGCATCCATCGTCATCCCGGCGGCCAGGGTCACCTGTCCGAAGTTGCGGCGCAGAAAGCCCATGTCTTGGAGGATCTTGGCCACGACGGGGAGTGCTGACACAGAGAGAGCGAGAGCCAGGAATCCCACGAAGACGATCCGGTCCACCCCATCGCCGCCGGGCCCGGCGCCGACGAACGACTCGGGCACCAAGAACGCCAGCGTCGCCACCACCCCCAGCGGCAGCAGGAGGGCACCCGCCGAGACCGACAGCGCCGCCTTGCGGAAACGAGAGATGATGCCGAGGTCGGTCTCGAAGCCGATGACGACCAACAGCATGATCACTCCGAGCCACGAGATCCCGAAGATCACAGAGGTCACGGTCGGCTCCCCGAATACCCAGTCGGAGGCACCGGGCGCCACCCTGCCGAACAGAGTTGGGCCCAACACGACACCGGCGAGCAGCTCACCCACGACCGGCGGCTGACCGATGCTCTTCATCAGCCATCCGAAGACGCGTGCCACGCCGACCAGCAGCGCCAGCTGGACAAGGAAGACGAGGACCTCATGCTCGCTCAGCGGTGCGGCGACCGAGCCGCCCTCCGCGGAAAGTACGACCACGTGGTGCAAGTTAGCCATCGCTCACACGTTGAACCGGAACTCGACGACGTCGGCGGGTCGCATCACGTAGGACTTGCCCTCTGTCCGGACCAGCCCTCGCGCCCGGGCTGTCTGCCACGAGCCCGCCGCGACCAACTTGTCGAAATCGACGACATCGGCGGCGATGAACCCTCTTTGGAAGTCGCTGTGGATCACACCCGCCGCCTCGGGCGCCGTGGCCCCCGAGCTGATCGTCCACGCACGCGCCTCCTTGTCTCCAACGGTGAGAAAACTCTGCAGGCCAAGCGTCTCGTACGCAGCGCTCACCACGACGTCCAGGCCCGGCTCGTCCTGGCCGACCGCATCGAGCACCTCCCGGCGCTCCTCTGGCTCGAGCTCGATCATCTCGGCTTCGATCTGGGCGTCGAGAAACACGGCTTGGGCCGGGTCTACCACCTCGGTGAGCCTGGTCCGTCGCCCATGATCGCCCAATCCGGCCTCGTCCATGTTGAAGACGACAATGACCGGTTTGGCCGTGAGGAGGTGGAGATCGCTGAGCTGAACGCGATAGCGCTCCGACACCTCGGGGTGCCGGCTCACCATGCCCCCGCCGGCCACCACCTCCCGGACGTCGCGGAGGGCCGCCACAGTGGCTGCCAGCGTGCGGTCGACGGTCGCCTCCTTCTCCAGCTTGGGGAGACGGCGATCGATTGTCTCGAGATCGGCCAGGGCCAGCTCCGTCTCGATCACCCCGATGTCCCGGGCCGGGTCCAGTCCATCCTCGACATGGACCACCTGCGGGGAGTCGAATGCGCGGACGACGTGACAGATGGCGTCCACCTCGCGGATGTTGGCCAGGAACCGGTTGCCCAAACCCTCACCCTGACTGGCCCCCTCGACGAGGCCTGCTATGTCCACGAAGGTCACGGTGGCGTGAACGGTGCGCGCCGACCCGAACAGGTCGGCCAGGGTCTCCACCCGCGGGTCAGGAATCGGGACGATCCCGATGTTGGGATCGATCGTGGCGAACGGATAGTTGGCCGCGAGGATGCCGGCTCGGGTCAAGGCGTTGAACAGTGTCGACTTGCCGACGTTGGGCAGCCCGACGATTCCAATGGAGAGAGACATGGGGCCGCGGGAGGTTAGAGAGAAGTGGGGGCCTAGCCGATTAGCGTGCCGGCGATGGACAGGATCGCCGTCATAGGAGCCGGCTCCTGGGGCACGACCGTGGCGTCGATCGCGGCCGCCACGACCGAAACGGCCCTGTGGGCGCGAAGATCGGAGCTCGCCGACGCGATCAACCAGTCCCGGGTGAATCCCGAGTATCTACCCGAGCTGCGCCTCCCCGGGGCACTCTCGGCCACGTCGGACCTCGAGGAGGCGGTCGCAGGAGCCGAAGCCGTGGTCATGGCCGTCCCCTCCCATGGATTTCGCGGGGTGTTCGCCAAGCTCGCCTCGGGCATCGCGCACGACACACCCATCGTCTCCCTCACCAAGGGGATAGAGCAAGAGACCCTGGCCAGGATGACCGAGGTGGTGGCCGACATCTCCCCGAGCCACGATCCAAGGCTGTGCGGCGTGCTGACAGGCCCGAACCTGGCGGCGGAGATAGTCGCCGGCCAACCCACCGCCGCAGTCATCGCCATGGCGGACCGTGACGCCGGGGAACGGTTGCAAGCACTCTTCATGGGCCCTGCCTTCCGGGTCTACACCAACGACGACGTCATCGGATGTGAGCTGGCGGGGGCCCTCAAGAACGTGATGGCGATAGCGTCCGGGATGTCCGATGGCCTCGGCTTCGGGGACAACACCCGGGCCACGCTCCTGACCCGTGCGCTGGCCGAGCTCAGCCGTCTCGGTGTCGCCCTGGGTGGCCGCCCGGAGACGTTTGCGGGTCTCGCCGGCATGGGTGACCTCATCGCGACGTGCAGCTCGAACAAGAGCCGGAACCACCAGGTCGGCCATCTTCTCGCTCGAGGCAAGGCGCTCGACGACATCATCACCGAGATGCGCATGGTCGCCGAGGGAGTGAAGACGACCCGAAGCGTTCTCGGGTTGGCCGACCGAACCGGGGTCGACATGCCGATCGCCACCCATGTCGGGATGGTCCTCGACGCGAAGATCACCCCCAAGGAAGGTGTTCTAAGTCTCATGACCAGGGAGGCCAAGGCGGAGTCGACATGAGTGACAAGACTCGGATCAGACGTGTGCCCGAGCGTGCCGTCTCCGAGCGCGGGACGATCGACGCCATCCTGGACGAGGGTCTCGTCTGTCACGCTGCCTATGTCACCCAGGATCGCCCCGTGGTCATCCCGACCTTGTACGTTCGCGACGGCGACCGCGTCCTCATCCACGGTTCGAACACAATGGGCCTGGCCCGGGCGGTACGGGCCGGATCGCCCTTGAGCGTGGCCGTGACCCACATGGACGGGATCGTCGTGGCGCGTAGCGCCTTCAACTCGTCCGCCAACTACCGGAGCGTGGTGATCCACGGCCACGGCCGCATCCTCGACAAGGGTGAGAAGGCAACGGCATTCGATCTGATCGTCGAGAAGTTGATACCGGGCCGTCTCGCCGACCTCAGACCTTCGACGGCCTCTGAGATCAGCCAGACCTCGATCATCGAGCTCATGCTCGACGAAGTCTCGGCGAAGGTTCGCTCCGGAGGGCCGGAGGACGAGCCGGAAGACCTCGACGAGGAGGTGTGGGCCGGGGTGGTCCCGATGAAAACCGTCGTCGGTGAGCCAATCCCTGACCCCGATCTGCGCCCGGGGATACCTGTCCCGGACTATCTGCGCCCCTACCGGCGTTGACTCTGATCTGAGCGCAACCTGGGCCGGCTGATTGGGGTTCTACAACCGATGACCGCACCACGCATTCTCTCGACGTCCCACGGGACGAACCGCGAAGCCTTCACCCCATCGGACTGGGGGCTCTTCCTCGGCCTCGCCATGATCTGGGGGTCTTCCTTCCTGTTCATCGCCATCGGCCTGGATGCCTTTCATCCCGGGCTGGTGACCCTGCTCCGGGTGGGCCTCGGCGCCGCCTTCTTGGCCCTGATTCCCCGAACCCGGGATGTGAAGATCGACCGGGAGGATCTTCCCAAGGTGATCCTGATCGCCTTGATTTGGGTGGCGATCCCCTTCACGCTGTTCCCGATCGCACAGCAGTGGATCGACTCGGCGGTCGCCGGGATGCTCAACGGGGCTACTCCCATCTTCACCGCGGTGTTGGCCACGGCGTTGCTTCGCTCCTTGCCCGGGCCTCTCCAGGTGGCGGGTCTGATCGTCGGCTTCGTCGGGATCCTCGCCATCGCCCTGCCGTCGGCGGGGAGTGGAGCCACTGCGGCGGTCGGCGTGATCCTGGTGGTTGTGGCCACGGTTTGCTACGCGGTGTCGCTGAACATGGTCACACCTCTGCAGCAGAAATACGGTTCGCTGCCCTTGATGGCACGGATCCTGTCCGTGGCGACCCTGATGGTCGCTCCGTTCGGGTTGGTGGGATTGGGAGACTCCACCTTCGCCTGGTCGTCGTTGCTGGCGGTGGCCGCGATCGGCGTTCTCGGAACCGGCCTCGCCTTCATCTTGATGGGCACCCTCGCCGGCAGTGTGGGCGCCACTCGGGCGTCGTTCATCACCTACCTCATTCCGGTCGTGGCACTGGTGCTGGGTGTGATGTTCCGGGACGAAGTGGTTTCCCCGGTGGCCGTCTCCGGAGTGTTCCTGGTCATCGTCGGGGCGTTTCTCGCCTCTCGCCGGGAGATTCGAACGGCCCCGCTCCCCGATGCGGTGTCAGGCGGCTAGCAGGGAGGCCCGACGCAACGCCCGCATCGCCAGCTCCTTGTCGCCCAGTCGGTGACGCAACTCGCGCTCCAAACCGCCGATGGGGTAGAGGTTTTGTGGCGCCCTCGGGTCCTTGTGACGCGCCGAGGCGTATCCCGGCAGTGTCGCGCTGACCCTGGTGGCGATGCGGGAGGCCTCGGTGCCGCTCATATCGGCGTCGATTTCGCAGCGCACCAGCCCGCCGGCAGGGCCGGCGTGGTTGGCTAGACGGAGATACCAGGAGAATCGGCTCCAGCTGGTGGTGGTGAGGAACAGCGGCGTCCGATATCCCGCCGGGAGCGAGGTGAGGACCTGGCGCAGCTCGAGCGGAAGGTATTGGACCTTCTGCGTCTTGATGTAGCCGACCGCGTTGTCGATGTCGCGGGCGTGGGAAAGCGGCCCGTCCACCACGAGCAGCTCGGCGCCACCGGCATGGCGGGTGACGGCTGCCTCCAGAGCCCCCATTCTCTGTTGGATTCCGAGCCACAGCTCTTCGGGCGTCGTCCCTTTCGTCGCCTTCACCTCGTATGTGCCGATGCCGGTGGGCACGTCGGAGGCAGGGGCTGACGTGAACAGACCTCGTTCCACCTCGGATCCCTCGATGGTTGCCCTGCCGTTGCAGCGAACGGCCCCGGCGGCATAGGTCGCGGCCAGGGCGAACCCTGGGAAGTCGGGTGGCTGGTCGATCCAGAGGGTCGCATCCACCCTCCTCACCCCGTCCACGAAGAGAATGTCCTCGACCGGGCCCGTCTCGGGCAGGAGGGGCCGCCAGTCCTCGGGCCGGACCTCGACGGTGACGTCGACGTGGTCACTCGCGTCGGCGAGCTCGGCGTCGGTGGGTGCGCCGTAGTCCGAATCCCAGGCTTCGACCGTGAACTTCACTCCGACAGCCCCACCGTGGAGCCCTCCGGCTCCCTGGTTACCTGATAGCGAACCGGGGCGCGGGCCGCCAGCTCCTTGACGTGGGTGATCACGCCGACCATGAGACCCCGGCCGGCCAGCTCCTCGAGGACGGCCGCCACCACGTCGAGCGACTCCTCGTCGAGTGAGCCGAAGCCCTCGTCGAGGATGATGGCGTCGAGACCGGCGCCTCCCGAGGCGGAGAGGGTTTCGGCGAGGGAGAGTGAGAGCGCCAGGGAAACCAGGAAGGTCTCGCCGCCGGAGAGGGTGGCGACCTCTCTGATCTCGTCGGCGTTGCGATGGTCGATGATTCGGAAACTGCCCTCCTCGTCGGCCTCCAGCGAGTAGCCGCCGCCCGACAGCTGCGCCAGCAATTGGTTGGCCCCGCTGACCAGGCCCGTGATGGCGCCGGCCATCAACCACCTCTCGAAGCCGTTTGCCCGGAGATGGGTGGCGAGTGCGCCGGCGACCGCCTCGGTGCGTGTGGCCCGATCCAGGTCCCTCTCCAGGTCTCGGGCACGATCGATGACTTCCTCCATCCTGGAGACCCGCCCCCGGGCCATTTCCTGCTCCCTCGCCACGGTGACGTCGTATGGCTTCTCCACCGGGACACCTAGTGATGAGAGAGCCGAGACCAGTCCTGCGCGCGTCTCCGCGAGCTCGACGCGAGCGCGCTCCAGGCCATCGAGCATGGTGTCTCGCATCGTGGATAGGTCGTCGAGCGTCGTGTCCCGCCAGGCGAGGAGCTCCTTCCACTCGACGATCGGATCGTCACTGCCCGAGCTGGGAGGATCGAGCTCGACACCGGGGATGCGCGCCACCACCACGTGGGCATCGCGCAAGGCCCGGCCCACCGAGGTCACGGCTTCCGCGGCATCTTCGTGATCGCGACGGGCTCGCCTATGGGCGGCCTCTAGACCCTCGATGGCCGAGCGAATCTCCCGGACGGACGCTTGCAGCTCGACCAGCCTGGACTCGGAGATCGCCAGCGCCTCCAGGGATGCGGCACCAGTCAACCGCTCGGCGATCTTCTCCCGCTGGGTGGTCAGCTCCGACGAGCGGGCCTCTGACTCGGTCAGCCGGGACCGGGCCGACTGCAATTCTTCCCTGCCGGAATCGACGACACCCTTGGCGGCGCCAACCGCCCTCTCGGCTTCGGCCAGCCCGGGTGGGGGAACCAGGTCAGGAAGTGACTCGACATCGCGGGAACAGACCGGGCATGGCTCTCCGACGACCAGCGTGGCGCCAACCGTGTGCGCTGCGTGGCTGACTCGTGTTGACTCGGCTGCACTCTGGGCCGTGACGAGATCGGCTTCGTACCCGGCGAGGGCCGTCTCTGCCTCACGAACTGTGGCCTGCGCGGCGGCCGTGTCCAGATCGGTGATTCTGGCGTCGAGGCGGGAGAGCTCCTCGTGGGCGAGCCGGACGTTGCCGATGGTGTCTTCGCTGGGGAGCTCCTCGATCTCTGCATCCAGTGCCTCTGCCTCGGCTTGCTTGACGCCCAACGCCTGCTCTGCGAGCGACTCGGCCTCTCTCGCCGCTAACAGCCGCTCGTCCATCTCCTCCAGGTGTGGGGGCGGTGCGATCTCGGCGAGACGCCTGCGGGCCTCGTGGAGTGAGTCGACGGCCTTCTCGCCCTCATCCAGCCGCGTCTCCGCCTTCGCCAGGCTTTCGAGCTGCTCACCGAGTTGGGCGGAGAGCTCCAGAAGGGCGGTGAGCCGGGAACGGGTCTCTTCGAGGGCGGCAGGATCCGGCACATCGAGGGAGTCCAACTGGCTCTTCGCCGACGCGGCCCGCCCGCCGGCCTCCGACTTGTGTTCGTTGGCGAGCTCGCGCACACGGGAGTAGAGGTCGAGACCGAGGAGGTCTCTGAGCAGGTCTCTTCGCTCACGACTCCCGGCGTTGAGGAAGCGGGCGAACTCACCCTGGGGAAGCACCACCGTCTTGGTGAAGTCCTCGAACCGTAATCGTAGGAGCTGCTCGACCTCCCGGGTGACCTCTCCTGCGCCACCGGCCACCGAGGTCCCGTCCGCTCTCTCCAATCTCGCCTCGCGCACCGCCGCCCCGGTCTCGGTTCGCTCCGCGACGCGGGACACGACATATCGCTCACCGCGGACCTCGAAGTCGAGGGAGACCCGTGCCCGATCGGCGCCGGCCGTGATCACGGGGGCCACCGCACGCGCACCCAGACGTGGCACCCGACCGTAGAGGGCGAAGATCATGGCGTCGATGAGACTCGACTTCCCGGAGCCGGTCGGCCCCGAGAGCGAGAAGAACTCGACGTCTTCGAGAGGAAGTGTCTGCCGCTTGCGATAGGCGGAGAAGCCTTCGAGGGTGATGTTGAGGGGTCTCACGTCATCGCCTCCTCGAGAAGATCGGCGAAGAGCTGCTCGACATCGGGATCGTCCTGGTCGTGCTCGGCGAGATACTGGTGAAAGGCATCCGAGGGGGCTAGCGCCTCACGGTTCTCCCCATGTTTGCGAGGACGCTCCTCCGGGCTCTCCAGGATGACATCGACGGCATTTGGGATCGCCGCACGCACCTCATCGGCGAGGCCGACCCTCCCTCTCTGGGTGAGCACCACCTTCACGTAGGCGTCGCCGGTTTCGTCGGCCCGAGACAAGACCTCGTCGAGGGTGCCACGCAGGGTGATCAGGTTGCGACCGGAAGTCAGCGGGATCGTGGTGACTCGCGCCGGCTTGCCCGCCTCGGCATCGACCAACAGGACGCCCTTCCGGTCGTCGACCTCACCGAAGTCGAGTTGCAGCGGCGAGCCCGAGTACCAGACCTGTCCGGCATGCGGGACTTTCTGCTGCCGGTGCAGGTGCCCCAGGGCCACATAGCCGAGATGACCGGGGAAGACACTGGTCGGCACCGCATAGCCGAAGACGTGGGCCTGTCTCTCCCCGCCCCCGGCCTCGGCGCCGAACACCGTCAAATGGCTGATCAGGATGTTGACCGTCTCGGAGGACATCTCGCTCGTGAGCGCGGCCACGATCCTTTGCAGACGCTCGGCGTACTTGCCGGCGTGCTGATCCGGGTCCGTCTCCATCATGTCCTCGACCTTCACGATTCCCCGTTGGGAGACGAAGGGGAGCATCGCCGCCTTGACTCCCAGATCGGGGAGCTCGACGAGTCCGCCGCCCCCGGGCGGCGCCGGCACCCCAACGACGGTCACCCCGGAGCGATCGAGCAGCGGCGCGACCGCGTCGAGCCGCGCCGGGTTGTCGTGGTTGCCGGAGACCACGAGGACCGGAGAGATCTCGGAGAACTCGAGGAGGGCCCGCCAGACGATCTGCTCCGCGACCGGGGTGGGCGAGGCCGTGTCGAAGATGTCGCCGGCCACGACCGTCAGGTCGACGGAGTGCTCGGCGGCGATGGCGACGACCTCGGTGAGCACATCTCGATGCTCGACTGACCGGTCGCGCCCCCTCATGCGGCGGCCGACATGCCAGTCGGAAGTATGCAAGATCCTCACAGTCGAAGATCGTAGAATCGAACCCTGACAGATTCGGGGATACCCCACCGAGGACTCAAACGTGGCCGAGAACCTCATCGAGAAATACGGAAGGCTCAAGACCCATGAGGTCGTTGCCCAGTTCTACGACGCCGTTCTGGCCTCGCCGCGGTTGTCCCTCTACTTCGACGGCATCGACATCCGGGGCCTCGTGGACCACCAGACGGCGTTTCTGCGGTCGGTGATGGGGGGGCCCAACGCCCATACTGCCTTGGAGATCGCAGGCGCACATCGGGGGATGGGGATCACAGAAGACGATTTCGAGGAGATGATCGGGCTGCTCGTCAGGAGTCTGGAGAGGCACGAGATCGAGCCAGAGGACATCGCGATCATCGAGGGGAGATATCGCCGGTACCAGGAGGCCGTGGTCGCCGGTCGGGCTTGACCCGAGCGAGGGTGCGGATCAGTGGCGAAGGGAGGAGGCGGCCACTGCGCCGTTCTCGATCCCGGCATCGGAGTCGTCGGGGTCTCGCGACGGGAGGGTGAGAGTGAAGACACTGGCACCGTCCCCCGAGCGATAGACCAGGTCGCCACTCATGAGACGAGCCAGTTGGCGGGATACCGTCAGCCCCAGGCCGATCGACGCCGGCTGGGTGGGGGCATCGTGTGCCCTCTGATATGGCTCGAAGATCTCCTCCCACTGCGAGCGGTCGAGACCGACCCCGTCGTCGGTCACCGTGAGCGTCGTCCGCTCGCCATGCTCGACGGACTCGACGACGACGTGGTCACCCCCATACCTGAGGGCATTGGTGAGCAGGTTCCTGATGATCTGCCGGGTGCGCGACGGGTCGGCCCAAACCTTGCCGCGGCCTCCGACCACTTCGATCTGCTTCCCACCGGTGGGGCCCAGCCCGGCGAGCACCGTCTCCGCCTGAGAGCGCAGGTAGACATCCTGGGCACGGATGGTCACCGTGCCGATATCGGCTCGAGCCGAGACGAGGAGGTCCTCCACCATGTCGGCCATCTCCTGACTCTGGCCGGCGATGAGCTCGAGCACCTCGGTGAGCTCATCGCCGCGGAAGCTGGCAGCGTTCGCCTTGAGCTCCTCGGCGAATCCGAGCACCGCGGCCAACGGTGTGCGCAACTCGTGGGAGACACTCGCCACGAAGCGATCCTTCGACTTGATCAGGTCCTCGAGACGCTGGCTCGTCATCTCCCGCTCCCAGAACGTGCCCAGCATCGGAGCAGCCACCTCGAGCATCCGGACCGCCTCGTCGCTCCATGGCTCGCGCCGGCGCATGTCCATGAAACCGACCGATCCGGCCCATCTCCCCTCGATGAAGACGGGCACCGTCAGCACCGACCGGCTCCACCCCGACCCGGGCTCATCCGACCCGACGTGCTGGAACGGCCTCCCCCTGGCCAGCTCGTCGTGGGTCATGGAGTATTTGGACCACGGGATGACCCGTCCCATCCACTCGTCGAGCGCGAACTCGGGCGTGCTCGCCGATCGCACGATGTGGAACGAGAGGCCGTTGTCGGGGTCGTCGACATTCACCGTCAGGTACGCCCGATCGGCGCCGATCGCCTCACGAAGTGTGGTCAGAGCCTCCTCCAAGGCAGGCTCACCGCGACCCATGAGCAGCGAGCGGGAGCATTGAGCCAACACATGCTCGAACTCGAGAAGACTGCGGTTCACCTCCAGGGCCCTGGCGAGCCGCTCTTCGGTCGCCTTACGGGCCGTGATGTCGGAGATGGCGACGATGACGCGACTGAGGTCGACCTCGTCGCCGCTCACCGGAGCCGACCAATGGAGGACGGCCTCCAGGGGGTCACCCTCGAGGGTCATCCCGTTGAGGTCGACGGCCACCTCCCGGCGACCTTCCCAAATCGCCAGGAACTGGGGTAGAAACGACTCCAGCTCGTGATCCTCCCTCATCGCCCGGTTGAACGAGCTCGCCAGCTCCTCGACTGATCCGGCACCGATCATCGCCAGGGCGGATCCGTTGGCCCGACGCAGCTCTATCTGCGCGATGAGCTCCCGAAACTCGTCGGGGTGCTCCGACAAGTACCTGCCTAGATCCGTCACCCCGCGCAGACGCAAGACGTCGAGGCGGTCGCGCACCCCCGTGAAATCCTCCTCGAGCAGGGCAACCGGCGACCTCTCGAACAGGAACCCGTGGTTCTCCTCCTCGGTTGCCAGGAGCCGACCCGCGAGATCGATGAATTTCCAGCCCGCCACGGCTATGGCCATGAACACGATGGCCCCCACCATGAACTCGCTCATGTCGAGACCCGGCAAGACCCAAGGCAACGAGGCCACGCCGATGGCCCCGCACCAGATCGAGTACCAGCGAGATGTCCGCGGCGGCATCGTGAGGACACCGACGAAGACGTAGAGGGTGAGGGCCGGGAGGATGGCGGCGTGGGCAGCCCGGCTCGAGGTGGGTGCCAGGATCAAACCGTTGACGGAGGCCAGCACCAGTATCGCCAGGGGTCTGGGCCGGGACATGACATATTGGGCAAAGCCGATGACGCCGATCAGCAGCGCGCAGATGCCCACGGGGATCACATCTGGCTGTGATGTGAGCACGCCGACGGCGATGAGGCCAAAACCGGCGAGGCTGGCCACCCACATCGCCACCGTCGTCAGGGCTTCGGCCGCCTTGAGACGCGCAGCGCCCATATCTGGCGATCGTTTCACGAACACTTTCCCTCAGAGGATGCGGACCATCAATGATCGGCTGATCGAGACGCGAGCTTGAGGTCGTGACCGGCCCTCAGAGATCCTGGAAAGGGTCCTCCGGGCCGTTGTGGTCGGTAGGGGCAACGGCCTCGGATGCCCGAGTCGCCCAGGCCGGGAAAGGGAACTCCAGGACCAGGGGGACGGGAATCTCAGGCTGGCTCAAGATCATGGTCCCGGGCTTGACGATGGTGGCGCGCTGTCGGTGTGGTCCGGGCAAGAACCCATATTCCTCGCGTGCGGCCTCAGCCGAGTCGAGCCTGCCCACCACCCTGATGGAGCTGTTGGCGATGATGCGACGCTCCACCTCGGATGCGGTCTGTTGTGCGCCGATCAGGATGACACCGAGGGATCGGCCCCGCTCGGCGATGTCGAGCAGGATCTCCTTGATGGGGCTCGACCCTTCCCGCGGCGCGTATTTGTTCAATTCGTCGAGGACGACCATCAACAGCTCGTCGCTCTGACCGGCTCTCTCCTTGTCCTCGAATGCCCGCCTCAGGGTGACGCCAACCACGAATCGCTTGGCCCGATCGTTGAGATTGTGGAGATCGACCACCGTGACCTGGTCCTCGAGGCCTATGCGGTGCCGGTCGGGGTCGGCCACATCCGAGCGGATGAGACGTCCCAGGTGTCTGACCGAGGCCTGCAGCCGCCTCACGAAGGCGTTGACCGTCCCCGTGCCGATGGCGGGCCCGGCCCACTGATGGCGCCCGTCCTCACTCTGGACGCGCTCGGTGATGAGGTCGGCCAGCTCGCGGAAAGTGCGCACCTTCACGCCCTCGATCACCGCGGCTCCGGTGCCGGTGGCCTCGGCATGATTCAACTGGGCCATCACGTTGTAGACCACTGTCGTGTATTGCGCCCGATCGTCCTCGGCGTCGGCGAACAGGAAAGGAAGCAGGTCCTGGGTGCAGAACTCGTGGATGCTCCAGAAAAACGACGTGACATCCGACCGGGAGGCGACGTCGGCGGTGGCCCGGGGATCGTCGATTCGGGGAGGGGCGAACAGGCCGACGGAGTCGAATGGCGTGCTGGGGAGGCCGAGATCGGCATAGCGCGCCCTCTGCTCGTCGTCGAGGCGATTGTTCACCCGGTCGAGATGCAGGAGATCCTCGCCTTTGACATTGAACACCAGGGCCTTCGTGTTCACCGCGGCATTTCCGAGGACGCCGGAGGTGAACAGCGAGTGAACGAGGAAGGTTGCGTAACTGGTCTTGGTTGCCACGCCGGAGATGCCCGAGATGTTGACGTGGGCCCCGCGCTCTCCGTTGATGAACTCGAAGTTCACCCACAGCGCCTCACCGTTGCGGGCGAGGCCGATCGGTACCTTGCGCTCCATGCGATCGAAGAAGAGCGCCCGGTCCCTCTCCTCGCCCTCGGCCACGCGGACCTCCTGCCCGGGCCGGGGCGGGACGAAGATCTCGGGCTCGAATCGAGTAGCCGTGATCTGGGCAGCCTCGGTCACCTCTGCGGGGAGGATGCCGTCCTCGATGAGGAAGACGTCAGAGTCGAATCGGGCCCCCTCATGACGCGCCACGACCTGGCCCACCGTGCCGTACATCCGAACCACCTCGCCCGTGGGGAGTACCCGCTCCAGGGCCACCACGTCGTCGAGTTGGAGGAACTCGCCCTCGCCGACACCGACCCAGAACTCGAGCGGAGTGGCGTCCCTGGTGCCCAGGACCCTCCCGACGAAATCTGCCATGGCTTCCGAGAGTAGACCCGACGAGGGACAGATCCGTTGAGCCTCGTGGTGTTCCCCTTCAAAGAGGAGGACCTGTCGGTGATATCGGCCAATCTGGCCATCGCAGCCGGGCACGACCGGGTGCAGGAGGTGTGGGCTGTCGCCGCCTCCGAGGGCAGGTCCATGGCAGAGGTGGGCCGGGTCGCGGCCGAGATCGGCCGGGACCGCGGCATCCCGGTGGCCGTCTTCGCCCAGGAGCGCCTCGGCGGTCTCCGCCCGGGAAAAGGCGACGGCATGAACACGGCAATCGCTCGGGCAGCGGAGCGTGGCTTCCCACGTGTCCATTTCTACGACGCCGACATCACCAACTTCGACGAGACGTGGATCGATGGAGCCGAGCGTGCCGCCGACCGCGGCTACGGGGTGGTGAGACACCGGTTCCCACGGGCTGCCACCGACGCCATGATCACCTGGATGGTGACGAGACCCGGTCTCGCCGTGCTCTTCCCGGGCACACTCCTGCCCCGAATCGGCCAACCGCTGGGTGGGGAGGTCCTCCTCGACGGAGAGGTGGTGGAAGTGCTCGCCGCCGACCCCTTCGTCACCTCCCGTTCCGACTGGGGCATCGACACCATCATCACCTATGCGACCTCACTCGCGGCCAGCGGCATCTACGAGCACCATGCAGCGGATGGCAAGCGACACGCCTTGTACGGCTCGCTGACCGACATCGAGGACATGGTCCTCGAGTGCCTGGACGCCGTGGGATCCCTCGCCGGGCGGCCGGCGCCGGGCGGCGCTCTTGCTGCCGATCCACCGGCTCCGGTGCCCGAAGACCTGAAGACGACGGTCGCCTTCGATCTCGACGCCACCAGGAGGGAGATCGCCACCCCTCCGGATGAGGCGGAGCGGGCCATCCTCGAGAGTCTCGGCGTCGACCCCTCTTCCCCGATCGTGATGGACGCCACGGGCTGGAGACAGGTCTTCCCACAACTGTTGAGTCGATTCCGGCTCGAGGAGGGGGCGTGGCGAACCGCAGCTTTCCGGCTCTGGGTGGAGAGGGTGATCCACTACACGGCAAACCTGGTGCCCGAGGGGTATGACGTCGCCGTGTCGTATCTGGAGCAGACGGTGCGCGATTTCGAGGTGGGAAACTAGCCCGACGCGATGGCTCCGAGGGCCGCGAGCGTGAGCGCCAGCCCGGCTACCTGGCGTGGCGCCAGATGCTCGGCGTTGAACCAACGCGCCATCAGGACCGTCACTGCGGGATAGAACGATGCTGCGATGCTGATCCGGGCCAGGGTGCCCACTCTTAGGGCGAGCAGCAACGCGACGTTGCCGGAGACGTCGAGGAGCCCATTGCCGATGATGATCCAGCGCGGCGACGTGCCGAAGGAGGAGACGGCCCACACCCTCGCCATGGCCAATACGGCGACCACGAGCATCGTGGCGAGACGAGCCGGGATGAGGGGGAGCAAACCGGAATCGTCCGAGGTGAGGTTGATGAAGATCGTGTAGCCGCCGAACCCGAGCCCGGCCGCGAGCCCGTACCACAGCCCTCCAAACGGCACCTCGCCCGGGTGAGCCACCCACGAGCAGAGCACAATGGCCGGGACCGCCACCGCTACCCCAACCCAGTCGAGGCCGCTGAGCCTCTCCCCCGACATCACCGCCACCGATAGAGGGAAGACACCGCTCAGCACGGCGGCCGCCGGGGCCACCGCAGCTGCCTGCCCCTTGCTCAACCCGGCGAACAAGGTCACGAGCCCGAAGGCTCCCGCGGACCCTGCCGAAGCGCCGATCCAGAGGTCTCGAGCGCTCGCCTCGCCCCCGACGAGGAGAGCGAAGACGGTTATCAGGGGAATCGAGACCATGCCGGCCCAGAGCACCACCGTGGCCGCCGACACCCTCTTCGCCCCTTCCCCGCCGAGGAAGTCCCCCACGCCATAGAGGAGGGAGCTGACTCCCCCGAGGAAGACTCCCACCTATCGGGCCGTCACCGGTCGGAGACCCCTTCGGCTCCCATCGAAGTGAGGACGTTCCTGATCGAGGCTGCCTGCTCTTCGAGATCCGCCCGATCGACAGACGCAGCCGCATTGGCGAAGTCCATGTCGCGGACTGTGTCGATGGGGACGAGATGGACATGGAGATGGGGAACCTCCAGCCCCGCGATCATCAGCCCCACCTTCTCGGGCTCGTAGACCTCCTGCAGCGCGTGGCCGATGGTCTGGGACGCACCCAGGAGATGGTCTCTCAGGTCGGGAGGGCAATCCAGCCAATGGTCGATCTCGTCTCTGGGAACCATCAGGACATGACCGGTGCGCAGAGGGTTGATCGACATGAAGGCCACACAACGGTGATCTCTCCAGATGAATGTCCCCGGGATCTCGCCCTCGATGATCTTGGTGAAGATGGTCGACATGAGACCAGGCTATCGGGCCGTCACTCCCGGACAGGCACGACCACGAGCACGCTTTCGGTCGTCGTGACGTACATCTCCCCCTGCGAATCGACCCCAAATCCGGTGACCCGTCCCGGCACCCCCACCTGGCCCGTCCAGTCGGCCTCTTCGACCTCCTCGCCTTCCTGGTACACGATGCTGCGCAGGTATCCGCCGCAATAGTCGGAGTAGAAGAAGTGCCCATCGATCTCCGGGATGGACGACCCCCGATAGACGATGCCGCCCGTCATGGAGCATGTCCCTTCGTCTCCATGGCTCACCTCGGTCACCGGGAGGGTGATGCCTGAGGTATCACAATCCGAAGAAGGGCTGAAGCAGTGAAGACCTTCCGTGATCGGCCATCCGTAGTTGATGCCCTGTGTCATCGGGGACACGTTGACCTCCTCGAAGGCGTTCTGGCCGACGTCGGCGATGTAGACCAGGTCCCCGTCGATCCAGAACCGCCACGGGTTGCGCAGACCGAATTGGAACAGAGTCGGCTCGGGATCGCCGGTGAGGGTGATCTGGACGAGACCCCCCAGGAGTGTGCCCGTGTTCTGGCCGTTGCCGTATCGGTCGTTGGCGCCGCCACCGTCTCCCAGCCCAACGAAGAGATGGCCGTCGTAGATCTGCAGCATCCCACCGTTGTGATTCCGGGCGGGCTGATCGAGACGCAACAAGACCTCCTCGGAGGCGGGGTCGACGCGGGTTGGCGCGTCGAATGCGAACTCGGAGACGACGGTGTCTCCGTCATTGGCCGAGTAGTGGGCGAAGAACCTGGACCCATCGTTGGGGTCGAGCGTGATCGAGAGCAGGCCCTGCTCACCGGAGTTGCGCACCCGGTCGTTGATGTCGAGCACGGGCTCGTCGAGGACATCGGTGCCGTCGTAGGCCCACACCCGCCCGTCTTTGGTGGCGATGTATGAGAACTCGGCGTCGGGGAGAGCCACGACCTGAACCGGGAAGTCGAGGCTGGCCACCTCCTGGTAGCGGAGGGACTGAAGGGGCGGAAGGGTGGTCGTGGTTGTGGGCGCGGCCGTCGTCGTCGTGGTGGGCCGAAGGGTGGTGGTGGAGTCGGGGAGCACGGAGGTCGTGGTCTCGGTGGGCGACGCCGTCGGCGGCGTGGGAGCCACCTCCTGTCCCTCCCCGTTGCAGGCCGTGAGGACGAGTACGAAGGCGACCAGCGATCTACGCATCGTCGGCCAGGGTATGTCTAACTTCTCGACTAGTGAGCCACGTCACCAAGAACGACCCACGGACGATATTCGGCTGGGCGATGTACGACTGGGCCAACTCGGCCTACATCACCACGTTCGCCGCCATCGTGGCCGCCTTCTTCACCTCGGTGATCGTCCCCGAGGACGGCTTCGGCGGCTTTTCGGGGCAGACGCTGTGGTCGGCCATCATCTCGATCGGTGCCATCGTCCTGTTCCTGGCGATGCCGGTGCTGGGCGCGGTCGCCGACTACGCGTCGGCGAAGAAGAGGTTCCTGCGCTTCTTCGCCTGGTTCGGAGCGCTGACCACGATCGCACTTCCTCTCGTGCCGGCGGGCTCGGTCGTGTTCTTCCTCGTCATGGTGGTGATGACCCAGATCGGATTCGTGGCGGCGAACGTCTTCTACGACGGATTCCTCCCCGACATCTCCACCGACGAGACCATCGACCGGGTCTCCTCGAAGGGCTACTCCTTCGGGTACCTCGGTGGCGGCCTGTACGTCCTCCTGGCCCTGGGCCTCATCCTCGTCAGCGGGGAGGGAGGCTTGACCGGGCTCTCCGTCGAGACCGCCTCGCGCATCGCCATCGGAGGTGCCGGCCTGTGGTGGCTCGGCTTTGCGACCTACTCCCTCAAGCGGTTGCCGGACGAGACCATCCCCGACGACGTCCCCGACCAGTTCCGCAGCAGCTCGAGGTGGATCGGTCTCGCCAAACTCGGGTTTGCCCGCACCTTCGACACGGCCCGAAAGCTGCTCGGCTTCAAGCAATTGATGCTGTTCGTGCTGGCATACCTGTTCTACAACGACGCGGTGCAGACCGTCATCGCCGTAACCGGCGCCTATGCCGAGGAGACCCTGGGCCTGGGCACTACAGAGATCATCATCGCCTTCCTCATCACCCAGTTCGTGGCCTTCTTCGGTGCCCTCGCCTTCGGAGCCCTCGCCGCGAGGATCAGGGTGAAGAGGGCAATCCTCACCTCCCTCGTCATCTGGGCGATCGTGGCCGGTGCGGCCTACTTCCTCCCCGAAGGCGAGGCATTGCCGTTGTACGGGCTGGCGGTGATCGTCGGTTTCGTGCTCGGGGGGGTGCAAGCTCTCTCGAGGAGCCTGTTCGGGACCATGATCCCCGAAGAGGCCTCGGCGGAGTTCTACGGCTTCTACTCGGTCTTCTCCAAGTTCTCCGCGATCTGGGGCCCGCTGGTCTTCGCCGTGGTGAGCAACGCCACCGGGTCGGGGCGGCCAGCCATCCTCTCCGTGGTCGCCTTTTTCGTCGTGGGCTTCGTGATCTTGACGAAGGTGAACGTCGACGAGGCGAGGGCATCCAGGGAACGGTGGGTCTTCGAGAACGCTTAGGGTGATGGTAATGGATGACAACGAGATCCATGACGTGGACGACCAGTTGGAGCCCACGCCGCAACCGGTGACGGAGGGCCCTTCCGAGGGCATACCATGGGGCGCAGGCCTGCTGCTGATCTGGGCGATCCTGCTCGTCATCTTCTCCGTTCAGAATGCCGACAGCGCGCCGGTTTCGTTCCTCGGGTGGTCATGGGAAATGCCCGTTGCGCTCCTCGTGATGGTCACTGCTCTCGTCACGCTGGTCCTCGCCATTCTGGGCCTCGCCTTCTACCGGCGTCGACGACGCCGACGTGCCGAGCTGAGACGGGCCAGTCGATCCAAGGACTGAGCCCGAGCCCGTCCCCGGTCATCTACGCTGAGGCGAACGAGAAAGGACGATCGATGGGATTCAAAGAGACATTGCAGAGGTGGTTCGGGACGGCCAAGGAGACCGCCGCCGACCTGTCGGAGAAGGCCCAGCCCCACGTGGACAAGGCGGTCCAGGCCACGAAAGACGCCGCCGAGAAGGCCCAGCCACATATCGACAAGGCGATGGAGAAGGCGAAGGAGACGGCCGCCGACCTGTCGGAGAAGGCCCAACCTCACATCGAGAAGGCCAAAGAGAAGATGGGCGAGATGGCTGCCGACGCCGGCCAGAAGGCCAAGCACGCCGCCGGTGACGCCACTGAGACTGCCGCCGAGGCCACGAAACAAGCTGCCGACACGGCTGCGGAGAAAGTGGCGGACGTAGCAGACGCCGCAGCAGAGAAGGTGGCAGAGGCCACCGACGACAGCACCGGCTGACCTTGGCCCGGATATCCCAGCGTCTCGGCCGCTTGCCCGGCTCGGCCACCCTGGCGATAAACAACCGGGCCCGGGAGATGGTGGCCGAAGGGCGCGATGTCGTCTCCTTCGGCGCGGGCGAGCCCGACTTCCCCACACCGGAGAACATCGTTGCGGCCGCGGTGGAGGCCGCCTCCGACGAGGCCAACCACCACTACACGGCCAACGTCGGCCTGCCTCGGCTGCGTTCGGCCATCGTCGACTACACGCGGGAGTACTCGAGGGTGGAAGTGGGGCCCGACGAGATCCTGGTGACCAACGGGGCGAAGCAGGCCATATTTCAGACCTTTGCCGCCCTCCTCGACCCCGGTGACGAAGTGCTGCTTCCGGCGCCGCATTGGGTGACCTACCCGTCGGGAATCGAACTGGCCGGTGGGGTGACGGTGTCGGTGCCCACCAGTGGCGAGGACGGCTTCAAGGTGAGCGTCGACGAGCTCGAGAGGCATCTCACGCCGAGCACCAAGTTGCTCGTGTTCGTCTCCCCCTCCAACCCGACCGGAGCGGTCTACACGGCCGAGGAGGCGAGAGCCATAGGAGAGTGGGCACATGCCAACGATCTGTGGGTGATGACCGACGAGATCTATCAGCGTCTCGTCTACGGCGAGGACGAGGCCGCCGCCTCCATCGCCGCGGTCACGTCCCAGCTCGAGGATGTCGTGCTCATCAACGGGGTCGCCAAGAGCTTCGCCATGACCGGCTGGCGGGTGGGCTGGCTGATCGGCCCCGCCGACGTCGTCGCTGCCGCGGCACGCCATCAGTCACACGCCACCGGCAATGTCAACAACGTGGCACAGGCAGCTGCACTCGAGGCGATCACCGGGCCGCAGGACTCCGTCGTGGCGATGAGAGGGGCCTTCGACAAGCGACGCCAAACGATGGTCTCGATGCTCTCGGAAGCGCCGGGCGTCGAGTGCGACGAGCCGGCAGGGGCCTTCTACGTCTTCCCCAACGTCGAAGCCCTGCTCAACCAGGCCTACCGCACCTCCGAGAGTCTGGCCGAGGGGCTGTTGGAGGAGGCGGGAGTGGCGGTGGTGCCGGGAGAGTCATTTGGCGCCCCTGGCTTCATCCGGCTCTCCTATGCCCTGTCCGACGCCGACCTCGAGCGGGGTGTGACCCGGATGCTCGACATGTTCGGAAGGATCTGAGGGGGGTTTACACTCGCCCCCGATGCAGGCAGTTTCAACGGCCCGGGCGATGATGCTGGTCGAGCCTCGACACTTCTCGATGACGACTGTCTCCACTGAGGGCGGAGAGTCTGGGGGATGGCTCGCAGTCGAGGCCACGGGTGTGTCCGGCTCGGATGTCCAGATCTGGAAAGGCGAGGCTCGTGACGTCGTCTACCCGCTCGTGCCCGGCAACGAGGTGGTGGGCCGAATCGCCGTCCAGGGCCCGAACGTCCCCTACTCGGTGGGTACCCGGGTGGTGGTCGAACCGAGGATCCGCTGCGGGCGGTGTCATCGCTGTCAGAACAACCTCGCCACCTGCGTGAGCCGCAAGCCTTCCAACTCCTACGGGATGATTGCCTCTGTTGAGCCCCCCGGCCTCTGGGGCGGGCTCGCCGAACTGCTCTACCTCGACCCCAACGCCCATCTTCATCCGGTGACCGACGACGTGCCATCGGAGGTGGCGACGTTCGTCCACCCGCTGGCGTCGGGTCACACCTGGGCTGTGGAACTCCCCGAGCTCAAACCGGGAGAGGACGTGCTCATCCTCGGCCCGGGGCCACGGGGTCTCGCCTGTCTCATCGCAGCCAAATCGGCCGGTGCCGGATGGGTGGGGATCGCCGGGCTGAGCCACGACCGGGATCGTCTCGAGCTGGCCAAGCGCCTCGGGGCGGACGCGGTGATCGACGTGGAGAGGACCGACGTGGTCGCCGAGTTGGCCGACAACCTCGGGCGACGACCCGACGTTGTCATCGACGTGACCTCCGACGACCCGGAGGCAGTCTTCACCGCCCTCGATCTCGTGCGCAGCGGGGGCCGTGTGATCCTCGCCTCGACCAAGGGCAATCGCGCCTTCCACTTCCTCTCCGATGTCATCGTCGCCAAGCAGCTCACGCTCCGTGGGGCGGTCGGTGCAACGACGGTGGGTTACCAGTGGGCGACCAACCAACTCGAGACCGATCCCCGGATAGACGACCTGGTGTCACATCAGTTCCCACTCTCAGAGGCGCCACGCGCCCTCCAGGCCGCAGCCGGCCTGCTCGGCCGTGAGGAGCTGATCTCCGTCGCGGTCACGTTCTAGCGGGCTGATGGGCGACGCCGGGCGGCCCGCAGGCCCGTCGCGGCTGGCTACGACCTCCTCCGACTGGGTGGTGTCCGAGGGTCACCCGGACAGCTATCTCGCCATCGTGCAAGTGGGCGCGGCGGCAGTCGTCATCTTCCTGGCGCCCTGGGCGGGTGCACGCAGCGATGTGCTCGGGCGACGGGTGCCCACTCTGGTCGTCACCACTGTCCTGGCAGTCATCGCCACCGCGATGCTCGCCATCGGCCCGGTGTGGCTCACCCTGCTGATGCTGTGGGCGGCGGTGGTGTCGGTGAACACTGGATCCGTCGTCTACGACGCTCTCCTGGTCGACGTGAGCACCGAGGAGAACCGAGGTCACATCTCCGGGATCGGTGTCGGGGTGGGTTACTTCGGGTCCGTCATCGGCCTCGTGCTCGGGCTGCTCGCCCTCGATGTGCTCGGTTGGGGATACCCCGGCGCCTTCCGGTTGATCGCCGGTGCCTTCCTCCTCTTCGCCCTTCCGGCCTTCCTGTTCATCGATGAGAGGTCTGGAGTCGACGAAGCCCCTCTCCCCACGGTGCGTGACATCGTCTCGCGTCTCGCCCGATCCTGGCGGATCGCTCGGCAGTATGACGGGGTGGTTCGGTTCCTCGTCGGGCGCTTCTTCTATACGGATGCGATCAACACGCTC
>Ga0214469_1000071_pt1 | contig 27710 bp, 26 predicted proteins | sample RVTome_10_FD_187340 | JGI IMG/M metagenome (GOLD analysis project Ga0214469, IMG submission 187340) | Soil microbial communities from uranium-contaminated site in the Upper Colorado River Basin, Wyoming, United States - RVT153D57 HiSeq ... | reverse complement strand
GCCGGCGGCTTCGGCCTCGTCGAGGTCGAGTCGGCCCGCGCCGTCGGCGGCCAGCACGGCAAGGCCCCGCCGCCGAGCCGTGGCGACCGTCGTCTCGAGGTCGGCGTCGGTACAGATCGGCAGGTGAAACACACTTCCCGCGGACGCCCGGACGCTCTTGCCACCGTGAGGGTCGGCCGATCCGCGGGTGAACACCACCGCGTCCGCGCCGGCGGCGTCGGCACACCGGATGACCGTGCCCGCATTGCCCGGGTCGCGGGCCTCGGCGAGGATCGCCACCAGGCGCGGCGTACCGGCAAGCGCAGCATCGAGTGGAACGTTCAGCAGCCGGCACACCGCGACCAGCCCTTGCGGGGTGATCGTCTCGGACAGTTCCGCCAGCGCCGGCTCGTCGGCATTGTGGACCGGGACGCCGGCGGCCATGGCGGCATCGATGATGTCGGCGTAACGGGTGGCGGCCGGCGGGCTGGCGTACAGCTCGGTGACCAGTCCCGGCCGTTGGTCGGCGGTCGCCGCGAGTGCCTCACGCACTGCTTGCGGGCCTTCGGCGAGGAACAGTCCCGCCTTGGCCCGTCCCTGCCGGCGGGTCAGCTTGCGCGCGTCCCGGACACGGCCAGACCGCTGAGTCAGCATCGGTTTGTCGAGCCTCCCCGGGGCGGTCTGGGTAGGTACAAGATCGGCTTGGGGTCGCGGCACGGTGGGAAATGGATCAGGTGACCGAGCCGCGCGTCATCGCAGGTCATTCCGCACCCAGGTCACCTGATCGTCTGCTGTCCACATAGTGGGATGCGATCAGGTGACCAACACCCCGCCTTGGACTCGGATTGTTCACCTGATCGTTTCCGCGTCGACGATCAGGTGACCTAGGGGCGATCAGGTGACCAGCTCCCGGGACGGGTGGGCGGGATAGGTTGATCAGGCGGCCGGAGCGTTGCGGTCGGCTGGCAGGGCGCCGCGGGCGGTCTCGACCAGCGCCGAGAACGCCGCCGGGTCGTTCACGGCGAGGTCGGCGAGGATCTTCCGGTCGACCTCGACCTCGGCCAGCCGAAGACCCTGGATGAAGCGGTTGTACGTAAGGCCGTTGGCCCGCGCCGCTGCGTTGATCCGGGTGATCCACAACTGCCGGAAGTCACCTTTGCGCTGCTTGCGGTCCCGGTACGAGTAGACGAGGGAGTGGGTAACCTGCTCCTTCGCCTTCCGGTAGAGGCGGGAACGCTGACCACGGTAGCCGCTGGCCTGATCGAGGATTTCACGGCGCTTCTTCTGAGCGCTGACTGCGCGCTTGACGCGTGCCACTGGTACTCCTAGTTCGTTGCGTGCTCGGGAAGCGGCCCGGCTCGACCGGGCCGACCCGAGAAATAGTCGGGCTACTTACCGAGCAGCTTGCGAACGCGCTGCTTGTCGGGGCCGGATACCTCAGTCGTGCCGGCCAGGCGGCGGGTCCGGGTAGACGGCTTGTGCTCGAAGTTGTGCCGGCGGTTCGCCTTCTGGCGCAGCAGCTTGCCGCTACCGGTCAGCTTGATCCGCTTCTTGGTCCCGCTGTGCGTCTTCATCTTTGGCATGGCTGCCGTTATCTCACTTTCGGTAGTTTTGTGCTCAAGCGCTGTCGGCGGTTCGTCTTGCTTCCCGTTCCGCCTCGGCGGCAGCGCGCCCCGCCGCACGTTCGCTCTTCTCCGCCTGCTCCTGGGCTTCGCGCTCGGCGGCCCGGCGCTTCTTGGCCGCCTCGCGGTCGGCCTTCGCGTCGGCCTTCTTCTTGTGCGGTCCCAGCACCATGATCATGTTTCGACCGTCCTGCTTCGGCGCCGACTCGACGAAGCCGAGCTCCTGGACGTCGTCGGCAAGCCGCTGCAGCAGCCGTAGGCCGAGCTCGGGACGGGACTGCTCGCGGCCGCGGAACATAATCGTGACCTTGACCTTGTCGCCTTCGGCCAGGAAGCGCTCGACGTTGCGCTTCTTGGTTTCGTAGTCATGGGTGTCGATCTTCGGGCGGAGCTTCTGCTCTTTGATCAGGACGTGGGACTGGTTCCGCCGAGCCTCGCGCGCCTTCATCGCGGACTCGTACTTGAACTTGCCGTAGTCCATCAGTTTGGCCACCGGCGGACGGGCCGACGGGGCCACCTCTACGAGATCGAGATCGGCTTCCTGGGCGAGTCGCAGCGCGTCCTCGATGCGGACGATGCCTACCTGCTCGCCGTTGGGGCCGACAAGCCGGACCTCGGGTACCCGAATCCGGTCGTTGATGCGGGGCTCGACGCTGATGCCTACCTCCTGGCGTGGTTCTCTGCTGTGCGCACGCGGAGGGTCACCCGATCGTGGCCGATCGGGACGTAGCCCGGACCGGCTGGCCGCTGCTGGCAGCGGCCACGACCAGTACCCGACGACCCATCAGATGGTCGATGCGGGTGGGAGATTCTCCACTTGCGAGTCGGTCAACACGAAAGGTTAGCACGCACGGGCGTCGGTAATCACATTCGCGACGGAGCCTGACCGGTTCCTCACCTGACCTGCCGACGCGCGGCGCGAACCGCCCGCACCGCCCGTGCGGCCCAGGCCCGCATTCGCCGACGCGCCGGGTTCGACTGGGCAGTAGCGGCCGACTCCAACCTGGCCGCCGTACCGTCCACGGACTGTCCGGCCAGTCCGACGGCAACGGCCCACGCCGCACCTCCGTGCTCGGCGGCCACCGGCCGCCAGCCGGCCGCCAGGGCGCGCAACTCGCCGGCGTCAACGGCGAACGTGACCGGACCGGCCAGGTCGAGCACCAGCGCGTCCGCCCCGTCCGCCAACACGGCCTCGGCGGCCCGCCGGGCGGTGACCGGCACCGGCCGTGCAGCCGGGTTCCATCGCCGCATCGCCTCCGTGCACGTGAACGCGAGTTGCCCGCGACGTCCGTCGCGGCCGGTGGTTGAGACCGTGGCCATGTGGGATGCCTTGTCCACCCGGACACCGTCGACCGACTCGCCTTCTTCGTCGAGCACGGCGACCACCGGCACCAGGAGTCGCCCGCCGGCGAGGGCGGCCAGTACGTCGGCCGAGCCCCCTAGTCCGTTGGCATATGCATCGAGCGCGGCAAGCACCTTGGGATCTGCAGAGCCGTCGTCGGTCTGGAACCCGGGCTTGCCGAGGGCGCGGTCGGGCAGCGAGCTCACAGGCCGCGACCATAGCCTGCGAGCGGCCCGGATGCCACCTGGGCGCGCCCACCAGGGTCATTGTCCGTCCAGCCAGGTCCGGACCGCCTCGTCGTGTTCGCCGAGGCCGGGCGGTGGCAGGTGTTCAGCGCGCCCGCCCGCATACGGCAGGTCGCCGAACCGCAGCGGCGGGCCGGGCAACTCGACACGGCCGAGCACCGGGTGGTCCACGGAGATCACCAGACCCTGCGATCTGGTCTGCTCCCATTCGTACACCTCGTCCAGCCGCCGCACACGGCCCGCGGGCACCCCCGCCTCGTCCAGCCGGGCCAGCCACACGTCGGCCTTCTCCCGGTTCAGTGCCGCATCGATCTCGGCGATGAGCTCAGCTCGGTGTGCGACCCGATCGCGGTTGGTGAGAAATCGCGGATCGTCCGGATCGACGCCGACGACCGGCGCGAACATCCGCCACTGGCTCTCGCTACCGACGGCGACCTGGATGGCGGCGTCGGCGGCATGGAACAGCCCGTACGGCGCGATCGACGGGTGGTGGTTCCCGGGGCCGAGCGGGACCTCATGCGCCACGGTCCACCGGCTGCCCTGGAACGCGTGCACGCCTACCACTGCCGCGAGCAGAGAAGTGCGCACCACCGTGCCCACCCCGGTCCGGTCACGTGCCAGCAGTGCGGCCAGCACCCCGTAGGCGCCGTACATGCCGGCGAGCAGGTCCGCGATCGGAACTCCGACCCGGGTCGGCTCACCGGGCGGTCCGGTCAGCGACATCAGGCCGGCCTCCCCCTGCGCGATCTGGTCGTACCCGGCCCGCCCGCCTTCCGGGCCGTCATGGCCGAAGCCCGTAATCGACAGGATCACCAAGCGCGGATTGACCTGGTGCATCCATTCAGCGCCGATACCCCACCGGTCGAGCGCTCCGGGACGGTAGTTCTCGACCAGAACGTCCGCCCGGCTGACCAGCCGCTCCAGCAGCGCGCGTCCGTCGGGCGTCTTGAGGTCGGCCGTGACCGATTCCTTGTTGCGGTTGCACGACATGAAGTAGGTCGACACGGTGTCGTCCTCAGGGCCCACGAACGGCGGTCCCCACCCACGTGAGTCGTCGCCTCGCCCCGGCGGCTCCACCTTGATCACCCGGGCGCCGAGATCGCCCAGCATCATGCTGGCGTGCGGGCCGGCCAGCGCCTTGGTCAGGTCGATCACCAGGTAGCCGGCGAGCGGTCCAGTGGCATCAGGTGTCTGCGGCATGCTCCGGAGACTAAGTGATCCGCCCCTGGCGAAACCGCTCGCCTGTCGGAAGGGCTGTCGGAGAAGCTCGGATCATGCGAATTCTCGTGCTCGGCGGAACCCTCTACCTGTCCAGAACCATCGCAGCACTGGCCCACGAGCGGGGCCATGACGTCACCGTCGCGGCCAGAGGCCGAACCGGCAGTCCTCCGGACGGCGTGCGGTTCGTGCGGGCCGATCGGACCGCGGTCGGCGGGCTGAACGCGCTGAGCGGCCAGGCTTTCGACGCCGTGGTCGACGTCGCGCGGCTGCCGGGTCTCGTCGGCCCGGCGCTCGACGCGCTGGCGGGGCGGGCGGGCCACTGGACGTTCGTGTCGACCTGCAGCGTCTACGCCGACCACGAGACACCGGGTCAGCAGGCCGCCACTGCGCGTGTCCTCGATCCGGCACCGTCCGACAGTCTGGACGCAGACATGGAGCAGTACGGGGCTAACAAGGTCGCGTGCGAGAACCTGGTCCGCAGCCGGCTGCCAGACAGCTCGTTCATTGTCCGGCCCGGTCTCGTCGTCGGTCCTGGAGATCCGAACGACCGGTTCGGCTACTGGCCGCTGCGCATGGCCGACGGCGGCGAGGTGCTCGCACCTGGAACGCCGGACGATCTCGTCCAGTACATCGACGTCCGCGACCTCGCCGAGTGGGTGATCTACGCGGCGGAGGCAGGGATGACGGGCACGCACGACGGGATCTGCCCGCCCATGATGCGATCGCAGTTCCTGGCAGAGATCGTCGACGCGGTCGACGGGGACGCCGATCTCACCTGGGTGCCACAGGAATTCCTCCAGGAGCACGGGGTAAATTCGTGGGCCGGTGAAGAGTCCCTGGGCCTGTGGTTACCCCTCCCCGAGTACGCCGGCTTTCTCAGCCATGACCCGGCGAGTGCGCTTGCCGCCGGCCTGCGAATCCGGCCGCTGCGCGAAACCACCCTGCACTGGTATGCGAACCGATCCGAATCGCCCGCCTTGCTGGCCAACCTGAGCAGGGAGAAGGAAGCCGCGGTGCTCGCCGCCTGGCACGCCCGCGCGGTCTAAAGACTTCCGCGCATGGCACCGAGCATCCCCCACGATCCGGAACGAGAGGTCGTCCTGTTGCGGTAAACCGCCGCGAAGCCTCGCCGTGGACTCCAATACCCACTGGATTCACCAAGTAACGTGTGTGACACATGTGTTATCTGGGAATATCGGGGCTAGAGCGACCGCAGGGGTGCGGTCTCGGACAGGGGTAAGTCATGGTCGACCTGCGGCGAGCCGCCCTCGCGACGGGAACGGTGACGGTGGCGGTCCTTCTCGGGCTGGCCGGCCCCGCCGCCGCCGAACCGGAGACCCCGGTCAGGTACCCGTCGGCCGCCAGCGCAACTCGCGTGAGCGGGCTCGGCTTCGACACCTGCGCGGCGCCCTCGCTTTCGGCGTTGCGGGCCTGGCGGGCATCGCCGTACCGAACGGTAAACGTCTACTTCGGCGGGCGGAACCGGGCGTGCAGACAGCCCAACCTGACCGCGGCCTGGGTACGCGACGCCACAGCCATGGGCTGGCAACTGCTGCCGACCTATGTGGGCTACCAGCCGGCGTGCGTGCTCGGCACCAAGACATACCGCTACACCTCTTCGACCGCGACGTCGCGCGGCGCCTCGGACGCCAACGACGCGGTCGCCAAGGCAAAGGCGCTGGGCCTGCTTCCCGGCAGCGCCCTGTACGCCGACATCGAGCATTACGACCGGAGCAACTCCTCGTGCCGGACGTCCGTGCGCAGTTACGCCTCCGCCTGGACCAAGACGGTGCACGCTGCCGGCTACCTCGCGGGTGTGTACGTGCACCAGAACTCCGGCTTGCGCGATCTGTCCGCGACCTACAATTCGCTCAGCTATGCCCGGCCGGACGCGGTGTGGGTCGCACGGTGGGATGGCAGCACGTCGCTGACCGGCTGGCCGACGGCGCCGAACAGCCAGTGGTCCACCTGGCAGCGGGTGAAGCAGTACCGCGGCGACCACAACGAGACGTGGGGCGGCGTCCGGATCAACATCGACAGCGACTCGCTGCGCGCACCGGTCGCGACCGTTGCGAGGCGGTACAAGGTCACCAGCAAGACCGCGCTCAATGCCCGCACCGGGCCCTCGACGTCGTACCCGGTCGCTCGTAGCCACGCATCGGGGTCGACGCTTTCGGTCGTCTGCCAGGCCAGCGGGAAGAAGGTCGGTACGAGCTCGGTCTGGGACCGCCTGTCCGACGGGAGCTGGGTCAGCGACTACTACGTATCGACCCCGTCGAGCAGCGGCTTCAGCTCGGCGCTGCCGCTCTGCACGTACCCAGGGCAGGTCACTGCCAGCGCCCTCAACGCCAGGACCGGACCCGGCGCGTCCTACCCGACGTCCGGCAGCGCATTACAGCGGGGATCGCTGGCCTATGTGGTGTGCCAGAAGGCCGGCAGCAAGGTCGGCACCAGCTCGGTGTGGAACAGGCTGCCCGACGGGCGGTGGGTCAGCGACTACTACGTCTCCAACCGGTCGAACACGAGCTGGAGCGCGCCGGTCCCCCGCTGCCCGTAGCCCAGGTCCTCCGGTGCCCGCCGGCACGGCCTAAGCTGCGGGCCATGCGTGCACTGATCGCGGCCACGGTCGCCGCCCTGGTCGTCGTGGGCTGCTCCGGCGACGAGGAGGGCGGTGCGGACACCGGCCCGGACGACCAGGGTGCCGCCGAGCGTCTCGACGCCGCCGCCGACCTGCTCGATGCCACGTCCGGCGTGCGGTTCACCGTGGAAGGCTCCGACCTGCCTGACGACGGGACGGTGATCCTCGGCGCCGACGGTGTGGCGGCGCCGCCCGGCTCGTTCGACGGCGAGATCCGGGTTCTCACCGCCGGCCTGTCCGCAACCATCGAGGTCGTCTCCGTCGACGGCGAGCTGTGGGCCAAACTGCCGATGACGACCCAGTTCGCGCGGGTCGATGCCGAAGCCCTCGGGTTCTCCGACCCGGGCGTACTGCTCGACCCGGAACGCGGGGTCAGTCAACTGCTGCGATCTGCGATCGACCCCGTGGCATCCGACCCGGCCCGGATCGGCGCGGACGTGGTCGACGAGATCACCGCGACCCTGCCCGGCGAGCTCGTCGGTTCGGTGCTGACGATCGCCGATCCCGAGGCCGAGGTGGCCGCGGCGTTCGCCGTGGAGGCCGAGACCGGCCACCTGCGCCGCGCGGTCCTGACCGGCCCGTTCGTCGGCGACGGCACGCAGACCTACACGGTCCTGCTCGACGACTACGACCAACCCGTCGACATCAGTGCACCCACTGACTGACCGCGTCGGCCCGGCCGCGGTGCGCACCGCCCTCGCTCTCGCAGCCGTCGGCGTCCTGCTCGCCGCTGCGGACACCTACGTCATCGTCCTGGCCCTGCCCGACATGATGGTCGGCGTCGGCCTCGACGTCGACGAACTCCAGCGCGCGGCTCCGCTCGTGTCGATGTTCCTGCTGGGATACGTCGTCGTGCTGCCGCTCGCCGGGCGCATCTCCGACGTCGTGGGCCGCCTCCCCGTGCTGCTCGGGGCCTTGCTCGTGTTCGCCGGTGGCTCGCTGGTGACGGCGGCCGCCCACGGGTTGGCCGAGGCCGTGACCGGCCGTTTCCTGCAGGGCGCCGGCGGCGGTGCACTCGTTCCGGTGACCCTGGCACTGGTCGCCGACCTCTGGCCGCCGGAGCGGCGCGGCGTCCCGCTCGGAGTGGTGGGCGCGGTTCAGGAACTCGGCGCCGTACTCGGCCCGCTGTACGGGGCGGTCGTGTTGGCGGTCGCCGACTGGCGGACCATCTTCTGGATCAACCTGGCCGCCGGGCTGGCGCTGGCCGTCGGAGTCCACCTGACCCGGCGCCGCACTATCGGCGGCGGCGCCGCACAGCGCCCTGCGGAGCGGCGCGACTGGCTCGGCGCGGCCCTCGCCGCCGGCGCGGTCACGGCCGCGTCCGTGGCCCTGGTCCGTCCCGGCGCGCTCGAGCAGAGCGTGCGGTGGGGTGAGCTGGTCGTGCCTGTCCTGGACGGGCATGGCTGGACCACGCCCGCCGCGCTCGCCGGGATTGCGCTCGCCGCCGCCTTCGTCGTCCGCGTGCTCACCGCCCAACACCCGCTGGTCGATCTCCGCCGGGTCCCCGCCGTGATGCGGGCTGCCGACCTGCCCGGTTCGCTGCTGCTCGGCTCGGCACTCGGCCTGATCGTGCTGACCTTCGCGGTCGCCGACCCTCAGGTAGAGCTGATGAGCCGGGCCGGGCCGGGGTTGCTGTTAGCGGCCGGCGTCGCGCTGGCCGGCTTCGCCGCCTGGCAGCAGCGAGCACGCAACCCCCTCGTGCCCCGTGCGGCCATCCGGCCCCGGCCGGCGTGGGGAGCGCTGGTGGTCAGCATGTTCATCGGTGCGGCACTTGTCGTGATCCTGGTCGACGTCCCGGTCCTGGCGCGCACCGTGATCGCCGATGCCGAGCAACTCGACGCCGCGCTCGTGCTTGTCCGGTTCCTCATCGCCCTGCCGGTCGGCGCACTGCTGGGCGGTTGGCTACTGCACCGCACCAGTCCTGCGCTCGTGGCCGCCGCCGGAATGGCGCTGGGCGCAGCCGGCATCGCGGTGATGGCGACGTGGGGCACCGGATCGCTGGCCGGCACCGTCGACAGCATCGTGCTTGTCAGCACCGGGCTGGGATTCGGCCTGGCCATCGCGCCGGTCAACGCTGCATTGCTGGCCGCGACGCCGAGGGACACGCACGGCGTGGCCAGTGCGCTCATCGTCACGGCCCGGATGGTCGGCATGCTCGCGGGGTTGTCCGCGCTGACCGCTGTGGGGCTGCGCCGGCTCTATGCGGAGCAGGCCCAAATCGATCCGCCCACTGTGCTGTGCCCCCAGACGCCCACTCGATGCCCGCCCTACGACGACGCCGTGCGGGAGGCCATCGTCGCGCAGTTGCAGGTGACATTCGCCGGGGCTGCCGCATGCGCCGCAATTGCGGCCGTAGCAGCACTTGCCCTCCTCCGGGGCTCGCCAGAGTCCCGCACTGCCCGGGTGCGGCGATGACGGCCGGCTCGACCCACCCGTGCCGGTGAACTGATCGATCCGCGACACTGGCGCCATGGTCTACACCGCGCACCGATTTCTGCCCTCCTCGTACGTCGCCGCCCCGGACCGGTACGAACCGATGCCGTACCGGCGGGTCGGACGCAGCGGCCTACACCTGCCGGTCATCTCCGTCGGCCTGTGGCACAACTTCGGCGACGATGTCCCGCTCGCTCGCCAGCGGGACATCTTGCGCCGCGCCTTCGACCTCGGCGTCACGCACTTCGATCTGGCCAACAACTACGGCCCGCCCTACGGCGCAGCGGAGGTGAACTTCGGCCGCCTGTTCGCGGAGGATTTCGCCCGCTACCGCAACGAATTGATCATCTCTACCAAGGCCGGCTACGACATGTGGCCGGGCCCCTACGGCGAGTGGGGCTCGCGCAAGTACCTGCTGGCCAGCCTGGACCAGTCGCTGGCTCGGATGGGCCTGGACTACGTCGACATCTTCTACTCGCACCGGCTCGACCCGCGTACCCCATTGGAAGAGACGATGGCCGCGCTGGACACCGCCGTGCGGTCCGGCCGGGCACTGTACGCCGGCATCTCGTCGTACCCGGCGGCTCAGACCGAAGAGGCGGTCGCCATCTTGCGGGAGCTGGGCACCCCGCTGACTATCCACCAGCCGTCGTATTCCATGCTCAACCGCTGGATCGAACACGGCGAGCCGAGCCTGCTGGAGACGCTGGAGAGCACAGGAGTCGGGTGCATCGCGTTCTCCCCGCTCGCCCAGGGCATGCTCACCAATAAGTACCTGACCGGCATCCCCCAAGGCTCGCGGGCCACCCAGGGCAAGTCACTGTCCCCAGATCTGATCACCGACGAGACGATGCGTCACGTCAAGGCGCTTGCCGACATCGCCGAGTCGCGCGGGCAGACCCTGGCCCAGCTGGCGCTGGCGTGGGTGCTCCGCGACCAGCGTGTGACGTCGGCGCTCATCGGCGCAAGCAGTGTCGAGCAGTTGGAGGACAACGTCGCAGCTGTCAAGAACCTGTCGTTGACGCGAGACGAGCTGGCCGCCATCGACCGGCACGCTGTCGAGGCCGGCATCAACATCTGGGCACCCGCCACCTAACTTGCGCTGATCATGCAAGAACGGGGAGCGCGACACGCCGTTCGGTCTGGCGGTGAACGTGGCATGCAGGTCTGTAACCGGCGTGTCGGACTCCCCGTTCTTGCATGATCAGCGGAGTTAGGCGTCGATGCGCTCGCGGTCCAGTTCCGCGGCACCGGCCACGATGAAGTCCTTGCGCGGGGCGACGTCGTTGCCCATCAGCAGTTCGAAGATCTGCTCGGCCGCTTCGGCGTCGCCCACAGTGATCCGGCGCAGCCGCCGGTGGCGGGGGTCCATGGTGGTTTCGGCCAGCTGGTGGGGATCCATCTCGCCCAGGCCCTTGTACCGCTGAGGCGGACTCTTGTAGCGAACCCCCCGGCGGTCGAGGTCGCGCAGCACGCGCTGCAACTCGGCGTCGGTGTACGTGTACACATGCTTGTCCTGGCCCTTACGCGGGTTGATCAATTCCACCCGGTGCAGCGGGGGCATGGCCGCGAACAGCCGGCCGGCCTCCACCAGCGGGCGCATGTACCGGAAGAACAGGGTGATCAGCAGGGTCCGGATGTGCGCGCCGTCGACGTCGGCGTCGACCATGATCACGAACTTGCCGTAGCGAGCCTGGGACAGCTCGAACGTGCGCCCCGAGCCCGCACCCACGACCTGAATGATCGCTGCGCACTCGGCGTTGTTCAGCATGTCGCCGATGGAGGCCTTCTGCACGTTGAGGATCTTGCCGCGAATCGGGAGCAGGGCCTGGAACTCGGCGTCGCGAGCGGCTTTTCCGGTGCCCAGCGCGGAATCGCCCTCGACGATGAACAACTCGGACCGGTCCAGCTCCGCCGAGCGGCAGTCGACGAGCTTTGTCGGCAGTGCGCTGGTCTCCAGCGCGGTCTTGCGGCGGACGTTCTCCTTGTGCAGCCGGGCCGCCACCCGCGCCTTCGCCGCCGCGACGATCTTCTCGAGGACGGCATTGGCCTGGGCTTTGTCCGCCCGCTTGGACGAGGTCAGCAACCGGGTGAGCTCGCGCTCGGCCACTCGAGCGACGATCCCCCGCACCGCCGAGGTACCCAGGACCTCTTTGGTCTGGCCCTCGAACTGCGGCTCGGCCAACCGAACGGTGACCACTGCGGTCAGTCCCTCGAACACGTCGTCCTTCTCGATCTTCTCGTCACCGGCCTTCAGCCGCCGGGCGGCGGAGCGCACTTGTGCGCGCACCGTCTTGAGCAGCCCTTGCTCGAAGCCGGACACATGGGTGCCGCCCTTCGGGGTGGCTATCACGTTGACGAACGAGCGGATCTCGGTGTCGTACCCGGCGTCCCACCGTAGGGCGATGTCGACGCCACACTCACGCTCCACTTCGCGCGAGACCATGTGACCGTTGTCGTCGAGCACCGGAATGGTCTCGGTGAACGTCTCTGCGCCGGTAAGCCGCAAAACGTCGGTGACCGGTGTGCCCTCGCCGAGAAACTCGACGAACTCGGCGATTCCGCCGTCGTGCCGGAACGTTTGCTCGACCGGCTCGGCGCCCCGGTCATCGCGCACCGTCAACTGCAGACCCGGAACCAGGTAGGACGTCTGCCGCGCGCGGGTGAGCAGGTCGTCCAGTGAGAAGGCGGCGTCGCGCAGGAAGATCTGCTTGTCGGGCCAGAAGCGCACCCGGGTGCCGGTGACCCGCTTGGCCACCCGGCGCACCGTACGCAACTCCGAGCTGTCCGTGAAGGGGGTGAACTTCGATTCCGGCTCGCCGTTGGCGAACACCCCCGGCTCACCTCTGCGGAACGACATGGCGTGCACCTTGCCGCCACGGTCGACCTCGACGTCGAGCCGCGCGGAGAGGGCGTTGACGACGCTCGCCCCGACGCCGTGCAGTCCACCGGTGGCGGCGTATGACGCGCCGCCGAACTTGCCGCCGGCATGGAGTTTGGTGAACACGACCTCCACGCCCGAAAGGCCGGTCTTGGCGTGGATGTCGACCGGGATGCCGCGGCCATCGTCGCGGACCTCGGCGGACCCGTCCGGGTTGAGGATCACCTCGACATTGCGGCAATGCCCGTTGAGCGCCTCGTCGACCGCGTTATCGATGATCTCCCAGAGGCAGTGCATGAGGCCGCGGGAGTCGGTCGACCCGATGTACATGCCGGGCCGTTTGCGGACCGCTTCCAGCCCCTCGAGCACCGACAGGTGCCGAGCGGTGTAGTCCTGCGCCCCGCGCCCGGACCTCGGCGACGTGAGCTCGGCCGGCTGGGCGCTCACCTCTGCACACTCCTTCGAGACGGACGGATACGGCTGTGTGGCCAGCGTAGTCCGCGGTGGCGCCGGCTCCGCGATCGGCGCGCCGTGCCACCGGGCAGGACATGGCGGACCGACTTCGCTCAGAGCGAATACCCGGAAAGTGACTCGTGCGGAAGAGAGCGGGTCTGTTTTTATGTTCATCTAGTACGACCAACGAGAGGAGTCGGAGTGACCACAGCAGTCGCCACTCTCAAAGCTGTCGACCGCTGCGACAGCTGCGGCGCTCAGGCCTACATCCGCGCCGTCATGCCAGGCGGAGGCGAACTTCTGTTCTGCGGCCACCACGGTCGCCGGCACGAGGCCAAGCTGCGGCCGCTCACCGTCGAGTGGCACGACGAGACCGACCGGCTTGTCGAGACGACCCCAACCGCTCGCGACGACGAGCGCTGAGATAGCACACGAGCAGGGGCCCCGGCCATAGCGGCCGGGGCCCCTGCTCGTTGTCCAGGACCGGCTGACAGGATGCCCGGGTGGATCTGATCGTCCTCGCCTGCACCTTCGCAGCCATGCTCGTCGGGCTGGCCGGGGTGTTCGTCCACCGCCTGCCCGGCATGAGCCTGATCTGGGCCGCGACGCTCGTCTGGGCGTCGATCGAGAACACCCGAGCCGCGTGGACGGTCCTCGGCGTCGCCACCGGGCTCGCGGTGGCGAACCACATCGTCCAGCACCTGTTCGCGGGACGCCGGCTGGAGGAACTGGTGGCGCCTATGCGCAGCGTCTCGATCGCCGCCGGGTTCGGTGCGGTCGGATTCCTGGCGGCGCGCGCCATGGGCCTGCTCGCGGGCTTCGCCATCGGGCTCTACCTCGCCGAGCGGCGCCGGCTGCGCGTTCCGGGCACGACGCGGCTCGATCTCGGCCGGCGATCTGCCGTAAGCCGCGAATCGGTCACCGAACTGGCCGCCGGACTGCTCGTCACAACCGCCTGGCTGGTTGCCGTCGCGGGCTGAGTACCAGCGCCATCACCACGCCGCCGATCGCCCCGAACAGGTGACCCTGCCAAGAGATCCCCTGCTGGGTGGGTAGTACTCCGAACACCAACCCGCCGTAGAGCAGCACGACGAGGACGGCGACGAGGATTGACGAGGCGCGCCGGGTTACCAATCCCCAGGCGACCAGGAACGCCGCGTAGCCGTAGACCAGCCCACTCGCGCCGATGTGAATCGTGTTCGGGGCCGCGATGAGCCACACCGCTACCCCGCTGATGAGCGCCACCCCCACCGTGACCGGCCAATACCGGCGGCTCACCGCCGCGACCAGCATGCCGAGCACGATGAACGCACCGGTGTTGGCGATCAGATGGGCGAAGTCGGCATGCAGGAACGGTGCGGCCACGATTCCCACCAGGCCGTCCTCGGAACGTGGACGAATCCCGTACTGGGCCAGCTGGGTCGGCGTGCCGGCGTCGGCGAAGGCGACGATCCACATGACCAGCACCATCAGCAGTGGCGCCCCCAGCCGCCGTCGCGGGCGCGCTTCGGCAGGTACCGGTGTCATGCCGACTCCCCTGCCGGCTCGCGGTGCACCATGGTCGGCGAGGCCTGTGCGCTGGCCAGCACGATTACCTGCGCTACCTGGACGTGCGGTGGACGGCTCGCCACCCATACCACCGTCTCTGCGATGTCCTCGCCCGACAGGGGTCGGACTCCCGCGTACACCTGGCCGGCGCGGTCGGCGTCACCGTGGAATCTGACGACCGAGAACTCTGTCTCGACCAACCCTGGATCGACTGTCGACACCTTTACGCCGGTACCCAGGACATCCATCCGCAAACCGATGGTGATCCGATCCACGGCCGCCTTCGTCGCGCAGTAGACCGCACCGTTGGGATACGTCTGGTGGCCGGCGATCGACCCGATGTTGATGACGTGGCCGCGATTTCGCGCCAGCATCCCCGGCAGCACTGCCCGCGTGACGTACAGCAGACCCTTGACATTGGTATCCACCATCTTGTCCCAGTCGTCCGGGTCGCCCTCCTGAACAGGCTCGAGACCCGCGGCCAAGCCGGCGTTGTTCACCAAAACGTCGATCTGTGACCATTCCGCCGGCAGGCCCTCGATGGCCCGTTCGACTGCTGGACGATCCCGGACGTCCAGCTCGATCACGTGCACTGGCGTGTCGAGGCTGCCGGCGAGGTGCTGCAACCTGTCGACCCGGCGAGCGGCCAGCACGAGCGACGCGCCCGCGGCGGAGAATGCCTCAGCACATGCCCGGCCGATACCGCTCGACGCACCTGTGATCAGAACGCAGGACCCGCGGAGTGTTCGGCTCATGACCGAGATTCCATCATGAGGTACGCGGTCGTACGCGGGTCGTGGTGTGCCGCGGGCACGCGGTTGGGCACAATTCGCACTATGGCTGCAACGTCCACGATGGTTCCCCTCGGCACTCCTGCTCCCGATTTCGTACTGCCTGCGGTCGACGGCCGCAACGTCGACCTGCGCGATTTCGCCGACGCTCCGGCGATGCTGGTGGCATTCCTGTGCAATCACTGCCCCTACGTCCGGCACGTTGAGAAGAGCCTTGGCTCCACGCTGGCCGAGTTCGACGACGCCGGCCTCGCAGTTGTCGGAATCTGCTGCAACGATTCCGAGTCGTACCCAGATGACAGCCCGGACCGGCTCGCCGAACAGGCCGAGCGGGCGGGCTGGTCGTTCCCCTACCTGGTCGACGAGACGCAGGAGGTGGGACGCGCGTACGGCGCCGCGTGCACTCCCGACTTCTTCCTCTACGACGCTGAGCGCCGGCTCGCGTACCGGGGTGCGTACGACGGTTCGACGCCCGGCAATAACGTCCCGCTCACCGGCGACCTGCTCCGTGATGCGGTCATCCGGGTGCTCGGCGGCCAGGCCGTACCCGAGCCCCACAAGCCCAGCATGGGCTGCTCGATCAAGTGGCGGACGTAAGGCGCGCCTGGCGAACCAAGGCCGGACATGGCTACCTCCGGCCCTCGTCGCGAGGGCCGGAGGTGATGCCGCCAAGCCGCGGCGGGCGTCAGGCGGCTAGCAGGCGCTCGAAGAACGTCCGATACCGCTGGATCGCGACCCTCAGGTCCTCGGTCGACGGCTCCTGGCCTGCTTCCCAGGCCGCCTCGAGCCGGCTCCGCTCGGAACCGAACGATTCCCCGAGACGACCGAGAACGTCCTCGACGATCGCTCCGGCTTCCTGAACCGCCTCGCGCGGCGCGTCGACGAAGCCTGCCTGAGCACGCTGCCACCGCTCGTACAGCTCCCCCGAACCCTCCACCAACGTCGTCGATTGGGTTCCGGTGCCGTCCAGGCGGGTGGATTCGACCTCTGTGGCCTGGTCGTAGTCACGTTCTGGCATGCTCATCAAGGCCTCCTCTGGTCACCATCGATGTCTACGGCGTGCGTCCGACGATCAACCTCGTCGAGGTGGTCGCGCTCATCGATCCGGTCACGCTCATCGATCCGATCGTGCTCGTCGAGCCGATCGTGGTCGTCGAGCCGATCGTGGTCGTCGAGCCGGTCACGGTCGTTCGCTCGCTCCCGACTCTCGGTGCGCTCGGAGTCGACGAGCATCTCGTCGAACAGCGCCCGGTAGTGCACGAACGCCTGCCGATGGTCCTCGGTCGTCGCATCCGCGCCCTGTCGGCGAATCGCATTCGCAGAACGGTAGTGACTGGCCACTTCCGGGTAGTCCGCGGTGACGAAGTCCTTCCGGTCACTGAAATCGTCCACCGGGTATCCGCGATCTCGCATGACCGACACGATCAGATCGTCGGCCGCCGCGACGGCTTGTTCCGGGCGCTCGACGAACTGACGCTGCACCCTTTCCCACTCCGCCGCATACTCGCGCCTCGCCCGCTCCGGGAGCGGCTTGATCTCCAGCTGGTCGCGACGCTTGGCGAGCTCGCTCAGCTCGCTTTCGGCTTTCTGGCGGCTATCGGTCTTCTCGACGGCCCGGTCGTACTCAGGGCCGAACCGTTCCTTCAGCTGCGATGACCGTCGCCGCACTGCGATTCCATAGGCGATTGCGGCCGCCAGCGCGACCGCCAGCAAAACGATCACTATCCAGATCCAGGTTTCCATCCGATGCCTCCTCGGCCTGCCTGGCATGCGGATGACGCCGGTGTCATCCGTGTAAACTTGGCGTACCCGGCGGCGCCGCTGAGAAACGTGCTAACGCGCCCGGCGCTGGCGATCGATCTGGCGGCCGAAGCGCACGACATCGTCGACGAGCGCTTCGACGTGTTCCGCTTCGGTGCGGTAGCCGACCAGGCAGGCCCTGATGGCGAAGCTGCCGGCCACGAGGGCGTTGGACGGGTAGACCCGCCCGGCCCGCTGCACGGCGTAGATGATCTGCTCGTTCAGCTCATCCAGGTAACCCGGCGAGCCACCGTCGCCGGCCAGGTCGGGCGGCACGTATCGGAAGCAAGCGATCGACAACTCCGGTTCGCCGAGCGGCTCGAGCTCGGGATGACCGATCACCAGGTGGTGCAGCCAGTGGGTGAGCTCGATGTCGTGGACGATCCGCCGAGAGTACGCCGACCAGCCGTGCGTCAACAGCGACACCCACACCGGCAGCGCGTCGAACGGCCGGCTGAACTGCGGCGTCCACTGGTACCGGTTGACCATGTCCTGCTCGAGATCGGCCTCGAGCTGTGCATAGTCGAGTCGCAGCGTGAACGCGGCCAGTTGCCTCGCCGGTTCGCGGACCAGCACGAGACTTGACGAGATGGGGGTGTTCAGCCACTTGTGCGGGTCGCAGGTGATCGAGTCGGCCTGCTCGATTCCGGTGAACAGGTGCTTGAGCTCGTCGACCATCGCGGCCGGCCCACCGTAGGCAGCATCGACGTGGAACCAGCAGCCGTAGGTAGCGGCGGCGGCGGCGAGCTCGGCCAGTGGATCGATGGCGCCAAGCTCGGTGGTCCCCGCCGTGCCGACGACGCACAACGGCCGCACGCCGGATGAGATGTCCTGCTCGATCGCCGCTCGTAGCGCATCGGGCCGCACCCGGAATCGGGAGTCGGTCTCGATCCGGCGAACGGCCGCGCTGCCGAGGCCGAGCAGGTCGGCGGCTCGGTCGATGGTCTCGTGCGCGTCGTCGGAGACGTACACGGCCAACGCTGGGCCGGCCGCCACCCCGTCGCGCCGCACGTTCCAGCCCGCGAGCGCGTCGCGAGCGACGGTCAGCGCGATCAGGTTGGCGGTGGCGCCCCCGGAGACGAACGCACCGGACGCCGATTCGGGCATGCCGAGCCGGGCGGCGAACCAGGCAAGGAGTTGAGTCTCGATCTCGGTCGCGCCCGGCCCGAGCGGCCAGCCGCCGAGGTTCTGATTACTGCCGGCGGCAAGCAGCGACGCCGGCCCGCCGGGCACCGTGCCCGCCCCGCTGATGTAGGCGAACCAGCCGCCGTGCCCGGTCTGCGTGCCCCGGTTGAGGATGAGCTCACGCAGATGCTCGAACAGCTCCCCGTCCGGAAGCGGATCGTCCGGAACCGGCCTGGTGAGCGCCTCGCGTACCTCACCAGGAGTCTGCGGGTGCGCCACCGGCATTTCCGGCAACGCCTTGAGGTGTTCGGCCCACAGGTCGATGGCCTGCTCGGCGAAGGCACGGGCCCGTTCGAGGGGCCAGTCCAGCTCAGTCAGTCGTTCCGGACGTTCCATGCGGCCGAAGCTACACCCGAGAGGTGACGGCGCCGGACGGCGTCAGTCGAGGTAGTCGCGCAGGACCTGCGAGCGCGACGGGTGGCGCAGCTTGGACATGGTCTTGGACTCGATCTGCCTTATGCGCTCGCGGGTCACGCCGTACACCTTGCCGATCTCGTCCAGTGTCTTGGGCTGCCCGTCGGTGAGGCCGAACCGCATCGACACCACGCCGGCCTCACGCTCGGAAAGGGTGTCCAGCACGGCGTGCAGCTGCTCTTGCAGGAGCGTGAACGACACGGCTTCGGCCGGGACGATCGCCTCGGAGTCCTCGATCAGGTCACCGAATTCCGAATCGCCGTCCTCGCCCAGTGGCGTGTGCAGCGAGATGGGCTCGCGGCCGTACTTCTGGACTTCGACGACCTTCTCCGGCGTCATGTCCAGCTCCTTGGCCAGCTCCTCGGGGGTTGGCTCGCGGCCGAGGTCCTGCAGCATCTGGCGCTGCACCCGGGCCAGCTTGTTGATGACCTCGACCATGTGGACGGGAATGCGGATGGTCCGCGCCTGGTCGGCCATGGCTCGAGTGATCGCCTGCCGGATCCACCAGGTCGCGTAGGTAGAGAACTTGTAGCCCTTGGTGTAATCGAACTTCTCGACCGCGCGGATCAAACCCAGGTTGCCCTCCTGGATCAAGTCCAGGAACAGCATGCCGCGCCCGGTGTAGCGCTTGGCGAGGCTGACGACGAGCCGGAGGTTCGCCTCGAGCAGGTGGTTCTTCGCTCGGCGGCCGTCTTCGGCGATCCAGGTCAGTTCCTCGCGAAGCTTGAGGTCGAGGGTGTCGCCTTCCCGGGCCAGCTTCTCCTCCGCGAACAGGCCTGCCTCGATCCGCTTGGCGAGCTCGACCTCCTGCTCGGCGTTCAGCAGCGGCACCTTGCCGATCTGCTTTAGGTAGTCCTTGACCGGATCCGCAGTGGCGCCCGCGACGACGACCTGCTGCTCTGGCTCGTCGCTGTCGTCGTCCTCGGAGTAGACGAAACCTTCCTCCTGTGGACCGACGCCTTCGGTCGCGGCGAGCTCTTCGGGCGTGGGTTCGCCAGACTCGGTCAGCTCGACCACGTCGACCGGGGCGGCGCCATCGGTCGTGCTCGCCGGTTCAGCCTTCTCAGCCGGCACTGCCTTCGCGCTGCCCTTGCCGGCCGGCTTGGCCTTGCCGGGCTTGGCGGGTGCGGCCTTGCCGGTAGCCGGCTTGGCCGCCTTCTTGCCAGCGGACTTCGCGCCGGCGGCCTCCACCGTGACCGTGCCGGCCCGGCGCGAACTCGCGGCTACGATCCGGCTGCGGGCAGGCGTCGTCAACTCATCTGCGGCGGGCTTGGGGCGGGACGGGCTCGGCGACACGAACGACCTCTCGACGTCTCAGGGGCTTCGGCGGCGGTGCGGAGCACAACAGCCAACACAACATTGTAGAACGGCCAATAGTTCCCGTGCGCGACACACATCACGCACCCGTTAACCGTAGCCCGAGAAACCGCCGGAACGTACGATGTGCCGGATCCCGGGTCAGGATGTCGCCTTGGCCGCCTTGGCGGCCGCCTTCATCTGCTTCTTGTACTCCCGAACTCGCGCCAGGCTGCCGTCGTCGGTGATGTCGGCCACCGACCGGTACACACCCGGCTCGCCGTACGCCCCGGTAGCCTCGCGCCATCCCGCCGGCTGCACTCCGAGCTGTTTGGCCAGCAAGGCCGCGAAGATCTGCGCCTTCTGCTTGCCGAAACCGGGCAGTCTGCCGAGCCGCCGGACCAGGTCGGCGCCGTCAGCCGCCCCTGTCCACACAGCGGTCGCATCGCCGTCGTACTCGTCGACCAGGTACCGGCACAGCTGCTGGGTCCGTTTGGCCATCGATCCCGGGAATCGGTGCAGCGCCGGCGGTGTGGAGAACAAGGTGGCGAGCTCGTCTGGGTCGTAACCGGCGATCTGCGCCGCGTCCAGCCGATCCGCACCGAGCCGCTCGGCCAACCGGTACGGCGCCCCGAACGCCCACTCCATCGGAACCTGCTGGTCGAGCAGCATGCCGATGAGCAACGCGAGCGGATCAGTGGAGAGCAGCTGGTCGGCTGATTCTTCAGTGGCGAGGTACAACGTCGGCATGACAGGCAGGCTCCCTATTCCGCTTCACCGGCTTTCACCGACAGTACCGGGCACGGTGCGTCCAGCAAGATGCGCTGGGCGTTGCTGCCGAGGATGAGCTTGCCGACCGGGCTGCGCCGGCGCAGCCCGATGATGATGAAGTCGGCCGACGTGTCCTGGGCCACGGCGATCAGGTCTTCTGCTACGTCGAGACCCCGGACAAGTTGGCGGACCTCTGCTTCGACACCGGCCTCAGCGAGCTCTGCCCGCACAGCGTCCAGCTCAGCCTCGGAGTCGACGGCGTCGTCGGCGTCGAAGTCGCGGCCACCTCGTGCGGAATTGATCACAATCAGCCGTGCGCCGCGGAGCCTGGCTTCTTCGACGGCGCGGCGCAACGCCGCCCGGCCTTCGGGCTTGGGGACGTACCCGACGACGATCGTGGACATCGCATCTGCTCCTTTGCAAGGTTCGAGTCCCGCCGAACGCTACTGCACTCAGGGCTTGCGAGACCATGACCATCGTGCAGAACGTCGCGAGAACCGAGCCGAGCGTGCTCCACGTGGACCTCGACGCGTTCTTCGCGGCGGTCGAACAGCGCGACAAGCCGTCCCTGCGCGGCCGGCCGGTGATCGTCGGCGGACTGGGCCCGCGAGGCGTGGTCTCGACGGCCTCGTACGAAGCACGCAGGTACGGCGTGCGGTCGGCGATGTCGATGGCCGAGGCGCGGTCACGCTGCCCACACGCGGCATTTCTGGCCGGGCGCTTTCGTGCCTACCGGGCGGCGAGCGAGCTCGTGATGGCCGAGCTCCGGGAGCTCTCGCCGGTGATCGAGCCGCTCTCCCTGGACGAAGCCTTCGTCGACCTGGCCGCCGGACCGGCACGCGAGCTGTCTTCTGCGGGCGTGCGCGCGCTCGGCGAACGGCTCCGCGCGGCGATCCACGACCGCACCGGGCTCACCGCGAGCGTCGGGGCCGCAACGTCCAAGCTGCTCGCGAAGATAGCTTCGGAGCAGGCCAAGCCGGACGGCCTGGTGGTGGTCGAGCCCGGCACCGAGCTGGCAGTGCTGCACCCGCTGCCGGTCCGTGCGCTCCCCGGGATCGGGCCGGCCACGGCCGAGCGGCTCGCCCGCCTCGGCGTGCGGACCGTAGGCGACGTCGCGGCAATCACGGTGGAGGAGTTGGTCAACCTGCTGGGCGAAGCCCACGGGCGGTCGCTGCACCGGTTGTCCTATGCGCAGGACGACCGCCCGGTCTCGCCGGAGCGGGAGACAAAATCGGTGAGCATCGAGGACACCTTCGACCAGGACATCACCGACCGTGCCCTGCTCGTGGCGCTCATCGGCCGGATGGCGACCAGGGTCACCGGCCGGCTGCGGGCATCCGGCCAGTCGGGCCGAACCGTGACCCTGAAGGTCCGGCTGCACGATTTCACGACGTTGTCCCGCTCGGCGACCCTACCCGGGCCCACCGACGACGAACGGGTGGTCGGCCGGGTGGCGGCCCGCCTGCTCGACGAGATCGACACGACAGGAGGGATCCGCTTACTCGGCGTCGGCCTCGCGGGCCTGGCCGACTGGGTGCAGGAGGACCTGTTCACCGATCGGGCTGGGCAGGTACATGGGGACGATGCGATGAACAAGTCGGCCACACCGGACGACAGGGATTCGCCAGCTGGTGCGGCAACACTGGGCGATGACGAGCCGGCGAACCCAGATCCGGCGGAGTTGGTGCACTCCACCCGTCGCTGGGTATCCGGGATGGACGTCCGGCACACCGAGTACGGGCCCGGCTGGGTGTGGGGCGCCGGGCTCGGGCGGGTGACGGTCCGCTTCGAGACGGCCGACACCGGACCTGGGCCAGTCCGCACCTTCGCAGACGACGATCCCGCCCTATCCCCTGTGGTCGGCTAGTGGTTCGCGGTGCACTACAGGTCCACGGTGCGGTGCCCGCCCCGCACCAAGCTTCCACGAGGTCGCTGTGGCAGCAGTATGGAAGCCTGGTGCGCATCAGAACCGACTCCATGGAAGCTCGGTGCAACCGCACCGGACTGACACCACGCCGTATCCGCCATCACCCACCAGCGCGCGGGCGCAATTGTTCAGTCATATCTCAGGAAGGCCAGGCACACTGAACGGCATGCAGGTGCTGGTCGTCGACGACGATCCGGCGGTGCGCGAGTCGCTCCGCCGTTCGCTGGCGTTCAACGGCTACGACGTCGCGCTGGCCGCTGACGGCGAACAGGCGCTGCGGTCGATCGCGGCGGGCCGGCCGGATGTGGTCGTCCTGGACGTGATGATGCCCAACCTCGACGGGCTGGCCACCTGCCGGGCATTGCGGGCCGCCGGCGACGACGTGCCGGTACTCATGCTGACCGCGCGGGACGAAGTCTCGGATCGGGTGGCCGGGCTGGACGCCGGCGCCGATGACTATCTGCCCAAGCCGTTCGCGCTCGAGGAGCTGCTGGCCAGACTGCGCGCGCTGCTGCGGCGTACCGCCACCAGCGGCCCGGCCGCCAAGTCCCTCCGGCTGGCCGACCTCTCGCTCGATCCCGCCACCCGTGAAGTGCACCGGGGCGACCGCCGCCTGCGGCTCACCCGAACCGAGTTCAACCTTCTCGAGTTGCTGCTGCGGCACCCGAGGCAGGTGCTCACCCGCGAGCGCATCCTCGAAGAGGTCTGGGGCTACGACTTCCCCACGACGGCCAACTCGCTCGAGGTGTACGTCGGTTACCTGCGGCGCAAGACCGAAGCAGAAGGTGAACCGCGCCTGATCCACACGGTGCGAGGCGTGGGCTACGTCGCTCGGGAGACACCACCGTGATGCGACCGAAGGAGCTGCTTGACCGGGCTCCTTTCACCCGACTCCGCGAAGGGGTACGGCGGATGCCGCTACGGCGTCGGGTGGGGGTGCTGGCCGCATTGGGGGTCGGCCTTGCCGTCCTCATCACCGCGGTGGCGGCCTACTGGACGGTCCGGGTGCAGCTGACCCAGAGCGTGGACCAGAATCTGCTCAGCCGGGCCCACCAAGGTGTGACCAGCCGGCTGGGCGACGCGTTGACGCGCGTGCCGTCCGAGGCATTCCTGGCCGGTGACATCAGGGTGGCCTCGTTGCGCGCAGACGGCCAAGCGGTATCCGCCGAGGGTGAGGCGAGCGCCCCGCCGCTCGGCGCTCCCGAGCTCGATGTGGCGCGTGGCCAGGCCGCGCAGAGTATCCGGACAGCGAACGTGGACGGTGTCTCGTACCGGGTCGTAGCCGTACCGGCCGGCCCCAATGTCGCCCTTGTGCTGGGGCAGCCCACCGAGACCGTCGATCGGGTCCTGGACCGGCTGGGACTCGTATCGTTGGTGGCCGGAGGCCTCGGCATCGGCCTGGCGTCGTGGGCGGGTGCGTCCATCGCCAGGGCCGGCCTGCGACCGGTGGAACGCCTCACCGCGGCGGCCGAGCACGTGGCCGCGACCGGTGAACTCGACCCGATCGAGGTCCGGGGCGACGACGAGATCGCCCGCCTCACGCACGCCTTCAACGCCATGTTGTCCGCGCTGGACGAGGCCCGCACCCGCCAGCGCCGGCTGGTGGCCGACGCCGGACACGAACTGCGCACCCCGCTGACCAGCCTGCGGACCAATCTGGACCTGCTGGCCCAGAGCGACCGCGAAGGCGGGCTGGACGGTGCTGAACGGGCTGAACTGATCGACGACGTCCGCGCGCAGATCGCCGAATTGTCGACTCTCGTGACGGACCTGATGGAGCTGTCCCGTGAGAACGCGCCGCACGCCGACCTCCAGAGCATCGACCTGGCCGATGTCGTGCGAGATGCTCTGACCCGGGTCCGCCGCCGCGCGCCGCACGTCACGTTCTCGGCGGACCTGCGGCCCTGGCTCCTCGACGGCGATTCGCGGCTGCTCGGGCGGGCGGCCACGAACCTGCTGGACAACGCGGCCAAGTGGAGCCCACCGGGCGGCACCGTCTGGGTCTCGCTGCGAGACGGCGTACTCGAGATCGACGACGAGGGCCCGGGCATCGCCGAGGACGACCTGCCGCACGTCTTCGAGCGCTTCTACCGCTCCAGCGAGGCCCGCAGTCGCCCAGGATCCGGTCTTGGCCTCGCCATCGTGCGGACGGCTGCGCTGCGCCACGGCGGCCAGGTGAGCGCGAGCCGGGCACCCACCGGCGGGGCACGGCTGACCATGAGCCTGCCCGGCCGGAGTTCTTCATCAGCTCTTGTGTGAATCTCAGAACAATCTCAGTCTCGTCGGGCACGGTTGAAGGTATGGACGACACGACACGCGATATCTCACGCCGCGAGGCCGCACCGGGTACCGGCTGGTCGAGCGGGCTGGACTCCAGTGGCAGCGACCTGCCCCGACGCGACCCGTGGACCGGACGCCCGAGCGACACCGGGCCACTCCCGAGGCCTGGGGACACCCGTGCCTTCCCGCAGCCACCCGGCGTGGGAAGCTCCGACACCGCGGGCGGGGAGCCAACCCCGGCCGGTGCCGCCGGGTCCGGGCAGTCGGCTCCAGCATCCGACCCGAGCAGAACTCGCATCGCTGCTCCGGGCGAGCCGCCCGCCGGGTGGGACACCCCGCCACCGGCGACTCCGGCCACCGACACCCGCCCCGCCCGCCGTAGCACCGCACTGCTGGTCGCCCTGGCGCTCGGAGCGGGCGGGCTGGCCGGCGTAGGCGGAGCTGCGGCGTACGACGCCCTAACCGACGACGCTCCCGCTAGCACGCCGAGCAGCAGTCTTGCGGAGAGCGACGACGACACACCCGCCGATCAGACCGCCGCGCCGAGCCTGGACAGCGTCGAGGCGGTGGCGGACCAAGTCCTGCCGAGTGTCGTGTCGATCAGCGTCGGCGCCGGAGGCGGCAGCGGCGTGATCATCTCCTCGGACGGCCAGATCCTCACCAACAACCACGTCGTTGAAGCTGCACAAGGCGGGCAAATCGTGGTGACGTTCCACGACGGATCGACGGCTAGCGCCGACGTGGTCGGCACCGACCCCACCACCGATCTGGCCGTCATCCAGGCGCAGGACGTGACCGGACTGCAGGCGGCGGATCTGGGCAGCTCGGCGGACGTACAGGTCGGCGAGCAGGTCGTCGCGATCGGCTCACCGCTCGGCTTGGACGGCACGGTGACGACCGGAATCGTCTCGGCCCTCAACCGTCCGGTTACCGCGGGTGGCCAGCAGGGTGGCTCTCTCACCGTGTTCGACGCCATCCAGACTGACGCGCCGATCAACCCTGGCAACTCGGGTGGAGCGTTGGTCAACATGGCGGGCGAGGTCGTCGGGATCAACAGCGCGATCGCCTCGACCGGTGCCGGCAGTGGCTCGATCGGTCTTGGCTTCGCCATTCCCATCGATCAGGCGGGGCCGATCGCGCAGGAACTCATCGATACCGGCAGCGCGACGCACGCCCAGATCGGCATCGGTGTCGACAACACGAGCGGTGAGGTTCGCGGAGCGGCCGTCCGCGAGGTCCAGCCGGGCAGCGCAGCCGCCGAGGCCGGGCTGGAGAACGGCGACACCGTTACCCATATCGACGACCGGCTCGTCACCGATGCGGAGTCGTTGATCGCGGCGGTGCGGTCTTACCGGCCAGGAGACGAAGTCGAGCTGACCGTCGTCCGGGACGGTGAGACCATCACCCTGCCCGTGACGCTCGGCAGCGACGCATCGAGCACTTGATCCCTCTCCCCTCCCAAGAGATCACGGGCGGTTCCAGGGCCATCGAGCCGGGAACCGCCCGTGATCGCGTTCGGCCAGAGTGCCGAACCTGTCGGCGGGACCGGGCAGACTTGCTCCATGCTGCTCAAGGACGTCGCCGAGACCTCGGCAGCCGTGGCCGCCACATCCGGCCGGCGGGAGAAGGTCGCCCTGCTGGGCGAGTGCCTGCGGCGGGCCGAGCCGGGTGATGTGCCGGTGGTGGTGAAGTACCTGTCCGGCGAGCTGAGGCAACGCCGCACCGGGATCGGCTACGCCGCGCTGCGCGACGTTCCTGCCCCGGCCACCGCACCGACACTCAGCGTCGCGGAGGTCGACGCCGAGTTCGCCGCCTTGGCCGGACTGTCCGGCAAGGGTTCGGCCACCGCGCGCCGCGAGCGCTTCGCCGCCCTGATGGGCCGGGCCACGCCCGATGAGCAGCGGCTCCTCGCCGGGCTCGTCAGCGGCGAACTCCGGCAGGGTGCGCTCGACGGAGTCCTCACCGAAGCGGTCGCCCAAGCGGCCGGCGTCTCCGGCACCGACCTGCGGCGCGCCATCACCGTCGCCGGCACGCTCACGCCTGTGGCGCAGGCGGTCCTGGCCGAGGGCCCGGGTGCGCTGAGCCGCTTCCGGCTCGCCGTCGGTACGCCGCTGCGCCCAATGCTCGCGCAGAGCGCACCGACCATCGCCGACGCCCTCACGCGCACCGGCCGGGCCGCCGTGGAGTGGAAGCTGGACGGGTTCCGGGTCCAGGTGCACCGCAAGGGCCAGGAGGTCCGGATCTTCACCCGCACCCTCGACGACGTCACACCGAGGGTTCCTGAACTCGTGGAGGCTGCCCTCGCGCTGCCGGCCGAATCCGTCGTGCTCGACGGTGAGGCGGTCGCTCTCGGCGCGGATGGCCGGCCTCTGGCGTTCCAGCACACCGCATCTCGCTTCGGTCGCAAGCTCGAGGTAGGTCGTGCTCGCGCGCAGACACCACTAACCCTCTTCCTGTTCGACTGCCTGCATCTCGACGGAGAGGACCTGGTCGGCGAACCCGGTGAGACGCGGTTCGCCGCCCTGGAACGGGCCATCCCGGCGCACCACCGCGTTCCGCGCGTCCTCACCGACGACCCTGGCACGGCGCAGCGGTTCTTCGACGACACGATCGCTCATGGCCACGAGGGAGTGCTGGTAAAGGCCCTCGATGCGCCGTACGAAGCAGGTCGGCGGGGTGCGGCGTGGGTAAAGGTCAAACCGCGACATACGCTCGATCTGGTAGTGCTCGCCGTCGAGTGGGGCCACGGGCGCCGGAAGGGCTGGCTCTCCAATCTCCACCTGGGGGCCCGCGACCCAGCCGGAAGGTACGGGCCGGCCGGCGGCTTTGTGATGCTGGGCAAGACGTTCAAGGGTCTCACCGATGACATGCTGAGGTGGCAGAC
>Ga0214469_1000070_pt1 | contig 27785 bp, 24 predicted proteins | sample RVTome_10_FD_187340 | JGI IMG/M metagenome (GOLD analysis project Ga0214469, IMG submission 187340) | Soil microbial communities from uranium-contaminated site in the Upper Colorado River Basin, Wyoming, United States - RVT153D57 HiSeq ... | reverse complement strand
CGAACCGTCCGGACCTGGTGGGCGGAGGGAGTGGGATTCGAACCCACGGTGGGCAGGACCCACACACGCTTTCCAAGCGTGCCGATTCGGCCGCTCTCGCATCCCTCCTCGGGTGGTCCCCGGGGCAGCACACGCTATCGTGTGCGTCGCCCGTGACCGCAGGTGGCGGCCGGGTCCTGTGCAACCGCAGCCCGTGAACCGGGTCAGGGCCGGGAGGCAGCAGCTCTCAGCGGAACCTGTGGTGTGCCGCAGACCGCCTGGCCGTCACCTCCGGTGACGGGCACTGTGTTCCCGCTCGTGGCCACGTCCCTCGGTCGGGCCGCTTGGGCCCAGGCACCTCCGGGTGACGGGCACTGTGTATCCGGCTCGTGGCCACGTCCCTCGGTCGGGCCGCTTGGGGCCCAGGCACCTCCGGTGACGGGCCACTGTGTTTCTGCTCCGTTCGGCCACAGGCGCTGCGCGTGCCGCCGATAGCATCCGGCCCGATGGCCGCATATCAGTCGCTCTACCGGCGATACCGCCCGCAGCGCTTCGACGAGGTGCTGGGGCAGGACCACGTGACCAAGGCCCTGCGCAACGCCGTGCGCGAGGGCCGCGTCGGCCACGCCTATCTCTTCAGTGGGCCCCGCGGTACCGGCAAGACGTCGACCGCGCGCATCCTGGCCAAGGTCCTCAACTGTGAGGCACCGGTCGACGGTGAGCCCTGTGGCAAGTGCGAGAACTGCGTGACGGTGGCCGAAGGCCGCGTCACGGACTGGTTGCTCGAGCAGGACGCAGCGTCCAAGAGCAAGGTCGACGACATGCGGGACCTGATCGAGCGGGTGCCCCTCGGCACGTCGGGCAAGCGCCGGGTCATCATCCTCGACGAGGTGCACATGCTGAGCCAGGGCGCTGAGAACGCCCTGCTCAAGACGCTCGAGGAACCGCCGGAGCATGTGGTGTTCGTTCTCGCCACCACCGACCCGCAGAAGGTGCGGCCCACCATCCGCAGCCGCACGCAACACTTCGAGTTCCGGTTGTTGTCCCCCGATGTCCTGGCGGATCACGTCCGCCACGTGATCGCCGACGCGGGTCTCGGCCTCGACCCCGAGGCGGTGGACCGTGCCGTCGACCACGTCATCCGCAGCGGCGCCGGCTCCGCTCGCGACACCCTGTCGGCGCTCGACCAGGTAGCGGCCCTCGGCGAGGTGTTCGACGAAGCCGAGCCGGTGGACGCCGTGCTGGACGCGCTGTGCGACCGCGATGCTGGCGCCGTCCTGGTCGCCGTTGCGGACGCCTTGGCGGCCGGGCGCGATCCCCGCACGTTGGGCGAGGACCTGATCGCCGCCCTGCGCGACGCGTTCCTGGCCGTGATGGGCGCGGCCGACGAGCACATCGTGCCCGCCCAGCGGGAACGGGCGGCCCGCGTCGGTCAGCGGTTGGGGCCGGCTGGGCTCACCCGGGCGCTAGACGTGCTGGGGGAGTCGCTCATCGAGCTGGCTCGCAAACCCGATCCGCGGATCGTGGTCGAGGTGGCCCTGGTCCGCCTCACCCAGCCCGCGACCGATCGGACGCTCGACGCGATCCTCGACCGGCTCGACCGGTTGGAGCGCGGCGGCGGCCCTGGCAGCGGCGGCGGCCCGGGGGGCGGCGGTGGCGGATCCCAGGAGGTCGGCACCTCCGGAGGGGCGGTTGCGGCTCGCGAGGCGTTGTCGAACCGACGGGCCAGAGATGCCAGCCGATCGCCGGAACCGGCGGTGCAGCCGCCCGGCGACAAGCCCACGCTCGGCGCCGTGGTGCGGCAGCAGGAGGGGCGGTCAGGATCGGCGGGCCCGGCGGCGCCGGGCTCGGTAGCGGCGGTGGGGGACGCCGCGCGGATCCCGGATCTCGACGAGATCACGAACGCCTGGTCGGGCGACGTGCTGACAGGTCTGCCGAAGTCGGTTCGGAGCCGCTGGCGCGGCGGCCGATGGATCGAGCCGGACCCCAGCACCGTGCGCTTCGCGGTGTCCAACGAGTGGCACCAGAAGGCGTGCGACGAGTCTCGTCGCGAGGTCGAGGAGGCCCTGCTGGCGCACTTCGGCGGCCCGGTGCCGGTGGCAATCGTGGTCGAGGGGGAGCCTGCAGGCGCCGTCTCGGCGGTGCCGGGTGCGACGCCGCCCGACGACCTCGACCACGTCGACCCCGCCGAGCTCCAGGATGCCGATGACGCCGCGGTCACCGGCATGGATCTGGTGGTGCGCACGTTCGGCGGCGGCGAGCTCATCCAGGAGGACTGATGGCCGACGCTCCGTCCGATCCACCCACACCGAAACCTCCCGAGGCCGGCGGGTTGCCGGGGCTGGGCGACCTCGGTGGATTGCTCGAGTCGGCCCAGGAGGCGTTCTCGGCGCAGGCGCGCGCCGCCGAAGAGGTGGTGACGGGAAGCGCCGGGGGCGGCGTGGTGACGGTCGAGATGACGGGAACCGGTGAGGTCCGTTCGATCACGCTCGCGCCCGAGGTCGTCGACCCCGAGGACATCGAGATGCTCCAGGACCTCATCGTGGCGGCGCTCCACGACGCCAGCCACAAGGTCACTGTCCTCCAGCGCGACGCCCTCGGCGCGTTGGGCGGCCTCGACCTCGACGGGCTCGGAGGCGCGCTCGGCGGACTGCTCGGCGGCCCGGGCGGAGGCCCGGGTCCCGACAGGGGTTAGCCAGGCGCCGTGGCGGTGTATGCCGGTCCCGTCCAGGACCTCATCGACGAGCTGGGGCGCCTGCCAGGTGTCGGGCCCAAGTCGGCCCAACGCATCGCCTTCCACCTGCTCAAGCTGTCCAAGGCCGACGCGCTGCGATTGGCCCGCGCCATCGCCGAGGCCAAGGACCGGGTGACGTTCTGCCAGACCTGCTTCAACGTGGCCGAAGGCGACGTCTGTGGCATCTGCGCCGATACCCGCCGGGACGCCACGGTCGTCTGTGTCGTCGAGGAGCCCCGCGATGTGGTGGCGGTCGAGAAGACCGGCGAGTTCCACGGTCGCTACCACGTGCTTCAGGGCGCGATCAGCCCCATCGAGGGTGTGGGACCAGACCAACTTCGCATCCGTGAGCTGCTCGACCGCATAGAGCGCGAGGGCATCGACGAGATCATCCTGTGCACCAACCCCAACCTCGAGGGCGAGGCCACGGCCCTGTACTTGGGCCGATTGCTGAAGCCCCTGGGGCTGCGGGTGACCCGCATCGCCAGCGGCCTCCCCGTGGGCGGCGACCTCGAGTACGCCGACGAGCTGACCTTGGGCCGGGCGCTCGAGGGACGACGAGACGTCGACGCCTGATCAGGTCGATTGCGGCCGGTTGCCCACCGGCGGGCCCAGGGTTGGCCGCCCACGTCCCCAGGTGCGCCGGCCCGACGATCGAGGCGGGCGGACGGGACCGACCATCGGACCGGCACACCTGGAAACGCCAACACACGAGGAACTAGCGACCTATCTCGTTTAGCCCCCGCTGCAACGTTGCACGTACGTTACACCTGTAATGACTGATGCGCTAGTCGAACGCATTACGCATCAATTTGACCACTTTCAGTGGTGGATGCCGGGCGGGGTCGGGAAGATGACGGGCTCGTCTAGGGTCGCGCGATGGATTTTGCCCTGAGCCCGCGGGCCGAGAAGCTGCACAAGCGGCTCGAGGCGTTCATGGACGAGTGCGTCTATCCCAACGAGGCGCTCTACCAGCAGCAGATCGCCGAGTCGGGCGACCCCCATGTGCATGCCCCGGTCCTCGACGAGCTGAAGCTCCAGGCGCGCGAGCGCGGGTTGTGGAACCTCTTCCTCCCGCACGAGACCGAAGGGTCGGGAGAGCTCTCGAACCTCGACTACGCCCCGTTGGCCGAGATGACGGGGCACAGCCCGCTCGCTCCCGAGTCGCTCAATTGCTCGGCCCCTGACACCGGCAACATGGAGCTCCTCACGATGTTCGGTACCGAGGAGCAGAAGGAGCGCTGGCTCCGTCCACTGCTCGAGGGCGAGATCCGTTCGTGTTTCGCAATGACCGAACCCGCCGTCGCCAGCTCCGATGCCACGAACATCTCCCTTCGGATCGAGCGGGACGACGACCACTACGTGCTCAACGGGCACAAATGGTGGATCAGCGGAGCCGCACGGGAGCGCTGCCGGGTGGCGATCGTGATGGGCAAGACCGACCCCGACGCGCCGCCCCACCGGCAGCAGTCGATGGTGCTGGTGCCCATGGACGCGCCCGGGCTCCAGAACCTCCGCAGCCTCCCGGTGTTCGGGTACCAGGACAACGAGGGCCACTGCGAGCTGGTTTTCGAGGACGTTCGCGTGCCCGTCGACCACCTGCTCGGGGAAGAGGGCGGCGGCTTCGCAATGGCGCAGGCGCGGCTCGGCCCGGGCCGCATCCACCACTGCATGCGCGCCATAGGGGTGGCCGAGCGGGCGCTGGAACTGATGTGCCGCCGGGTGCGCGAGCGAACGGCGTTCGGTAAGCCGCTGGCCGAGCAGGGCGTGATCCAGCAGTGGATCGCCGACAGCCGCATCGAGATCGAGCAGGTTCGCCTGCTGGTGCTCAAGACCGCATGGCTGATGGACACGGCCGGCAACAAGGGCGCCCGCATCGAGATCTCGGCGATCAAGGTCGCCGCGCCCAATGTGGCCCTTCGGGTGATCGACCGGGCGATCCAGGCCCACGGCGCGCTCGGCGTGTCCAATGACGCCCCGCTGGCGTCGATGTACGCGCACGTTCGCACATTGCGCCTGGCCGATGGTCCGGACGAGGTGCACCGCATGTCGGTGGCCCGGCGCGAACTACGAAAATATGAGGAGGCATAAGGGCGGCATGGGGCGAATTGTGGCGGGCGTGGCGGTCGTCGGGTTGTTGATGGCTGCGGGCTGTGGTGATGACGACGACGGCGCATCCAGCGAGGAGATCGAACAGTTCTGCGACGGCTTCGACGAGATCAACGACGAGTTCGCGGACATCAACCCGGTCACCAATCCGGGAGCGCTCCAAGAAGCTCTCGAGATGTTGCGGGACCTGGAGCCCCCCGAGGAGATCGCCGACGACTACGAGACGGTTCTCGACGGCTTTCAGGAGCTCTCCGAGATCGACATCACCGATCCGGAGGCGGTGGCCCAAGTGCAGGAGGAGCTTCCGGAGGCGGAGGAGGCCTTCAACGCGGTGGGGGCCTTCGTCGAAGAGGAGTGCTGACCTCAACGGCTTCGTCGATGGCGGCGACCGCCGCGGAGACGAGACCGCCAAATTCCCACGCGTAGGCTGCACGACCGCCCTGTGCGCTCGGCTCCTAACCCGCCGGGCTGGCGGGCCGGTGAACGACGAGGCTCACCCGGGTGCCGTGGGGTGACGGGGTGAAGCTCACCTCATCGGCCAGCGTGCGCATGAGTGCGATGCCCAGCCCGCTCTCGTGGCGGAGGCGCCGCGGGTCGGTGACCGCGGGCAGGGTCTCGACCTCGTCCGGGTCGAACCCGGAGGCGCGATCGATGACCTCGACCCGGACCTCTTCGCCGCCGATCGTGCAGCGGACGACCACCGGTCCCTCGGACCAGTTCGTCTCGTGGGCCTCGATGGCGTTGGAGCAGGCCTCGGTGACTGCGATCTTCAGGTCGTCGAGGCGGGCCGGGCTCAGCCCCGGTGCCAGGGATCCGATCGCCGCGTCGACCACCAGTCGCACCAGCGAGAGGTAGGCGGAGCGAGCCGGGATCTCCAGCTCCACGACCGCCATGAGGTCATCCCGCAGAGACGGCGTCGTCGAGTGACGCGTGGAGCGGTACGGCCTTGTCGAGACCAGTGATCTCGAACAGGCGCCGAATCCGGGCCTCGGTGCACACCAGGCGCAGGTCGCCACCGTGGGTTCGGGCCCGCTTCAAGACGCTCACGATGGTGCCGAGACCGGTGGAATCGAGGAAGTCGACCGCTTCGAGGTCGAGCACCAGCCGCGTGCACCCGTCGCTCACGAGGCCGATCAAACGCTCACGCAAGCTGGGAGAGGTGGCGACGTCGATCTCACCGTGGACCGTTACGACGGTCCACCCCGCGATCTCGGACACCTCCGTGCGCAGCTCCATGGCCCGCTGACCCTACCGCCTGGCTTCTCGGACCCATGAGGGGCAACATGGTCGGGCGCGTGACACCCGTGGAATTCCACGGGCGTAACCTTGCAGTCGGTCATGGCCCTCGTCGACATCTCGTCCGTGCTCGAGGGACCGGTTGGCGAGCCGACCGGGTTCCCCTGCCGCGAAACCGGGGCCGATCCCATGGGAGCGTTGCTCGGGGCGTTGGCCGACCGCGACGCTGACGCCGCGGTCGATGGCCGCCCCTCGGCGCTCGTCCACGTCCAGCGCGTTGCCGGACGCCCGGGCAGGCCGGGAGAGATCGCCCGCCCCTTGCCGCCCGAGATCCTGGCGTGTCTGGGCGTACCGCACCTCTGGTCGCACCAGGCAGAGGCGATCGACCTGGCTCGCGCGGGACGCTCGGTGGTCGTCGCCACCGGCACCGCCTCCGGGAAGTCGCTCTGCTACCAGGTACCGATCGCCGAGGCCGCCCTGGCGCCGGTGCGGCGCGGTACCGCCCTGTTGGTTTTTCCGACCAAGGCCCTGGCACACGATCAGCTGCGGGCACTGAGCGAGCGAGAGTTTCCCCGGGTGGTCGCCGGCGCCTACGACGGGGACGCCGGCGCCGAGGAACGAGCCTGGATCCGGCGGCACGCCACCGCCGTGCTCACCAACCCGGAGATGCTGCACAGCGGGATCCTTCCCCACCACGATCGGTGGGCAACCTTCCTGGGAAGGTTGCGCTACGTGGTCGTGGATGAGTTGCACGCCTTCCGGGGGATCTTCGGGAGCCACGTCGCCCACGTGCTGCGGCGCCTTCGCCGCTTGGCCCATCGCTACGGCGCCGATCCCACCTTCGTCTGTTGCTCGGCCACCATCGGCCAGCCGGACGTGCTGGCCTCGGACCTGTGCGGCCTCCCGGTCGAGGCGGTGGTGGACGACGGCTCGCCGCAGGGTGAGCGGTTGGTCGCGGTATGGAACCCGCCACAACTCGACGAGCTGACGGGCGTGCGGGCCTCCGGCAACCGGGAGACGGCGGGGCTCGTGGCGGAGCTCGTGGGATCGGGGCACAAGACCATCGCGTTCTGCCGCAGCCGCCGGTCCACCGAGGTCGTGGCCTCCGACGCTAGGCGTCGCCTGCCGCCCGCACACCGGCGACGCCTCAAGCCCTATCGCGGCGGCTACCTGGCCGCCGAACGCCGGGAGATCGAGGAGGAGCTGTTCAGCGGGCGACTCGACGGCGTGGTCGCGACCAGCGCGCTCGAGCTCGGCATCGATGTGGGCGGGCTGGATGCCGTGGTGCTCAATGGCTTTCCGGGCACGATTGCGTCGTTCTGGCAGCAGGCGGGGCGGGCCGGGCGGTCGGGACAGGCGTCGGCGGCCGTGCTGGTTGCAGGTGCCGACCAGCTCGACCAATGGATCGCCACCCATCCGTACGACCTGGTGCGGCGGCAGCCGGAGCCGGCGGTGATCAATCCCGCCAATCCCTTCGTCGCCGACGCCCATCTGCGGTGCGCGGCCCACGAGATGCCGCTCACCCACGCCGACGTGCGCTACTGGCCCGGCTTTCTCGACGAAGTCGTCTTGCGCCTCGCCCGCGCCGACGAGCTGGTCGTACGCCAGCAGATTCGGGGCCGCGGGCCGCAGGCGCTCTATTCGGGTGGCGGTTGGCCCGCCCACGGCGTCGGGCTCAGGGTGGGGGCGGGCGGTGAGGTGAGCATCCGCACGACCGACGGAGAGGCGGTCGGCACCGTCGAGTTGGCCCGCGCCTGCGAGCAGGTGCACCCGGGAGCCTCCTACCTGCACGCCGGGCAGACATGGCGGGTGGCCGACCTCGATCTCGACGGCCGCACGGCCGTGGTCAAGCCCGACGACGGGTCGACGTACACGGTGGCGCGCACCGACATCGACATCCGGATCGTCCACCGCGATGCCATGCGCCCGCTGGGCCACCTCGAGGTGGGCCTCGGGACGGTCGAGGTGCACGAGCAGGTGATCGGCTACCAGCGCAAGGATGCCCTGACCGGTGAATCGCTCGGGATGACCGCGCTCGAGCTGCCCCGGTCGACACTGTGCACGCGCGCGTTCTGGTACCTGGTGCCCGAGCACCTCCTCGCCCGGGCGGGGGTTGCGATGGCCGACGGCCCCGGTGCTCTGCACGCCGCCGAACACGCGGGGATCGGCGTGCTGCCGCTGTTCACCATCTGCGACCGCTGGGACGTGGGTGGAGTGTCGACGCTGCACCAGACCGACCTCGGGGCGCCCGCGATCGTGATCTACGACGGCTATCAGGGTGGCGCCGGGATCGCCGACCTCGGGTACGAAGCCGCCCCTCGCCACCTGGCGACGACCGCCGAGATCATCGAGTCCTGCCCGTGTGTTGGCGGGTGCCCGTCCTGCGTACAGTCGCCCAAGTGCGGCAACGGCAACGAGCCACTCGACAAGGCCGGGGCGCTGGCCTTGCTCCGTGCCGCGCTCTGACCACGACCGGGCGCTCATCACCGCTCCACGCGCATCGTGGCGGCGGCATCGAGCTCGACGTCGTCGACGAATGCCCCCACCAGCGGAACGCGAGTCGGAGCCCGATAGCGCACGACGACCCTGACCCGACCGCCCACCTCGCCCCGCTCGACCACGTCGGCATCGAGCCGATCGGCGGCCAGCGGACCTGCCTGCTCGGCCGCGCGTCGTGCGGCCGCCGGGTCGTCGTCGACCGCAGCGGCCCGCACGGCCTCGCGGGCGGCGTGGGTCACGAGGAGCTGATCGCGGGCCAGCACCCCGGCCTGCATGATCGCCAGAAGTAGACCGGCGACCAGCGGCAGGACCAGTGCCAGCTCCACGGTGGCCTGTCCACCGTCGCCACTCGGGGCGGACCGACGGTCTGGGGAGCCGGACCTGGGTCGGGGCACTAGTGGGTTCACTAGAGGCTGTCGGTCAGCTTCTCGATCACCGACTCGAACAGGTCCGTGAAGCTGCCGGTCTGGGCCGCCCAGGCGATCACGCCGAGGGCGATGCCACCGGCGGCCAGGATCACGAGGCCGTACTCTGCCGTGGCCTGACCACGGTCGTCGGTGAGCCGACGGCGGACTCGACCGGCCGTCCGCGATGCGAGCCATCGGGCGTGGAGGATGGGGCGTGTGAACATGTCGACCTCCCAGGTCGTACCAGCGTGATGTTGAGTTGTGTCAGGGGGAGGGGTCTCAGAGGCTCAGCGAGCCGAACGATCCCGCCAGGAGCGGGACGACAGTGAGCAAGGCGAACGCCGGCAACGTGGTGAGGACCAAGGGGAAGAGGAGCGTTACGGGCAGCCGGCGGGCCGCCTCCTCGGCCTGACGCCGGCGGCGCAGCCGACTCTCGATCGCCACCCGCTCGAGCGCGGGCGCCAGCGGCGTGCCGTAGCGGTCGTGGGCCGCCAAGGCGTCGACCAGTGGTCGCACGGACGCGCCCGCGTCGTCCACGACGAGTCCGAGCGCCGAGGCGATGGTGCCACCCCGCTCGATGTGGGCGGCCGCCCGCTCGAGGGCGGCGCCGAGCGGGCCGCCGGGGCGGCGACCGATCGCCGACAGCGCGGCGGCGATCGGGAGGCCGGCGGCGGTGGTCAGGGCCAGCAGGTCGACGACGTCGGGAAGCTGGTCGGTGATCGCAGCCTCGTGCGCCCGCCGGAACCGCCGCGAGATCAGCGTAGGACCGAGCACCGACCACCCCACCGGAACCAGGGCCAGCGGTGGCGCCCAAAGTGCCAGCGCGGCCGCCGCGAGGGCGGCCCAGCCGACCCGACGGTCGGCGGCGGGATCGGGAGGCCGCCCCGCCCGGCGTCGCAACCAGGCGCCCAGCCCCGTCACCGGCTTCGGCCCGCCGTGGCGGGTTGCGACGCCACCGCCCACCTGCGCAAGGGCATCGCCACTGGCGAGCGTCGGCCCTGGCGTATGTGGGAGCCGAGCCGGGATGCGACGCTCCCCGACAACCAGGATGACCGCGGCAGCCCAGGTCAGGCCCAAGCCGATCGCCATCATCGCCCCTCCCCTCGCGTCAGCCGCGCCATCCACCAGGCGCCGAGGGCGTCGAGGCCCAGCCCGCCGGCGAGGCAGGCCCAGCCGGCCCGCGAGTGCAGCAGGAAGCGCCCCGCGGCTCCGTCGCTCATGCCCAACAGCAGCGCGAACAGGATCGGCGCGGCTGACAGCACCAGCGCGCTGGCGCGGGCCTGCGACGCGAGTGCCCGACGTTCCGCGCTGAGCTCGAGGCGCTCGCGCAGGGTGGCCGCCACCCCGTCGACGGCTCGGGCCGGCGCGACTCCCACGACCGTCGCGAGGGCCAGGGCTGTAACCGCGAGCCGGGTGCCGGGATCGTCGTGCCGTCGGGCCCAAGCATCGAGCACCGCGGCCATCGGCTGCCCCCGGCTGGCGCCGAGTGCCAGTGCCGCGAGCTCGGGGCCGAGGGGATCGGGTGTGGCCCGACCGGCGTCGCCCAGCGCAAGCGGGAGCGACGACCCCGAGCGCAGGGCACCCGCGAGCCGCTCCAGCGCCTGCGGGAGCTGGCTGCCTCGCCTGACCAGGGCTCGGGCACGTCGATGGCGACGGACGACGAGCGGCATGACCGCCAGCCCGATCAGGGCCAAGGCCAGCGTGCCCGGCCCCAGGGCGAGCACGGCCACCGCCATGCCGGCACTGCCGGTGACCACGGCCACGGGCGGAACCGGGGTGGCCCATCGGGGCACCACGTCATCCGTCCGCACCGAACGCAGGCTGCGGGTGACCCGCGCCTGCACGCGCCGCGACGACAACCAGCGATGGGATGGCCAGGCGGCCACAACGGACAGGCAGGCGGCCACGAGCAGTACGTGCAGCGTCATGTCCCCTCCCGAGGGGCCGGTTCCTCAGGAAGGCCGGCACCGTCGCGGCCACCGCCAGGTCCGCCGGACGCCCATACGGCGACATCCGGGCGACGGGGCGGGCGGGTGGGGTGGGCCACGCACCTGCGTCCGACCGCCAGTGGCCGGGTGCCGACCGTGTGCTCGGGGCCCGAGATGACCTCTGCAACCTCGGCCACCAGCCGTGCACCGCTCGCACCCCGGACGACGCGCACCAACAGGTCGAGGGCGCCGAGGACCTGCTCGCGTACGGCCGCCAGGGGCAGATCGATCGAGCCCATGAGCGCCATGGTCTCTATGCGCCTGAGGGCATCGGCGGTGCCATTGGCATGGACCGTCGACAGCGACCCGTCGTGGCCGGTGTTCATCGCCTGGAGCATGTCCAAGGCCTCGGCTCCCCGGACTTCGCCGACCACGATGCGGTCAGGTCGCATGCGCAGGGCAGCCCGGACGAGCTCGCGGACCCCGACGGCCGCCAGCCCGTCCGGGCTCGCCGGGCGAGTCTCGAGGCGGACGACGTGCTCGCCCGGTAGGTGGAGCTCGGCCGTGTCCTCGACCGTGACGACCCGCTCACCAAACGCCAGGTGACCGCAGAGGGCGTTGAGCAGGGTGGTCTTGCCGACACCGGTGCCCCCGCAGACGACCATGTTGAGCCCGGAATCGACGGCGGCCGCCAGCAGATCGGCAACCCCCGGTGAACAGAACTCCCCCAGGGGAACTGCCGCGGCACCGAAGCGGCGAATGGTGACCGCCGGTCCGTCGACGGCCAGCGGAGGCAGCACCACGTGGACACGCGACCCGTCGGGAAGGCGAGCGTCGACGACCGGGCTCGTTCGATCGGCCCGCAGGCCCAGCGGTGCCACCACCCGCTCGACGAGCAAATCGATGGCGGACCGATCGAGCTCGAGGTGTGTGCGCTCGAGCCGACCCGAGCGTTCGACCCACACCGGGCCGGGTCCGTTGACGAGCACGTCGTTCACCCGGGGGTCGGCGAGCAGCGGTTCCAGTGGCCCCAAGCCGCCGATGCGGGCCCGCACCCGGGACACGACCCCGGCCACCTTGTCGGCCCCGAGGAGTGGTGCCTCACTGCGTACGAGGTCGGCCAGAGCCGGGTCGTCGAGCGGTCGGTCGGTGGCCGACGCCAGCACCCGGCGGTGCACGCGGGCATCGAGCTCGACGACGTCGGCCGGCTGGTCACGCGGCATGGCGCAGCCCTCGCTCCAACGATCGGGGCAGGCGGCCGGCCATGAGGCCCGAGTCCACAGCGCGGGCGACCGCCGGATCGGCCTCGATCTCTACCCGGACGGGCGCGCCGACCACCGATTCGACGTCTTGGCGCGACAGGGTGCGGCCGGGCTCGCGTATCAGCACGACCTCTGACGGGCGAAGCGGCGACGCCATCGCTCGGCGCAGCGCCAGATAGCACGGCCGGATGACGAGGATGGACCGCTGGGCGCCGCCGACGACGGCCGCCGCCACCCGCTCGGTCGTCCCGCAGTCGACCACGACCGGCCGCGGCCCCCGGTCGAGAAGTGAGGCCAAGACGGCGGCCCGTTCGGGCAGGAGTGGCCCTGGCCCCCGGGGTAGGAGCGCCAGGCTCGGGGAGGCCTCGACCTCGAGCCGCGCCAGCCCGTCGGCGGGCACGTCGTCGCCGGCCGCCAGCCAGGCGGCGAGCCCGGGGCTTTCGGGTTCGGGCAGGCCGAGGACCGCGGGCCCGTCCCCGGCGAGATCGGCCAGCACCACGCCCGGGCCGCCGCGGCGGGCGAGGAGCAGAGCGAGCGATGCAGCGACGACGGTCGTGCCGACGCCGCCCTTGACCGACCAGCAGGCGACCAGCATTGGGAGACCTCCGCGACGAAAGGGCAGAGGGGGAAGTCAGGAGGCCCGGGCCGCTCCATGCGGCATAACTGGCGATCGGAGAGATGTCGAAGCTACACAAAGAGCCTGATAAATGTCAATACACAAAGTTCTTCATGAAAAGCTGCTCAAACCCATTGGAACATCCTCAAAGACCTGGTGCGGTCCTGCGCCGGATCAGGCAGCCCCGCCGTTAGGGTCGCCAGCCGTGACCCCGCGTGCCGCCGTCTTCTTCGACCTCGACAAGACGGTGATCGCCAAGGCCTCGATGGTCGCCTTCAGCGGCCCCCTGCACCGCGCTGGGCTGTTGTCGCGTCGGATGCTGCTCCGAGCTGCCTGGGGCCAGCTCGTCTATGCCCAGTTCGGGGCCTCACCCGCCAAGCTCGCCAAGCTGCGGGATTCGGTTCTGCGGCTCACGCGGGGGTGGGACCAGGCCGAGATCAGCGCCATCGTGCGCGAGACGCTGGTGGACGTGGTCGAGCCCATCGTGTTCGACGAGGCGCTCGAGCTCATCCGTGAGCACCGAGCCGCCGGGCGCAAGGTGTTCATCGTGTCGGCTTCGCCCGAGGAGATCGTCGCTCCACTGGCGCAGTTCCTGGGCGTCGACGAGGCGCTGGCCACTCGGGCCGAGCTCGGCCCCGACGGCCGCTACACGGGGCGCACAGAGCGTTATTGCTACGGGCCCGAGAAAGTCGTGGCGATGGAAGACGCGGCCCGGCGCGACGGCATCGACCTGTCGGCGTCCTACGCGTACAGCGACTCGGCCACGGACCTGCCGATGCTCGAGGCCGTCGGCCATCCGGTGGCCGTGAACCCCGACCGCGAGCTGCTTCGGGCCGCGCGTGCCCGCAACTGGGAGGTGCGGCGGTTCTCCCGACGCGTCCCCCTGCGCGAGCGGGTGCCCATGCCGGCGCCGCGGCACGCTGCGCTGGGTGGGGGCGCGGTCGCGGTGGCGTTGGCCGCAGGTTTCACGGCCCGCTGGCTATGGGACCGGCGCAAACCCGCGGCGCCGCCGACACCGGCTGGCTGGGCCCTGGTGGGTGCCGCGAGCCGGCAGCTGGCTCGCGGCAGGACCCGTGCCGCCGCCGTCAGGCGGAGCGCACCTTCTTGGTCGCAATTGTGGCCAGGACGGCGAGGGCGATGAGCAGCAGGAGCTTCTTCATGGTCGGGATGGTAGCGAGTCCGGGGGGGTGCATCCGACAGGCGACGTGCCGGCCTCGGCCAAGGCTCTAAGGTCATCGCCCATGAGCGTGCTGGGGCCGTGCGTAGCGCTGGACCGCGGTCGCCCCGCGACCGAGAGACGCGAGGCCCACACAGCACGGCCGCACTGCGCCACGAGGTGGCGATGCGGTCACCGCTGCCACCGGAAGGCGCATCAGTGACCGCCCAGCGGCCCCTCGTGCCACTGCATCGGCAACTCGAAGCGCGGGCCATCGGCCGGCGCACCCACCAGACGTTCCTTTTCGCCGGGGTGACCGGCGTGGTGGTCGGGCTCGCCGTGTTGGCCATCGAACGCATCACCCTCGACGGGTTGTTCGATCGCCTGGCGGATCGGCCGCTGTGGCTGCAGGCGTGCGCGCCCGGCGTGGGTCTGTTGATCGCCTACCTGTGCCTGCGCTGGATCGCTCAGGGCAGGTCACCATCGACCACCGACGAGTACGTGCGCAGCTTCCACGAGGAGCCCCACGAGCACATGTCGACCCGGCCCGTCCTCGGCCGGGTCCTCGCCAGCGTCGCCACGATCGGATACGGCGGGGCACTCGGTCTCGAGGGACCGTCCATCTACGCGGGCTCCGCCATCGGGTCGACCATCCAGCGGCGCTTTGCGCGCTTCTTCTCACGTGAGGACGCCAAGCTGCTCCTGGTGGCCGGTGCGGCGGCGGGCGTATCCGCGATCTTCAAGGCGCCGGCCACCGGTGCGCTGTTCGCCATCGAGGTGCCCTACCGCGCCGACCTCGCACGCCGCAACGTGCTGCCGGCGATGGTGGCATCGGCGGCCGCCTACGTCACGTTCGCCGCCATCGACGGCACTGATCCGATCCTGCCGGTGGCGGGCGGGTCACCGTTCGATTGGCGCGACCTCGGTGGCGCCCTCGGCGTGGGACTGTTGTGTGGGCTCGGTGCCCGGCTGTTCAGCGCCGCACTTCGCTCGGTCCGCGGTCGGCGCATCACCGATCTCCCGGTCGGCCTGCGGATCCTCGCCGCCGGCGTCGCCCTCGTCCTGTTCGCCTACGTGGCCGAGGCGGCCGCGGATGCGCCGCTCACACTCGGTCCCGGCTACGACGTGATCCGCTGGGCGACCGATCCGGGCCTTGCCCAATGGCTCGTGCTCACCCTGCTCGTGCTCCGGGTCGGCGCGGTGCTGGCCACCCTGGGCGGGGGCGGGGCGGGTGGTCTCGTCATCCCTCTGGTCGTGATGGGCGCCCTCACCGGCCGCTTCGCCAGCGGCGCGTTGGGGATGGCGGACAGTGACCTGTTGTTGGTGGTGGGCATGGCGGCGTTCCTCGGCGCCGGGTACCGCACGCCGCTGACGGCGATCATGTTCGTGGCCGAGACGACGGGTCACCCGGGGTTCGTGGTGCCGGCTTTTGTGGCCACTGCGGCGTCACAGCTCTTGGTCGCGGACTCGTCGGTATCCGACCACCAGCGGGCCGGACGCCTGGGACACCTCGAGCGCCGGTTCGAGCTGCCGATCAGCGCCGTGCTCGAGACCGACGTGCGCACGGTGCCCCCCGACGCCACCATCGAGGAGTTCCTCACCGTGCATCTCGTGGGCTATCGCCAGCGGGCGGTCCCGGTGGTGGACGATGCCAACCGATATCTGGGGCTTGTGGCGCTGGATGAGGTGGTGACGATCCGGCGGGAGGCATGGGCCACCACCGAGATCCGCACCATTGCCAACGTCGCCGCGCCTCGCGGCCGCACCACGTGGTTGGTGCGCGACGCCGTGCAGGCCATGGAGGGTGGCGACGCCGACGTGCTCGCAGTGGTCGACGGTGACGACCGATTCGTCGGCGTGGTCACCACCGACGAGGTCCTGCGCCTGGACGAGATCTTGGAACGCACCAACGGGGCGCGCTGAAACAGCGTGCTAGGAGCAGGTTCGGGCCGCGAACCGGCGCTGGGTCCTGCGGGGCAGAGGCTTCTGCCGGAGCCTCAGACGGCGAGGAGGTCGCGGGCGCCGGTGTCGGACGACGGGTGGCGCAGCTTCGACATCGCCCGCGCCTCGATCTGGCGGATCCGCTCGCGGGTGAGGTTGAAGTGCTCGCCCACCTCTTCGAGGGTGCGAGGCTCGCCGCGGTCGAGCCCGAAGCGCAGCTTGAGGATCTCGCGCTCGCGCTCGTCGAGGGGGGCCAGCAACCGGTTGATCTCCTCGGGTAGCAGCGCCGTCGCCGCCACCTCGAACGGCGACTCTGCCGACCGGTCCTCGACGACGTCGCCGAGCTCGGCGTCGCCGTCCTCGCGCAGCGGCTCGGACAGCGACAGCGGCTCGGCCGCGAACCGCAGGGCCTCGGTCACCTTGTCCTCGGGCATTTCGACCTCGGCCGAGAGCTCCGCCAGCGTGGCGGGACGACCGAGCTTCAGCTCCAGCCGGGCGCGCGCCTTCTGCAGCCGGGCGAGCGTGTCGCCGGCGTGGACCGGCAGCCTGATGGTGCGGCCGGTGTTGGCGATGCCCCGGGTGATCGCCTGGCGGATCCACCAGGTTGCGTAAGTGGAGAACTTGAAGCCCTTGCGCCAGTCGAACTTCTCGACCGCGTGCATCAGCCCGAGGTTGCCCTCCTGGATCAGATCGAGCAGCGGCAAGCCCGAAGCCTGGTACTTCTTGGCGATCGACACGACGAGCCGCAGGTTCGACTGTACGAAGGTGCGTTCAGCGTCCTCGCCGTCGCGAGCACAGCGGCGCAGCTCACGCTTGCGGCCGGGCGACAGCGCGCCGGCCCCTGCCTCGAGGTCGACGCGGGCGGCGTTGCCCGCTTCGATGGCCTGTGCGAGGCGAACCTCGTCGTCCTTGGTGAGCAGCGGGTACTGCCCGATGTCGGTGAGGTACAGCCGAACGAGATCTTCCTCGTCGCGCTCGACACGCTCCTTGGGCAACGGATGTTCCTTCTCGCCTGTCGCTACGGTGAGTGGGGAGCCCGCGCCCGCTCGCTCGGGCGATGCGTGTGGCGGCGGAGCTCAATGCACCGGAGAACCCGGAGCGCCGTAAAGGATACCGGGACGGTCAAGGCCGACCACCGTCGCGACGCGATTCGTTGCCGCCGCCTGGTCACACCTACGGCAATGTGTGTTTCTCGACGACAGCACGCGCTGATTCGCTAAGGTGCCCGCCCGGGGGAGGTAGACCGCTGGAACCGTCAATGGCAAACACACCGATCGCGCCCATGATCTGAGCAATCGGGGAGGGCAACGGCGTGCTCATCCACTCACCCACTCACCCTGCCGGCGCGACCGCGGTCACTCTCCGACGTCAGCGTGGCCTGGAGCTTGGCCGGCTGGTCTCGGAGGCCCGGCAGGGTTCGATCAAGGCATTCGACGACATCTACCGCTCCTTGGCCGGCCAGGTGGCGTCCTATCTCCGGTGGCACCGTGCCACCGATCCCGATGGCCTCACGAACGACGTCTTCGCCCAGGTGCATCGCAATCTCCAGCGGTTCGAGGGGGACGAGCACGGTTTCCGGTCGTGGGTGTTCACGATCGCCCACCACCGCATGATCGACGACCGGCGGCGGGCCAACCGCCAACCGCGTGTCCAGGACGACCTGGGCGTCGAGGAGCACATGGGCCTGGGTGATGTCGAGGACGACGCGTTCGCCGTGCTCGCGCATGACCGCGTGCGGGACCTCTTGACCGTGCTGTCGCCCGACCAACGCGACGTGGTCCTGTTGCGCATCGTCGCCGATCTCTCCGTCGAGGAGGTGGCCCGGATGCTCGACAAACGCGAGGGTGCCATCAAGGCCCTCCAGCACCGTGCGTTGGCCGCCCTTCGTCGCCATCTCGACCGCGTGGCGGGGGCAGCGTAAATCCCCCTCGCTCACAGGCATATCCCAAGCACGAAGCGTGGCGTTCACCTGATCAGATGGGTGATCTCAGTGAACGCGACGTGGAGGATGTCCTCGGGGGCCTGCAGCCGCCGGGTCGTGACGACCTCGCGCACGTCGTCGAGCTGACCACGTGGTTGCACGCAAGTCGCGAGATCGAGCCGCCGCCGGCGATGCGCGACGATCTGTTCAGTCAGATCGAGGCCGGCCATGGGGCGTATCAACGGTCGTCTCGTCGGCGGCCGGCACATCTGCGGCACCCCCGAGTGGGCACGGGCCGGTTGGTGCGACAGACGTTGGCGGGATCGGGGCGTCCGATCGCCAGCATTGCGGCTGCCGCCGTCCTGCTCGTGGGTGTGATCCTCGCAGTGCGGTCAGGCGGTCCGCAGCGCGAGCCGTCGGCCTTCGTCTCGCCGTCAGCCGACGGTGTCCCGACGAGCGGGGACGACACGTCCTCCACCAGCACAAGCGCGGCTTCCACGACGACCTCACCCCCCGAGACCTCGACCGCGCCCGAGGCGTCCGCCACGACTGTCCCCGATCCCGAGCCGTCGCCGACCGCGCAAGACACCCGCGAGTCGACCCGGTCCTCGGATACGACGTCTGCCGATCCGCGGTCTCGGGCCGACGGCGACTCGGCGCCACCGACGACTGAGGAGGAGCGCGGCGCGAGCGATGACGACGGCGACGACGGGTCGGAGGAGGATTCGAGCGGTGGTCGCGCGCAGGCATCGTCACGATACGACCCCGACGACGGCACGACGCCGTGGACCCTGCCGCTGTCCGGGTGGGCATTCGACCTGTCCGACTGGCCGGCGGCCAGCGACCTGTTGGCCGCCCTCGGCGACGTCGAGGAGACGGACGACGCGGCAGACGCCGAGGACGATGCCGGCAGTGACGACCAGCGTCGGAAGCGTCGCGCCGGGAACGGGGAGGGCGAGCGTGATCGCCTCGACGAGGGCGAGAGGGAGCGTGATCGCGTCGACGAGGACGAGAGGGAGCGTGATCGCGTCGACGAGCGCGAGAGCGACCGCCAGGACGATGGCGATCCCGACGAGGAAGGCAGCCGGGCCGACTAGGACGCGGGGGCTGCGGCCGCCACCAGGAGCCTCTCGAGTTGCAGCTGGTGGGACGAGGCCCGGTCGACGTCGGCATCCGACCGGAGCTGCGCCTGTAGCAGCGCCTCGCCCTCGTGCCAGTGGTCGAACTGGTCGGAGAGGACCAGGCGGAGCACCCGGATCGTGGGCCCGTCGCTGATCGGAGAGGTGAGGTCGAGGTGCCGTCCGTAGGCGGTGGCGACATGTGGCACCAGCACCCGGTAGGCACCCACGAGCTTCTCGATCGTGAGCTCGGGCGCTTCCGGTGCCGCCACGGCCTCGACGAACGCCACGTACGCGGCGCTGGGTGGTGCTACGAGCGCGTCGACGCCGTCCCGTTCGCTCTCGGCGCTCCACGCCGGGGCGGTCGGGCCCTTGCCCGCCTCGCCGATCACCGGGAGCAGGTCGTGCCACAACTCGGCATGCCAGCCGTGCTGGCGGCTGTGCGTTGCCAGGGCGCCCTTGACGGCCGGCTCGGGCACCGACGCCGTCCACGAACCCAGGATCTCGAACGCCCGCATCTCGATCCAGCAGTAGTGGCCGATCCGCCGGGCGCTGACTTCGAGCGACAAGGGTGCGCGTGACGACGACTGTCCGCTCATCTGCCCGTCAGTCTGGCACGGCCTCGGTCGCGCTCCCCGCCAGCAACGGGGCGACGACCTCGGCCAGGACCACGGCGATCAGGATGAGCCCGCCACCGGCCACCGCCGCGGCGGTGAGGGGCTCGTCGACCAGCGCGCTGAGCAGAGCGGCGAACACGGGCTCGAGAAGCAGGATGATGGCGGCCCTCGACGGGCTCACCACCCGCTGCGCCCAGACCATGGCCAGGAACGCCACGGAGGTGGCGAACACGCCGGTGAAGGCGGCGGCGGCGAGGGTGCCTCCGTCGAAGTCGAAACCACCCTGGACCGCCGCCGGCACCAGGCACGCGGCCCCGACCGTGGCCAGCTGCACCGTGGTGAGCCGGACGGGATCGTGGCGGTGGGCGACATCGCCCAAGAAGACGAGATGGGCCGCGAACGCCACCGCACAGCCGAGCGTCAGCACCTCGCCCCGACCGAAGCCGGTGTCGGCGCCGTCAGTCAACAACACCAGCCCGGCGACGGCGAGGACGACCCCGATGAGCGTGAGCGGGTGCGGGGCCCGCCTGGTGGTCGCGTAGGAGATGAGCGGTACGAACACGACCAGCATGTAGGTGATGAACGCAGAGGTCGCCGCAGTCGTGTACTGGAGGCCGACGGTCTGGAGCACGTAGCCGGCGAGGAGCAGGATGCCGGCGAGCGCGCCGTCTCGGAGCTCACCAGGGGTGCCGGGCCGGCCAGTCGCCGGTTGCGCCGCCCCGGCCGCCGTCCGGACGGCCGTACGGCGATGGGCGACGAGGCCGAGCACGGCCGCCCCGATGAGGAATCGAACGGAAAGGAATGGCAGCGGGTCGATCCGCTCGACGGCGTCCTGAACCACGATGAACGTCGTGCCGAAGAAGAACGCGGCCACCACCAGCGCCGCGTCCGCTTGCCAACGGGGTGTCGCGACGGGTCTCGGGTCGGTGCCCTGCTGCGGCGGGAGCGGGACTGCGGCTTCGGACACGGCACCTCCGATCAGGTATTCACGCGGGGACTGGGCAGTGTTGTTCATCGACGGACGGGGTGCTCTCCACGTTCTGCCAGACCGAGCCGTCCTCCGCGAGGCCGAAGACCAACTCCCACATCGGTCCTCCTCCGGGCGGTGCCGCCGCCGGGCTGGCTCCTCCGCCAGGAGCCAGGTTGTCCGCTGCACCGTCCACCGGATCGTGAGCACTCACGCAGCCGCCGTCAACGCGAACAGATACCGACCATGCACATCTCCGCCGCCATTCGTCACCGTGACGCCCACACCTCGTCCGGCGAGTCGCGCCGCCTCCACCGTGGCGAAGCGGCCCACGGTCGGATTGGTGAGAGGCCTGAGAGACACGTTTGTGCTGGTCAGGGCGGGGTGTGACCGCCGGGAGCGCAGGTCAGCACACTCTCGGCGACAGGATTGTTCATACTGGTGCGGTGCGTCCTGCTAGCAGATCGCACGGCTGGGGGATCCTGGCACGGGCGAGCCTTGTCGTCGCGTTGCTGCCGGCTGCCTTGGCCGCATGCTCGAGCGAGCCATCGAGCGAGGCCGCCGAGGTGCCGGTAGAGATCCTCGCGTCCGCGCACATCCCCGTTGACGAGACCGTGGTCGTTCCCAGCTCGACCGCTGCGGGGCTGGCGGTGGCGACCAGCAGCACGTTGTACGAGCAGTCGCCGGTCCTGGTGCTGGCCTCCGACGCCGACGTAGCCGGCCAGGCCCGAGCGGCGTCGGTGGCGGTCGGCCTGGGTGGGCCGTTGCTGCTGGCGCCCGCTTCGGCCGACCCTGCGCAGTCCGCGGGGGTTCGCGACGAGCTGGCACGCCTGGGGCCGCAGGCGATCCTGAGCTTCGGCGACGAAGCCACCCGCTGGGCGCAGCAGGGTGACCTGGGCGTACCGGTGGTTGCCGCCCCGGCTGACCTCGGTGACGTCGAGGACGCCACCGGGCGCGACCTGGGCGACGCCCAGGCCGTGGCGCCGGACCAGCTCATCGACGCCATCGCCGCCCTCGACCAGGACCAGCCGCCGCTGCTGACCGTCGACACCGGCGAGGCCGACGCGAGCGCCAGCACCGCAGGGGACGGCGGGGAGGAGTCGACGAGCGCGGCCGATCTTCCACGGGTCGCCCCCGATGCAGCCCTGGACACGCTGCTGGTCCTCGTCGCCCGTGACCCGGCGTCACTGGCGGCAGCCGCCACCGCCCGAGCCAGCGGCGCGCGGCTCATGGCCGTAGCCAATCCCGATCCTCGCACCGACCCCGCGGTCATTGCCGCACTGGCCGCAGAGCCGCCCGGACAGGTAGTGGCGCTCGGAACGGCCTTCGGCTCCCCGGAGACGCTTCGCTACCGGCTCGACGTCGCTGCGAGCGGTGTGGAGCTGCCGGGCGGCGGGCAGATCCTCTACCCGGGACGGCAGATGGTTGCCCTCTACGGGCACCCAGGCACGGCGGTGCTCGGCGTGATGGGTGAGCAGGACGTCGAGGGTGCCATCGCCCGCGCGCAGCAAATGGCCGCCGACTACCAGCCCCTGGTCGACGTGCCCGTGGTTCCGGCCTTCGAGATCATCAGCACGGTGGCATCCAGCGGTGCCGGGCCGGACGGCAACTACTCCTATGAGGCGCCGGTCGACCTGCTACGCCCGTGGGTCGACGCCGCAGGCGAGGCGGGGGTCTACGTCGTGCTCGATCTACAGCCCGGACGCACCGACTTCCTCACCCAGGCCAAGCGCTACGAGGAGCTGCTCGCCCGGCCGTACGTGGGGCTGGCCCTCGACCCGGAGTGGCGGCTGCAGCCCGATCAACGCCACCTGGACCAGATCGGCTCGGTGACGGCGGCAGAGGTCAACACGGTCGTCACGTGGCTGGCCGACCTGACCCGAGCCCACAAGCTGCCGCAGAAGCTGCTCATGCTGCATCAGTTCCAACTGCAGATGATCGGTGACCGGGGAAGCGTCGACACCAGCCGCGACGAACTGGCGGTGCTGATCCACGCCGACGGCTTCGGTTCGCCCGGCGCCAAGTTCGAGACCTGGAACCTGATGCACGACAGCCCGCCGCCCAACGTGTGGTGGGGCTGGAAGAACTTCATCGACGAGGACAGCCCTACGTTCACCCCGGCCGAGACCATGGCCATCGAGCCCCGGCCGCTGTTCGTGTCGTACCAGTAGCCGAGACATGTGGGTGCTGGGCGACGGGCGGATCCACGCCCGGGGCACTTCATGGCCGCGTCGACTCGCCCGGGCGAGCTGACGAAACGGGTCGAGAGCAGACGGGCCTCGACGACGTCGAAGCGCTGGTCGCCGCCGTCACGCCGAGCTGGGCCGGGGCGGTCGGGCTCGACGCCTGGCTCTGACCCGTGCCCGTTGCCGCCGTCCGGGGTTCCGCGATGCGGGCCGCTCCCGCCGTCGGCCTCAGCCGCGGTAGCGGTTGGTGATTGGCAGGCGCCGGTCCTTGCCGAACGCCTTGGGGGTGACCCGCACGCCGGGCGGGGTCTGGCGGCGCTTGTACTCCGACGCGTCGACCAGCCGGGTGATGCGCTCCACGAGCGCCGGATCGAAGCCCGCGGCCGCCAGTTCGGCCCGGGTGCGGTCGTCCTCCACGTAGGCCTCGAGGATGGGGTCCAGCACCTCGTAGGGCGGCAGCGATTGGTCGTCGCGCTGGTCGGGGCGCAGCTCGGCGGAGGGGGGCTTCGTGAGGACGTTCTCTGGGATCAGTGGGCGTCCGGCACGCGCGTTGCGGTCGCGGGCGAGCTCGTAGACGAGCAGCTTGGGGACGTCCTTGATGACGGCGAAGCCCCCCGCCGTATCGCCGTACAGGGTCGAGTAGCCGACGGCCATCTCGCTCTTGTTGCCGGTGGTCAGCACCATCCAGCCCGGGAACTTGTTGGACAGCGCCATCAGCAGCACGCCGCGGATGCGGGACTGGATGTTCTCCTCGGTGATGTCGGGTACCACGCCGGCGAAGCTGGGGGCGAGCATGTCGAGAAAGGCGGCGTGGGCCGGCTCGATGGGGATGACGCGCGACTCGATGCCCAACTCGGCGCACAGCTTCTCGGCGTCGGTGAGCGAGTGGTCGGAGGAGTAGCGCGACGGCATGAGCACACCGTGCACGTGCTCGGGGCCGAGAGCGTCGGTGGCGATCAGCGCCACGAGGGATGAGTCGATACCCCCGGAGAGGCCGATGGCCACGTCCGTGAAGCCGTTCTTGCGGACGTAGTCGCCGGTGCCGAGCACCAGCGCCTCGTAGACCTCGCGCACCGGCGGCAAGACCTCGACCGGCGTCGGTCGCCGGTTGTCGGCGGGATCGGTGACCCGGGGCACCGACGAGATCTCCACCACCGGCAATGGTTCGTCGGTGGCGCGGCCCCGGGGATCGAGCAGGCGCTTGCGGAACACCGGCAGGACCTCGACGTCGCAGACGATCGTCTGCTCCTCGAACTGCGCCGCTCGGGTCAGCAGGTCGCCCTGGGCGTCGAACACCATCGAGGCGCCGTCGAAGATCAGCTCGTCCTGGCCACCCACCTGGTTGACGTAGACGAGGGCGCACGAGGCGTCGGACGCCCGCGTCGCCAGCATGCGCTCGCGCTCGGCCAGGCGGCTGGCGTAGTAGGGCGAGGCGTTGATGTTGACGACGAGCTCGGCGCCGCCGGCGGCCTGCGCCGCGATGGGTCCGGTGGGGCTGAAGGCGTCCTCGCAGATCGATACCCCGACGCGGACTCCCGCGATCTCCACCAGCGGCGATGTGCCGGTGCCGGGGGCGAAGTAGCGCTGCTCGTCGAACACCGCGTAGTTGGGCAGTAGGCGCTTGTGGTAGATGGCCTGGACCTCGCCGTGAGCACACACGGCGGCGGCGTTGTAGAGGTCGCGGTCGGCGTCCACGAAGCCGACCACCGCCGCACAGCCTCCGCTTGCCGCCGCCACCCGGTCGAGCGCCGCCCGATTGTCGGTCACGAAGCCTGGCTTGAGCAGCAGATCCTCTGGCGGGTAGCCCGTGAGCGCCAGCTCGGGGAACACCGCCAGGTCGCACCCCTGCGCCTCGGCATCGGAGAGGGCAGCGACGACCCGCTCGACGTTGCCCTCGAGGTCGCCGACCGTGGTGTTGATCTGGCACAGCGCCACACGCAGCCGGGTCACACCGTCAAGGCTACGGGGCGGGGGTGCAGACTCGGGGAGTGGATCGCGTCGACGTGGCCAACCTGGCCGACCTGGCGGAGCTGATCGAGCGGAGCGCCGATCCCTTGGCCGTGCGCTCGGCGCTCGATCGTGTCGACGGCTCTGTCGGTGAGCGCCTCGCGTCCGACCTGCGGTTCGCCAGGGCGTTCGTGACCACGGTCGCCGCCAGCCGCAGCGCCACCCGGCTGATCCACGCCGATCCCGCCGCGGTGGACGTCCTGGCCCGTCTCGACACCGCCGTCCCGGACGGCGCCGATGCCGACATCGACGAGCTGGTCCGCTGGAAGCGCCTCGAGCAGCTCCGGATCATGGCCCGCGATCTGCTGGGCCTGGACGACCTGGAGACCACCACCGCCGCACTCGCCGACCTGGCGGCCGCTGTGCTGCGGGGCGCGGTCCGCCTGGCCGGTGCCGAGAGCGGCGGCTTGACGGTCATCGGTATGGGCAAGCTCGGGGGCCGCGAGCTCAACTACGCCAGCGACGTCGACGTCCTGTTCGTCGAGGGCGACGCCCGGGATGCTCGAAAGGTCCTCGACGTCGCCCGGCGGTGCTTCCGGGTGGACGCCAACCTCCGTCCCGAAGGACGTGACGGCGCGTTGACCCGATCCGTCGACAGCTACGTCACCTATTGGGACCGGTGGGCGCAGCCCTGGGAGTTCCAGGCGTTGCTCAAGGCAACGCCCGTCGCCGGCGATATCGACACCGGGCGGGAATGGGCCTCGGCCGCGTCGGCGGCCCTCTGGGGTCGCCGGTTCACGGCCGACGACCTGCGCTCCCTCCGGCTGCTCAAGGAGCGGGCCGAGACCGAGGTCGTCCGTCGCGGCATGGCCGATCTGGAGGTCAAGCGGGCGCCGGGCGGCATCCGCGACATCGAGTTCGCGGTGCAGGTGCTGCAGCTGGTGCACGGACGGGCGGATCCCGAGCTGCGCTCGCCGGCGACCCTCAGCGCGCTGGCCGAGATGAGGTCCGCCGGTTACGTCGCGCCCGACGACGCCGACGGCCTGGCCGGCGCCTACCGCTGGCTGCGCCAGGTCGAGCACGCCCTCCAGTTCGAGGACGAGCAACAGACGCACACCCTGCCCGCGGGCCGCGACCAGCGACGCCGCATCGCCCGCGTGCTCGGCTACCGGGGCACACGGGAGTCGGGCCCGACTGAAGCGTTCGACCGCGAGCTCGCCGGCCAACGTAACGCCGTACGCCGGATCCACGAGCGGCTCTACTTCCGCCCACTGCTCGACGCCCTGGCCGGGGCCGGCCGCATGTCGCCCGATGCCGCGGCCAGCGCGCTGGCGAGCTTCGGGTTCGCCGACGCCGACCGCACGCGGGCCGCAGTACGCGAGCTGACCCGCGGCCTCACCCGCTCGTCGCGCATGATGCAGCAGCTCCTGCCGCTGGTGCTCGACTGGTTGTCGACGTCGCCCGATCCTGACCTGGGGCTGCTCGGGCTGCGCAAGTTGGCGTCCGGCGAGCAACGCACCATGGAGCTGGCCAACGCCTTCCGCGACAGCCCTGAAGTCGCCCGCCGGCTGTGCCAGCTGCTGGGCACGAGCGGGCTGCTCGGTGACGTCCTGGCCGCCAACCCCGACCTGATCGTGCGGCTGGCCGACATCGACCGCCTGCAGACCCTGGATCATGCCGGCTTGGCGGACTCCGCGTACCGAGCGCTGGACTGGCGCAGCGACGTCGACGACCGCCAGCAGGCATTGCGCCGCTGGCGTGGCCGGCATCTCCTCGGCATCGCGGCCCGGGACGTGTTCGGGGTCGCCGACGAGGCGACCGTGGGGGCCGACCTGGGCGCCCTGGCGGAGGCCTGCGTGGGGGCCGCGCTGGCGTCGCTCGAGCCGCAGGTGCCGTTCGCCGTGGTGGCTCTGGGCCGGTTCGCGGGCGGCGAGCTGTCGTACGCCAGCGATCTCGACGTGCTCTTCGTCCACGAGGGCTCGACACCCGCCGACCACGAGGAGGGCCTCCGGGTGGCGGCGAGCCTGATGCGGTTCATCGCCGGCGCCACGCCGGCGCAGCGGATCTACGACATCGACGCCGACCTGCGCCCCGAGGGTCGTCAGGGTGCGCTGTCCCGCACCATCGACGGCTACGCCACCTACTACGAGCGTTGGGCGCTCACGTGGGAACGGCAGGCCATGGCCCGCGCCCGGCCGGTGGCGGGTGACCCGGCGCTCGGGGCACGCTTCCTCGAACTGTTGGACCAAGCAGTGTGGGGGCGGCCGTTCAGCTCCGATGACGAGCGGGAGGTTCGGCGCATGAAGGCCCGCATCGAGCGGGAGCGCATCCCGCCGGGTGAGGACCCGGAGTTCCACCTCAAGCTGGGGAGGGGATCGCTGTCGGACGTCGAGTTCACTGTCCAGCTCCTGCAGATGAGGACGGGGACCAGGGCACCGTCGACCATGGGCGCCCTCGACCGGTTGTCGTCGGCCGGTGTCGTGAGCGGCGACGATGCCGACGTCCTTCGGGCCGCCTACCGCTTCTGCGAACGGACGCGCAACCGTTGGTGGCTCGTCGGCTCGGCGCCCTCGGCGGTGGACGCGTTGCCGCAGCGACCGGACGACCTGTCGCACCTCGCCCGGTCGCTCGGCACCACCGCGGCCCGGCTGCGCGATGAGTACCGGCGGGTGACGCGCCGGGCGCGACGAGTGGTCGAGCGCCTGTTCTACGGGAAGGCGTGAGAAGATCTCGGTGCCGTTGTCCGGTCTGGTCGGAGGGGGATGAGGGAAGATGGCTGTCACATCGGAGGTGAGGTCGCTCCTCGATGCGGTGGCTGCCCTGGGCAGCCCACCGATCGACGAGCAGACGCCCCAACAGGTACGGGAGGTCTACGGCCAGTTCAGCGCGCTGGCCGGTAGGGCCGAGATGGTCTCGGTGACCGATCGGACGTTTCCCGGGCCTGCGGGCGATGTGCCGGTGCGGATGTACGTGCCGACGGCCGAGCCCGGTCCGTGGCCGGTGCTCGTGTACTTCCACGGCGGCGGCTGGGTCATGGGCGACCTCGAGAGCCACGACGCCACGGTCCGCGCCCTGGCGGCGGCAAGCGGCGTGACGGCCGTGGCCGTCGACTACCGGCTGGCGCCCGAGAGCCCGTTCCCCGCGGCGGTCGACGACTGCCTG